>Ga0265316_10005924_pt1 | contig 11772 bp, 12 predicted proteins | sample 4522metaG_FD_202092 | JGI IMG/M metagenome (GOLD analysis project Ga0265316, IMG submission 202092) | Rhizosphere microbial communities from Carex aquatilis grown in University of Washington, Seatle, WA, United States - 4-5-22 metaG | ecosystem: Host-associated > Plants > Roots > Rhizosphere >...
CAATTGACCCATCGTCTAACATGCAAACTGGACTGGTCAATGGAGGGAACTTCAGCTCGCAGGCTTCTTCCGCAGTTTCTCAAGTAGTCTCTTCCCAACACCGAGCACCGAGACGTTTCGAGACATTATCGTGAGCGCATCCATCTCCTCCACAGTCTTTCCTAGGTCGGATTTCATTGAAGCGGACTTCGATATGGCGAGAATTTGACTTGGATAAACACTTCGATGCCCCACCATGAGGAAGCTCACAATACAGGTAATCGCAGCGTAGGGACTTATCGCCGCCCCAAAAAGTTCGATCGCCATGACGCTTGCGGAAATCGGAGTATTTGCGCACCCCGCGAGCGTTCCAACCATCCCGAGCGCTGCTCCCGTCGCAGGATCCAATCCGAACAGAGAAGCAAGGAAACTCCCCGCAGTTGCCCCGATGAAGAATATCGGTGTAACAATCCCTCCACTCCCCCCAAATGACAATGTGATCGCCGTTGCGGCCATTTTGATCAGTGGGTCATATCCTGTCCCTCTACTCGTTCCATTAAGCAGCGACTCTACGGTAGTGAGACCCAGCCCGAGGTACCGGTCTCCAAGCACGAGCGTGCAGAGTAACAAGACCCCACCAAGCATCCCTTTCAGCGGTGTCCACCAGCGAATGCGATCCGACATTCGTTCGGTGAATTTGAGGATTTCAATGAACAGAAACGAAACGAGACCAAATGCCACGCCGCCAAGAATCACCTTGAAGAAATAGAGTTCACTGAACGTGGGTATGAAGTTAATAGGGTGATGAAAGTATGCCGTGCCCAACGCAGTAGAGATCTGGTAGCCGATGATCCCCGCTACAAACGAAGGAAAAAGAACCGCATACTGGAGTTGTCCGATAGCGAGGACTTCAACGCCGAAAAGGGCGCCAGCCACTGGCGTTCCAAAAACTGTCGAAAACCCCGCGCTAACACCGCAGATCACGAGCTTCTTTCGGTCAGTTTCGTCAAACCGGAACAATCGAGCCAGAGTTGAGGAGATCCCTGCACCAATCTGGGCACAGGGACCTTCTTTCCCAGCTGAACCTCCAGTTGCCAATGTTACCACAGTAGCGAGAAGCTTTACCGGGACAACGAGCGGTTTAATAACACCAGCATGCTGATGAATGGCTTCGATGACCTTCTCTGTCCCATGGCCCTTTGCGTCGGGAGCGAGATACTGGACGATCATTGCAGAGAGGAAAAGACCTAACGGAAGAAGAACATGGTGATACGGAATTCCAGAAATCCCCTCGGTCGACCATCTCAAGCACCAAAGGAAGAGCGCTGTTGACCCTCCAACAAGCACGCCAATCACCGATGCAAGCAAAAACCACTTCACCACGCTCACGAACAGAATTGATGTCTCAGTCAGTCGTCTTCTCATTGTCCCTTACATCCCACAACTGATGGATATGGTGAACTATCAACGATACGAAACTAAAATGGCATCGTCAACCTGATTGACGGGTTCATCCAACCGATAGCACTATCAAGTATCTACGACGACACTGAATCACGCATGAAGAAAGGATCACGTGAAGGACAATGACGCAGAGATGGCCATACCAACGCACTCGCCAGCAACTGTCTCAGGCGAAAGAGGGACAAAAACGGTTTGAGGAGGCACAGCCGAATTCGAGGTCCGAAACTCTTTCGGGCCAATCTCGAATGATATTCAGAAGCTGGGGACAATCCCTTTCTTGCGGGGGTCAGTTGATCTGAGGCAAGAATCATAGGAGAATTGCGAGGATGTGACTCTACCCTTACATCCAGAACCGACTCAGAAGCTGCCATGCTGCCTCGACCTGGTCGGGGAGCATTAACAATGGGGGATAATTGCTCATCACGTCCCAGAGCAGAGTCTCGTAGGCACACGGCGACGGGACCGAAAAGCTATCCCGATAGGTGAACCTCATTTCCACTGGCCGCAACAGCATCTTTGTCCCCAGGTACTTTGCCTGAAAGCCTGTCATAATGCCTTCCTTGGAATGGATCGACAGGACGAGCCGCAATGGGTGTCAATCGCGGTTAGACTAAGAGGGGAACGACCGGTGTGGCACCGTAAGGAAATGGAAAGCTACTTCCGCACACATGCGGCGCCATTCCAGCGCGGAATCCAAAAAGTCGGGCGACACCTGCAGGTTGAACTTGCACCGATTTGTTCTGGGCATTGGTTAAACTTCGCCTTTCCCCTTCATACTTGATCCTTCCCCGTTGAACCTGAACCCTTTCCCCGTTTGATTTGGCCCGGCTCCCGACTCAGACGTGATGGTTCGGTAACTCGAGGAGCCGCGTTGGGTACGTGCTTCAGGACATCTTCGATCGATTTTCTAAGCAGAGCCACCTCACCCGAGAGTTGTTGAATTGATGCCTGATTAGGGATCTCTGATTTCGGATCCTCGGCATCCCGCCCGATGAAAACTGCAGCAAAGACCGCAGTGAGATAGCCGAATATTGCAACTGCAAAGATGGAAATGCCAAGACAGAGTGCCTGCCCACCAGGTGTCGTCGGCTGGTACCCGGAGCCGATATTGGTCATCTGCATTGCGACCCACCAGAGTGCCTTCGGATAGCTATGGATGCCTCCGGGACTTGGTGAGTCGTTTTCGAAATGAAGCATGCCGACGGCACCCGCCACGATCACGATGACAGTGAACGTGAGCGCATACCCGGCGCCCCGGCGACCCATCGCCCGGCGGAGCGATCGCAATCCCTGATCGGCCGAGGCAAACATCCAGACAACCTGCATTCCAAGGGTTGCGGTCAACGCACGCGCCAGGGGAAGCGTCTGAAGGAAAGGGAAAAAACGAAGTACGGGTACGAGAACGGCGAGGATAAAGAGCCAGTTCCGTCTCAGATAGGTCACGATCCTGGGTGCGATTGCCAATCTCACGACGAAATAAAAAACAAACAGCGCCCAGAGTATCGTACCAACAATCATCAGGAACGGACTTATGCCATTGACAAGCTCCGTGACAATGACGACAAACCACACGAAACTAAGGAACAGCATCGGCCGTTCGAGGTTTCGAGCGAACGCCTTGAGAAATCTCTGTGTGGCAACAACGTTGTGTTTTTCGTCAGTCATTTTGGCTTTGATTTTCCGAACACCCTAACTTCCTTTTCCGGTTTCCTAACCGTCTTCGTCGATAAAGCGTTCGCACAGATCCATTTTCGGTGAGTTCGCGGAGGGAACGTCACTTCAGACGGCATTCTGGCGTTGGCGGGATCAGAGCTCGAATACGCGAACACTCTGGCAATTCAAGGGGAACCACGCCAATGGCCGCAGTCAGTTGCATCTTCAATTCGAACCCGCATGATCCGCAGTTAAGCGGACGGGAATTATTTCTTCTTAGCGCTTAACGCTTCGAACCCCGAGACGACATCGAACAGTTCCTCATCGATGCCGCTCTGGCGCAAACGATGGAATTTTCCGTTGAGGTCTTCGAGCGATTCGTCAATGTTCTTGTCGGCGCGTTGCATCGCTGCGAGGCGGCTCGCGTTCTCGCTCGCAAGAGATTCCGCGCATGCTCGGAAGATCGAGACGAACAGATATTCCCGGATGAACGACCGCAAGGTCGTGGTGCCGCTCCCCATGACCTCGGGCAAGTTTCCCGTCGGCCACGGAAGAGCGGCCAGCCTGCGTCGCCAGTTTTCATCCAGCGGCAGCAGTCGCTGATGAACCGGTTCGTAACCCGACCCGGACGTGGGTCGGTTGAAAAAGAGGTGGAGTTCGGTGGTGTCACCCTGACTGCGGTGCAAGCCGCACCCCACGAGGATCTGCCCGACGAGGGGGGTAATGGCCCTGACGGAGCCCGGCACGGAGAAGAGTCCGATCAGCGGCAGGCCTGCATCCGTCAGGCGCGCGTGAACGCGTTCACCAACGGCCCAGATCTCGGATTTGGCCGTCAAAGCCGCAAGCGTCTTGACCGCATGATCGGCTACTACGTCATTAAACTGGCCTACCAGCCCTTGGTCTGAACCAAACACCACGGCGCCAATCGCTTGCACAACCTTTTTTCCTTTCCGTTCTGCAATCAAGGACGCAGGCCCGCTTTTTCGGAAGCAGACGCCCAACCCAAGCTCCACAGCACGATAGTAGTCGTCCAAGGCGTGTACTGATTTCTCGTATTGCCCGATGCTCGAAGCGGCCACGGCCTTCATTGTGCGGACTACCGATCGGAGATCCTCGGCTCCAGCGATTTTTCGACGCAACCCTGCCGTGCTCTCGCTCATGACTTCTCCTCGGTTTCAGGGTTGGCGTTGGGCTTGACCCCCGAGTGGACTTCCGGCTTAGACTCGGCTTGAGGCTTTGCCTTGGGCTCGGGCTTGGCTTCAGGTTTGGGCTCGGCTTTGGCTTCAGGTTTGGGCTGGAAGCGAGCAAGCGACTTGCGGGCGATTTGGATAATAGTTCCGCGATCCTCGTCACTCAATTTGTCGGCGGTATCCAACCGTTTGCGTACCTCTTCCGGGATATCCGCAACAGCGTCGCGAACGGCATGCTCGGCATCCTTTATCTGGTCAAGCGGCACGTTGTCGAAGAGTTCTGCGGTCAATGCCAGCAACACCGCAATTTGCGCCGGAACGGACACCGGGTCGAATTCAGGTTGTTTGAGACAGGCGCGAATTCGCCGTCCATGCTCGATGATCTTGCGGGTGTCTTTATCCAGGCGGGCACCAAACCTGGAGAACGTTTCGAGCTCCTCAAACTGCGCGTACGCGAGCTTGAGGTCGCCCGCCACCGCGCGGTAGGCTGCGCGTTGCGCTTTACCACCTACGCGCGAAACTGATTTTCCGACATCGACCGCGGGCAATGCGCCCAATTCGAACAACGTTGGCGAGAGGTAGATCTGACCATCCGTGATGGAAATCAAGTTGGTCGGAATGTAGGCGGAAATGTCCTGCGCTTCGGTTTCAATGATGGGCAGCGCGGTGAGGGAGCCGCCGCCGAGTCCCTTGCGCAAGTGCGTCGCGCGTTCGAGCAGCCGCGAGTGGATATAGAAGATGTCGCCGGGAAACGCTTCGCGACCAGGTGGGCGGCGCAACAGGAGGGAAAGTTCGCGGTAGGCACGTGCGTGATGGGTGAGGTCGTCGTAAACGATCAGCACATCTCGACCCGCTTCCATGAAAGACTCGGCGATGCTTGTCGCGGCGTAAGGAGAGATGTACATAAGACCCGGCGGGTCGTTCCCCTCGGTCACGACGACGACGGTGTAATCCATCGCCCCCTTTTCCCGCAGGGTTGCCACGGCCTTCGCGACAGCGGACGCGCGCTGACCGATGGCGCAATAGACACACACGACATTCTGGCCGCGCTGGTTGAGGATGGTGTCGATCGCAATGGCGGTCTTGCCCGTCTGTCGGTCGCCGAGTATCAACTCACGCTGGCCGCGCCCAACAGGAATGAGCGCATCGATGACTTTGATACCGGTCTGGAGAGGCACCGTGACGGGCGCGCGGTCCATTATGGGCGCGGCAGGCCGTTCGACAGGCAAATGTCTGCTGGAAGCCACCGGCCCGTTGCCATCGAGCGGCTGACCAAGCGGATCGATGACGCGCCCCAGCAATCCATCGCCCACAGCCATGTCCATGACCCGGCCCGTACGCTGGACTTCATCTCCTGCGTTAAGATGCCAGTATTCGCCGAGCAGAACGACGCCGATTTCGTCCGCGTCCACATTGAACGCAATGCCCAGCACATCGCCGGGAAAAGTCACCAATTCATCAAAGCCCACGCCCGGGAGTCCCGACACCGTGGCGATGCCGGTCGCAACAGCGGTGATCGTGCCCACCTCCCGTGGCGTCAGTTGCAGCGTGAATGCTTCGCGCACCTGGCCTATTCCTGCAAACACACCGTCGAAAACGCTCTGGAGGCTTTCAGATTCCATGTTCATTGGCTTTTTGTTCCGGACTTAGGATCCTCGGGCTTGACTTCAGGCTTCGGCTCAGGTTTGACTTCAGGCTTCGGCTCAGGTTTGGCTTCAGGCTTCGGCTCAGGTTTGGCTTCAGGCTTCGGCTCAGGTTTGGCTTCAGGCTTCGGCTCAGGTTTGGCTTCAGGTTTCGGCTCGGGCTTGGCTTCAGGCTTCGGCTCGGGCTTGACTTCAGGCTTCGGCTCAGGCTTGGCTTCAGGTTTCGGCTCGGGCTTGGCTTCAGGTTTGTCCTTCTCTTTCAGGAGTTCATCAACGCTTTTTCCCATCGACACAAGATAATCCGCGATGCTCCACGCCACCTTCTGTCCATTTGTTGTAAGTTCAATGCCGCTGATCAGGTCTGGCGCGGTCTCGAACCGGATGTGGATTTCAGCCGAGAAGGTTTCATTGAGCGCATTTTGTATTGCCGCGCGTTGATCCGGAGGCAGGTCAAAGGCGCTTCGCACGAGCGCGGGATCAGATGCTGTTTTAAGTGCCTTGGCGAGGCCGGATTTCGCCTGGCCGTCCATCTCTCGCAGGCGGCGAGTAAACACTTCGCCCATGCGTTCTTCCAAACTCGTCGTGGCGAGATCCGTCAGCGCTTTACGCACGATTGCAAACACCTCTCGCTGGGTCCGGCGACTGATGGCTTGATTCAGGTTGTGGGCGTCATTTCTCAGCGTTTCCTGTCGCTTGACACTTAATGCATCGGCCGCCTTTCGCGCTTCGTCGAGGAGTCGCTGACGTTCGGCTATCGCCTCGTTCTTCGCTTTGCTCAATAGCGAGTCGCGTTGCTTGGCGAACTCCTCGGTCTTATGCTTAAACTCGTCACTCTCCTTTTGGGCTTCGCCCTTTTTATTGTCGGCATCAGCTAATTCCGCGGCGACCCGTTTCTCTCGCTCATCGATTGCGTGGAGGATAGGTTTGTAAAGAAAGTGCTTCATCAACCACACGAGGATGAGAAAGTTGAGTGCTTGTGCTCCGACTGTGAACCAATCAATTAGCATATGTTCACTTTCCTGTGGCTTGGGCGATAACGTGGTTCCAGAACGGGTTGGCGAAGATGAGAATCATCGTGACCACGAAGCAGTAGATGGCCGTCGATTCGATCATCGCCAGGCCCACGAATAAGGTGCGGGTGATGGTGGCGGAGGCATCAGGCTGCTGGGCCAGCGAGCTCAGCGCCGTTGCGACCGCCTTCCCTTCCGCCAACGCGGGCCCCATCGTGCCGAAACCTGTGGTAATGCCTGCAATGACAATAGATGCCACCGCAATAATAGTCATGCTATCCATAGGATCTCCTTTTGTTGTCGGACTTTTTTCTTCAGTGTTTTGCCTCAAGTTCAGGCTTCGGTGTACGGACTCGGGTGGCAGCCGCGATGTACACTGCCGCCAGGATGCTAAATATATAGGCCTGCACCATGCCAGTGAGCAGACCGAGTGCCGTCATGAAGATCGGGAAGATGAAAGGTGTAATTGTGAGCAGGATAGCGATAATCATCGCCCCACTCATCATATTGCCGAACAGACGGACTGCCAGGGCCAGTGTGCGCGAGAGTTCGCTGATGATGTTAAATGGCAGCATAATGAAGGTCGGCTTCATATAGGACTTGAGGTAGTTGCCCACCCCTTGTTCTTCAATCCCGAAGAACGGAACGGCAACAAACACGCACAGCGCGAGTGCAGTAGTGGTCGAGAGCGATCCGGTCGGCACCTCATAGCCGGGAATGACGGTGCAGAGGCTGGCTGACGCTACAAACAGGAAAAGCGTCCCCAGAAAGCCGAGATATTTCTTCGGCTGAGGCAAGCCTACATCTTCAATTTGTTTCTCGATGCCTGTAACAACGATTTCGAGAAGGTTTTGCCAGCGGGAACGTTCCAGACCCGTGGAAAGTCTACGCGTAATGACTTTTGAAACGACGGCCAGAACGAGCATCAGGCCCCATGTGAACACAATAGTGCCGTTGAGTTTGATAAACCCGTAGTGCCAAAAGATCATTTCATCGGGACTAAGGTGCATGGTTGACCTCCTCTGCCAGGTATGTTGGCTTTTCCCTCGCCCTTGTGAAGTGCGTCACGACTAGGCGCGCGATGAGAAATCCAAGGAGGCATACCAGCAGCCTCTCCCAATGACCGCGCGCGACAAGATAGAAACCAGCCAGGGTGATGCTCGTTCGCAGAAGCATGCTGCCGAAGAACCAAAGCACTGGGCGATTGGACGAGATCCCTTTCTGCGCCGTCCACCAAAGGCCGCCGAAGAACATCCCACCCAACAAAACGCCCATCAATAAACCCGGCATAAGACCCAAAGTGTCATCCATCACCATCCTCCTGTTCCTCTCGCATTTCCTTGTCTTCCTTGGCCACCCAATGCCAGGCGTTCGCACAACCGATGACCAGACCGATAACCAGCAGCATCAGCGTCCAGGAATAGTTCCCTGGATGGCGATTGTCCAGCCAGATACCGACTGCCGCGCCGAGGAGCGTCGGAACCACTACAGACCAGCCGACAAGCCCCATCATGCCCAGTCCAAACCAGACGCCCTGGCTGGAGTTCCGCCGCGCTTTGAGCTTGCGTGTTGCCTTCGTGCCGATCTCCCGACTGAGCTGGTCATTCGCACTCTCGACTTTCTTTTTTTCATTCATGATGAAGCTCCGCCAGTCGGCTGATAAAACCGCTCTCCATTTTCGCCATCACCGAACGGACGTTCTGGTCCTGTTCGTTTACGTTCAGAAACTCCCGGTCCACCGCCTCGCGCAGTTGGCCGAGGTCCGTTCCCCCAATTGCGTTGCGCACAGAGACGAACACTTCCAGGCCGGTCTTGACAAGCACTCCTTCATCGACGGCCACGTACACCTCCCCCTCCGATTCATTTTCGTAGATCAGAATCCCGGGCGCGAGCGAGGCGACGCAATCCAGTCGGTGTGGCAAAAGTCCGAGCGAGCCCTCGCGGGTCTCCGCAACGATGCGTAAAACGCCGGTTTTCTCGGCGAAGATCCGGAACGGGAGGAGAACCTTAAGATTCATGAGTACCTGCTGCATGTTCGACCTCCTGTTTGGGTTTCGGCTGCGGTTCGACCTTTGTTTTGGCCTTGGAATCGACGGCAGGCTTCGGGTCGCCTTTCGCTTCAGGTTCGGCCCCGGGTTTGGGTTTGGCCTCTGCTTTGTCGGGCGGGGCCTTTTTCTTCGCTTCGTCAATCGCCCCGATCATGTATAGAGCGCTCTCCGGGTAGTCTTTGAATTCATCCCGCAGGATGCGTTCGCAGCCCTCGAGCGAGTCTTTGAGACTGACGAGTTGTCCCTTGATGCCGCTAAACTGTTCGGTGGCGAAAAACGGCTGTGTGAGAAATCGCTCCAACCGCCGAGCGCGGGCGACCACCTTGCGGTCGTCCGGCGACAGTTGCTCCAGGCCGAGCATGGCGATAACGTCCTTAAGATCTTCATACTGCGCAAGCGTCCGCCTGATTTCCTGCGCCAAAAGATAATGTCGTTCACCCACTATGCCGGGTGTGGCCATCTTGGAGCTGGATTGCAGCAGATCGATGGCCGGGTAAAGACCTTCACTCGCTCTTTTGCGCGAAAGCACGATCGACGCCGAGAGATGCGAAAACGTATGCACCGCCGCCGGGTCGGTCAAATCGTCCGCCGGTACATAAACCGCTTGAATGGACGTTATGGCTCCGGCGTCAGTGTTGGCGATCCGTTCCTCCAGCCGCGACAATTCCGTGCCCATGGTCGGCTGATAGCCCAGACGCGATGGCATCTGCCCCATCAGGCCGGATACCTCCATGCCGGCCTGGATGAATCGGAAAATATTATCGATGAGCAGCAGCACGTCGCGATGTTCGTCGTCCCGGAAATACTCGGCCATCGTTAGCGCCGCATGGCCTACGCGGAACCGGCTGCCCGGCGGCTCGTTCATCTGCCCGAACACCATCACCATGTTCGGCAACACACCCGCCCCCTTCATGTCACGGTAAAGCTCCTCCCCTTCGCGGCACCGTTCGCCTATCCCGCAAAAAATGCTTACGCCCTCATGGTGCCCGATCATGTTGTGAATCATTTCGCTCAGCAGTACTGTCTTGCCTACACCCGCCCCGCCAAACAGGCCGGCTTTGCCGCCACGCTCGAGCGGCACCAGCACATCGATGACCTTGATCCCTGTCTCGAAGATCTCGGATTTGGTGGATCGCCGTGCTAACGGCGGCGGGGCTCGATGGATTGTGCGCCATTGGACATTTGTCGGCGCCGGTTCGCGGTCAATTGCGTTCCCGAAGACATCGAACATTCGCGAGAGAATTCCCTTCCCGACAGGAGCCTTCAACGGCCCGCCCGTGTCTTCCACCGCGACTCCACGAGCGAGGCCCTGCGTAGGGGTCAGAGCTATTCCACGCACGCAGTGCGCATCGAGTTGAGCCAAAACCTCGATGGCAATTTTCCCCTCCTTTGCGTGCAACAGTGAGTAGATGGGCGGCAAATGTGCGTCGAACCGTATGTCGACGACACTGCCGCGCACCGAGACGATCACGCCGACGTTCGAAAGACTGGTTTTATCGCCCATGCAGCAGCTCCTTGGATTTCCGGTAGCGTCGGATCAGGCTGTTGGTCGAGCTATCGTGTTCGAGTGGGCGCTCGGCTCCTGTCTCAAGTTCAGGGATAATGCGCGCCGCGAGCACCTTCCCCAGTTCGACCCCCCATTGGTCAAACGAGTCAATGTCCCAAATGGCGCCCTGAGTAAAGACGCTATGTTCGTATAGTGCGACGAGCTTCCCCAACGCCTCTGGCGTAAGCCGTTCGAGGAGTATCGTGCTCGACGGGCGGTTGCCCTCGAAGGTTCGGTGCGGTGCCAGCCATGCAGGTGTGCCTTCCGCCTGCACCTCCTGCTGCGTTTTGCCAAAGGCCAGCGCCTCCGCTTGGGCAAACGCGTTTGCTAGGAGCAAGTCGTGGTGGTGGCCGAGAGGGCTAAGCGGATGAAGGAAACCGATGAAGTCGCAGGGGATGAGCTTGGTCCCCTGATGAATAAGTTGGTAGAAGGAATGCTGGCCGTTGGTACCCGGCTCCCCCCAGTAGATCGGCCCGGTCTGGCAAGTGACCTCAGTCCCATCAAGCGTGACGTGCTTGCCATTGCTCTCCATCGTCAACTGCTGGAGATAAGCCGGGAAGCGCTTCAGGTACTGCTCATACGGAAGGACCGCCACGGTCTGCGCGCCGAAGAAGTTATTGTACCAGAGTCCCAGGAGACCCATAAGCACCGGCATGTTGCGTTCGAAGGGAACCGTGCGGAAATGTTCGTCCATCTGGTGGAAACCGTCGAGCATGGCACGGAAATTTTCAGGGCCAATGGCGATCATTGTCGAGAGGCCAATCGCCGAGTCCATGGAGTACCGACCGCCAACCCAATCCCAGAATTCGAACATATTGGTGGTGTCGATGCCAAACTTCGCCACTTCTTCGGCGTTGGTCGACACCGCAACAAAATGCTTGGCAACAGCAGCAGGATGTTCCAGAGTCTTGAGGGTCCAATCGCGAGCCGTATGTGCGTTGGTCATCGTCTCCAGGGTCGTAAAGGTCTTCGACGAGATGATAAACAGTGTCTCCTCGGCGTCGAGGTCGCGCGTAGCTTCGGCGAAGTCTGTGCCGTCGATGTTGGAAACGAAGCGGAACGTGAGTTCGCGCTGGCTATAATGCCGCAATGCCTCGTACGCCATCACGGGCCCAAGGTCGGATCCGCCGATGCCGATATTGATGATGTTGCGGATCCGCTTGCCGGTATGTCCCTTCCAGGCTCCGCTCCGGATCTGGTTGGCGAAGGTTGCCATGCGGTCGAGGACGCCGTGAACGT
>Ga0265316_10005929_pt1 | contig 11764 bp, 5 predicted proteins | sample 4522metaG_FD_202092 | JGI IMG/M metagenome (GOLD analysis project Ga0265316, IMG submission 202092) | Rhizosphere microbial communities from Carex aquatilis grown in University of Washington, Seatle, WA, United States - 4-5-22 metaG | ecosystem: Host-associated > Plants > Roots > Rhizosphere >...
ATTGCGAATTCGGGCAGCACGAAACAACGCGTCGCCAATGGCTGGTTCAACAAAGCGGCGTTCACCAACGATCCAACCGTTGGCGCCATTCCTCTTACAACCCCGGGCTGTAACGCAAACCTCTGTTCAGGCGCTACGGGCTTCGGCAATGTCGGCATCGGGAATATTCTTGGCCCCGGTCAGTTTAACTTTGACGCAACGATTATGAAGACCACCACGGTTGGCGGCATTCACGAAAATGCCACCCTGGTGTTCCGCACCGAGTTCTTCAACGTCTGGAACCATGCCCAGTTCGCCGCTCCGAGCGGGTCGCAGCTGGACACTACCAACGGATCGTTCGGACAGGTCAACCTGACCTCGGTGAACCCGAGACTGATTCAATTTGCTCTGAAATATATTTTCTAGTTGTCTGGATAGTTAGCAGGACCGCAAGATGGGGTCGGCAACCGCCGGCCCCGTTTTGCGTAGGTCAATAAAAATGTAGTCACCGTAATTTTGCGCCAGGCGCAATTGGGCCCATATTTACAGGCAATCGTCCGGAATCCTCCAGCTTCTTAGCCCCTTCCGGGCCGTCCTTTGTGCCATTGCCTTCTGCGAACCCATCAGTCAATGCCATGTTTCATCGGCTCGAAATGAAAACTGGTTAATCACCTCAAATAGAAACTAAATTATTGACTCATCATGCTAGTTAGTTTACCCTCTTGAACACTTGTTCAGATTCGGGTTTCGGTGTGGTTTCCTGAGTTTGAGCAAAGCAGGGGTGGTTTCAGTTTGGGTCGAAAAAAAACTTGAGTGGGGTGAAATACATGTTGAACGCTGTTTCCATGCGCTCGCAACGACGCATGTTTGTGTTTAGTTTTGTTCTTTTGATCTGCTTCTCCATGGTGTTGGCTCCATCGATGTTCAGCCAGTCCGCTTCCACCGGAGCGATCTCCGGTACATTAAAAGACTCTTCCGGCGCTTCCGTGCCGAATGCAACAGTCACACTGACCAGCCTGGAAACCAATCAATCGCGCACAACGACTACGACTGCCGACGGCACTTACCGCTTCGGCTTTCTGAATTCGGGCGCGTACAAGCTGCGGTTTGAAGCCGCAGGTTTCAGTTCGGTCGATGTGCCGTCAATCACGGTTATCGTGACGCAGACCTCTGTTCTGGACCAGACCCTTCAGGTTGGTGCACAGACTCAGCAAGTTGAGGTCACTGGAGAAGCCGAAGAGGTCGATACCGCGAGCTCCACAGTCGGCACGGTCGTTGCAGGCGGCTCGCTCGCCGCGCTGCCTTTGACTACGCGCAACTATACGACTCTTCTGGGCCTTTCGGCGGGTTCCAACGTCGCGGTCTATAACGCGGCCCTCATGGGCCGTGGTACTCAAGACCCGGTTGTGAATGGAGCACTCGCTGCTCAGAACAATTACCAGATGGATGGAGAATCCATCAACAACACGGCCGGAACGGGAACCGGAGCGGATTCCGGGGGCGCCACGACCGGAATGGGCGTCGTGAACCCGGACTCCATTCAGGAATTCAAGATCCAGACGTCGGCCTTTGATGCCAGTTATGGACGTAATTCGGGCGCCAATGTGAACGTTGTCACAAAATCCGGCACCAACGGATACCACGGCACGGCTTTTGAATTTTTCCGCAATACGGTTTTGAACGCGAACGACTTCTTCCGGTCGGAAAATGCGCCACCTCTTCCCAACAGCCGGCCAATCTTGAACCAGAATCAATTTGGCGGATCGTTCGGCGGACCCGTGAAAAAAGACAAGCTGTTCTTCTTCGCCTCTTACCAGAGGACCTGGCAGAAGAATGGAGCCGCTGCCGCCGGCTTTGCCGCCCCCACGCTGGTGGGAATCCCGACGTCCTGGAATGCAAACGGGACACCCAATGGCCCAATCACAGATCGCAATGATCCCACGTTCGCTGCCGCACTCGGTCTGGCGTTCTGCCTGCCGGGAACCCCTGGTTTTCCGACGGCCGGGTATGCCGATGTAGGATCGGGCCCAACAACCAAGACTAAGAATGGCGGCATTCAAGTCGCTTGCGACGGTTCGAACATCAATCAGGTAGCGCTCAATATTCTCAGGTTGAAGACTCCCGGAAGCGCCGGTGTGAACGGTTACTACGTTCCAGGCTCCTCCAATGGGCAATTTCAGAAGGTCTCATTCAGCTCCCCCGCCCACTATTTCGAGAACCAGGGCGTGGGCAACTTCGATTATGTGATCAACAGTAAGAACACTTTTTCCGGCCGGTATTTCTATAGCGCCACGGAGACCGATGGAACAATCGGTGTTGGCACAACTTCCGCCACGGTCACGCAAGGGCTGCCCGGTTCACCCGGCAGCGTCAGATTCCCAACCATGTATATGGTCGCGAAGGTGACTTCACTGGTTTCATCGAATCTGGTGAATGAAGTGAGGGCCGCGCTGCAACGTTCCGTGGTCTATGACTATCCTGGGTTTGTCAATGCGGATGGAAGTCTGGTCACGAATACTCAACTCGGGGTTACCCCAGTCGAGCCAACCTACGACGTGAGCAATCGTTTCACGATCCAAGGCTTGATGGCGATCGGCACGGGCGTCGCAGTTGCCCGCAAATTGAATACTTCCTGGGAAATCGGGGACAACATCTCATGGTCGCATGGCAAGCACACCATTCGGAGCGGATTTGAATTCGAGCGCGACCGCCTGAACTGGTATTTCCCCGCGTTGGCCGGCGGCGGCAATGCGAACCAGACCTATGGAACCTGGCAGGATTTCCTGCTCGGCCGACCCGGTTGCACCCCCGGCGATGTAGCGTGCACCGCTGCGACTCCGACGACCACGAAACAGTGCCCCACTTGCGCCGCAGTGCCAAACAATGGGTCCGCCTTCAGCAACATTCTCAATGGAGGCACATCGGTTTCCCTTACGGCACCCGGTGGAGACAACCACTTCTTCCGGACACCAGCTGCCAGCGCCTTTGTCCAGGATGACTTCAAGGTCTCCAACAGCCTCACACTGAACCTGGGCGTGCGTTGGGAATATTACGGCCTCTTCTACGATTCTTTGGGCAATCTCACAAACGTCTGGCCGAGCTCGATCGCGGCGGTCAATTGCCCGCTCGCGTTGGGGGCATGCCCCTCCGGTACCGGCGTGGGAACCACTGCTGCCACAGGTACTTTGGCCGGGTTTGTTGTCCCGGGCAATTTCAATTCTTCGCTGTACCCGGCAACCACCTTGCCCGGTCTAACCATGACCGGTCACAAAGTCGAGTTCCAAAACAATGCCCCCCGGGACGCCTTTGCACCGCGTCTTGGCTTCGCCTGGAAACCTTTAAAGACGGACCGCTTCGTCGTCCGCGGTGGCGCCGGAGTCTTCTACGACCGCGCGGGAATCGCCGCGTTCAATTCCAGCGCCGTTCAGAACTTCCCGTACGCCGTCCCGGTTTTTCAGGCTTCGGGAACGGCAAACTATGCCGCTAGCAATGCCATCAACTACCCAACGGCGATTGGAGCCACTCTTGGTTGGTCGGGCGCGTCTCGCTGGTTTAACATCGCCAATCCGCTGACGCCCACCGCATTGGGCAGCGGGCCGCTCTTGAACGTGATCGTCGCGGACCCCACATATCAGGTTCCCACCACGTACCAGTGGAACCTGAACACTCAATATGAATTCCTGCCCACCTGGGTTTTGGAAGTGGGCTATGTGGGAAGCCACTCCATCCATCAACTCATCCAGAGCACCACGGGCACCACTGGGCAGACCTATATCAATTTGCCGGCGCTCGCTTCCCAGGCCAATCCTGTGAATGGCTTCGTCACCAATACCACGACCAACGCGAATTACCGCGTTCCTTATCTGGGTTTTGGTCCCGAGGGGCTTGCCGAGCAGGGCAACCTTGGAAAAACACTTTTCGACAGTTTGCAGGTCACGGTGCGCAAGCAGCTCGCGCACGGTCTGACCATGCAGGCGGCTTATACGTGGTCTAGAGCACTCACAACAGCAGATCACTTTTTCTATAACAATCCCGCCGTCGAAAACTATGCACCGTCTACCCAGTACCGTCCGCAACGCCTCACGGTCAGCTATGGATATGATTTGCCCTTCGGCCATCATGATGGGCTCGTGGGCAAGTTTGTTAATGGCTGGAACCTCTCGGGCGTGACGATCATTCAGGACGGGTTACCCCTCACCGTCGTGAATAGCACGGGCGGAGCAGTCTATGGCGCGAACGGGACCTCTCAAACCTCTACAGCCGTTTTTGCTCCGGGAATGGGTGTTGCAAACATCCCCGCCTCCGGCAATGACAAGCAACGCATCTCCGGCTGGTTTAATACCGCCGCGTTCATCAAAACCGTCCCCAATGTTGGCGCTTCGACGGTTACGATCGGCGGTGTTACGACAACTGATCCAGGCGCGAGCGGCTGGGGGAACTCCGGAATCGGGAATATCCTCGGTCCCGGCCAGTTCAACTTCGACGCGAGCATTGTGAAAACCACCGTCGTCGGCGGAATTCACGAAAACGCCACGCTGGTGTTCCGCACTGAATTCTTCAACGTGTGGAACCATGCCCAATTCAACGCCCCGTCGGGGTCGCAGTTGGACGTTTCCAACGGATCCTTCGGCCAACTCTCCACCACTTCGGTGAACCCGCGGCTGATCCAATTTGCTCTGAAGTATATTTTCTAGTCGCTTCAGACTGAACTCCAACTCGCGCCAGGGGACGGCACTTTTCATCCTCTGGCGCGATTTTTTTTGTTAGGATGGTGGCGCGATCTCACGCACATCCCGCTAGGAGTTTGAATATGTTTTGCCGCCGTCGAGTGTATGGCTTCGTGCTGTTTATCGCCTTGATCGCGCCGGCGTCACTCTTTCCTTTGCGCGGCCAGGACGATACCTCCGCCCCATCTCCGGCGAAAAAATCCGCGCCCCAAATCGTCATCGACGACGACGGCACGTATCACCTGCCCGCGATGACGATTCCGATGTCCACTCTCATGAGCAAGGAATTGAAAGCCTCGCTCCTCTACATGGACCGCGGAGCGCGCGACCCGAAACTTTCCGCAAAGCAGCCTGACGGCTCAACGCTCCTGTTAAGACCTTTTCGCGACCGCCAGGACGCGCTGTTTCCTCTGCACAAGCAAGATATGAAACTTGGCGGCACGCATGTCATCGTCTACACGCCGCAAGACGGGCCTTCGGCCCGGAACAAGAATCGAGTCTTGATTCAATTGCACAGCGCCGAATGCTGGACCGATTGCAACGCGCTCGGCTCGCAGCCCATTGCCTTCGTGGGGAAAATAAAAGTGGTCGCCGTGGATTACGGCGAGCCGTCGTTTCCGGTGGGCGTCGGAGATGTCACCAACGTTTATACCGAATTGCTGAAGACGTATAAGCCGCAAAACATCGGCATCTACGGCTGCTCGCGCGGCGGCAACCTGGTTGCCAGGTCTGTCGCATGGTTTCAAAAGCACAATCTGCCGAGGCCCGGAGCCATCGGAATGTTGTGCGCCAGCGCCGGGGGAGATCGCGGCGACATGATGTACATCGGCAACGCATTGGGCAATGGAACGGTCTATCACCCGTCCGGAAACCCGGGCGAACGGGATTTGGGAAATATCGATCCCGCGGATCCCATGGTGAACCCGGTAAATTTCCCCGAGGTATTGTCCAAGTTTCCGCCCTCGCTTCTGGTTACCGGGACGCGTTCGATCGATTTAAGCACGGGCGCGTATTCGCATGAAGCGCTGGTGAAGCTTGGCGTGGAATCGGATCTTCACGTGTTCGAGGGAGGACGGCATGAGTTCTGGTACGATCCCGACCCGCCGGAATGCAGGCAGGTGTACGACATCATCGTTCAATTCTTCGACCGTCACTTGGGGATAGGGAAGTAATTCCAGAGTGGATGATTGCCGGCGCTCTAACTTTCTGGTAACGCCTGTCTCCCGATTTGCGTCTTTAGATGAGGAACTTTTTCCAGGACGGCAGTGGATTCGCGATCGCGATAACGGCAAGGTTTTAGTGGCACAGGCTTCAGCCTGTCTGCTTTCGATCTTCCTTGCAGTGGGCGGACTAAAAAATACAGGCTAAAGCCTGTGGCACTCAAAACCGAGCTTTTGCAAGCTTGCGCTGCAACGTGTTTCGATGTACGTTATTGGCCAATACTGATGTCAATTTGAAAATTCCGGGGAAGAGGAGATTTTCTTGTATCGGATAAAGTCCTTGTATCTACTGGTTGCGGCGTGCCTTATCCTGGTGGGCATGTCCGGATTTCTAAAAGCGCAGACCCCCATGTCATCCGGCCAATCGGCCAAACCGACGGCATCGGTCGCCTCGGAACCCGCGCCCCTCAATTACGAATTTTTCAAGGAAATGGTGGAACCGATCTATGTAAGAAAGCGCCCTGGCCATGCCCGCTGTTTCCAGTGCCATGGCGATCCGCGAATCAGAATCATGCGACTCGTGCACCTTCCGCATGGCGTGACCACGTGGACCGACGAAGAATCCCGGAAAAATTTTGAATCGGTGAAGGGTGTCGCGTTCCCCGGCGATTTGGACAGCCCGCTTCTGGTTCATCCGTTGGCCACCGAAGCCGGCGGCGACCCCGCACACACGGGCGGGAAACATTTTCAGACCAAGGACGATCCCGAATGGCTGACGCTGCGGGCGTTCGTCATGGGTGCGACTCTGCCGCAGCAGTGATTTGTGGGACGATATTATTTTAGTCAAAAATTTATCCGACCAGGGAGCTCAGCATGATGGATACAAAGCAACGGCGAATTTCTTTTGTTTCGTTCTCGGTATTGGGCACGGTTGTTTTGGGCGCGCTCGCATTTTCCGTGGCTGCGGCGCCGCCGAAATTGAAGGCGCGAATTCTGCAGACCAATTACGCGGGCGATAACATCAGCATTATTGACCCCGTAACAAACACGGTGGTGGGGAACATCACGGGGATCGAACTGGGCCACGGGGTTGCCGTTGCGCCCGATGGCAGCCACATCTACGTGAGCGACGAAGCCGAGGAAACCCTCGACGTTATTGACGGAAAGACGTTTGAAGTCACCAGCCGCATACCCCTCGACGGCCATCCGAACAATATCGCCATCACGAAAAACGGCCGGCGTGTATTCATCGCGTTGCTGGGCGACAAGGGCGGCCTGGACGTCGTGGATACGGCCACTGGAAAGCTCGCCAAGCGAATCGACACCGGCAGCACCGTCCACAATCCCTATCTGTCTCCCGATGGAAGGTATGTGCTGGCCGGTTCGCAGACTGCGAAGAATATTACGGTTGTGGATACGGAAACCGAGGCGCCGGTCTGGTCTGTGAACATGGGCCTCGGCGTCCGGCCGCTTACCATGTCCGCAAATCCGGACGGCTCTTCGAAGTGGATCTTTGCGCAGTTGACGGGATTTAATGGTTTCGCGGTTGTGGATTTTGCCACGCACAAGGAAATCAACCGCATTAAGCTTCCGGACATCACCCCCGGCAAGAAACTGTTTCCGGGGGGCGGCGAAGTTTCGCATGGGATGGCGGTAACAAAAGATCAGAAAACGCTCCTCGTCGCGAGCCGCGTAAATACGGCGGTGTATTCCTATTCCTTGCCGGATTTGAAATTGCTCGGAACGACGGAGTTGGGAGGAAAAGGGCCGGGCTGGATGACTCTTTCCCCCGACAGCAAAACGGTTTATATCGCCAATGCCGTGACCAATGACGTTTCGGTGATCGATATCGCCAGTATGAAAGAAATCTCCCTCATCAAGGTCGGTTACACGCCCAAGCGCAGCACGACGGCCATGATTTTTCAGCAATAATTTTTTCGCCTTTGGGAGGAAATCGCGATGCGAGTGAACTGGTCAAGGTGGTCAACCGCACTGGCGTTACTGGCGTGTGGTTTGGTGGCGGCTTCGGCCTTGGATCGCACACAAGCGAAGCCCCGCAGCAGTGAAATGGCCGCGCCGCCCCAGGCCAGCGCGATGACCGCGGGGCCGGACAACATCGGCGGCGTGGTCACCAGCTCGAAAGGCCCGGAAGCCGGCGTGTGGGTAATTGCCGAATCGACGCAATTGCCGACCAAGTTCCGCAAGATCGTGGTCACCGACGATCAGGGCCGCTACATGCTGCCCGAGCTCCCCAGCGTGATGTATAAAGTCTGGGTGCGCGGCTACGGCCTGGTGGATTCGACGCCGATTGAGACCAAGCCGGGAAAGATGCTGAACCTGACCGCCATCGTCGCGCCCTCGGCGCAGGCGGCCGCACAATATTACCCCGCAGATTACTGGTACTCGTTAATAAATCTTCCGCCCAAGAGCGCCTTTCCACTGAAAGATGCCGAGGTGAAGTCGCAGGCCGAATTCGTCACCGAAATGAAGCGCGGCTGCAACGTCTGCCACCAGACCGGCAATAAGGCCACGCGCGATCTGGAACCGGCCCTGGGCACATTTGCCACACCCGAGCAGGCCTGGGAACGCCGCTTCATGTCCGGCCAGGTGGGCGTGCAGATGACCGCCACCCTCAATAAATTGGGACACGAGCGCGGCCTCAAGATGTACGCGGACTGGACCAATCGCATGGCCGCGGGAGAAGTGCCGCCTGCCCCGCCACGGCCTCAAGGCGTGGAACGCAACGTGGTCGTGACCCTGTGGGAAACGGGCACGGATAAATCCTTCATTCACGATGTGCTGGCATCGAATGAGCGGAACGTCACAATGAACGCCTACGGGCCGGTCTATTCGCTGGAATTCGCGGCGGCCCAGATCTGGGCGATTGACCCTCGGGAGAACACGAAAACGAAACTCCTGGACGTTCCCGTCCGCAATCCAGCCGACATCAAGAAGTTCAAGACGTTTACACCGCAGACCGTGGCCATGCCTTCGCCGTATTGGGGAAATGAAATCGTTTGGAACGATCCGAACTTCATTGGCATGCCCCATATGGATACCAAAGGCCGCATCTGGTTCCATGCGCAGACGATTCCCGAGATGGCCCCCTATTGCCGGAAGGGTTCGGGCAATCCCTTCGCCGAACATTTTCCGATTCCCGACGGCTATGTTCCTCGGGGCGTTGATGTGTACGATCCGAAGACTCAGAAACTGGAAATGGTCGACCTCTGCCTGTCGGCTGGACACATGGCCTTCGGCGACGATAAGGACGAGACACTCTATTACACAGACACACCAGCCGTCCCCCCCCGGATGGGTGGCGTGGGATGGTTGAAGACGAAGGTGTGGGATGCGACGCACGACCCGCAGAAATCCATCGGCTGGTGTCCTTCCGTCATCGATTACAACGGCGATGGGAAGATCGGCGACTATACAAAGCCCGACGAACCGATCGATCCGAAGCTGGATCGCGCGGTCGAGGGAGGCAACGGGTACGGGTTGACGTTCAGCCCATCGGACGGAAGCGTGTGGATCGCCGGACTTGCGCCCACGGTTCCCGGAAGAATCATTCGTTTCACGATGGGATCGAATCCTCCGGCGACTTGCAAGACGGAAGTTTACGAGCCGCCGTTTGACAATCCGAAGCGCCCAGGCGTCGAGGCCTATCAGACGCTGGGAATTGCCGCCGATGCAAATGGCGTCATCTGGGCGGCGCTCGCTGGGAGCAACGATCTGGCGGCATTCGACCGCCGCAAATGCACCGGTCCTTTAAGCGGCCCGACCGCCACGGGACAACAGTGTCCGGAAGGCTGGACGCTGTATCCGGTGCCGGGTCCGAAATTCAAGGGCACCGACATTTTGGCGGACTCGTTCTATCACAACTGGCTGGATAAATTTAACGTTCTGGGCCTGGGCAAGGACGTCTCGATCATCAACGGAAACGGATCGGACTCCCTCATCGCCTTTCAGCCGGACACAAAGAAGTTTGTCACCATTCGTGTCCCGTACCCATTGGATTTTTACACGAGGAACGTGGATTTCCGCATCGACGATCCCAAAGCCGGCTGGAAAGGCCGCGGCATGTGGACCGGCAACGAAGACCGCGTGATCTGGCATCTCGAGGGTGGAAAAGGCAACACGACCTCCATCGCGCATATCCAGATCCGGCCCGATCCTCTTGCGAAGTAATTATAGTGCAGCGCCGGCGCTACGAAAACCATTCACTGTTCGGGTGCGAAGTTTGAGAAGTGGTAGCTCACAACCTGGGATTGAGAATTGAGCAGCGAAATATTCTGGAAGGGAAAACAGTTATGAAATCAAACTGGATGAGGCGGTCGGCAGGAATAGGATTTCTGTTGGGTGCATTTGTTGTGGGTTCGTTCGCCGGCCCGGGGAAGAATACCCTGGCTGCGCAGCCCCAGGCGGCCGACATGCAGGTCGGAGCCGACAACATCGGTGGCACAGTCACTAGTTCGAAGGGGCCGGAAGCGGGTGTCTGGGTAATTGCTGAGACAACCGATTTCCAGACGAAGATGAAAAAGATCGTTGTGACCGACGATCGCGGCCGGTTCCTGATTCCCGAGCTTCCCAAGGCCAACTACAAGATTTGGGTGCGCGGATACGGGCTCGTCGATTCGACTCCTGTCACGTCCGCTACCGGCAAGTCACTCGCACTCACGGCGGTGGTCGCCCCCGATCCTCGTGCCGCCGCTCATTACTATCCGCCCAATTACTGGCTCTCGATGGTGAAGATTCCGCCCAAGGACGCGTTCCCGATGAAGGCCTCCGAGGGGGGGAAGATGATCGCAACGCAGGGGAACTACATCGATACGATCAAGTCCGGCTGCCAGTCGTGCCACATCCTGGGCGATCAGATCACGCGCGATATGCCCATGAACCTGGGCACTTTCCCATCGACAAACGCCGCATGGAAGCGCCGCATCATGTCCGGGCAGCTCGGACAGGAGATGCTGGCGCGAATGAATGACATTGGATACGAGAACGGCATTTCGATGTTCTCGGATTGGACCGACCGCATCACGGCAGGAGAAGTTCCACCCGCACCCCCACGGCCGCTTGGCCTTGAAAGAAATATCGTTTTGACGGAGTGGGATTTTGCCGGGCCTGCATCTTTTCTTCATGGAGTTGCCGCGTCAAACCGTTACAACCCGCACGTGAACGCGAACGGGCCGGTTTTCAACGGCGATTGGCACGGCGGAACACTGCTGATTGTCGACCCGCAGGAGAATACGGCCAGCAGCCTGGCAATTCCACTGCCCGCCGGAGTGGACAGGAAAGCGATGCCGACTTGGTCGCCGCAGCACATCGTGGAACCTTCGCCCTATTGGGGCGACCAGATCGTCATGAAAGACGATGTGGAGAATCCCAAGAACAATCAGATCGACAAGCAGGGCCGCGTTTGGATCAACGTGGAAACCCGTCCGGCGGCGGCTCCTGCAGTCTGCAAAGCCAGCAACGGAAATGTGTGGGCAAAGGCGTGGATGGCCGGCAACCCGTCGATCAAGGAAGTGACGGGAACTGCTCGAATGCCCTGGGAGAGCCCTCCAGGATGGGGCCTGAACATTTACGATCCCAAGACTCAAAAATTCGATCCGATTGACCTGTGCTTCGGGCAGGGCCACGCGGTTTTCGCGAATGACAAGGATCAGACGCTCTACTTCTCGTTGCGTCTGGGCGGCCTTGGCTGGTTTGACAGCAAAGTGTATGAGGAAACCCACGACGCCCAGAAAGCCCAGGGCTTTTGCGCTCCAATTATTGACTACAACGGAGATGGCAAGGCCGGGGTCTTCACCCTGCCTAACGAGCCACCCGATCCGAAGCTCGATCGCCTGGCTACGCCAATGCAGATCGGCTATGGCGTCGCTGTAAATCCGGTCG
>Ga0265316_10005930_pt1 | contig 11763 bp, 6 predicted proteins | sample 4522metaG_FD_202092 | JGI IMG/M metagenome (GOLD analysis project Ga0265316, IMG submission 202092) | Rhizosphere microbial communities from Carex aquatilis grown in University of Washington, Seatle, WA, United States - 4-5-22 metaG | ecosystem: Host-associated > Plants > Roots > Rhizosphere >...
TTCCTTATTTAAAATTATTTGCTTATAGTCAGGCGTTCGTACCCAATAAAGTTGGCCATTTAGCTGGTGATAGTTAAGATATTTATTGGTAATTTTCTTGTTATTTTCTAAAACTATTGTACCCAAGCGCCAATCAGGGTTGTAAAAAACGACATTTTTATTAGATTCGATTATTCCGGGAAATTCACCTAATATATTTTCTTCAAAAATGCTGGAATCAGCAATGGTTGTTGAACAATTTACCATATTTTTTTGGCTCAGGACTATTGAAGGATTTAAAAATAAAATGATTAGGGTTAACAAACTTGTTAGTAATATCCTTAATATTGTTTTCATTAGTGATTTTTGTAAATTTATTGAACTACAAATTTTATTTTCTTAGTTACTGGAGTACCATTATCTGTTATACCTTCAAAATCTACAATGTATTCAGCAGCAAGATCAGAAGTGAAAAATTCGAGTTTTACTTTACCCGCTTTATCAAGGACTAAATCTGGTTTCCAAAAAAGATTTTGTTTAAAAGAAGGCATTTGTTTTAATTTAGTTCCAGATGCATCATTTTGTAAAATCTGATTTGAAGAGTTCTCAACCTTATTATCAAATACCAATGCTTGTTTATTTGGAATAAGGATTTTATCCTTTGTATGAATTGATAAAATACCATAAAATTCAATATTGCCGTATGCAATATGCTCACAATTTACTTCAATCCGATCAATTTGGTTAGAACCTAAAGTAGAAAGATAATCATAATCATAAAAAGGTATATTATTTAACAATACAAGACAATTGTCCGACCAGGTTAAAATACTATTGTGATAATCTCTGATGATAATGGAATAGTCATTTTTCTTTTTTTTGAATTTTACGGCTGGTAATAAATTTTTTGAGATGTCAAAAAAATCATTCAATTCAATATAATCTGCCAAACGAATAGTATAATCTGGAATCCCATAAAAATTCGAATTCATATTATTAAGTTGAATTGTTTTTTTCAGGATATTTGGCTTATCGTATACTCTGTTTATTAATGCAATTTTTTTACTTTTTAAGAAAAATTCATTCAAAATATTATCATTTTTGAAATCTCCAAAAGGCTTTGTACTATCATTTATTTGTTTGTTGTCAAGGGTAATGTTATATTCTTTTGAATTGGCAAGATTATCCACATTGATTATTAACTTTCTGTTATCGAATGTTTTATCGAGGGCAAATAAAAATCTACCTGTTGAATCCGTTATGCTATATTTTAAATTTGCTAAACTGTCTGGAGTTGATAAGAAGATTGTTTTCCCAATTTCGACTTTATGTGTTGATTTATCAAACAAAGTTCCTCCAAGTATAAAACTATTATTTTCCGGCATATATGGCATGGAAAGATAACTTTTTTCTTTAGTCATTGCCAACCATTTTTTATATTCATCAATATTGTATTTTAATTCATCACGATGGTTGTAGGGGATATATTTCATTGAACCTGTATCTCCTGAAATTACTTGCATTACCTCAGAAATATCGGGGTTTAAATCAGAATAATATTCTGGTATTTTTTCTGAAACAGAAATTGAAAAATTTCCATGTAATGGTTTTAAATCAGAATCTTTAAGAGTTAGCAAAACTGCAACCTTTTGTTTTCGATTATATACCTGCTTGTCTGATTCAGCTGTTAAGACTATGTCGGTTGATAAATTTGAAGAAAAATTCTGATTGGATTGATTTGTATACAATTTACCCGTGTCGATACTTTCGTTGGGATTATTTATCACTTTTAAATTATTTTCAGGCTCATTTTTCATTCCAATTATTATTAATGATGAGCGCAAAAAAGAAGAAGAAGGAAAATTACGCATTAAGTTAGTATAAGCAAATATTTTATATAGGCCGGTTGAAAGAGAATCAGGAATAACAATTGAACTTTCACAACTACTGCTATCGATATTTGAACGGCAACTTGCTTTTAATTTATTATGAGAATCTACGAGTTCAATATAAAGTATTTTACTTTTAGTTTCTGCTAAATTTAATTTATTAATAATATATGCTTTAAAGTAAAGACGTTCACCAACTACTATGGAATTTCTGTTTAGATGCAGATATATGTTTTCATGTAATTGTTCAAGACAATTATAATTTATAACAATGGCATGATTTTCATCCTTTTTTAAATCTTTTGCTTGTAAGGGGATGCATAATAATATTAGAATATAAAATAATGGCAATATCTTTTTTATCATAACATTCAAAAGTATTAATATTTGATTGCACTGATCATTCAAAAAAAATGAAATATATTAAATCTGACTATCATAATTTTCGAAAATTATAAATTATATTATTGTCCTCAATTTGGCTATTTTTTGCTTCTTTCTTTTAATTGAAGTGCCTGTTGTATCTATGGTATAGAAGGTAGTATCACTAAAGCTGGGTGGTATCCCCAGGGCCGGTAATATGCTGCCGGATTGTCTGATGAATGCATATTTATTCGCTACGGAATTTGCCTGGAAAAGCCCGAATGCAGCTTTTGTACTGTCGCTGGTGCATTTGATATTTCCAACCAGATCAACAGGTATCGGGTCAAAAAAAGTATTATTACCGCTTATTTGAGTTGTCAGATTATAATAATAATTATAAGTTTCATTTGAAATAGTGGATGCGGAGATGGTTAGTATGTAATTGCCGCCATAAGATATAGATGTTGAATCATTTAAGGAATCAGTAGATATAACTTCATGAAGAGAACCCATAGGAATTTTTGTAATTTTACTGCCAATAGCGTAATTTGTATTGGTCTTTAAAATAGGTACAAAGGTCAATGCTTTTGTTGTATAATAAGTTGAAGTTACCAGAAATGAATCTATCTTAATACCTTCGCCAGGAACAGGCACTCTGGTAATTATAGTAGAATCTGCATTAATTATAATTATATATCTTGGTGCATATATAAAATGCCATTCATAAAGTATGTTCTGGATGGATATTGAAGCTTCAAGTTTCGTGCTCATTCTTTGACTGGAACCAAAAGATAAATCTGCAAATATTTGCAAATTATAGGGATAAGTGTCATAGTTTATATAATCATAAACGCTGTCTATTTTGCTTTCTGGTCCAATTATACAGGGAGATGATTTATATTTTGTTCCGTCAATAGTTTTAATGAATAAAGTATATGATCTGCCTAATTGCCCTCTAAAGAGTGCCGAATCAGAATAATATAGGCCACCGCTTTTTTCTTTAAAATCAAACCTGTTATTTATTTCATCCATCACATAAACTTCTGCCTTCTTAACAGCAACCTGGTTATCACTGCTAAATGAGACAGGCTGAGATAATTTGATCAAATAAGGACCGGGAGCATCGGTTACAACACCCTCAACTACAATCGTATTTATATCAGAAGCAGGAGGGTTGTAATCAAAAGGTTCTCGGCATGAAAATAAAAATATTATTAGCAAGGAGGAGGATAAGGCATATTTTAAATAATTAATCATTTGAATAAATTATAAATAATTAAAATATAAAATTATAAGTAAGGCTGAAAAGTGGCACACCTATAATAATTAACTTATAAAGTGCTGAAGACTTATAATTGTTTTGGGCATTTGGCGTTTGATCAACATAATAAACAGAATATATGTTTTTATGTCCATAAACATTGATAATTGAGAATGTCCAACTTCCTTTCCACTGTTTCCTTACTTTTAAGTTTTCGTCCATACTAATTGATAAGTCAAGCCTATGGTAATCTGGCAATCTAAAACTATTCCGATCTCCAAACTGAACAACAGGTTGATTATTAATATAATATTTACTTTCAGGAAGCGTTAATGCGCGCCCCGAACTATAATCGAAATTTCCGGCTAGCCTGGCCCGCCTGTTTATATGCCATGTTAGCATTAAAGTAAATTCATGCGGTTTATCGTAATTAGAAGGATAATATTGGTTATTATTGATTGTTTCTTCCGGAAAAGAGCTGTCTGTCCTTTTTAAAGAACGCGAATAAGTATAGCTGCACCACCCATCGACTTCACCTGAATTTTTTTTGATAAAAAGTTCAATTCCATAATTTTTGCCGCTGGTGTTAATAAGTTCTGTCTCAATAAGAGGGTTCATTACTAATTGAGAGCCGTTTTTATAGTCTATAAGGTTTTGCAGCGATTTATAATATAATTCAACAGATGTTTCAATTTGATTTTGATTAAAATTCTTATAATATCCTATAGCATAATGGCTGCAATCTATAGGTTTCACGAATTTATCGGCTAATTTCCATATATCATTTGGGTTAGGTACAGCAGTATTGGAAATTAATGATATATATTGTTTATTGCGGTTATAACTTAATTTCACCGAGCTTGTATTATCAATCTGAATTTTGAAAGCTACTCTGGGCTCAAGGTCATTGTAAAATTGCATAATTTCATTATTGGAATATAACGTAGAATCTGTTTGTATTCCCGGCATTTTGGTCCTGTCATTCGGGTAGGTATAGACTTTACCTGGCCCTAATTGAGCATACGCTGTATACCTGAGTCCTGCATTTACACTAAAGCGATTGTTTATGTCCCATTTGTCATTGACGTAAACAGAGCTTTCGAAAGCTTTTTCATCTGATAACGCTACAGGTAAAATAATACTACGTGCATCTAATGGTGTACGTTTTCCAGGGTTAACCATATATAATATCGCATTTGCTCCGGCATCTATTGAATGGGAGTCAAATTTATGCGATGAGATATTGAACTTTAAACTCTGGTATTTGACATCAGAAATAATTCTTGTTTCATCATTTTCAGATGACAAACTATCTTTAGTCATGCTATATTGGCTGAAACTATAGATAAGCGTTGTTGTCAGGTCCCTTGAAGCATAATGATTCCAACTAACTGAACCTAGATTATTACGATAATCGTAGTTGAAATAATTCACATACTTAAAATTATCATTACTTATGTATGCAAGTGCAACTATACGGTTTTTACCAAAATTCCATGAAATAATACTATTAAAATCGTAGAATCCAATTTTACTGTTTCTAAGGTCATAATCACTTAATTGTTGTAATATTAAATTTGAATATGTTGTTCTGCCACCAATTTTGATTGAAAGGTTTTGTTCATCAAGAGGAATTTCTAACATTAATCTTCCATCATAAATGCCTACACCGCCACTTGCACCAAAAACTTTAGGATTATTGTCCTTTAATTGAATATCCATAACAGACGATACACGTTCGCCATAATTAGCTGGAATATATCCCTTATATAAAGTTACATTATTTACTACATCGGGATTAATGACAGAGATGAGACCAAAAACATGAGAAGTATTGAACATTGGCGCACCTTCCAGCAAAAAGAGATTTTGATCTGTACCACCACCTCTGATATTTATACCGGCTCCAAATTCTCCTACAGATTTTACTCCGGGCATCATTGTAAAACTTTTTACAATATCCTTTTCACCAATAATAGATGGTAATTGTTTAATGGATTTTGAATCCAGTTCAACAATACTCATTTGGCTGCTTCGAACATTACGGTCAGCTTTTTTAGCGTTAATAATTATTTCGTTAATTTTTGTAGCTTTTTCAAATAATTCCAGGTTTAACTCCCCATTGCTGATTATTTTAACTTTCTGAATGGTCCTTTCATATCCAACATTTGAAACAATCAGATTATAGACTCCAGGTGAAGCAATAAGAGAATATTGGCCTATGATATTTGTTACACACGCAATATTGGTATTTTCAATTTGCAAAGTTGATCCAATTAAGGGCTCTCCATTTTTCCCATCACTTATAATTCCTTTAATTACAACTTTGTTATATTTTCCTGCTTCTATGGGGTCACCGATAATTCTGGTGCCCAATTCTACTTCTTCATCTGTATTTCTTTGGCCATTCAGTAAAGCAATATCTTCGTTGGGAAGAAAAACAAAACACGAATCCTGAAGTTGAAAAAAAGATTTAGTTTTAATAGCTCTTTGCAAAGCTTCAGTTAAAGGAGTATTATTAAAGAATAGATTAACAGAGTCATGAATGAACCAGCTTGGTTCGTAATAAAATACAATAGAGTATTTTTTTTCTAATTCATTTAGGAAAGTAATCAACCCTATATTATGGTATGTTCCTGAAATTTTGATTTCTTCAGTTTTTTGAGCTTCTGATTTGAAATGAAGAAATAAAAACAATAAAAATATTAAGAAATACTTAATTCTTGAAATGCCCTGAAACATTAATGATTAATTAGTTATCTGCAAATTAATACACATATTTATTACCAGTAGTTCAAATTTATATTTAAATACCAGAGTTTTCAAAATATTCTAATATCAAGTGAATTGAATGAAACTGAAAATAATTCGTAAAGAAAATCCTCGAAGTATAAGGACTTTTCATTTTTTTAAGCGGTCCGGACGGGACTCGAACCCGCGACCCCATGCGTGACAGGCATGTATTCTAACCAACTGAACTACCGAACCAATATATTATCGAGGTGCAAAAATAAACTTATATTTAAGTATAGCAAAATTTGGGTATAGATTTTTTTGAATTTTTATTCAATATATATCTTTCTCGTAATTGTGCCATTAATACCAGAAAGTTTAACCAAATAAACTCCTCCATTTTGCATCTTGATAATACTGATGCCGGTATTAGCTGGTTTAGAAACAATCATTCTGCCAATGGCATCAAAAACTGATATTTGTGCATTGTTTATTAAGCTTACAAAAAGCGTCTTATTTCGGGCATAGATCTCAAATTCATTGGGTTTTAAATGTGAAACCGCAGTGTTTAGCAGTACTTTGACATAAGTTGTTTTCAATACATCAGAACCCGAAAAATCCGGAAAAGTATCATTGGTCAGTTCGCAATAAACACTATCTGTTTGTGCTTTGAGAAATATGGTTTTACCATTGGTTATAGTATAATCTGTACCCTGGATCAGGGTTGTTCCACTTTGGGTTTTCCAGGTATAAATAGTCGTGTGTCCTGCAAATGTATTTTGGTTACTAAGGTCCAATTCAAACCCAAGATTAATGGATTTAGCAATGAGGATTAAGTTTTGAGGTGCATAATTATAAGCTGTCCAATAATGTTGCTCAAGGGGTAATGTGGAAAATGCGAGGTGATTATTGGAGCAACTAAACTCATTCAATGATTCATTTTTGCTTACATCCAGTGATGTAAGTTTATTATTTGAACAATATAGGCTTACCAGGGCAACATTACTTTTAATATCCAGAGCAGTTAAAAAGTTAAAGCTACAGAACAGGCTCGCCAAATTAGTGTTTTTGCTCACATCTATGATCACGAGTTTATTGTTGTCACACGAGAGACCTTGCAAAGCGGTGTTTTTTGAAACATCTAACGTGGTAAGCTTATTATACGAGCAAACAAGATCTTTTAATTTAGTATTTTTGCTTATATCCAGTGAGTCAAGCAGGTTATTAGAGCAGTTTAGATCATGTAAAGTATTATTGCCACTTAAATCTATTGATGTAAGTTGATTAAAAGAGCAATCAAGATGAATAATATTTGCACTGTAAATTTTTACAGTATGTGAGCCAATGAGCGTACCTGAAATAATTGTATCCCCATCACCATAATAAAAAATGGTTTTAGTTATCAAGTTTCCATCCCCAAAATCAACCTGAATTTTTTTATTAGCGGAATCACAGAATAACGAAAAAGAAAAAGTGGAGCCAATAGCCTTTGATGTTTTCATTGTTATAACCGGGATTCCCCCAATGACAGAATTAAAGGAAAACACGATTGCTAAAACAAATGTTAAATGTTTTTTCATAGTTTTCAAAGTTTAATTATTAATAGATGCAGATAGCTTTGAATTGGTTGCTTTAATTTTATATTTTTTTAAATATGTGTGTCCGTATTGGTAACTACTAAATTGATGAATGCCGCCCCAGTCATGCTGAGCGGAGTCGAAGCATGATTTATCCCTCGACTCCGCTCGGGATGACTCTTTCAATATATTTTTAGTAATCATTGAGAATAGCCATATTTTCTAAATACACAGTTCAGGTAATATTATTAAGACGATTTTAGTTTGGATTACCCCTAATATTAAATAAATCTTTTGTTCTTTGATCATGTAATAATCCATATTTTTAAACGCTTATCAACACACTGGTTAAATGGAGAAATCAATTTTAAATATTTGCAAAAAAAACATTCAGGAAAAAATTGGAGTTAACAAACCGGATGGAATTCTGGGAAATTCCGATTTTGAGTACATCTCGTTTCTTATTGAAGAGAAGACAAAAATTAGGTTAAGTATATCAACCCTTAAGCGGATTTGGAATGACAGATATGACAGATTGCCCCATATTTCCACATTAAATGCACTGGCACAATTCCTGGATTTTGAAAACTGGCAAAGTTTCAAAAAGACAATTGTTAACAACAACCTTTCAAATTCAAAAAATGGCAATCATTTCAAGACTAATAAGAAACTTTTGGTTATACCAGGAATTTTAGTAGTATCAGTAGCCATCATTTTTTCTGTGTTTTATTTTTTGCATTTTCAGAAAACAAAAAAGAAAATTCATCCAATGTCAGGAAATGTTGTTTTTAAAAGCAGCACTTCCATTCATAAAGGAATACCAAACAGTGTAATTTTTTATTTTAATATTGATAATTATAAGGCCGACAGTTTTTTCATCCAGCAATCATGGGCAGAACTTGGGAAAGTTCAAATATTTAAGCATCAGCATATCCTTACCAGTATTTATTATTGTCCGGGTTATCATGAAGCTAAACTTATCGCAAACACTTCAGTTATAAAAATGATCCCGGTGTTTATTGAAACGGATGGTTGGACAGTTTCAATAAATACAGGGACAAATAAAATCATTTCTAAAGGGTTCGGACATAATGGAAATCTCACAATCAATAAAGATACCTTGTCTTACTTTGGCACAGACAAGTTTAAAGTGCAGTATACTGAATTCAGGAATGTGGGTGATTTTGGCAAAATAATTCTGGACAATTGTCAAATTGAAACAAGGATAAAATTTGAAAATACACAAAGTTCTTGTCCTTTTGTTATGTTTGAACTATGTAACAAAACAGGGATGGGTGTGCTTAGTAAGCTCACTACTTCAGGCTGTATAAGCGATGCTTATATATGCCTTAACGATACATGCATTACAGGCAGGACCAACGATTTAACAGATTTTGGTTGTGAGGATTTTACAAAATGGCAATTACTGTCTATTTCAATTAAAGAAAAACATGCTGAAATAAAGTTAAACGGAAAAAGCGTAAATAAAACTTTTTATTCACATCCAATAGGCCAGTTGGCAAGTTTCCGATATACTTTCAATGGAATTGGCAGTATAGATTTTGTAAGGATTAAATCGGTGAACGGAAAAATTATTTATCAGGATGAGTTTAATGGTAAATAACAATTAGAAACTAACAGTCAATTTTTTTTATTTCTAATTAACAATAATCTTTTTGTAATATAAGCTTCCATCAATCTTTACCTTAATCAGATAAATTCCTTCTGGTTGGTTCGTTAAATCAATGTTTGATGTTGCACCTTTGCGAAAGGTTCTTGAAAGTAACAGTTTTCCCTGAAGATTATAAATGTTTACAATTGCACTTTGAGTAGGTTCATTGCCTAAAGACAGGGTAAACTTACCTGTAGTTGGATCAGGATATACACTAATATTAAAATTATCACTGTATTCTTTTATAGCAGTTTTTAATACCGTTTGTGTCACAGTTAACTTTTTGGAAGTTACGCCAATCCCGGAAATAGTTATGGTTGCTTTTCGTGTGTAATTAGCATTCATAGATGCAGTAACTGTAACTGATGCATCCCCTGAATCGGCCATGCTGCTGAATGATAACCAGCTTGAATCGCAGGTTATTGACCATTTCATATTTGAAAATATATTAAATGTTTGGGTGCTATTATCAGCTCCTTCAATCGTTAGTCTGGATGTTGAAACTTTCAGAACAGCTGAACTAACATAACCAAGTGTAAGAACATAAGGACTGGCATAAACATCATTAATATGAACGGGAGTATTTTGGCTGGTTACCAAATCGCCCCAGGACATGAAATATGACCACGGTGCATCCATTAATATACAATTCTCCGGATCTGGAATTGGACCGTTTTCTGACATTGTAATTAATTTTTCACCGCCTGTAAGGTTGTATAACCCGTCAAAATTGCTTTTTTGAATGGTATAGTTATAAGCGGTGGGGTATGAATCGAACCCAATTATATCTACACTGTCGTTGCCCGGATACCAGGCTGCCTGAGGTGATGACCATACCCATATAAGATTATGAATATTATGGTAATTTGTTATTCTGTCATACATTATATCATAGAGCTTTTTGCAAACTACAGCTCCTTTTGCACCCCACCAAAACCATGCCTGACTGCCGTCTATGGCCCCATTGCCACTTGCTTCGTGTAACGGTCTCCAAAGCACAGGAACTCCGGCATTTTCTAATTTTTTTAATTGAGAAGCTATTGAATCGATATCCCTGATGATTGCTATATTTTCATCTGTTCCATCCTGAATCGCTTTTGAAACATCAAAAGTTGTTGAACTGGTATAGAAAGTATTTGTGCCAACCTTTCCACCATTTGGAGAATGCCAATGCCACTGGAAAGCAACAATTCCCTTTTTCCCTGTGCTGTTATACCAGTTAATCATTGAATCTGTATTACCATTGTCTTCCCAGCCAAAGGTAAAACCATTGTTCCATAAATAAGGATATCCTACGGTGTAGTGCTGAAAATCACTTCCTCTTAACATTGGCATTTTACCAATAGAAGTTTGTATGGAATTGTCGAATGTTTGACCCGAAATAATTTTTTCTCCAAAATTTGACAGAAGAAAACCATAGAGGGCTTTAGTTGCAGAATCGGCATTTGCATCAATCAGACCAGGTGAAATGTTATAAGATCTTTTTAAAATGGAATAAACGGTAATTTTATCTATATCAATTCCTCCGTCAACACTTTGCACAGTGATTGAATTTTCACCTGCGTTGAGTATATAGCTTCCTGCATCAAAATTTGCGAAAGCTGCTGAAACAGGAAACGTTATTTGCAAAGCCGTACCGTTGTTTAAAATTAAATTTTGCTTTTTGCGCTGTTCACTTCTATAGCGGATAACGATTTTAAAATAGCCTTTCTCAGCTAAGGTCATATTAACTGTTAATTTATCAGAAGAGCTATCAAATCCGGTAACATATCCGGTACCCGAATATCCAGGCACTGCATTTTCTATAGATACTCCACTAAGTTGACCGTTTTCAGCTTCAACTGAATCAACTGGCAATAATGTCTGTGCATAAGAATTAGCAGCAATACAAAACAAGAAAATGATAATGCCAGATAAGCAATATTTACTAAATAAAGGATTATTTGGTTTACCCACGTTTTTATAAATTATTCTTTGACCAGTTTAATAGTTCTGGATTCCCTGGAATTTTTAATTGTCAACAAATAAAAACCTGTTTTCAAATCATTTCCTATATTAGATTGACTAAAAATAATTCCCGATACTACTTGTCCTCCCAAGACATTAGAAATTGAATATTGTGTTGGTTCCGTTACCTGTAAATAAAAGTTATTTTTGAAAGGATTCGGAGATACTTTGAAGGTCAAAGGAGAAGTTTCCTTAATACCAACACTACACGGCGTTTTATGTGTTGTTCCTCCTACACAGATACCACAACTATCAAGGTATGCAGATCCTCCTATTATGCCT
>Ga0265316_10005936_pt1 | contig 11757 bp, 13 predicted proteins | sample 4522metaG_FD_202092 | JGI IMG/M metagenome (GOLD analysis project Ga0265316, IMG submission 202092) | Rhizosphere microbial communities from Carex aquatilis grown in University of Washington, Seatle, WA, United States - 4-5-22 metaG | ecosystem: Host-associated > Plants > Roots > Rhizosphere >...
CCTGGTGCGCGCCGCCGCCGCTCATGTGGGTCCGGTTTTCATCCGCACCGGGCGTCCCAAGGCGCCCATCGTTTATGGCGCGGACCAGAAGTTCGAAATCGGCAAGGCCATCTGGGTAGCCGACGGCACGGATGTGACCATCATCGCCAACGGCCTGCTGGTGGCCCAGGCGCTGCTTGCCGCCGATGCCCTGGAAGCCGAGGGCATTTCGGCGCGGGTGCTGGATATGCATACGGTGAAGCCCCTGGATCACGGGGCCATCGGGCGGTGCGCCGCCGAAACCAAAGCCATCGTGGTAGCCGAAGAACACCTGGTGGACGGAGGGCTGGGCGTCCGTGTGGCCCAGGTAGTGGCCGAGACCCATCCGTGTCCCATGGAGTTCGTTGGCCTCCACGACACCTACGCCGAATCCGGCCAGCCGGACGAGTTGCTGGACAAGTACGGGCTGATAGCCCGCGACGTGGCAGCAGCAGTTCGCAAAGTGGTTGCCAGGAAAAAATAGCCGGCTGCCATGTCAGAGAGCGGATGTCTATCCGAAGCATTCCTGGAGCAAAGCCCGGCGTGTATTTGGATGGTCCGCGCGGACATGGTATTCCACCGCGTCTATGGCGACGCAGCCGCGATTTTCGGCAAGCCGGCCGCCGATCTGGCCAGGCGGACGGTGGCGGAAGCACTCGACCCGGAACGGGCCAAGAGCTGGACCAGCCGCTTCACACGGGCCCTCGGCGGCGAAACCCTGTTCCTGCGCGAGCGCACCGCAAACGCCGCCTGGTACATCACCGTTTATCCCGTGCGCGCGGGGGACGAGCGCTACGCCGGCGCCATCGCGCGCGAAATGACGCCCTGGAAAACGGCCGAGCAGGAACTGCGCAACACCGTCCTGAGCGCCCTCAAGGCCCAGGAATTCGAGCGCAACACGCTCTCCAGGTTTCTGCATGACGTGGTGGGACAGAACCTGACGGCGTTGGGGCTGCAGCTCGACCTGGCGCGCATGGACCTGGAAAGCGTCTCGCCGGACACCTGCGTGCGGCTGACCGAAATCCAGACGGTGCTGGAATCCATGATGGAGCAGGTGCGCGAGTACAGCTACCACCTCAACCCTTCGGCGGTGGAGCGGGCGGGGCTGCGGTCGGCGCTCGACCGCCTCGTCACCCGCATCCGCGAGCGTTTCACCGGAGGGTTGCGGGTCAACGTCGACCCGAGTTCGAAGATCGATCCCAAGATTGCCTCGGCTTTCTACCACATCGCCCAGGAAGCGGTGGAGAACGCCGTGCAACATGCCAGTTGCTCCGCCATCGAAATCGCGGTAAAGTCCACACGTACCGGTCTTTCCATTGAGGTCCGGGACAATGGAAAGGGATTCGATCCGGCGGACATCCTGGGAGGGGCTCGGGGCCTGGGGCTTCTGAGCATGGAGCATTACGCCGCGCAAGCGGGGTTGGACCTTTCGATAACGAGCAACAGAGACGCGGGCACGACCGTTCGGGCTACCGTGCCGGAGGCCGCATAAGGAATCGCTATGCCGTTCGACATTGTCCTTGTCGATGATCACAAGCTGGTTCGCGATGGAGTCAAGACCATCCTGGAGCGGGGCGCCGAGTTCCACGTGGTGGGCGAGGCGGAGAATGGCGCCGACGCGGTGCAACTGTGCAGGAAAGCCGCGCCGGACCTGGTGCTGATGGATATCGGCCTGCCGGGCATGAACGGCATCGAATCCACCACCGAACTGCTGCGCCATTGTCCCGGCGTCAAAGTGGTGATTCTCTCCATGTACGACGACGAAAACTCGGTGGTGAGCGCCATCCGCTCGGGCGCGCGGGCTTTCGTGCTGAAGAAGGCATCGTCCGCGGAGCTGCTGGATGCGCTGCGCACCGTGGCGCGCGGCGGGTCGTACCTGAGCTCCCAGGTGTCCGACCGTCTGCTGGCGCGAATCCAGCGCGGCGACCTGGACACTCACGACCGCAGCCCGCTAGAGTCGCTCTCTCCGCGCGAATTGCAGGTGCTGCGCCTGGTGGCCGAGGGTAAGACCAGCAAGGATATCGCCGTGCTGCTGGATCTGGGGCTGCAGACCATCCGCAGCTACCGGAAAACCATGATGAAGAAGCTGGGAGTCAACAACGTGGCCGGCCTGACGCAACTGGCGCTGGCCGCGGGCATCACCCACTGGAACAAGCCGGATGGCGACGTCAAGGAGTGATTGCCCCGTCTCCGACGCGCACGTGCACTTCTTTTCGCGGCGCTTCTTCGAAGCCCTCGGCGCGCAGTGCGGCAAATCGGCGGCGGAAGTGGCAGCGGCCGTGGAGTGGGAATTGCCGCCGGCGGATGCCACCGGGCTGGCCCGCCGCTGGGTGGAGGAGTTGGACGCCCACGGAGTGGAACGCGCGGCCCTGATCGCCAGCATCCCGGGCGACGAAGCCTCCACCGTGGCCGCAGCCAGCGCCTATCCGGACCGCTTCTACGCTTACGCCATGGTGAACCCGCTGGCCGGCGGCGCGGCGGTCGAGCCGGGATTGCATGCCATCTGCCTGTTCCCGGCGATGCACGGCTTTTCCATCGCGGACAGCCGAGTGGAGCCGCTGCTGGAGCAGGCGGCGGCGCGCCATTGCGCGGTCTTCGTGCACTGCGGTGTGCTCTCGGTGGGAGTGCGCAAGAAGCTGGGGCTTCCCTCGCTTTTCGACATGCGGTTCTCGAATCCCCTGGACTTGCACGCCGTGGCGCTGCGGCACCCGAGCGTGCCTTTCATCGTGCCGCACTTCGGCGCAGGCTACTTCCGCGAAGCCCTGATACTGGCGGACCTCTGCCCCAACGTGTATCTGGACACTTCCAGCAGCAATTCCTGGATGCGCTACGAAGGCTTGGATCTGCCGGCGGTGTTTCGCCGCGCCCTGGGCGTGGCCGGCGCCCGGCGCCTGCTGTTCGGTACGGACTCCTCGTTTTTTCCGCGCGGCTGGAACTCCGAAATCTTCCAGGCGCAGACCCGCGCGATGGCTGCGGCGGGGGTCGGCAGCGGGGACGCGGGGCTGATTCTGGGCGGGAATCTGCGGCGGATTCTGACGGAAATTTGAGAGGCTGCCGGCTCTCGCGCCACTACCATTTTCAGTGCGGTTCCTTTTCCAGCAGCGGATCCGGCATCCCTTCTTTCCGGATTTGGCCGCCACTCCGGCCCAGGGCGCGCGCGGGCGTCCGATCGCGGTGGCCGGGACGTTCGCAGAATTGGCTCGCGCCGCCGCGGCGGGTGTCGAGGCGCGCCGTGCGGTCTTCGTGTTAAGCCGCCAGGAGGACTTTCCGGGCGATGGCGAGCGCGACGAACTCTGGCGCCTGTTCCAGGTTCCGGTGTTTGCGCTGCTCCTCGACCGCACCGGCGCCATTGTGGCCTGGGAATGCGAAGCGCAGAACGGCCTGCACGTGGAAGCGAGGGGCGGCGTCCGGCTGGGCACGTGGGAAGAGAGCCCGTGCCCCTGCGGCCGGCCGGGCGCGCGACTGATGCCGGCAAGTTCTCTGGCAACCCACGCGGCGGATTGAGAGGTGGGCGCGGCGCGCGGCCCGGGGCAGTGCCTGAAAACTGCGCTGAAGCCATCTTGACTTCAAGCCATTGATATGCAAGGAGTTATGTTTCACGTGAAACAGGTGTATGCTCCGCGCGGACCCAATGTGGTAGTGCGCTTGGTGATATCATTCAATCTGATGTCCACGACTCCCACGCCAACTCAAGTGCAGGGTCCGCCACCCCCGGTTGTCAAGCCGGCGGCAATAGCCAAGAAGGTTAAGACGAAGACACCGGCAGCTCAGAAAAAGTATGGAGCAAGTATTTTCCCCCAGAGTCCGCTGCCAGACAAATTCGTTGCTGCCGTCAAGGACCTGGAGGCGCTTCTCAAGGCACCTCCATGGTTGATTATCCAGGACGCGCTTCCGCGTCATGGACCACCTCAACAATTCGAGCATTTGGACGATTCCGTCCTAAGCGCCTTCATGACGTGCAGACCGCATCTTCCGAACAAGCCATTAGATATCATCATCGACTCTCCTGGCGGGGAGGCCAAGGCTGCGTTTCAACTTGCCAATTTATTTCGCTCACATTGTGGTGGTTTCAACGTCTACGTTTATGAGTGGGCTAAGAGCGCCGCAACACTTTTCGCTCTTGGAGCATCCAATATTCACCTGTCAAAATTCGCAGAACTGGGGCCTCTGGACGTGCAGATCTTCGACCCAGAACGCGAGGACATCTGTTCGGCCCTTGATGAAGTGCAAGCACTGGAGAGGCTTAACGCCTTTGCGCTCCAGGCATTGGACGCAGGCGTAATCTTGCTAAAAAGTCGCTCTGGGAAATCGGTCGCGACACTGCTCCCGCAGATGCTTCATTTTGTGGCGGAAATGCTAAGCCCCCTGTTCGAGAAGTTGGACACGGTCCACTATACGCAAATGTCGCGGCTGCTGAAGATCGGCGAAGCATATGCCATACGGCTTTTGGAGCCCAAATATGGCAGACCACGTGCTGAGGAAATTGCTAGACAGCTCGTGAATGAATATCCAGAACACGGTTTCTACATTGATAGGGCCGAAGCATCACGAATCGGGCTAAAGACGGTGGCCCCGCCTGCCGATATGGAAGATGCGCTAGAAAATCTCAAGGAAGCGGCGCACGCGTTGCCCTACGCAGTTGTCATTGGAGAGATCAAGGAGATATGACTCATGAAAAGAGCACAAGCGAAGAAAACCTACGATGCCGTGGAAAGTGCAATTGAAGCATCAAAGGCGCTCAGGGGTACGTGGGAACAACTTCTCCGTGGACAAAATACCGGACAATGGGAATCCGAAACCAGCGACGCTCCTAAGAATTCCCCTATCCGTCATCCGAGACATCGATCCAATCCCAAGTAGACCTTTGGAACAGTCGGTAACGCACTTTTCAGGCACTACCCGGCGCGGGCCGGGCAGAGCGAGCGTACACTGAAGGATAGAGGAATCGATGACCGTCACCCTGACCTTCAGGCCGGAAGTGGAAGCCGGACTCCTGGCGCATGCACGGAGCGCGGGAATGACGTTGGAAGAGTACCTGCTGTCCGTAGTGGAAGGAGTCGTGCTGCCCGCTACGCCGAGCGGAATATCGCCTGGGGAGCGGGCTGACGCCTTCGAGGCCTGGTCCGCCAACCATCGCGTTACCCCTCCGCTCTCGGACTATGCCGTCAGCCGTGAAGCCATGTACGAAGGCCGCGCCCACTGATGCGCGTCCTGGTTGATACCAACGTTCTCCTCCGCAGCGCACGGCCGAAACATCCTCTTGCTTCCCAAGCCGCCGGTGCCGTCGCGACGCTCTTACGGGCTCTGTAATGTTGCCACCCGCCCAGCCGGGGTCAACGGTCTTGGATTCTCCCAAAATGAGCTGCTGCGGGAGATCGTCGTCATCGAGAGCTTAGCCTGGAACTACCTGCTCAGAGCCGCGTTTTGCGGCCTACAGACTGATTCTCCGTGCTCTTCGCGATTAATGGTTATCCCGCGGGAGCCACGCCCACGGGCAGGGCGCGACAGCCAAGCGACACCGTGGGACTTTCATCCGTAACTGGCAGATGGGCCGCAGACCTATCCGCCGCCGCAGTCCCCTGAAGAGGCCTCTAAGCTAAGCTAGTTCAAGCGGCTCGTCTCCAGTTTCTGGCGACTCGCCGGTGATTCTGTAGATCAGGGAGGCACGCCGAAGGTTCTTGTTGGCGTCGGATCTCCAGAACTCGATCGTCGAAAGCCCGCGGCGCTTTCGCGCGCCTGCATATTGGCTTAAGTCTAGCATGTACGCTTCATAGATTTTGCCGGCGCGCCTGCTCTTCACGGTCACCCGTTGCCGAACTAAATGAAGCAGCTTCAGGTCGACCAACTCGTGGATCATCTGGACTTCAAGCTCGACTTGCCGGATCCGCGACGACCGAAAACGATGTGATGCCGCTTGCTGGTCGCACGCCGGAGGGTACCCTTTGCAGGTTCAATGAAATGCCTCACACCCTCCTTGGTTGAGCGCGCAGCCTCCTCAACCTTGGTGGCAAGTTTGTCAATAGCATCCGAATTCAGCAAGTCCATTATCGTGACCTCAGAGTCTGTTAATCCGAAATCCCTGGCTAATCAAGCAATATACACCCAACACCACCAAATTGGAAGCTCTCCTGCCAGCCTCCGCCGGCCTCCACTTTGTTCTCCGACAGAAGCTCCGTCCCAACGCCCGGTCTGTCTCCCGGGTGCGCTGTGAGTCGGGCTGGGCGTTCTTGGCATTCCCACAGAATCGTAGGGCATGGGGAGGGGCAGCGGGCCTTATTCCGGTGACACGCTGTACAAGGGGTAGATAGTATCCGACCGCTTGGACGTAAGGCCTCAGGGGAGAAGTGCCGCCGCTGTCGAGCGAACCCGTGATCGCTTGAGCAACGGTCTCCCAACTCGGGCGATTGAGGGCGCGGATCTGGGAAGTCCTCCGGGCGTCGCCAGGTCGCATCATCCCTCGCCTCGTTTCCGGCGCTGGCAGGGAGGCGGAGATCGCCTCGGCCTTTGCGTGGGAAGCTACTACCTCCTCAGGTCGTTCTCACCTTGCCCGCGAAGCTCCGGTAGGAATAGACGAAGTAGCACGCCGCCAGCAACACTCCGGGAATAAACCACATCAGGCCGACCCCCAGCCCATACGGCGCCGCCGCGGCGTTGAGAACGGTCAGTGACAGCGCCGTATGGCGATTCGAGGGTAATACGTAGGGATACAATCCGAAGGCCGCGCTGTTCAGCATTCCGATAAGGAACAGGCAGGAACAGAGAAAAGCCTCGATCCCTTCCCGGCGCCCGTCGAGCATTCGCATACCTGCCAGGCCCGCGAGCGCCGCCAGGGGGAACACGTATCCCCAGGGGCGCGCCGCGAAGCTTTCCTGCAAATGCGGCTGCACGTGGAAACTGGCGGCCGTGATCGCCACCACCCCGGCCGCCAGTGCCCACCAGAGGCGTTTGGCCGCGCGGCGCGCCCGCCGCTCCACCTCGCCCTCCGTTTTCAGCGCCACCCACAGCGCTCCGTGTACCGCGAGCGCCAGGAATGCGGCCGCCGCGATCAGGAGCGTGTACCAATCCAGAATGCCGGGCTCGTTGCCGGTGTTGAAATCCGTCCACAGCGGCAGGAAAAACTCGCCGGACCGGTCGAGAGGCACGCCGCGTACCACGTTGCCCAGCGCGGCGCCGAAGAAAATCGCGAGCAGCGCGCTCGATCCGGCGAACACCGCATCCCAAAGGGGCTGCCACACCAGGCTTTGAATGTGGTTGCGGAATTCGATGGCAATACCCCGCAAAATCAGGAGCCAGAGAACTATCATCAGCGGCAGATAGAAACCGCTGAAGCTCGACGCATAGAGCGCCGGAAAAGCGAAATACAGAGTGCCGCCGCCGGCCAGGAGCCAGACCTCGTTGCCGTCCCACACCGGACCGATGGATGCCAGGACCATACGGCGCTCCGCCTCACTGCGCGCCACGAACAGGTGAACAATGCCGGCGCCCAGATCGAAACCGTCCAGCACCACGTAGAGGGCGATCATCGCCGCCACCAGACTAAACCAGATAGTTTCCATAGAGCCTCAAACTGTTGCCGCGCCCTCGGCGGGGCGGGCCGTCCTCAAGCCGTCGCCGCGCCCTCAAACCCCCGCCGCGCCCTCGGTGGCGTGCTCCGCGTGCTCCGGGCCCTGGTCGATTTCGCGATAGACCAGGAACAGGAAGAGTATCGCCAGAATCGTATAGATTCCCATGAAGCCGAGGAGCGTGAAAAGTGCGTTGCCGGCCGAGACGTGGGGCGATACGCCGGCCGGCGTGCGCATGATGCCGTAGATCAGCCACGGCTGGCGCCCCACTTCCGCCGTAACCCAGCCGGCGGTCGTGGCGATATATGGAAACGGCAGCAGGAGCATTAACACCCACAGCAGGGGCCCCGTCCGGTAGAGCGTGCCCCGCCACAGGCTGAACGATGCCAGTACCATGACCGCGATGAAGATGGTTCCCAGCCCCACCATGATGTGATAGCTGTAATACAGCAGCGGAATATTGTCCGGCCAGCGGTCCGGCGGAAATGCCGTCAGCCCTTTCACCTCGGCGCCCCAGCGTTGATAGGTCAGAAAGCTGAGCGCGCGCGGGATGGTGAGCGGGTTGTCCAGGCGGCGCCGCTCGATGTCGGGCTGCCCGATGAGGGCCAGCGGCGCGCCGTCTTCGGTTTCAAACAGCCCCTCCATGGCGGATAGCGTGACCGGCTGATGGAAGGCGATGTTTTTGCCCTGGCCGTCGCCCGTGGGGAACGCCATCAGGATTGTGGAGACGGTCCCGGCGATCGTTCCCAGGCGCACAAACGTGCGGCCGAAGTCTTCATTCCGCCTGGTGAGCAGGTAGAACGCCCCCACCGAAGCCATGACGAAACTGCCGGTGACCACCGAGCCGGTCATATTGTGCAGGTATTGCCAGAACAGCCACGGGTTCCCCAGCAATCCCCAGAAGCTGGTGAGCACGATTTCGCCGTTCCCGCCGAGCCGATATCCGGTGGGGTGCTGCATCCACGCATCCGTGGCGATGATGAAGAAGCCCGATAGCCACGAGCCCGCAAAAACCAGGAATGCCGCGAACCAGTGCGCCTTCGGTCCCAGCCGCTTCTCGCCGAAAAGGAACACGCCCAGGAAGCTGGATTCGAGAAAGAACGAGAACACCCCCTCCATGGCGAGCGTCTGCCCGATCACTCCGCCGGCGGCCTTGGAAAAGCGCGCCCAGTTGGTGCCGAATTGAAACTCCATGGGGATGCCGGTGACCACCCCCATGGCGAAGTTGATGGCGAAGATTTTGGCCCAGAAACGGGCCGCGCGGCTATAGTGTTCGTTGCCCGTCCGGAGCGCCATGGTCTTGAGGATCAGGATGAGCAGCGCCAGCCCCATGGTCAGTTGCGGGAACAGGTAATGAAACGTAATGGTGAACGCGAAGTGGAGGCGGTGAATCGTGAGGGCGTCCATGCTTCCATCTTCGCGCAGGGAGGGAGCGGGCGCTTGGCACGGCCGGCACCGCGGCGTTTTCGAACTCGCCCCTCGTCCTCATCGCCATTACTGGCCGAAACCGCTTCCTGACGCGCGCCGCTCGGGGCTGGCAACTGGGTGGGGCAGGCGGTGCCGCCTGCCCGCGCGCGGCTCGGAAAACCCATGATGATCCCACGGGACTTGTTGCCGAGCCGCGGCCGTAAGCTACTCCCTCCCCGCTTCCGTACTCTCCTCCACAATCCTGCCGTCGAAGAGGCGGATGGTCCGGTCGGCGAATTCGGCGTAGCGCGGGTCGTGCGTTACCATGCAGACGGTGGAACCGGCCCGGTGCAGTTCGCGCAGCAGGTTCATCACGCTCTCGCCGTTGGCCGAATCCAGGTTGCCGGTGGGCTCGTCCGCCAGCAGAATCAAGGGGTCGCCGCTCAGGGCGCGCGCCACGGCCACGCGCTGCTGCTGGCCGCCGGAAAGTTGCGACGGGTAGTGCTTCATGCGGTGCGACATGCCCACCCGCTCCAGAGCTTCCTGCACCCTCCGTTTGCGCTCCGCCGAGGGCATGCCGCGATAAGTCAGCGGCAGTTCCACGTTCTCGTAAACGGTCAGGTCCCCAATCAGGTTGAATGCCTGGAATATGAAGCCGATCTCGCGATTGCGGATGCGCGCCCGCTCGGACAGCTTCAGCCCCGTAACCGGCTTGCCATTCAGATAGTAAGTGCCATCGGTCGGCGTATCCAATAGCCCCAGGATGGCGAGCAACGTCGACTTACCGCAGCCCGACGGGCCGGCGATCGACAGGTACTCCCCTTTCTTGACGTCAAAGTGGATGCCCGAGAGCGCGTGCGTCTCCACTTCGTCCGTCACGAAAACCTTGCTCACGCTTTCCAGCCGAATTAACGGTTCTCCGCCAGTGTCCATGATGTTCCTTGTCCCCTTCTACGAGAATTATCGGGAATTAGTTCAATTTGATGCGGTCGTACTGGTCATACTGCGACATGTCCGACAGAATGACCTTATCTCCCACCTGCAGGCCGTCTTTGACTTCGATGGTATTCACCGAGCTGCGGCCGAAGGCTACTTTCACTTTGTTGGCATACTTGCCGTCGGGCTCCAGCTTGAACAGCGTGACAGTGCTGTTCTCCTGCCCGAATACCGGCCGCCCCACGAACACCACGTCGTCCAGTTTCTCCAACTGGATGGTGCCGTCCACGCTCAGGTCGGGCCGCGAACCCGGCGGAAGTGTGCCTTTGAGGGCCACATCCACCGTGACGGTGCCGTTGAGAATCGATTGCTCGATGCGCGATACGTGGCCTTCGATCAGACCGTTCGAGCCGCCGCCCGCGAGGCGCGTGTCGATCGAGGCCGGCTGCCCGATGGCCACGTCCTTGATCTGCGTTTCGGCGATCTTCAGTTCGGCTTTCAGATGGCTGGGCTGCGCCACCTTGCCCAGCGGCGTGCCGGCGGTCACCTTCTGCCCTTCTTCCACCGCGGTGAGCGGCGGCGGCACCGATTGCAACATCCCGTCGAAGCCGGCGCGCACTTTCAACTGGTCCACCTGGCTCTTCTTCAGATCGTATTGCGCGCGGAGCTGTTCCACTTTGACTTTCTGCGAATCCAACTGCGCCTGTTCGGCCGCGTTGTTGATGGAGAGACGCTCTTTTTCGATCTCGTACTTGGCGTTCAATTGCTCGGCCTTCACTTGCGAGATTTTGGCGTCGGTGGCGGCCAGCAGGTTCTCCTTGGCCAGAGCCGTGTCGCGATCGGCCTCCAGCTTGGCGGTGTTATAGTCGGCGCTCGATTGCGCGGCCACGGACTGCAAATCCAGCAGCGTCTTATGCAGGGTAACTTCCAGGTTCTTGTAATCCGCCTCGGCGGCCTTGAGCGCGAATTCGGCGTCCAGCAGGGCTGTATCCAGCTCCGGGCTGGTCAGGACCATCACCACGGTGTCGGCCTTCACCGGGCTTCCCGGCTTCACCAGGATGCGCTGCACCCGGCCGTCGGTGACCGCGGTAATCAACATGGTGTCTTCCGGCACCAGCGTGCCCGTCCCGCGGACTTCGCGCAGCATCGGCCCGCGCTTCACCGTGTCGGGCCACAGCGTGGAGAGATCCACCCCCGGAGCGGCCGGCTGCAGTTTTACCGCCCACTTGAACGCCGCGGCCAGCGCCACCAGGATGACGATTCCGGCGATGGCCCCGACAATCAGTTTGCGCTTGCGAACGCCCTTGCGTTGTATGTCCATGGCTTGCTATCCGGACTGGATGGGGCACGGCGCCTGCCACTCCCGCACCTACCGTATCATTATGACGCGCCACGGGTAACCATGGATAGCAAAGGGATTCCGGTGTCCGGTTGTGGGACTTCCCGTGCCGGAGTGGGACAGGCCTCCTGGCCTGTCCGGGACGCCCTCGTCCCGCTGCTGGCATCATGCCGGATGCCGGTGCCGAACGGTGGGGCAGACCCCCTGGTCTGCGCGGGACGCCCTCGTCCCGCTGCTGGCATCATGCCGGATGCCAGTGCCGAACGGTGGGGCAGACCCCCTGGTCTGCGCGGGACGCCCTCGTTCCGCTGCCGACATCATGCCGGATGCCGGTGCCGAACGGTGGCGCAGACCCCCTGGTCTGCGCGGGACGCCCTCGTCCCGCTGCTGGCATGATGCCGGATGCCAGTGCCGAACGGTGGGGCAGACCCCCTGGTCTGCGCGGGACGCCCTCGTCCCGCGCGCGGCAGAGTGCCGGAGGGGGGTGCCGACCGG
>Ga0265316_10005938_pt1 | contig 11756 bp, 11 predicted proteins | sample 4522metaG_FD_202092 | JGI IMG/M metagenome (GOLD analysis project Ga0265316, IMG submission 202092) | Rhizosphere microbial communities from Carex aquatilis grown in University of Washington, Seatle, WA, United States - 4-5-22 metaG | ecosystem: Host-associated > Plants > Roots > Rhizosphere >...
TACAATGTGGTCGGATGCTCGGTCGGCCGGCTGGCCTCACAATTGCTTAGGTTCGCAGCATGCTCGCAGGAACCCCTCCACGCGTCACCGCCCCGCTGGTGCTGTGCACATTGCTTCTCGCGACTGGGAACGGGGCCTGTTCGTACGCCTTTGTAGACGGTCCTCCCACCGCGCACCGCCAGATGAACTACTTCACCTGCACCACCAGCAACACGCTGCCGACGACCGACGTTGTGCTGGGCGGGCTCCTTGCGGCCGACGCAATCGCGATAGGGACCACCGCTGCCTCGCAGTCCGAGCGAGGCGTGAAATTGTCGGGGGTGCTGTTCTCGGCCGGCATGGCCGCTCTGTTTGCAGCTTCTGCCTACTCCGGATACGGGAAAACCTCGGAATGCCGGGAAGCTACCTCGGAACTCCAGGCACGCATGTCACGCCTGCAACTGCAGAGCTCGATGGGATTCGGTGGCGGACCGCCAGGCGCCGCCCAGTTGCCTCCAGCCCGCGACCCCTGGCTCGCTCCGCCAACAGGCATTTTCGGCAAGCCGCCAGCGGACGAACCAGCGCCCGCCGCGCCTTCGAATTCGTCCCCGGACAATGACGTCCCGAAGAAAAAGCGTTGAAACCCTGACACTGGTGTCCGATTCCCATCATTTCCCTCTCGGCTTTTCGCCACTCCTCGCACCCAAACCCACACCCTTGGACAAACCGATGAACAAGTCGCTCTTCGTCTTCGCCTTCTCCGTCGCTTTGTGTGCGTCGCCCGCAACCTGGGCGGCCCCGCGGGTGGTCGCGTTGCTGCCTTCCTCTGGCGACAACGTCGACCCGACGATCTTGCGGGCGACACGCGACCTTCTGAAGGAACATCTGCAACGAAGCGGGGCCTACACTGTGCTTGAGCCTTCCGGCGGACCGCTCGCCGAGGAACCCACCCCTGCGCAAGCGGCCAAGCAGGCGTCGGCCCTCGGCGCCGAGCAAGCCATCCTCCTGCGCCTCATCCATTTCGGCACATCGGCACGCGTGCGGCTGTCGGCAATTTCCGCCAGCACCGGGCAGGTCGTGTACTGGGACAGCATCGTGATCACCGGCGGCCCAGAAGAGTTGGACCCGGTCATCCAGCGGCTGGTTCATGCCATGCAGGTCGGCAAGCCGGTGCGCGACAGCGCGGAAATCGACACGGTGACCGAGAAAGAGGGGAACAACCTCAATAGGCGCACGGCCAACAAGTCGTTTGGTGTTCACCTGTTCACCTACCTGCCATTCAACACAGCGGGTGGCTCGTTCACCGCGCTTCCTGGCGGCGGCCTGTTCTGGCTTTACGATGCACGTTCGTGGATGGCGGACATCGCCTTCGACCTGGGGGGCGCCGACAACCACGTGTACTACGCGGCATCCATCGGAGGCTACTATCCCCTGCTGCGTGAAGACTTCACGCCCTACCTCGGCGGCGTCGTACGCTGGGCGTACATGAACCTCGGGGGCGAGGGCAAAGGCGGCATCATGCTTCAGCCGACAGCCGGCGTACTCCTTGGTCGCCTCTCGTCGGTACAGCTGCGCGGCGAGGTGGGCTACTTCATCAACACCTTCGCCGAGCGAGAGAACTATAACCCAAACACCGTTGGCCAGCCCACGCACCACAGCCACGGCTTCCTACTCAACGTCGGCATCGGGTTCTAGCTAACCGATCCGGCGGAGCCGCACCTGCTTCGCCCGTCCCTGACCCATCGGAGTGCGACGCCGCCGGATCTCCCCGACCCTCTTGCAGACCCGCGGAAGTCCCCCTCCCTGCAGCCCCACTGACTGACCGTCCACAGCCCACTTCACCTGCTGCCCGATCCAAGTCCGCGACAAGGGATCATCGGCGATCGGTGCCGCTGCTTAAGGAGAAAACGGTAGCCTGAAGAATAGTCCGGGTTTTGTGCGTGCTTTCCCTTGCTTCCGGAGTCAAGGATCGCTCCCTGATGCCCGCTTTTGCCAAGCTGATCCTGCGCAAGAACCTGGGCCGCGCCCTGCGCCAAGGACACCCCTGGGTCTTCCGCGATGCCCTGGCCGAAGCGCCTGCCTTCCCGAATGGAACGATCGTCGCGGTGGCTGGGCGAGACGGCAAGCCCCTGGCCTACGGCTACTGGGATGCTGCCGGCCCAATCGCGGTGCGTGTCCTGGACTTGCAGGCGGTGCGCGACGCACGCACGCTGGTCTCTGATCGCCTGCGCCAGGCTCTGGCCAAACGGCTGGCGCGACTCGACCGCGACAGGACCAACGCCTTTCGCTGGGTCCACGGCGAGGGCGACGGCCTACCGGGAATCCACGTCGATCTGTACGACCAGGTGGCGGTGGTTCGTTTCGACGGGGCCGGCGCCCGGGCGTTCTATCGCAGTCTCGCGGGCATGCTAGCCGAGTGTTCGTCGCCGCTGCGTCTGTCACAGGTCATCGATCGCGAGCGGCGCGACGGCGACCTGGGCGAGATCGAGGTTCGCGAAAATGGCATTCGCTTCATGGTGGACCTGGGCCGGGGCCAAAAGGGCGGACTGTTTCTCGACCAGCGTGAGAATCGGCAGGCCGTGGCGGAGCGCGCGGCGGGCAAATCGGTGCTGAATCTGTACGGCTATACCGGCGGCTTTTCGCTCTATGCGGCCGCGGCCGGTGCGACCCAGGTCGATACGGTGGACATCGCGAAGCCGGCCCTGGCCACCGCACGCCGCAATTTCCAACTCAACCACCTGTCGTTGCAGCAAGCCGGGTTCCACGCCATGGATGCCCTGGCGTTTCTCGACCAAGCCGCTCGCCGCAGGCAGCGCTGGGATATCGTGATCTCAGATCCGCCCAGTTTCGCGCCGTCTCGGCGTGCCTTGCCTGCAGCTCGGCGCGCCTATTTTCAACTGCATCGGCTGGCCGCAGCCGTGGTCACGCCCGGCGGTCTGCTGTGCGCGGCTTCCTGTTCCAGTCACTTTCCGCGCGACGAGTTTCTTTCCAGCGTGGAGCAAGGCGCCGCCGCCGCGGGCCGCAGGTTCAATCTGGAATCCGTGACCAGTGCCGGATTCGACCACCCGACCCTGCCCGCTTTTCCCGAGGGCGATTACCTGAAGTTCGCCATCGGGCGCGTGGACTGATTCTCCGCAATATGGGAACCCTGAAAGGGTTCCCATGCTCTCCCGCGATGGTGCGCCGCCGGCGACGAGGGCGCGCGAAGCGCGGGGCGGGCGGGGTGGGCTGTCGGTCCCGAAGTCCCCGCAGGGGGAGCCGGCGGGCTCCCCACGCGACTAGTTGAACGTGAGGCTGTTCAGGCACAAGTTGTTCAAGGTGATCGCCGCGGTCGACGAGGGGATCTCCACCGCGACCCAGTTGATATTGGGCACGTCCGCCGCGAGCAGCGCGACGCCGCCGCCGTTCCAGCAGGCCGTGTTGAAACTGGAGAATGGAATCGCGCGTCCCGTGTAGGCCGCGCAATACTGTGTCGTGAGTGGATCGCCTTTTCGGTGCACAACCACGCGCAACACGTTGGTGGGCGTGCCCGAGACCGAGACATCGAGGTTGTTGTAGGACGTGCCGATCGGATCACCGCTGGGCGAGACATCCACGCCGATTTCGATTCCCCAATTGCCGTTGTAGTCGGGTTGACTGGGTGCTGTGGAAAGTGCTGCTATCGTGGCGGAGACACAAAGGGCGGTCGGAGAATTCCAAGGTTTCGTGGTCGTGCAAGGATGATCGTTCAGGACGCCGCCGGTGCAAGCCGGGTCTGTGACAACCACGCCGACTGGACCCCGGTTGATCCATCCGAACCCGCTCATCACGCCGACGGCCTGTCCCTGGTTGAACGTGACGGTATCTCCAGTGGTGGGAGCGGTAGTCGCGTCCGCCGCGGCCGCGTCCGCTGTTGGTTGCGCGCACACGCAGGCCGAGAAGCGGCCCTCCTCTGTGCACACCTTGACGCCCGGCGGGCCGGACGGGCAGGGGCACCCGAGGCTTGTGCCGGAAACGCACTCGGGCGGCAAGGCCACCGGACCGTCCGCACCGGGTGTCGCGGCATCGTATCCGGCATCGGGCGACGAAACGACCGGGCGACCGGACGACGCGGTCGCAGCGGAAGCGCCACCCGTAGCCATCGCTCCACCGATTCCTGTGTTGCCCGCGGTGGGACGACCTCCTGCCACAGCAGCATCCGCGGCACCATTCCCGCCGCCGCAGCCGCCGAGCGACGCCACCAGGAGACACGAAAGCACAACGCGGTGGCTGGCAAGCATATAGATGATGGTCGCTCCGTTCGGGTTTCGCCGCAAACCTGATCCATCTCTGTTGCAGTCATGCACGGCGGCGCCTAGTGTTGCGCCCAGGAGTTTTCATGGCCCTTGAACGCACGCTCGCCATCATCAAGCCCGACGCCGTGGCAAAGAACGCCATCGGCGCCATCATAGCCACCGTTGAGAAAGCCGGACTGCGGGTCGTTGGCCTGCGTCAGCTTCGACTGAGTCAGGCGCAAGCCGAAGGATTCTATGGGGTGCATCGAGAGCGTCCCTTCTTCCCCAACCTGGTTGCCTTCATGACCTCGGGGTCTTGCGTGGTCATAGCCCTGGAGGGCGACAACGCCATCCAGCGCTGGCGCGAGTTGATGGGCCCGACTGATTCCACCAAGGCACCGCCCGGCACCATCCGCGCGAGCTTCGGAACCAGCATCGAACGCAACGCGGTTCACGGCAGCGATGCCCCGGACACGGCTCGCTTCGAACTGGGTTGGATGTTCGCGGGCGCTGAACTGGGCCTGCCAGCGTCGACAAAATAGTCGCGTGCGGCGGACGCCTGGCGTGGCCGGAGTGAGCTCCGTCGCTCACGACCCCCTGCGGCTATGGTGATGGTCATTCGGGCCGGCGTTGAGCCGATCCGTAGCTATACTCCCGCCGTTGGACCTCCGATCGCTCACCATCGAGGACCTGCGCGAACGCGTGGCGCGCAAGGGTGAACCCCCGTTTCGCGCCGAACAGGTGTTCCGCTGGCTGCACGGCCCTGGCCCGGGTGGCATGGGCAGCGTGCGCGCGCCCGACGCTGTGAGCAACCTTCCCCGCTCTCTGCGTGACGCCCTGCTGGCCGAGGCGCCCCTGCAACCCATTCGCCTGGACGGCGTCGTGGCCGCGGCCGATGGCACGCGCAAGTTTCGTTTTCGCACCCACGACGGCCTTGCCATCGAATCGGTGCTCATCCCCGACGACAAGCCCGAACGGGCCAAGCTGACTCTGTGCCTGTCGTGCCAGGCCGGCTGCGCCTGGGGCTGCGCCTTCTGCGCCACGGCCAGGCTCGGCTTCGGTCGGCATCTGTCTGCCGGCGAGATGGTCGAGCAGCTCTACTGGGGCATGGAATCAGCCGGGCACAAGCCGAGCAATGTGGTTTTCATGGGCATGGGCGAGCCCCTGCACAATCTGGATGCGGTGGCGCGCGCGCTTCGCATCTTCGAGCATCCCTGGGGCGCGGGCCTGTCACCCCGACGCCTCACGGTTTCCACGGTCGGCGTTGTGCCTGGCATCGACGCCTTGGCCAAGCTGCGGCCCGCGCCCAATCTGGCCATCTCGCTCAACGCGACCACGGACGAAGTGCGCGACCAGCTCATGCCCGTCAACCGGCACTGGAACATCGCCGCGCTGCTGGCTGCTGCGCGACGCTTTCCGCTGGCCCACCACCGCAGCATCACCTTTGAATACGTTCTGCTCGCCGGTGTCAACGACAGCGACATGGATGCCGCTCGCCTGCCGCGCCTGCTGCGTGGTATTCCCAGCAAGGTGAACATCATCCCGTACAACCCTGTCCCGGGTCTGCCCTACGAAAGCCCCAGCTGGGAACGGGCTTTGGCCTTTCAAAACGCAGTTCGACTGGCCGACATTCCGGTCTACATCCGCACCTCGCGCGGATCGGACGCCGCAGCGGCTTGCGGGCAACTGGCCGCGCGCGCCGACGAGCGTCTGGAAAAGTGCGAACTGGCCGCTGCGGCCAAGACGGGACGCGCCTCATGAGCGGGGCGGCCCTGCACTGGCGCGAAAGCCCGGCCCTGGGCGCGACGCAACTCTCTGCAGCGCAGGTGCTCGCCCTGGTCAGCGATCCCATGCAGGCCGTGGAGGCGAGCCTTCTGGCTCACATGGACAGCCCCATCGGGCGCATCCCCGACGTGGGAGGCCACTTGCTCGGGGCGGGCGGCAAGCGGCTGCGCCCCCTGCTCGCGGTTCTCGCGGGCCAGGCCAGCGAGGCCCCTCTCAACATCGCCATCGCGGTCGGTTGCGCCGCCGAACTCATCCACACTGCCACCCTCTTTCACGATGACGTCGTGGACGGCGGGGTGGTTCGGCGTGGACGGCCCGCCGCGCGGATGGTGTACGGCAATGGCATCGCCGTACTGGTGGGCGATTTTTGTTTTGCGCGCGGGCTTGGGGCAGTGGCGTCCACGGGATCGCTGACGGCGGTCGAGGCCCTGGCAGCAGCCGTGACGGAAATGGCAGAAGGCGAAGTGGCGCAACTGGAAGGCGCTGGCGATCCCGAGGCCACCGCTGACGGATACTTCGATGTCATCGACCGCAAGACCGGATCGCTGATGACGTGGTGTGCGCGCGTGGGTGGGGTGCTGCCCGGCCCGCTCGATGCGGCCATGGCCCGCTACGGCCGCCTGCTCGGGCGCGCGTTCCAGATCACCGATGATGTGCTCGACTGCGCGGGCAGCGAAACCGCGAGTGGCAAGTCCCCGGGGCGTGACCTGCAAGAAGGCAAGCTGACCCTGCCGGTGCTGCTGGCGTGTGAAGCCAGCCCGGCTTTGCGCGACGATATCCGTTCGTCCATGGGCGACTCCGGCGTATCGCCGGACGACGCCGCCCGCATCATGCAGGCGACACGAGCCGCAGGCGGCGTGGACCGCGCCCGCGCCCAGGCCCTGGCCTTGGCTCATGAGGCCGCTGCCGAGCTGCAAGCCGTGCCCCCCTCGCCCTACCGGGATGCGCTCGCCTCGCTGGCGCGCCTTTCGGTCGAGCGGGTGGCGTGACATGGCCCAGGCCGCGACCGACGTGCGCGCCATGTTCGACCGCATCGCTGGTCGCTACGATGCCGCCAATCGGGTCATGTCGGTCGGTTTCGACGTTCTCTGGCGACGGCGGGCCATGCGCCGCTTGCTCGACGAACTGGGCCCGCGTCCCTGGGTGCTGGATCTAGGAGCAGGCACGCTCGACGGCGCGGTCGAGATCTTGCGGCAGCGACCCGACGCGCATGTGGTGGCGGCGGACTTCACGCGCGCCATGTTGGTCGCCGGTCGACGCAAGCCAGGCGCCAAGGCCGTAGCCCTGCATGCCGCCGACGGGCAACGGCTGCCCTATCGAGAAGGCGCCTTTGTCGCAGCCTTTTCTGGTTTCTGTGTGCGCAACCTGCGCGACCTGGCAGTGGGGTTGTCTGAACTGCGCCGGGTGATACGACCCGGCGGCCGCTTGCTCATCCTGGAATTCTTTCGGCCCGAGCGGCCGCGTCCTTTCTGGGACGGATTGTTCACCGGCCGACTGCTGCCGCTTCTCGGATGGGCCATTGGCGGCGATCGCGCGGCCTATCGTTACCTGCCGGAGTCGATCCAGCGTTTCGATACCCGGGCCGATTTCGAAGCCAAACTCCGCGTCGCTGGGTTCGCCGATGTGCGCGGTCAGGATCTTTTCCCAGGCGGGATCGCTTCGCTGGTGGAGGCGCGATGAAGGTCCTGGTCGCCGTCGGAGGTGCTTCTGGATCGCTCTATGCGCGTCGCCTGCTCGAGACCTTGGCTGCCTCGCCCGGTGCCGAGGTGGCCACGTGCTTTTCCCGTTGCGGCCTGCAGGTCTGGCGCCACGAGATGGGCGACGAACCCAACTTTCCGTTCCGCCGCTACCAGGTCGACGACTTTGCCTCTCCCTTCGCCTCGGGTTCGGCGCTCTGGGATGCCATGATCGTCATTCCTTGCTCAATGGGACGGCTGGCGCGCATCGCCCATGGTGTGGGCGACGATCTCATCAGCCGGGCCGCGGACGTAGCCTTGAAAGAGCGGCGCAAACTGGTGCTGGTGGTGCGCGAAACCCCGCTGTCGCAGATCCACCTGGAAAACATGTTGACCGTGACACGCGCGGGGGCGGTAGTCTTGCCAGCAGCGCCGTCTTTCTATTTTCGGCCGGCAACGGTCGAGGCGCTGGCCGATACCGTGGTGGCGCGCGTGCTTGACCAACTGGGCGTGGCCCACTCGCTTGCATCCCGATGGGCCGAGGAGGACGCGCGGCGATGAATTCCGGTGTCGCGACGGCGGCGCGCCCATGCGCGGATCTCTTCGCTCTCGGCCGCGCGGCCCAGGCCGCGTCTCGGGCCGCTACCGGCGACCGCGGCTTCTTCGCTTGCAGCCCCTTCATCGCAACGTCGCTTCCCATGCTCATCGAAGCCACGGGCCGCGGGCTGCGCGGCTTGCTCCGGCTTTCCCTGACGGCCGAAGAAACCGTGCCGCAGCAAGAGCAGCTCCTGGACCGGCTGGCGGCCCAAGTTCGCGATGGTCTGGTTCTCGACGGCGTCGTGCCCACGCCCGAAAACGATTGTCTGGGACTTGCGACCTTGCTGTTCGTGGCCCGCTGTCGCCTGACTCTGACCGGAGTTCCGCATGTGCTTGTCGATCTGGATCGTCTCGGCCCCAAGTTGGGTCAGCTGGCCCTGGGCTTCGGCGCCGACGAGCTTTGCGGAACCATCGTGGAAAAGCGGGCGCTGCGCCTGGGCGACAACGCCGGCAGCCGCATCCTCACCCGCGCCGAGGCGGCCCAGCTTCTGCGCGGGGCCGGGCTGCGCGCCTTTGAGCGCGTGACAAGCGGTGAGCCGGAGGAGTTCACGCCGTGACCTTCGGGGCGATTTCCGCGAAAGTCAGTGCGGGGATCCCGCTGTCGTTCGACGACGGCGTGGCGCTTTTCCGCGAGCCCGATCTCTTGAAGCTGGGCGCGCTGGCCAACCAGGTGCGCGAGCGGCGCCACGGTGATCGCACCACCTTCAATCGCAACCTGCACATCAACCCGACCAATCTGTGTGTGGCTGGCTGCAAGCTGTGCTCGTTCTCGCGCCGTAGCCCTGAGCAGCCGGGGGCTTACACCCTGAGCTTGTCGCAAGCCTGGGACAAGCTGAAGGCGCGTCTCGACGCTGGCGATCCCGTGACTGAAGTCCACGTGGTGGGCGGGCTCAATGACAGCCTGCCTTTCGACTACTACGTCGAGCTTCTGGCCGGCCTCAAGCGACTGCAGCCTGCGCTTCACATCAAGGCCTTCAGCGCCGTCGAGATCTTCCATTTTCACAAGCTTTTCCAACTGGACGTGCGCGAGGTCTTGCAGCGCCTGGTGGCGGCTGGGCTCGGCTCGCTGCCTGGAGGCGGCGCTGAGATATTCGCGCCCCGCGTGCGCCAGCGCATCTGTCCCAACAAGTGCAACGCTGAAGAATGGTTGCAGGTTCACCGCACCGCCCACCAGATGGGCCTGCGCTCGAATTGCACCATGCTCTATGGAACCATCGAGACCGTCGAGGAGCGGGTCGATCACCTGTTGCGCTTGCGCGCGCTGCAGGACGAGACCCACGGGTTTCAGGCTTTGATTCCCCTGGCCTTTCACCCTGACAACAATGCGCTCGCGCATCTTCCCGCGCCCCCGGCGGTCGATGATCTGCGCGTGTGCGCGGTGGCGCGTCTGGTGCTACACAACATTCCGCACATCAAGGCGTACTGGATCTCGCTGGGGATCAAGACCGCGCAGATTGCGCAATGGTTCGGCGCCGACGATCTCGACGGCACGGTACAAGAAGAGAAGATCTATCACCTGGCTGGCTCCGAGACGCCGCAGGTCCTGGCGCCGGCGGAAATCGTCCGTCTCATCCGCGCAGCCGGCCGCACGCCCGTGGAACGCGACACGCTGTACAATGTGGTGGCACAAGGCGAGGAGCTGCGCGCGAGCGCTTCGCCCGCGGGAGCCCAGCCATGAGTCAGCGGCTGCGTCTGGCCGCGGTTTCCTTTCTGAACGCGCGGCCCATCACCTACGGCATCGAGCAGGGCCTGGTGGGCGCCGAGCGCTTTGATCTGCGTTTCGCCGAGCCGTCGCGCTGTGCGGCCGCGGTGGCCGCAGGCGAGGCTGACCTGGGGCTCATGCCCATTGCCGGCTACGCCGCCTCGGCCGAGGAATTGCGCGTGGTGCCCGGCATTGGCATCGCCAGCCGCGGACCGGTGCGCACAGTTGTGCTGGTGGGCCAGGTGCCGTGGGAAGAGATGACGGCCATCGCGCTCGACGGAGCCTCGCGCACCTCGCAGATGTTGGCGCGGCTGCTCACCAAAGAGCGCGGCCTTGATCCCGACTTCGTCGAAGTTCCACACGACCAGATCGCAGACGCAGTCAGCGGCACGCGTGGTGCGCTCATCATTGGCGATCTCGGATTGCACATCGATGGACGTTTTCCCCATGTTTACGACCTGGGTGAGAAATGGCACAGCTTGGTGGGACTGCCCTTTGTCTACGCCGTGTGGGCGGGCCGACCCGGCGTGGTTACAACTGAAGATGTGGCGCTGTTGCAGCAGAGCTTGAGACTGGGCCTGCATCGCCGGGCGGAGATCGGGAGGGCCTGGGCGCTGGACAACGGCGTCGATCCTGCAGTGGGCGAGACCTACCTGCTGGAGAACATTCGCCACCGCCTCACTTCAGACGAAATCTCGGGCGCCACGGCCTTTCTCGCGCGCAGCCACCAAGCTGGCCTGCTGGCCAAGCCCATGCGCGTGCGCCTCTTCGATGCTCCGGCGCCGTTGCAGCCACAGCCGCGATCGGCGCCGTCGCTGGATCACCTGCTGACCGACGCGGCCGCGGGCCAGCGCTTGAGCCTCGACGAAGCCGTGCGCCTCTATTCGGAAGCGCCTTTGTTCGATTTGGGCCAGGCCGCCGATCTTCGCCGCCAATCGCTGCATCCCCAAGGCGTGGTGACCTACATCATTGACCGCAACATCAACTACACCAACGCCTGCACCACGTGCTGTTCCTTCTGCAATTTCCACCGAACCCCCGGCCACACCCAGGCCTACACCCTGTCGCGCGAAGAGCTGGCACAAAAACTTCGCGAAACCGTTGAACTGGGTGGTGTGCAAGTGTTGCTCCAGGGCGGCATCAATCCCGATCTGTCGCTCACGTACTACGAAGATCTCTTTCGCTGCATGAAGGCGAACTTTCCCCTGGCCATTCACGGCCTGTCGCCCGAGGAGATTCGCTATCTGTCCGAACGCGAGGGCTTGTCGGTGCGGACCGTGCTCGAGCGTTTGGTGGCCGCGGGCCTGGATTCTGTGCCGGGTGGCGCGGCGGAAATTCTCGACGACGAGATCCGCCGGCGCATCTCGCCCAAGAAATGTTCGGCTGATACCTGGATCGATGTCATGCGCGAGGCGCATGGTCTGGGGCTGCGCACCACGGCCACCATGGTTTTTGGCTTCGGCGAGTCGCCGCGCCAACTGCTGGGGCATATGGACCGTCTGCGCCGCCTGCAAGATCAGACCGCGGGCTTCACGGCCTTCATCTGCTGGAGTTTTCAGGCGGAAGGCACGCGCTTGCCGCTCAGCGACGACACCGGCAGCCTCCGCTATTTGCGCGTGCTGGCCCTGGCGCGCCTCTACCTCGACAACTTCCCCAATCTGCAGGTCTCCTGGGTCACCATGGGACCGGCCGTGGGCCAGATTGCCCTGCGCTTTGGCGGCAACGACTTTGGCTCGGCCATGATCGAAGAAAACGTGGTGGCCA
>Ga0265316_10005939_pt1 | contig 11755 bp, 9 predicted proteins | sample 4522metaG_FD_202092 | JGI IMG/M metagenome (GOLD analysis project Ga0265316, IMG submission 202092) | Rhizosphere microbial communities from Carex aquatilis grown in University of Washington, Seatle, WA, United States - 4-5-22 metaG | ecosystem: Host-associated > Plants > Roots > Rhizosphere >...
CGCCTCCGACCCTGGCCGCCCTCATGCTCGGCCGGCCGGCCGACATCCGGCCGCTCCGGCGGCGCGGCGTCTGCTACCATTTCTTCAGCGCGCCCGAGGGGGTCGTCACCGCCATCGACGGTGTCGACGAGGCCCGGAGCGTCCCCGGCGTCCTCGATTTCGGGGTGCAGATCAAGGTCGGCATGGCGGGCGGCGAGGTCGCCATGGACGCCTCGCGCCATGGCTACTGCGTCGCCGGGGGCGACAGCCGGGACGAGGCCGTCGCGGCGGCGCGGGCCGCGATCGCCAGGGTCCGGTTCTCCGTGGCGTGAGGCGGGGCCTCTTATTCGATCCAGCGAAGGGATGTATTCATGGTTCGGGCCGCTGATCGCGACGACGGCATGGCGACATCGCCGATGCCCCGGTTCGCCTCGCCGGACTTGGTCGGTGGATTCTTTCTTGTCCTGATGGTGTGCTGCGGCCTGTTCATTTCCATACCGTTCTTTTCGGAGAATGTGGTCGGAAATTATGACTCCATATTCTATCGTATGGATGTCTACGATGCCATTCTCCAGGCACGGTCCGGCACGTTTCCGGTGTATGTCGGTCGGACCGACTTTAATTTTACCGGATCGCCGCTGATCCCCATGATATTATTCTATCATATTTTTATTATATTTGATATCATAACGATTCATCTTCTGTCCGTCAACGTCCTGTTCAACGGCGTGATCGTCGGCTGGGGCCTGCTGCACGTCTTCGTTCCCTATCTCGCCTTGCGGCTGGTGGCGCCCCGGAGGCCGGCCGGGTGCGCGGTGCTGGCGATCCTGTTCGCGCTCTGTCCGGGAAACCTGAGCGTTCTCTATACCCACGACATGTACCCGACCTATGTCGCGACGCCGCTGATTCCGGTGGTGTTCGCGGCGGCGGTCCGCATGGCGCGGTCGTGGGAGCCGCGCCTCGCGGTCGTCGCCGGTCTGTGCGTCGCCGCGCTGTGGATGCTGCATGCGCCGAGCGGACTGCTGATGATCCTGTTTCTCGGCCTTTTCGCCGCCGTGTCCGTGGTCGGCGATCCCGGCCGGTGGTCGCGGGTGCTGGCGAACGCCGGGGTCGTGGCGGCGGCCTTTGGCATCTCGGTCGCCTGGTATTTCATCTCGGTGTTCCAGACCGGGGGCGGCGCGGACTCCGGCTCCCTGCTGGTGAGTTCCGAGTTGGTCGGCCGGATGCTCAAGACCGCCCGGCTGACGTGGCCGGGATGTCTTCTGCCGGTCGACGTTCATGACGCCATGAGTTCGGTCCAACTCGGCTACGCCTTCCTCGCCCTCATGGTCCTGATCGTCTGGAGGGCGATCCGGCTGCGGGGCGGCGGGCTGACGCCTTTTCTGGTCTGCCTGTCGGTCATGCTCGTCATGGTGCTGCCGGTGCCGGAGCTGACCCGGGCGGTCTGGCGGTCCCTGCCCTTCGTCTTCGACATCATCGGCCCGGTTCCGTATCAGCGGCTTTATCGCTTCATGTCGGCCATCCTGATCGTCGCCGCCGCCGTCGCCTGGGCGGGCCTGTCGCCCCGTCGTGGTTTGCGGCGCGCGGCGATGGTGGCGGCGGTGCTGGCGGTGGCCTGGAGCGCCCGCGAGGCCGCCCGCTTGATCGAGTACAGCCGCGGTCTCAACCGGGGCGCCGAGGAGACCGCGCGGGATTTCAGCGCCGACCGCGCCATCACGTTGCCGTACAATTTCTTCCGGATCATCGATGGCGAGCCGGATGTCGGTTCCGTCACCCATTACGATCCCGCCCTGCGCAACCGTCTGCTGGCGCCCGACGGCCGGACGATCCTCGACAATGAGGAGACCCTGGTCACGCAATGCCGGAGCGGCGGTCCGGCGGACACGGGGTGGCGTCCGGCCTCGTCCGTTTGCGAGGACCGGAGCTGCCGGTTCGCGGCGACCACCACCGAGGTGGACTGGAGGATCGGCGGATTCACCGTCGGTCCCCACGGGCGGGCGCTGTACAGCTTCGTTCTCGCCGCGGCCGCCGGGGAGGACGCGGCGACGGCGTCGCACCCGGTCGCCATCCATATTCTCCGGGACGGGCTTCCCTATTCCCAGCGCTGGCAGAGCAGGCCGGGGCGCCACGCCATGCCGGTGGCCAATCCGGGCGACACGGCGGCCCGGTTCGAGGTCATCGTCAGGACTCTGCCCGGAGCGGGCGGTCCGATTCGGCTCGACGAGCTGTGTGTCGCCCGCTACGACCACGACCGCTTGCCGATCCGGCCCCTGCCCGATGGCTCCGGCTATCGCGTCCATGTCGACGGAGCCCGGATGCCGTCGCTCCTCGAGACCCAGTTCATCCATCTGAGCGGCTTCGCCGCGACGGTCAACGGCATTCCGGTCGCGGTCGCGCCGTCCGCGCACAATTTCGTGACGGTTCCCCTGGGACGCGGCGACAACGACGTCGATATTTCCTACCGGGGAACGCCGGCCATGCGCGTGGCCTTCCTGGTCTCCCTGGCCGGCACGATCCTGCTGATCGGCTGGCTGGCGCGGGGGCGCCGGACGGAAACGCCGGCGTCCCGATTTACCGGCCCCTGATTTACCGGCCCAGGATGATCGCGGCGGCCTCGGCGAGAGAGGCCACCACCCGGTCGGGCGGCCGGGCCGGGGCCTGCTCCTGGTAGCCGTAGTCGATGAAGAAGGTGAAGCAGCCGGCGGCCTTGCCCGCCTCGACGTCGCGCCAGCGGTCGCCGACCATGTAGCTCGCCGAAAGGTCGATGCCGTGGTCGCGGGCGGCGGCGGTCAGCATGCCCGGCAGCGGCTTGCGGCAGTCGCAGCCCTGGCCGCCGGTGTGCGGGCACATGCGGATGTCGTCGACCGGCAGCCGGCGGCGCAGGGCGGCGTGCATCTCCTCGACCACCTCGGGGCGCTGCTTGCCGGTGGCGATGTCGGGCTGGTTGGTCGCGACCACGATCAGGAAGCCGGCCGCGCTCAAGGTCCGCACCGCCTCGGGGACGCCGGGCAGCAGCTCGAACTCCTCCAGCGTCATCGGCGGATAGGGCTTGCCGTCGCGGACGATGCTGCGGTTGATCACGCCGTCGCGGTCGAGGAAGACCGCCCGCCTCACGACAGTCCCCGCGCCTCGGGATGCTCGAGGAACCACCGGTAGGCGTCCCGCAGTCCCTCGCGCAGTTCGTAGCGGGGCCGCCAGCCCAGGCGGGAGAGCCGGCTCGAATCGAGCAGCTTGCGCGGCGTGCCGTTGGGCTTGCCGGCGTCGAACACGAACGCGCCCTGATAGCCGATGACCTCGGCCAGCAGGTGGGCGGCTTCGCCGATGCTGACCTCGATGCCGTTGCCGACGTTGACGTGCTCCTCCTCGGAATAGGTCTTGAGCAGGAACACGAGCGCGTCGGCCAGATCGTCGCAGTGCAGGAACTCGCGCTTGGGCGAGCCGTCGCCCCAGATCTCGACGGTCGGGCTGCCCGCCAGCTTGGCGCGGTGGAGCTTGAGGATCAGCGCCGGCAGCACGTGGCTGGCCTTGAGATCGAAATTGTCGCCGGGGCCGTAGAGGTTGGTCGGCATCGCCGAGATGAAGTCGCAGCCGTACTGGCGTCGATAGGACTGGCACAGCTTGATGCCGGCGATCTTGGCGACGGCGTACCACTGGTTGGTCGGCTCCAGCGGCCCGGTCAGCAGGGCGTCCTCGGCCATCGGCTGGGCGGCGTCGCGGGGATAGATGCAGGACGAACCGAGGAACAGCAGCTTGCGCACGCCGGTGCGCCAGGCGGCGTGGATGATGTTGGCCTCGATCATCAGGTTTTCGTAGAGGAACTCGGCCGGCTGGGAGTCGTTGGCCAGGATGCCGCCGACCTTGGCCGCGGCGACGAACACGAACTCCGGCCGGTTGGCCTCCATCCAGGCCTCGACCTCGGTCTGGCGGCGCAGGTCGGCCGCCTCGCGGCCGGCGGTCAGCACCTGGCAGCCCTCGGAGGCGAGGCGGCGGCAAATCGCCGAGCCGACCATGCCGCGATGCCCGGCGACCCATACCCGGCGGTTCCGCAAATCAATGCCGTTGTCCGTCATCTTCGTCCGTCCCATCGCCGCGTCGCTCCTGTGGAAACCTGCTCTAGTTCAATCTCCCGCCAACCGCCAAGCCAAAAATCTCGGCGATCCGGACTCGGGCCGCCACCTTTCTTGCCGAACGTTGGCAGGGCCGCCGGATGTGCTATGCTCCGCTCCCGTGACATGGTCGTCGCGGCCGGGCGGCCGGTCCGCCGTCCGGGCCTCCTCGCTGGGAGCGGCGCGGGAAACTCCGTTGAACAGGGCTTGAAGTCATGAAGCATATCCTGCTCGTCGATGACGTACCGGCGGTCCGTCTGTCGATTCGCGCCGCGCTGGAGGCGGTCGGCCACCACGTCGTGGAGGCGTCCGACGGCAAGGAGGCGCTCACCCTGCTCGACAGCCATCCCGTCGATCTGATCGTCACCGATCTGTGGATGCCCAACCTCGACGGCATCGAACTGCTCAAGCGGCTGCGCATCAGCAACGCCAACGTCAAGGTGATCGCCATTTCCGGCGGCGGCATGCGCAAGCCGATCGACGTGTCGACGGCGCTGGCCCAGACCTGGGGCGCCGACGCGGTGCTGTACAAGCCGTTCGACAACGACGACCTGGTCAACGAGATCAACCGCCTGCTGCCCGCCTGAGCGGCCGTCCCGAGTCGCGGTTTCCCGGCCTCACGGACCGTCCGGCGGGGCGGCCGGTCCCGAGGTGGCGGCGATCGGGTGCAGGACGGTGATGAACGTGTCGAGCCGCGCCGTGACGTAGCGCGGCAGGACCGGGCCGAGGATCCGCCGGATGCGGATCAGCAGCTTTTCCAGGCGATGGATCAGCGGCGCCGCGTCGGCGATCGTCTTGCACTTCTCGGCGATGATGTCGTGCTGATGGGCGAGCTGGCCGCGCTGGTAGCCGATCATCGCGCCCTGCTCCTCGATGACCTCCAGGCGCGCCGCCCGGTCGGACTCGACGAAGGCGAGGTAGCTCCGGGTCTTGTCGAGCACCTGCCGGAGCTGGCGCGGGCCGACGAAGGCGGGGTCGTGGGCCTGTTTGAACAGCACCTCCTCGAGGGCGGCGCCATGGGGGAAGTCGTGGCGCTCCAGGTCCGGGGCGGCGGCCAGGACCCGGTCGATCGCCCCGGTCACGCCGGCCAGGGGAACCGCGCGGACGCACGGGGCGTCGACCAGCAGGCAGTCCCAGTTGCAGCCGTAGCACGGCCACGAGCTGAAACAGACGGCGCCCCGTCCGGTCGGCAGGAAGCGCGGCCAGTTGCCGCCGCCGAAGATGGCCACCGCCGGCACGTCCAGGGCCTGGGCCATGTGCATCGGTCCGGTGTCGTTGCCCAGGTAGAGCCGCGACAGGGCGAGCAGCGCCCCCAGCAGCGGCATATCGCCGCTCCCGCCCAGCCAGACCGCCGGCCGCGGCCCGGTCGCGGCTTCGGCCACGGACCGGACGATGGCCTGTTCGCTCTCGTGGCCGCAGATCAGCGTCGCCAGCCCGTGGCGGTCGCGCAGGTGGTCGACGCAGCGGGCGAAACGGTCGGCGGGCCAGACCTTGATGCCGTTGTTCTGGACGCCGCCCGGCAGGCAGACGACGTAGCCGCCGGGAGCGAGGCCCAGCTCGGCGAGGACCGTTTCGGCCCGTCGGCGCAGCGCCGGAGGCGCCTCCAGCCGGGGCGCCGGCACCGGCGCCGCGCCGCCGGTCAGGGCGCCGAACAGCGCCTGATACTTGTCCGGCTCGGGCGTGGCCGCGGCCACCGGCACGGTGTCGAGGCCCGGCGCGGCGGCGGCGTCGGGACCGGCCAGCCGGACGCACGGCACGCCCCGCCCGGCCAGCTCCGCCAGCACGATCTCGTCGATCCAGGTCCCGGAGAACACGGTGGCCAGACACAGGTCCCAGGGCTCGGCCAGCAGGTCGCTCAGATCGGCCGGAATGCCCTCGGCCGGGCGGCCGTCGTAGGGGGTGGCGACCGTCGAGGTCCGCCAGGTCAGGGCCACCGGAAGCAGCGTCTCCAGGTCCCGGTACGACTCCCGCACCAGCAGGTGCAGCTCGGCCTCCGGCCATGCCCGGCGCAGCGCGGCGAGGAAACCCGACAGCAGGACGATGTCGCCGTAGGTGTCGAACCGGGGCAGCAGGACGCGGGCCGGCGGGGTGGCGAGGGGCGGGATCACGGGGGCGGATACTCCGGGCGGGGTCGGATCAGGCTTTGCGCAGAATCGCGGCGCCGACCACGTAGGTGTGGTGAGGCGCCGAGCGGCGGTGCCAGTCGAGAAAGCCGGGGCAATCCCCGAAGTTCCAGTCCAGGGGCTCCGGCGGCGTCGCGAAGGCGGGATGGCGCCAGACCAGCCGCTCGAACTCGGCGGTGGTCAGCGCCTTGCCGTTCCACTCCGGGAAGCTCATGCCCCGGTCGGGCTCGCAGACGTCGAAGGACAGGGCGAACATCCCGCCCGGCTTGAGCACGCGGGCGGCTTCGGCCACGGCGCGGGCCGGGTCGGGCTGGTGCTCGAGCACCGAGAGGCTGGTCACCAGATCGGCCGACCGGTCGGCCAGCGGAATCCGCTCATCGGCGGTGATGATCCAGTCGAGGTCGACGCCGAGCCGGTCGCGCAGCGCCATCCAGGCCGGCTGCCACTGAAGGTCGGTTTCGACCAGGGTGACCCGGGCGCCGCGCAGGGCGAGCAGCCAGGGCAGCGGCGACAGCCCGCCGCCGACGTCGATCACCCGGCAGCCCGGGCCGGCGTGGCGGTCGAGGCCGGCGAACCACAGCCAGGGATACTCCCACACCGCCGACCAGTCGCGGCAGGTCGCGAGGCCGTGCTCGAGGGCGAAGCCGTTGCACTCGGCCATGAAGTGCAGGAAGTCGGGCCGCCAGATCTCGGCCGCCCGGGCCAGTGTCGGCCGGCTTCCGTCGGGCGGCGGCGGATAGACCAGGGCCGGGTCGCTGATATAGACGCTGGGCGGCCGCCCGAGGGCGCTCTCGCGCTCGATGAAGGAGCGCTTGAGCGCGAGGTAGCCGCCGATCTCGGCCTCGATCCGGCGGGCGGCTTCGGACGGGAACAGCGGCTTCCAGTCGGCGCCGGCCAGATAGCCGGCGGCGACCGTGACCACGGGCGCCGCCTCGGGCGTGTCGGCGGTGCCGCGCGCCAGCGCCTCCAGGATCACCGCGTGGGCCTCGGCGACGGTGCGCGCCGGCAGGATGTCGCCGAGGAACGGCAGCCGCCGCAGCCAATAGTCCTGGAGCGCGACCAGCATCTCGGCGCTCGCCTCGAGCATGCGGTCGAAGACGGGCGCGAGCGCCGCCGCCTCGGGCGGGCGTCCGGCCAGGAAGTCGCGGCGCAGCTCGGCGTCGGCCTCGCAGCAGGCCCGGATGGCGGCGCCGACCGGAACCTCCATGTCCTCCAGGCAGCGCCGGACGTGCTGGAAGCTGTGCAGGAAGGCCAGGATGGTCCGGAAGTCGGTGACGTCGTGGGTGACCAGATACAGCAGGTCGCGCGGATACTTCCGGTAGTTGTTGACCGTGAAGACCGCGGCGCGCACCTCGGGCGGGCGCTCCGGGGTGCAGCCCACCTCGAGGGGCCGCCCGGCCAGCAGGCCGATGTTGAACACCGGGAACACCGCGTCCATGTCCCGCGCCCCGCCCTCGCTGACGAACAGCGGGTCGTGGCCGAGGACGTAGCGGTCGTCCTCGCTCTCCAGGCGGGCCACGGTCAGCTCGGGCGGCACGGCGGCGCGGCCGTCGCGGATGATGGCCAGGAAGTCCACGTCCGACAGGCCGGGACAGCCGATCTCGCCGAACTGGTAGAGCGCGACCACGTCGGGATTGGCCGCGGCGTCGGCCCGGAAACGCTGAATCACCCGGTCGTAGGCGGCGATGGCCAGCGGGCGCGGCCGCGCGTGGGTCTGGCGCGGCCAGCCGGCCAGATGGCGCGGCGGGCGGCGGTCGAGCCCGGCCGCCTCCAGCACCCGGAGCACCGCCCCGGAGGCCGCCCGCTCGTAGACCGAGCGCACGCCGTCGATCAGCGCCTGATCGAGGCCGAGCCCGGCCCGGTCGGCGGCGCTCAGGGCCAGCCGGTTTTTCATGTGCGACAGGCAGACGCCGGGATTGAGGCCGGTTCCGGGCGGCCACACCGGGTCGGGCAGGCGGGCGTCGATCCAGGCGGCGAGGGCGAGGCGGGCCGCGCCCACCCGCTCGAACAGCGCCCGCTCGTCGGGCGGCAGCAGGCCGTTGGCCGGGTCGAAGAAGTCGGCCTTGTAGACCGAGCGGCCGGTCTCCGACTGGTGGCGCAGCATCGGCACCAGCAGCGCGGTCGAGATCCACCACAGCGCGTCGAAGGCCGAGACGATCTGGTCGGGCCGGACGACGGTGGTCTCGAAGACGTCCTCGAAGGCCTGGAGCGACAGGGCGTTGGCCACCAGCGGCGGCCGGTAGGCGATGGCGTCGAGCCGGCCGTGGACCAGCACCGCGCGTTCCAGCATGGCCACCGGCAGCGCCGCGTCGGTGGTCCAGCGCAGCTCGTCCCGCCACATCAGCCACGGCCCGTGGTGCATGCACGGGTTGAAGGCCAGCAGGTGGTCGCTGGTTCCGAGCAGCCAGTCGATCAGCGCCTCGAAGCGCCCGGGATCGGCCGGCAGCTCGGCGACGACGATGACGTCGAGGTCGCTGAAGCCGTCGGCGGCGCGGCCGTCGGCGGAACTGCCGTGCAGCAGCACCGCCGTGACCTCGTCCGGCGCCGCGTCCAGCGAGGCGATGAACGCCTCGACCACGGTCCGGCGCTTGTAGCGCGCGCCCTCGCGCCACGCCGCCAGCGGCAGCGGGGCCGGCGTGTGATCCTGGGCCGGCGGGCCGGCGGCGGCGTCCTCGGCCAGCCGGGCCGCGCACTCCCGCAGTCCGGCGTGGACCAGCCGCGCCAGCTCCTGTCCGGTGGCCGGCGGCGCCCCCAGGGCGTCCAGCCGGGCCGCCAGCTCCGGCAGCAGGGCGCGGCCACGTCCGGCCACGGCGGCCAGCCGTTCGCCGTCGACGGGCATGGTCCGCCAGTCGGCCAGCCGGGTCGGCGCGCCGGCCCAGACCGGGCCGTAGAACAGACCGCCGGCGAGGCCCTTGAGCCGTCGCCACAAGTCCTGGAGCCGTTCGGATCGCCAGTCCGGCCCCGTTTCGACCGTGTCTTCCCAGATCAGATGGTCGACCAGCTCAAACCGGGAGTGGCGCATGGAAGGGACTTTTCCTTTGTCCGGCGACGAATCCGTAAGGACAGCCGAATTGTGTCCCCATCGGAGCGAGGTCGCGGAAGAACAGGGCGGGCGCGATGGCGGAAAAGCTTACGCGGCCGGAAAACCGGCGGCAAGGGTGTTGTCGGTTCCTCGTGGCCGGGGGCCGCCGTCTGGTGTAGGAAACGGGGGTGGCGGCAGCCGCTGAACGGAGGTTCTTTCCATGAGGTTCGATCCCCTCGATCCCCCCCGCCGGTTCGAGGCCGGCTACGGCCCGACCGTGACCATCTCGGACTGCGGCCGCCTTCATCTCGAGGCCGACGAGCAGGTCACCTTCACCACCCCGGGCGGCGGCGAGTACGACGTCGCCCGCAAGGAGTGGGGCTTCTACGCGACGCCGTCGCTCAACGGCCGGCTGGCCGGCTTCGGCCTGCGCGCGGCGCTCGCGCGCAACCGGGTCGGCCGCTATTTCGTGCTGCTGGTCGAGCGCGGGCGGGAGGACGCCTTCGCCGCCTATCTCGAGGCCGACCGGATGGCGCTGGTCAGTTGGCTCGACGACGACGCCAGTCTGGCGCGGCTTGAGGCCGGCCTGACGGCGGCCGGGCCTTGAGTCCGGATCAGGACTTCGCCGCCGTCAGCGGGCGCGCCATGTCGTCGATCAGGAAATTGGTGAAGGCGCACAGCGGGCCGGCGACCCGCCGGGGCGCCTTGGCGCCGTCGCGGCCGACCTGGGCGTGGACCGCGTCGTAGAGCCGGCGCAGGAACAGGTCGGCCTGGCAGACGCCGTCGTCGGCGAAGCGGTCGATCAGGCGGTCGATGTCGGCGAGGAAGACGGCGCAGAAGCTGTAGAAGAACGCCTCGTCGTAGCCGACGATGTGGCTGAGATGGTAGATCGCGGGCGCCGCCACCTTCTTCAGCGACAGGCCGCCGATCCGGGACGCCACCGGAATCCAGAAGTCCCACCACGGCATGCCCAGCACCATGCCGTTGCCGAGGAAGATGCCGGTCGCCGCCCGCTCGAAGAAGAAGAAGTCGTAGCCGCCCCGGTAGGGCTGTCCGGTGTCCTTGGCCGGCTCCTCGATCTCGATGCGGTTGCCGAAGACCAGGGAGCGCCGGTACTCCCGGGCGACGGTGTCGCGGAGCGCGCCGCCGTCGCGGAACACGATGTCGGAATTGACGATGCCGCAAACCTCGGCGCCGCTCGCCGCCAGCGCCGCCATCAGCTCGTGGATCGGCACCAGCGGCCGTCCGCACAGGGCCTCGGCGGTGGTCGCGGGCTCGACGAAGCGCACGCCCGGAAAGTGGGGCGCCAGGGTCGCGGTCTCGGCCGCCGTGTTGACCGAGACCACCTCGAAGCCCTGGTCCAGCCAGGACTCGACGGCGAGCCGCTGGAGTTCCAGCCGCCGCGGCATCACCGAGGTGGCGATGACCATGCGCGCCGGCGCCGGAACCGCCTCGCGCCGCGCCGCCAGCACGCTGTCCGGAGAGTCGAGGCCGCCCCGCTCGGCCAGCCGGAACGCCCGGCCGGGATCGGTCACCTCCAGCCCCTTGAGGATCGCGGCCAGGGCGGCGTCGGTCCGGCGCTGGGCGAAGTGGACCTCGGCCAGATAGCGGTGACTGTTGACCTTGTGCGGATAGTCGCGGCTGACCACCGACAGCATGTGGGCCGCCTCGTCGAAGCGGCCGAGGTCGCGCAGCACCAACCCGAACACCTCGAGGGTCTGGCCGGCCATCGCCTCGCCGGACATCGGCGCGTGGCTCTGGCCGAAGACCAGGATGCGCAGCCAGCGGACGATCCGGCGCCACCACAGGACCGGCGACAGCAGCCATGTCAGCCGCAGCAGCACCGTCCTCAGCACCCGCCGCACCGGACCGCCGGAGGTCAGGCGGCGCTTCCCGTCAGCACCGATTCCCACTTGGTTCCCTTGACCTGGAGCAGCGGGTTGGAGACCAGGCAATGCCAGACCACGGCCTGGAAGGCCTCGGAATGGGGGGTGATGCGGGCGGGATCCGCGACCGGAACCACCACCACGGTATCGCCGACCTGGGCGGTGTAGCCGTTGGGACGGCCGACGATGCCGAACACCTTGAGGCCGCGCGTCTTGGCCTCCTTGATCGCCGCCACCAGATTGGCGCTGACGTTGCGCTCGGCGTCGCCGCCACCGACCGAGAAGATCAGCAGCGCGTCCTTGTCGTTGGCGCGGCTGACCCGCAGCCAGGCCGCGAACACGGTGTCCCAGCCCTCGTCGTTGGTGCGGGCGGTCAGCTCCGAGACGTTGTCGGTCGGCGCGTAGGCCTCGATGCCGCACAGCTTGCGGAAGTCGTTGACCGCGTGGCCGCAGTTGCCGGCGCTGCCGCCGACGCCCAGCAGGAACAGCCGCCCTTCCCGTTCCCGCAGTTCGGCCAGACCTTGGGCCAGCCGGTCGACGACGGCGTGATCGAGCCGGGCGGCGATGTCGGCGGCTTCCTGGAAGAACGTCTGAGAATAGGACATGGGCCTGACTTTCCGGTGGGAAACAGGAGATTTG
>Ga0265316_10005942_pt1 | contig 11752 bp, 7 predicted proteins | sample 4522metaG_FD_202092 | JGI IMG/M metagenome (GOLD analysis project Ga0265316, IMG submission 202092) | Rhizosphere microbial communities from Carex aquatilis grown in University of Washington, Seatle, WA, United States - 4-5-22 metaG | ecosystem: Host-associated > Plants > Roots > Rhizosphere >...
GTTGCGTCCGCGTCTGACGTGGGATCGTGTGCGCAATGTGGTCACGGCGCGCGACGGCGCGGCGCGCCTGGCGATTCTGAATGCCGGAACCATCCCCGATCGCGGCCTCTACGGTGTCTTCCTCGCGTTCACTGATGGCAAGCCGGTGCGCGTGGGCGAGCTCGACGAAGAAATGGTCTTCGAGTCGCACCCGAACGAAACGTTCATTCTCGGCGCGTCCACATGGCGCATCACCGACATTACGCACGATCGCGTGCTGGTCACTCCCGCTCCCGGCGAGCCGGGCAAGATGCCTTTCTGGAAGGGCGACGGCCCCGGACGTCCGCTCGAATTTGGCCGCCGCATCGGCGCCATGGTCCGCGAGCTGCGCGCCTTGCCGCAGCCGGCCGCGCTCACGCGCCTCATCAACGAGCACGATCTCGATCCCGGCGCCGCGGAGAATCTACTGCGCTTTCTCGCCGACCAGGCAGAGGCGACCGGGCAGGTTCCCGACGATCGGACGATTGTCGTCGAGCGCTGCCGCGACGAGCTGGGCGACTGGCGCGTCTGCGTGCTCACGCCCTTCGGCAGCCGCATCCACATTCCCTGGGCGATGGCGGTGTCTGCGCGAATACGTGCCGCGGGCGGCCCTGAAGTCGAAACGCTGTGGGGCGACGACGGATTTGTCTTGCGCTTCCCTGACACCGACGAGGCCCCCGATGCGGATTGGATTCTCGTCGAGTCCGCTGAGGCCATGCAGCTTGTCTTGCGCCAGTTGGGATCGACGGCGCTGTTCGCCGGGCGCTTTCGCGAGGCGGCTGGCCGCGCGCTGCTGCTGCCGCGCCGCCGCGCCGACCAGCGCTCGCCGCTGTGGCAATTGCGCAAGCGTTCCTATGACCTGCTCAGCGTGGCCTCGCGCTATCCCAGGTTCCCGTTGCTGCTCGAGGCTTATCGCGAATGCCTGCGCGACGTCTTCGACATGCCCGCGCTCATCGAGACTCTGCGTGCCATTGAGCAGCGCCAGCTCCGCGTGCACGTAGTGGAGACACGCAAGCCCTCGCCCTTCGCCGCTTCTCTGCTCTTCAGCTACGTGGCCAACTTTATGTACGAGGGCGATGCGCCGCTGGCCGAGCGTCGCGCGCAAGCCCTCACCATCGATCAAGACCAGTTGCGTGAGTTGCTGGGCGAGGCCGATCTGCGCGAACTGCTCGACGCCAATGCAATCGCGGAGGTTGAAGAGGCGGCGCAGTGTCTTGCCGAGAATTATCGCGCGCGTTCAGCCGATGGAATCCACGATCTGTGCCTGCGTCTCGGCGATCTTTCGCGCGTGGAGCTGGGCCGCCGCGTAGTTTCGGCCGATCTTTTGTCGAGTATTGACCGGCTCGTTCGCTCGCGCCGCCTGCTCGAGTTGCGCATCGCCGGCGAAAAGCGCTTGATCGCTGCCGAAGACGCCGCGCGCTACCGCGATGGTCTCGGAATTCCGCTGCCGCCGGGTTTGGCTGTCGCGTTGCTTGAGCCGGTGGCTCATCCGGTGCTCGAACTGGTGCGCCGCTACGCGCGTACGCATGGACCGTTCACGCTGCGCGAGGCCGCGGACCGTTTTGCTCTCGACACAGAGGCTGTCGAAAACGCATTGCGACAGCTCGCGCACGAGGGCCGCGTGCTTGAAGGCGGTTTTCGCCCGGGTGGGCTGCATCGCGAATGGTGCGACGCGGAAATCCTGCGGCAAATTCGCCGCAAGTCGCTGGCCAAGTTGCGCCGCGAAGTTGAGCCTGTGGAGCAGCACACGTTGGCGCGTTTCCTCACGCACTGGCAGGGTGTGCTCGCGCCGCGCCGCACGGGAACCGCGCATCTCGACGCTCTGCTTGACGCCATCGAGAGCCTGCAAGGCGCGCCGTTGCCCGCATCGCTGCTCGAGACTTCAATTTTGCCCGCGCGCATCGCAGATTTCACATCCGCGGGGCTCGACACTCTGATCGCCGCCGGCGAAGTGGCGTGGGCCGGCGTCGAGCCGATTGGCGAACGCGACGGCCGCATCGCGCTCTTCCTCGCCGACAAGCTTCCGTTACTGGCGCAGCAGCGGCCGCTGGTCGAACCGCTGACCGAACGCGAAGAAAAACTGCTCGCTGTGCTCGAATCGACGGGCGCGAGCTTCTTCGACTCGCTGCATGAAGCTGCAGGCTCGGGCTATCCCGGCGAAACGATCGATGCACTCTGGAGCCTTGTGTGGCGCGGGCTCATCACCAATGACTCGCTTCACGCCCTGCGTGCGTACATTGCCCGGCCTGAAAGCGCGCGCACGCCACGCCGCTATCAAACCGGCGCCGTCTTCCGCTCGCGACGCACCACGCCGCCCACGGCGCAAGGGCGCTGGGCGATTTTGTCGCTCCGCTCTGCGGAGCGGAGCGCGGAGGACGTGAGGCGCGCCACGACGGAGCGCAGCCATGCGCTGGCGTTGCAGTTGCTCAATCGCTACGGCGTGCTGATGCGCGAGTCTGTAGCCGCGGAGAACGTGCCCGGCGGATTTAGCGCCGTCTACGACGTGCTGAAGGCGCTCGAAGAGAGCGGGCGCATTCGCCGCGGCTACTTTGTCGGCGGATTGGGCGCGACGCAATTTGCGCTGCCCGCCGCAGTCGATCTGCTGCGCCAGCTGCGCACCGAACCGCCAGCCGAGAAGCCCGAGTTTGTCCAACTTGCGGCGACCGATCCCGCCAACCCGTATGGCTCGGTCCTGCGCTGGCCCGATCTTCCCGTTGCCGAAGAAGACTCGGAATCGGCTCCGCGAATCCTCACGCGCGCCGTTTACGCTGAAGTGATTTTGCGCAATGGCCAGCTGGTGGCGTGGCTCAAGCGCGGCAATCCCAACCTGCTGGTCTTTTTGCCCGCCGAAGAGCCGGAGCGGTCGCAAACCGCCGCTGGGCTGGCGCATTTCTTGTGCACGCGCGGACAGCAACGAATGCACACAAGCAATCATGAGGGCGTGCTGATCACCACCATCAACGGCCAGCCCGTGGCCGCGCACTCGATGGCGCGCTTCCTGATGGATGCGGGCTTTCATCCCGGACCACTGGGCATGCACCTGCGCCGCATTCCCCTCGCCATCACGCAAACCGAGCCGAACAGGCCTGAGGTCCATTGATTTTTTCGACGTGGCAAAGCCGTATCCTTTTGGCAAGATCTGTTTTTGAAGCGCGCGACAGATTTTAGGGAGATCAACGAAGGCATGCCCGAGGGCGACACCATCTTTCGCACCGCGCGCAACATCGGCCGCGCGCTCACCGGCAAGCCGGTCATCGGCTTCCGGTCGACATTTCCACTCCTTACGCGATTCAACGACGACACGCCGCTCGTTGGCCAGACGGTCGATCAAGTCGAAGCTCGTGGTAAATGGCTGCTCATTCACTTTTCCGGCGGCGGAATCCTCACCTCGCACCTGCTGATGAACGGCCGCTGGCACATCTACCGCCAGGGCGAGCGCTGGCAGGCGCCGCGTTTTCATATGCGCATTGTCATTGAGAACGGCGAGTACCAGGTTGTCGGCTTTCGCGTGCCCGTGGCGCGCATGCACACCGAAAAGTCATTGGCTCGCGATCCGCACGTTGCTCACTCGGAGAACGACCTGCTCAGCGAAGAGTTCGACGCTGAAGCCGCACTCGCGCGCCTGCTGGCCCGTCCGCAGGAGGCGCTCGCCGACGCCCTGCTCGATCAAACGGTTCTCGCCGGCATCGGCAATGTCTTCAAATCGGAAATCTGTTTTGTCCAGGGCCTGCATCCGTTCCGCGCTGTAGGAACGCTGACCCGCGACGAAGCCGCCGCAATTATCGTGTCCGCAAAGAAGCTGCTGCGCGCCAACGTGCTAGAGGATTCCGGCGACCTGATCGTCACTTATCGCGGCCAGCAGCGGCGCACCACGCATGCATCCGACCCGAGCGCGAGCCTATGGGTCTACGGCCGCGCGGGCGAGCCGTGCCGCCGATGCGGTGAGTTGATTCGCCGCCGCATTCAGGGCGTTGATGCGCGCGTCACGTTCTGGTGCCCGCTCTGCCAGCCAATGCCCGGCGGGTCGGATGTCGACGGCTGACGAGAATGCCGGGGCCCCAAGAAGGAGGCGAAATGAAGAAGGCTGCGACCGCTCCCCGCAAGAATTCTGAAGCCGAACTTGCCGGCTTCATCGACAAGTTCACGCCGGAGATGGCAAGGGCGATTCGCGCCGTGCGCTCGGCTCTTCGCAAGCGATTGCCCACGGCGAACGAACTCGTCTACGACAACTACAATTTCTTCGTCATTGGCTACAGCTCCACGCTGCGACCGTCAGACTGTTTCACCCAGTTGGTGGCCGATGCGCACGGCGTGCGGCTCGCGTTCTACTGGGGTTCCAAGCTTCCTGATCCGGAGAGAATCCTGCTCGGTGGTGGCAATCAAAACCGATTCATCCGGCTCGAAAGCGCGCGTGATTTGAGCAAGCCCGCGGTTGAAGCGCTTATTCGCGCGGCGGCAGCACAGGGCAAAGCGCCGCTACCCACAACAGGCCGCGGAACCCTCGTGATCCGCTCGGTCTCAGCGAAGCAGCGGCCGCGTCGCATTGCTCCAAAGCCCAGGCGCTCGCGCTAATTCTGCGGCTTGCCGACCCCGAAGATCTTCTGAAAGATGTTGCGGTGGTCTTCGCCGTTCAGGCCTTTGTGGTCGCAAGTGTCGGTGGGAGCGGTGCCGTCGAGGAATGCCGCGGTGAAATCGTCGGGGCACGTTTCGTCGGCCAGCAGGTTGGTGGCCTTGTCGATAGAAACAATCTGCACGCCATCCGGCGCCGTGAACTCATTTGTATCTGAGTACTGCGGCAATTGGACCGCCTGCTTCATGAACGCTGCCCAGATGGGAGCCGCGACACGCGCGCCCTGGATGCGGCCGCGGTTTTCGGGGTCAAGCTCTGTGTAATCGTCGTTGCCCACCCACACGATGCATAGCAGGTTCGATGTAAAGCCCGCAAACCATGCGTCGTGGCTCGTGCCGGTTTTGCCTGCAGCCGGAGAAGTGAATCCCATGTTGCGGACGCCGGCGCCGGTTCCGCAGTAATCTCGTCCACCAACCTCGCAGGGATCGCTCCCGTTGCCTCCTAGGACCGCTTCCATCATGGATGTGGTGAGGAAGGCGGCGCGCGGATCGATCACCTGCCGCGTTGTGGGCGTGTAATCTTCGATGATGTCGCCGGTGGGCGTGCGCACGCTGGCCAGCATCCACGGATCGACGTGCACGCCGCCGTTGGAAAATGTCGTATACGCGCCAGCCATGTCGAGTGGCGTGGCGTCGTAGGAGCCAATGGCCATTGAAGGCGTTCCCTGCGCGCTTTTGATTCCGGCATTACGAGCGAGCGCGGCCACTCGATCGAAGCCGACTATGCTGGCCAGGCCGATTGTTGCGTTGTTGTCCGATCGCATCAGAGCCAGGCGCGCGGTCATTTCGCCGTAAAACTCGCTTTCGAAGTTGTGCGGCGTGTACTCGTAGTCGGTGCCAGCGCCATAGGTTTGCTGCGCGTCGTCGAGCATGGTCACGGGCGAAAAGAGTTTGGTTTGACCGGGCAGCATTGTGCCCTCAACCGCGGTTTGGAACGCAGCCGCGTACACAAACGGCTTGAAAATGGAGCCCGTTGGACGATGCGCCACCGCGTGATTCACCTGCGACGTGCCGTAGCTGCGGCCGCCCACCAGCGCCAGCACCTGGCCAGTGTGGGGATCTAGAGCAATCAGCGCCACTTGCGGATAGTTGTAAGGCTTGCCAAGCTTTTTGTCGCGCGCGTGAACGGCGTCAATCTGCGCGTCGACGACATGGATTGTGGAGTTGATCGCCTGCGACGCCAGGCGCTGCAGATCTGGATCGAGCGACGTGTAAATGCGCAATCCCTCGCGATTGAAGTCGCGGTCTCCCAGTCGCTGCGTCAGTTGATCGTGCACCAGATCGACAAAATACGGCGCTTCGCTTTCGTCCACGCTGCCTTTGGCCAGATGCAGCGGCTGGGCCTTGGCCGTCTCAGCGTCGTCTTTGGTGATCGCGCCCGTCTCCACCATCGAGTCAAGCACAAGATTGCGCCGCTCGATCGCGCGCTCCGGATGGTGAAAGGGATTCAAGCGGCTGGGGCTTTGGATGATCCCCGCCAGCATGGCGCACTCCGCAAGGTCGAGCTGGCTCACATCCTTGCCGAAGTAGTCCTGCGACGCCTCGCCAAATCCGTCGATGGAAAAACTGCCGATTTGTCCGAGCGAGATCTCGTTCGCGTACATGGCAAAGATCTGCTTCTTATCGAAACGGTGCTCAAGGATGATGCTGATGACAGCTTCGCGTGCTTTACGAGAATAGGTTTGCTCAGGCGTAAGAAAGAATCCGCGCGCCAACTGCTGCGTGAGCGTGGATGCGCCTTCCCTGTAGCGGTGCAGGTGGAAGATGTCATTGCGCATCGCGCCCAGGATGCGCCAATAATCGATGCCGCTGTGCTCAAAAAAGCGGCGGTCTTCAATGGCGATGACTGCATGCACAAGATTCGGGGGAATCTCGTCGTAAGTGAGAACACGGCGCTTGGTGCGCTGGGCGCCCTCGCTCAGCCCGGTAATAAGCAGCGGCTCGAGCTCGTAGCTCGAGAGCGCCTGGCCGTGGGCGTCGATGATCGAACTTACCACGCCGCCGCTCACGTGGATGATGGCGTTATCCGGCGCGTGATAGGACTGCGGGCCGGGCTGCACCGTAATCTGCTGCACGCCTTCGCTGTAGCTCCCGAGCTCGGAAGGCTGTGCGGCGCCATCGCCCGTGTAGCCAGCTTGGTGCAGTTCGTTGGCGATCCAGCGGATCGAGAGCTTCTGCCCCGGGCGCACCTCGCGCGGCGCGGCGTAGATCTGCGCGGTGCTGGCAAAGATCGGCTGCTTCAGCCGCTCATCAACAATGCCTACATACTTGTGGTAAAAATAGGCGAAAATCGAAACGCCCGTCACGCCAAAAGCGACAACGATCGCGAGCAGAACCAGCAAAATCCGCGACCGGAGATGATGCCCCGATGCGGGCCTCGGGATTCGGACTCGAATTGCCATTGCTGCTCCTTGATATGGCTAAAGGCTCGTTTCCAGCAGCCGCTCTTCTTCCACGCGCTTCTTCACCAGAGCCACCGCATCGCTCAGGGCTACATCCACGCTGGTGCTCGTCGAGCGTGTCACCAGTTCCACCTGGCCCGCGGCAGCCTTCTTACCAACGTTGACGCGGTAGGGAATGCCGACCAGATCAGCGTCTTTGAATTTCACGCCGGCGCGCTCGTCGCGATCGTCCAGCAACACATCGAGCCCCGCCGCTTCCAGTTCGATGGCAAGTTGCTCTCCGGCAGCGCGTAGCGCAAAGTCGCCTACGTTTGTTACGGTCACGACAACAGCGAACGGCGCGATCGAGGCGGGCAGGCTGAATCCGTTGGCGTCGTTCGACTGCTCGATGGACGCGGTGAGAATGCGCTCGATGCCGATGCCGTAGCTGCCCATGATCGGCGTCACTTCTTTTCCGTTCTCATCGAGAACGCGCGCGCCCATCGAATCGGAGTACTTGTAGCCGAGCTTGAAGATGTGCCCAACCTCAACGGCCTTGCCGACGACGAGCTTGCCATTGCAGCCGGCCGTCGGGCAGCCCTCGCCCTCGTTCACGTCGCGGATGTCGGCGTCGATCGTCCATCGAAAATCGCGGCCGGGTGTCACGTTGCGCAAGTGAAAGTCGAGCTTGTTGGCGCCGCAGACCATATTCCTGCGGCCTTCGAGCGCATGATCGAAGATGACCAGGGGCGACCGGGCTTCCACGGCCGAATGAAAGAATTTGAGCCGATGCTTTCTCGAGGCCTCGCCACGTTCAGATTCGAGGACATCCTGAGCGAACGCATCTTTATACGTGTCTCTGTTTGCCGGATCAAGGCCAATCGGTCCGAGGAAACCTGCCGGCGCATGGAAGACTTCGTCAATCTCCTCCGCCTGCATCGGCCTCAGTTCGGACGCGAAAAGAACCCCCATCAATTTCGCCTCGTTCACTTGATGGTCGCCCCTCAGAAACACCACAGCCGGCTTCCATTCGCCCGAGATCGACGCCATATACGCAACGCACTTGATGTCGGAGGCCGGGGACATCTTGAAGAACGCGGCCACGTCGGCGATTGCGCCGCAGCCTGGCGTGTGCACGAGCTCGGGCGACCCGCCTCCGGTGGGAGCCATCTCCATCACCGGATCGAGTCGCGATGTCGCCTTCTCCAGATTCGCCGCGTAGCCGCAGACCGGGCAGCTTGCGATCAGATCCTCGCCGGCGTCGGTGTAGACCATAAATTCCTGCGACTGCGAACCGCCCATCGCGCCCGAGTCGGCCTCAACGGCGACGAACTTGAGGCCGCAGCGCGTGAAGATAGAGCGATAGACGCGGTCGTGCAAATCGAAGCTGCGGTCGAGGCCCGCTTTATTGATGTCGAAGGAGTAGCTGTCCTTCATGATGAACTGGCGCACGCGCAGCAGCCCCGCCTTCGGCCGCGGCTCATCGCGGAACTTGGTCTGGATCTGGTACCAGATCTGCGGCAACTGTTTGTAACTGCGCAATTCGCCGCGCGCGATCGTGGTCATGATCTCTTCGTGCGTCATGCCCAGGCACAGGTCGGCGCCTTTGCGGTCCTTCAGCCGGAACATGTTGTCGCCCATCGTCGCCCAGCGGCCGCTCTCCTCCCACGGCTCGCGCGGCAGAATCGCCGGCAGGTAGAACTCCTGCGCGATCTGATCCATTTCCTCGCGCACAATCCCGATGATCTTGTTCAGCGACCTTTGGCCGAGGAAAAGATAGTTATAGATTCCAGCGCCGAGCTGGCGAATGTAGCCCGCGCGGAGGAGAAACTTGTGGCTGGCCACTTCGGCGTCCGCCGGGGCCTCGCGCAATGTAGGAATAAAGAGCTTCGACCAACGATGCATAGAAATGTTGTGCGAACTTTCTCGCTCGCCGCGGCGAACGCAAGGCGGATTCATGCAGCTTTCATTCTAAATGTCTGCCGTGTGGGGGAGTTTCAGAAGCGAATTCCGGTCGATTCAGATCAGCTCCACGCCCCACAGATCGTGCAGATGCACCACGCCTTCGACCTTTTGCTCCGCGTCGATGACGATCAGCGATGTAATCTTGCGCTCTTCGAGGATCGCCAGCGCCTTGGCCGCCATCTCTTCCGCGGCAATCGTGCGGGGATGCGCGTTCATCGCCTCGCCGGCCGTCTTGCCCAGCGCCGCGCCGCCTTCGCGCTCGAGCAGCCGCCGCAAATCGCCGTCCGAGATCACTCCGCGCAGCCGCCCCGCCTCCTGCACAGTTGTCATACCGAGCTTCTTCGACGACATCTCGAAGATCACGTCGGCCATCGGCGTCGTGGGCGCGACAACAGGAACGTCACCGCCTGCGTGCATTAACTCACGCACCTTGGCGAGCTGCTTGCCCAATTTGCCGCCCGGATGCAGCTCCGCAAAATCCTCAGCGCGGAATCCCTTACGCAGGCTCACCGCAACGGCCAGCGCGTCGCCAAGCGCCAGCATCGATGTTGTCGAAGCAGTCGGCGCGAGGTTCAGCCCGCAAGCTTCTCGCTCCACGCTGCAGTCGAGAGCCACTTCGCTTGCCGCGGCGAGAGTCGACTGCAGATTGCAGCAAAAGGTGATGAGCGCATCGCCTTTGCGCTTGACCGTGGCCAGCAGGCGCAGAATCTCCTCGGTTTCTCCCGAGGCCGACAGCGCAATCACCACATCGCCGGGCATCAGCACTCCCAGATCGCCGTGCACGGCCTCAGCCGGATGCAGAAACAGCGCCGGCGAGCCGGTAGAGCTGAGGGTTGCTGCGATCTTTTGCGCGATGATGCCGCTCTTGCCCATGCCGGTTACCACCACGCGGCCATTTTGTTCGCCGCAGTGCACGATCATCTCCACCGCGCGCGCGAACGGCCCTGCCATCGGCCCGTCGAGGCGCGCGGCCAGCGCCTCAAGCGCGGCGGCCTCAGTGCGCACCAGCTCTGCGGGCTTGAACGGCTCGTCTTTCTCAGTGGGGCTCATTGGCATTTCATGCTATCAGTTTCAAAGCAACCTTTCAGCCTTCAGCTCTCAGCTTTCAGGCCGAGTCGCAGGCCCCTCGAGCGGACGCAACTGACCCCTGACACCTGAACCCTGACCCCTGTTGTTCGCCTCGTACAATAGAGCTACGAGGTCGATTCCGTTGCGCCGAAACACGATCATTCTTTTTGTCGTTCTTTTTATTCTGGCCATCTTTGCTTGGGCGGGATGGGCCAACTGGGAGTATCGCAAGCAGGCGGCCGAAAAGCTGCTTTCCGGGGCCGGGCAGGGCGAACTGGTTCCTGCTCCCGGCGGCGGTGCGATGAATTACGTTTCGCCGCTCAACGGCAAGCCTGCGCCCGCCTTCGCACTCCAGAATCTGAGCGGCAGCAAGGTCCCGCTCGCCAGCTACAAGGGCAAGGCGGTGATGATCAACTTCTGGGCCACTTGGTGCGGCCCGTGCAAAGTGGAAACGCCGTGGATCGTCGAGCTGCGCAATAAATACGCGGCACAGGGCTTCGAGGTGCTGGGCATCGACACCGAGGGCGACGATCTGCAGGCGAGCGACAAGGCCGGATGGTCCAAGGCCGAGGCCAACGCCAACAAATTCGTCACCGAGATGAAGGTGCCCTACCCGGTGCTGCTCGATGGCGATAGCATCAGCCGCGACTATGGTGGCCTCGACGACCTGCCCGCGTCGTTCTTCGTCGACCGCAACGGCAAAGTGGTCGCCGCGTCCGTGGGCCTGACCTCGGAGAGCGACATCGAGGGGAATATCAAGAAGGCGCTGGCAGATTAGAGACAAGTGTTCGGTGACCAGTGTTCGGCCGGACGGTCGTATTGTTTGAGGGTTGGGATTGATGGGTCGTATGAATCGGAATCGGATTTGCGCGGCGATTGTGCTCCTCGGTCTCGCCGCTCTGGCGGGCCCGGCGCAAGTGATTCCGCCGGCCGCGCAGAACCGCTCCATCGTTAAGACCGACGCTGTGCAGTATCTCTTTCCGGAGCAGGTGACCGTTCCCGCGGGCAAGGCAACCCCAGTCACGCTGCACTTCCGCGTCGCGCAGGGGCTGCACATCAACTCGCATACGCCCAGCGATGAGTTCCTGATTCCGACGTCATTTTCCATTCCCGACGGAATGGGCGTCCAGCTAGGTGCCGCCACTTATCCACCGGGCACTATCATCTCGCTGGCCTTCGATCCTAAAACCAAACTCAGCGTCTACACGGGCGAATTCATCGTTCAGGCGCGCATCGTGGCCACACCTGGCAATCATCTTGTTCAGGGCAAACTGCACTACCAGGCCTGCGACCAGAGCCAGTGCATGCCGCCTAAGACCATCAACGTTCCCATCGACGTGATCGGCAAGTAGCAGGAATCCGGGCTCAGAGATCAGGAACACTCAAAGGGCTGCCCATCCTTTTCGTACTGAGCGAATTCGAAGGATCTGCTCTTTTCGAATCTTGCGGAAAGAGTGGGAAGCGCAAAGCTCAACCAGCCGCCGACCTGCTGACTCCCTGACTTGCCGACTCGCTCGTTTTTACTGCGTCGAACCGTTGTCGTCGGCGGGAAGAAACTGGTAGCTCACAAACGCAAAATGCGCGCCATCAGGAGCCCAGTTGGGCACGTTGTCGCTGCCCGATCCGCCCACAATCTCGACCAGGTCGCGAATCTTTCCGTCGGCAACATTGATGATCCGCAAGGTCACGTC
>Ga0265316_10005946_pt1 | contig 11750 bp, 12 predicted proteins | sample 4522metaG_FD_202092 | JGI IMG/M metagenome (GOLD analysis project Ga0265316, IMG submission 202092) | Rhizosphere microbial communities from Carex aquatilis grown in University of Washington, Seatle, WA, United States - 4-5-22 metaG | ecosystem: Host-associated > Plants > Roots > Rhizosphere >...
AGAGGGCGTTGCCCTTAATGTAGAAAAGCGAGCCGTCGGAAGCCCAGCGCGCGTTCTGTATCCTGCCCTCTCCGATGCGCCTGTAATCCTCGTCGAGGACGCGCCCGCCCGAGAATTGGTCGACGCTGTAGTAGTAGATCGAGCCGTCCTTCGCGTAGGCGAAATTGCGCGAGTCGGGGGACCATCGGGCGGGGAAAGTCTGGATGGAATAGCCGATCTTGGTCGCGACGACGCTCTCCGTGCCCTTCGCGACGCTGAAGAGGACTAGACGGGCATAGGCGGGCGAAGTCGGGACGATCGAGAGCACGTAGGCGCCGTCCGGGCTCGTGGCGCAGGGGATGAGCCTGCCCTGCCGCACCGCCGAGCCCCGCGAGAAGGCCGGGTAGCCCGCGACGGGAGCGAGACCGGAGAGGGAGCGATCGCTGCGGAAAAGCCCGAAGCGGTTCTGCACCTGGAGCCGCGCGCCGCCCTCGATGAGGCTCACCAGCTCGGGATACACCGTGAGCTGCGTCGCCCCGGTACCGGCGAGATCCGAGGCGAATAACGTATCGTAGCCCCCTTCGCCGGGCAGCTCGACCCGCGCGGAAAAGAGGAGGCTGTTATCCTTGCCGAGATCGAGGCCCTTGTATTCGAGCTCTGCCCAAACGGCGCAGGCCGAGAGACCGAGGACGAGAAAGGCGACGCTTCGCTTCATGTATACCATCCCCTTTCATTGTCGGCATTTAGGGCCTAATTGTAAACCGCTCGCCGATCCCCGGGCTCGCTTCGAGGAAGAGGAGGTCAGGGAGAAAATCGCCGAACGGATATGCTATTTAATGGGGAAAAAGAGGTCGCAGTAGTGCGTGCCCTTGACGTCCGCGTGCTTCACGAGGCAACGCCCCTCGGAGCCGACGTCCGCCCTGATGGCCTTCTTGTCCAGGTCGACGGCGCGCTTTCCGTCCCATTGGATGCAGGCGTAGCAGTGCCGAGCGCCAAATTGATGGATATCCAGCGACATTGTCGTCCTCCCGACGCGCCCGAAGGTTCCGTCGGCGCGCCCTTTTCCAAGAACCGATGCGATAAATCAGTAATCGGCAGGGCGAAGGGGAGGGCAAAGCAAAAACAGCCTTCTTCAGGCGGGACCCGACGGCTCAGCTCACCCCGAGCACCAGCCGCTCTATGAGATCGGCCACGGCGTCGTCCTCGTTCGTCCTCAGGGAAACATATCGCGCCGCGGCCTTGACGTCAGGTATCGCGTTGGCCGGGGCGCAGCCCAGGCCGGCCGCGCGGACCATCCCGAGATCGTTCATGGCGTCGCCGATCGCCATGGTGCCGGAAATCGGGAGGTCGAGCATCCCGGCGAGCCGCTCCATCGCGGAGCCCTTGTCGGCCCCGAGGGGCAGGACTTCGAGGAAATAAGGCTTTGAAGTGAGCACGATCGCTCGGCCCTCGAAGCGCTCCCTGAGCTCGTCGAGAAGGCCCGAGATGAGCCGGGCCTCGCCGGGCACGACTAACTTGATGAGGCCGCGGGAAAAGAACTCCTCTCGATCCTCGATGAGGATAGTCGGCTGGCCGGTTAGCCGGGAATCCTCCAAAGCCCAATCGTTCGACCTCGAGACGTGGATGATGCCCTCCTCGTAGATCTGCCAGGGGAAGCCTCGCTTCTCGATTTCCCGGGCGACCTCGCGGCAGAGCTCGGGCTCGAGACGCCGCTCGTCGAGGATGCGGCCGGAGGACGAATGCACTATCTCGGCCCCGTTGGAGCAGATCATGTAGTCTCCCGGTCCGAGTAGGCCGAGCTCATCGGCGTAGGCGCGCATCGAATGCTGATTCCTGCCCGAAGCGAGCACCACTCGAATGCCCCGCGACGAAGCCTCGGCGATGGCGCGCTTGTTGCCTTCGGAGATGCCGAGATCGGCGCGGAGGAGAGTATCGTCGAGGTCGATGGCGATAAGGTCGACTTTCATGGCATAGAAGGTAGCGCCAAGGCGGCACGAAGGTCGAGGCCTGGGACCGCTCCGCGTCCTTTGCGCGATCCCAGCCTGGCGCCGTATTCCGGCCCGCGCTATATTGAGATGAGCCGTTCAGCAGTCTTGTAAGGAGTTCCTATGGTCAAGAAAATCGGATCTCTTTCCGTCTCGATCTTCTTTCTTCAGCTTTGCCTCGGAGTCTTCTTCCTCGTCCTCGGCGTCTCGAACCTCATGGACTATAACTCGGGGGGAAACCAGTTCCTGAAATGGCTCGGCAAGAACGAAACCCTGGCGATCGTAACGGCCGTCGTCCAGATTGTAATGGGCGCTCTACTCGTGCTCGGGCTCGTCATCGCCCTCTCCGAGGGCACCACTAAAGTCCTCGGCTTCGTCCTCTTCGTGCTCTGGGGCCTTTATATGATCGTCTCTTTCATCGTCAACGACTTCCTCCAGCCCAGCTTCCTTACATGGCTCTACCGCGTCGCGTGGAACTCGGTCATCCTCATCTCCATATGGATTGTCGGACAGCGATACGCCTGATTCATTGGTCGTATTAGTAGAAACCTTCAGGGTTGTCCGCAAGCGCGTTGCGCTCGGACAACCCTGATCTCTCCGTCTACAGCCCCAGTTTCAGGTCCACTCGAGCCTTCGTAGCCGACAGCACCTCCGCCGTCTCCACTCGCACGAGCTTCAGGAATAGCTCGTAGCGTTCCTTGCCGCGGAAAACCGTGCCCGTCACGAGGAAGTCCGCGCCGAGGAGCTTCCCGGCCTTCGCGGCCTGGGCCTCGTCGGCGAGGCCGGAGAGCTGGAGCTCGAGCTCGCCGAGGATCGCCTGGAGGTTGCCGCGCTCCACGATCGTGAAGAGCTTCGCCTTCGAGGCGGCGAGCGAGAGCTGGGAACCGAAGTACTCCGCCTGGGCCGCCGCGGGGGCCGATCCCTCGGCCGAGCCCTCGGCGGCGGCGAGCGGCATGACCGCCAGCTTCGCGTCGGGCGCGAGCCTCAGGCTCGAGTAGTCCGAGAGGTCGTGAAGGGCCTGCATGAACAGCTTCGAGAGCGTGTCCTCGCGGCTCTCGTCCTCGATCCTGCGCGCCTCGCTGTAGGCCTCCTCCACTTCAAGGGGCTTATCCGACTGCCTCGCGATCTCGTCGCGGACGAACTTGATGACTATGGCCTCGAGCTTGTCGGTGGAGAAATTGGAGCCGGTGTGATGGGACACCGAGCCCTCCTTGCCGCCTTCCGACTCCCCCTTCTCCCCGTAGGTGAGGAAGATGTACTTCCCTTGCGTATACTGGGCGATCTGCCTGAGCGGATACTCGCCCTCGAGCGGAAGCCCGCCCGCGCCGATCGAGAAGAGCTTGATCGCCCTGGCCTTCGCCTCTCGCGCCGCCTTCGCGTAGGTGTACTCCTGGCCGTAGTCGAGGTGAGGCGAGGCGTCGGTCACGATGAAGCCCAGCCTGATTCCGTCGGCATTCCACTTCATGCTCGTAATGGCGTCGCGCAACGCGGACTGGAGGTCTTCCGGCTCGTCGCCGCCGCCGTCCGCGTTCGCCTCGTCGAGGGCCTTCTGGAAGCGCTCCAAGTCGGACGTGAAGGGTACTACTTTCGTGACGTACTCGTCGTCCTTGTCGCGATAGAGGACCATGCCGAAGCGGAGCTCCGGCTTGGGCTTGATGGCGGTGATGTTCGCGCTGATGATCTCGATGGTGGACCTCAGGCGCTCGATCTCCTCGCCCATCGAGCCGGTCGTATCGAGGACGAAGAGCACGTCGACGGGCAGGGGCGCGGGCGCGGCGCGCGGGCCTCCCAAGGCGATCGTCGCGCTTCGAGGTCCGCCGCGCGCGAGCTTCGCCGAGAATGCAAGCCCCTTCGCGCGGGCGGTTACGCCCGGCGCCGCAGCTTCGACGAGGTACTCGGTCGCCGCGCTCCCCGTCTCGAGCGGATAGAGGTAGAAGCTCCCGTCGGCATAGGTCTTGCCGGAGGCGAGAAGCTTGCCCTCCGCCTTCACGTCGACCTCCGCGTTGGCCACTCCCCGGCCCTCGGAATCCACGACCTTGATCGCTATGCGCTCGCCGATCGCGAGGTCGTAATGCGGGACGCCCTTGTACTGATCGAGGAATTTCACGAAATAGTTGAACTGCTCGTTGTCGTCGGAATAGCCGGCTTTGAGCCCCGATTGCGCGGGAGACGAACCCGAATCCGAACGCGCGGAGACGCCCGCGACCGGAGAGGCGATCGCGCGCTCCTCGGACAGGGAGAAATCCGGCGCTGCTTTGTCGCCTATATCGGCGGCGGCCGCGCGCGCCTTCGAATCCTTCGCTCCCTCGGCCTTGGCCGCGGGCATGGAAGCCGCTGGCGCCGGAGCCTTTGTCGGCGCGGCCGGCTTCGCGGGCGCAAGCGCCGATTTTTCCGCGGGCTCGGCCTTCGCGCCGATCGCCGATGGAGGCGCGCCGGCGCAGGAGGATAGCGACACGGCTAAGGCTAGCATCGACACGATCGAGATCGCGGACGCGACCGCGGCCAACCCTAATAAACCGCCCCGATGTCCGACCATAGCCCCCCCCCCTCGTCGAATAACCGACCGAGCCGCTCGAAAAACCGTCGAGCCCTTTCGTCGGATAGTACCACAATATTAACGCGCGAGAGCTCCGATTCGCAACATGCCCACCGCTTGTACCTCTTCCTCGACCCGTGTAGTCTTGCTCCATGGAACGCCCGAAGATATTTCTCAAGCCGAGGGAAGATGACCGAATTCGCGCCGGGCACCCCTGGGTTTACGATAACGAGATAGCCGCGGTGGAAGGCCAAGCCGGGCCCGGCGCGGAAGTCGAAGTCCTCGACTGTCGCCACAGATCCCTGGGCTCGGCCTTCTACAATCCCAAATCCAAAATTCGCGCCCGGATATACTCGCGGACGCCGCGCGCTGCCGACGAGGCTTTCTTTACCGAAAGCTTGGGCGCCGCCCTCGCGTATAGGAAGCGCTTCTTCGATCCCGATCGCCAGAGCCTGCGCCTGGTCTTCGGCGAAGCCGATGGGCTGCCGGGCCTCATAGTGGACTCCTTCGTGGGTACGGCCGAAGATGGCGCGCGCCGCGGCAGGTGGCTCTCGATCCAGTTCCTCTCCTTCGGCATCGACGCGCGCAAGAAAGAAGTGCTCGCCGCCCTCGGGCGCGTTTTCCCTTCGGACGGGGCCGCCGAGCGCAGCGACGCTCCCGTCCGCTCGCTCGAGGGGCTCATGCCCGTCGCGGGCACGCTCGCTGGCGAAATCCCCGGCAGGGTACTCATCGAGGAGAACGCCCTCCGCTTCGGCGTGGACATCCTGGGCGGGCAGAAGACGGGCTGGTTCCTCGACCAACGCTCCAACCGGGCCGCCGCGGCTCGCTACGCCAAGGGACGCAGGGTCCTCGACGCCTTCTGCAACGCGGGGGGCTTCGGCCTCGCCTGCGCGGCGGCGGGGGCATCGAGCGTGCTGGCGATCGACTCCTCGGCGGAGGCGATCGCAGCCGTCTCGGCCAATGCGAAGCTGAACGGCCTCGAATCGCAGGTCGAGGCTCGCGAAGCAAACGCCTTCGATCTCCTCCACTCGCTCGAGCGGGAAAGGGAGAAATTCGGCCTCGTGATCCTCGACCCCCCCGCCTTCGCCAAGAATCGCGCCTCGGTCGAAGGCGCCAAGCGCGGCTACAAGGAACTCAACCTCAGGGCGCTGAAGCTCCTGGACGAGGGCGGCATACTAGCGACCTGCTCTTGCTCGCATTGGTTCGGCAGGGAACTCTTCGCGGGGATGCTCGAGGAGGCGGCTTCGGACTCCGGCCGGAGGATCAGGTTGCTGGAAGAGAGAAATCAGGACCTCGACCATCCGATAGTCTCGGGATACGGCGAGTCAAGGTACCTGAAATGCGTAATCGCAGAAGCCATCTAGGACACAAAGCTCTAGCGCAGCGTTTTGCCGTTTGGTTATAAAACGATAGTCCTCGTCACGTCTTCCAAGTTGACGCCGAAGAGCCGCTGCAGCTCCTCGGCCTTCGTATAGGATGTGCCGGCCTTGGCGTTGAAGAACCGAATGAACTCCATCATCGTGCCCTCGTCCTTCTCCCTGTCGAAGAAGGCGGAGGCGAAGGCGGCCCGATAGAGCCCCTCTTCGGCGAGTTCCATGGTGGAAAGCTTGCCGTACTGCCTCCGGGCACGACCGTCTACGATCGCGGCCGCGCCATCGTAGCCGATGGTGAAAACAAAATCCTCGCGAGATAGCATCGATCCCCCCCTTGTCGACGATCCGGGCCTGCGCCTAGCGGCGCGCGCCGCTAGGCTCCTCCATGGAGGAGCCTAGCGCGAGGCCTTTACGGACTATGTTCAAGCCAACGAAAAACTTTCCTTTGAAGCGCCGCACATCGGGCATACCCAATCGGCGGGCAGGCTCTCGAAGGAAGTCCCCGGGGCTATCTTAGCGTCGGGGTCGCCCACGGCCGGATCATAGATATAGCCGCACACGTCGCACACGTACTTCTTCATCCGCGTCTCCTTTCTCCTATGTCATTCGCCTCGTGCGAATACGATGACTGGTTTTTCTCACCGGCTGGGGCTTAAGCCTTCCAGAGGCCGTGTTTATTGCACAGCTCCCTCGCGACCGCGTTCGGCGCCGAGATCGGGAAAAAAGCCTCGGGCTTATCGCCAGGCTTCAATATGGCCCGATACGAGGCCGTTATGATCCCATCCGCCCTGGGGACGAGAAGCTCGATCCATTCGATGTAGTGGTCGGCCTCCATCGGATGGGCTACAGAACCGACGCGCACGAGGATGCCGTCGGGCCTTCGCTCGATCATCGGGACATGCTTTTCCTTGGCCGCGTCGGTCGTGTTCTCGACGAGGAGCATCATGGGCTTCCCGCAGCACACGGGATCGCACTCCGACTCGCGGAGAGCCTCTACGACGCTCCCGCAGGAATCGCACTTGAATACTTGCAGATTCTTCGCCATATCTCGCCTCCTGTCTCTTCGCTAAAGCTAGGCTAACGCTTCGCTAGACCTTCGGTTACCAATTCTCGCCGAGGAGCTCGAAGTAAGCCTGGGGATGAGCGCAGGCCGGGCAAGCCTTCGGAGCCTCGGGCCCCTCGAAGAGGTAGCCGCAGTTGAGGCAGCGCCAGACGACGCTCTTGTCGGCCTTGAACACCTTGCCCGAATCCATGTTGGCGGCGAGCTTCTCATAGCGCTTCGCATGCTGGCGTTCGGCGACGATGATCGCGTCGAATACCGCGCCGACCGCGTCGAAGCCCTCCTCGCGGGCGGTCTTCGCGATGTCGGGGTACATCGACTTCCACTCGTGGTTCTCGCCGGCGGCGGCCGCGAGGAGGTTCTCCCTCGTCGGCCCTATCACGCCCGCGGGAAAAGCCGCCTGGATCTCGACTTCGCCGCCCTCGAGGAACTTGAACATGCGCTTCGCGTGCTCCTTCTCCTGGTTGGCGGTCTCCTCGAAGATGAGCGACATCTGGAAGTAACCCTCTTCCTTGGCCTTCGAGGCGAAATAGGTGTACCTCATCCTGGCCTGCGACTCCCCGGCGAAGGCCGTCATCAGGTTCTTTTCGGTCTTAGTCCCCTTTAGGCTTTTCATTTCCCCCTCCTGCGCTATGGAATCGTACCGGGCGAATAATGCCGGACGCTTGTAAATATAGCCAATCGACGATGAAGGCGCAAACGAATTACAAGGGCAGAAAGCCCTTTTCGCCTTTCAATCGAAACAAGGCGATGTGCGCGTATAGCGCCGGAGGCCCCCATGCCCATAGATACCCTCTACGACTCGGGGCAACGCGCCCAGGGCGGGCAACCGCGGATACGCGAGCGCCTCGCCCGAGACGGCCCGGCGGCGCTCTCGGACGCCGAGCTTCTCGTCGCCCTGCTCGGAACGGGCATGCGAGGAAAGAACGTACGCGAACTCGCCGAGGAAGTGCTCTCGCTCATCGACGGGGGAAGGGGAGTACCGGAAGCCAAGGCGCTCGGCGAGCTGTCGGGCATGGGCGAGGCCAAGGCGAGCGCCGTCTGCGCCGCCCTCGAGCTCGGGCGTAGGCTCTTCGGAGTACGGGACAGGAAAGTCGCCTCGCCAGGAGACGTCTGGCCCCTCGTGTCGCACTGGTCCGACCGTAAGCAGGAGCGCTTCATCTGCTGCAGCCTCAACGGAGCTCACGAGCTAATCGCGGCGCGGGTTGTATCGATAGGATTGGTGAATCGGACGGTCGTTCATCCGCGCGAGGTATTCGCCGACCCGATCATGGACCGCGCTTGCGCCGTGATCGTCGCCCATAATCATCCCTCTGGCCGCCTCGATCCGAGCCAGGAGGACCGCGAAATCACCCGAAGGCTCAAGGAAGCGGCCGACACCCTCGGTATCGCGCTCCTCGACCACATCATCTTCTCGGGCGAGGGCTTCTATAGCTTCGTGGAGCACGGGCTTCTAGACCCAGCGGCGCAGGAATAGCGCCGCGGCGCAAGAATAAGGCCTGCGCCTGCCGGATCGCGCGCCACGCGGACCCGCGACTAGGTATCCGAGCCTAAAGGAGGTCGCGCACGAGATGGCCCAAACGAGCGAGATCCTTTTCGGTGCGTTCCGACCAGGCGGCGGCGTTGAGCCGCACGAAATCGCGGAATTTTCCCGAGGGCGAGAACATGCAGCCCGGGGCGATGGTGATGCGCGACTTAACCGCCTCCCGGTAGAGGACCATAGAGTCGAGGCCCTCGGGCAGCTTCACCCAGATCATATAGCCCCCCAGCGGCTCCGCTATCCGCGTGCCCTCGGGGAAGCACTCCTCGATTGCCCTGCACATGCCCATGGACTTCTGGGCATAGGCTTTACGTATCTTGCGCAGGTGAAGGTCGTAGCCACCCGTCTCGAGGTAGCGCGCTATAGTGAGCTGCGGAAGGACCGATGTGCCGTTCGAGTAGGCCATCTTGAACTTGCGCACGCGATCCAGGTAGCGCCCCGGCGCCACCCAGCCCGTACGGTATCCCGGCGAGAGGTCTTTCGAGAAGGAACTGCAGAGCAGTACGCGGCCATCGGCGTCGCAGGCCTTGACGAGGCTCGGCCTCCGCTCCGAGAAGTAGAGCTCCCCGTAGATGTCGTTCTCGATGAGGGGCACTCCCCTGCGGGCCAGCATGGACGCGAGTTCGACCTTGGCCTCGTCGGGCATGCAGCTTCCGAGCGGGTTGTTGAAGTTGGGTATCGCCAGCACGGCCTTGACCGGATGGTTCTCCAGGGCGAACTCGAGGGCATCGAGGCTCATCCCCGTTCCCGGGTTCGTCGGAATCTCGAGAGCCTTGAGGCGCAGGGCCTCGAGGATGAGGAGAATTCCGAAATACGTGGGCGATTCGATGGCCACCGTGTCGCCGGGGCAGCAGACCGCCTGGAGGCAAAGGAACATCGCCTCGCTGCAGCCCGCGGTGATGACGACGTCATCCGGCCCGATATCGCAGCCGTAGCCGAAGGCGCGTTGCGCGACTTGGACGCGTAGCGCCTCGCAGCCCTCCGGCATCGTGGACGTATCCTCGGAGAAGCGCCCTTCGCGGGCGAGCTCGGTCATGAGCCGGTTGAGCCGCGCCGTGGGCAGGAGCTCGGGGTCGGGAGTGGCCGCGCCGAACTGCGCGAAGTCCGGCTCGTGCTTGGCGCGCACGAGCCGGAGGGACAGGTCGTCGATGCTGACGTGCGTCGGGTCCTCGGGCGGCGGAGCGGGATCGAGGCCCAAGGGCATCTTCCTCGGCCTGGCCTTCACGTAGTAGCCCGACTGAGGCCGAGCCTCGATGATGCCCCGCGACTCGAGCAGCCTATAGGCTTGAAGCACGGTTGAGAGCGAAAGCCCCCGCTGCGCGGCCGATTCGCGGAGCGCGGGGACCCGGCCCCCTTCGGGGAAGGTCCCCTCGAGGATCCTCTCCTCGAGCTCGTTCGCGAATTTTTCGTAGAGCGGGGTCTTGTTCTCCATACCTTCTAGATTACGCCGATCTTCTTGCCCGCCTTCTCGAATATGTCGAGGGCGCGCACGAGCTGCGCACGCGTGTGCGAGGCCATGTAACTCGTCCGGAGGAGCGCCATGCCGTGAGGCACGGCGGGAGCTATGACGGGGTTCGTATATACACCGCCCTCGTAGAGTTCCTTCCAGAAGCGGAAGCACTTCTCGTCGTCTCCGACGTGGATCGGGATGATCGGAGTCTGGGTGCTGCCGATGTCGAAGCCGAGCTCGCGATAGCCCTTCATCATGAAATGGGCATTCTCCCAGAGATGCTCCACGTGCTCGGGCTCGTTCTCCATGATGTCCAGCGAAGCCATGGCCGCCATCACCAGGGGAGCGGGGAGGGATGCGGAGAAGATGAAGCTGCGCGCGAAGTGCTTGATGTAGTTGATGACGTCCTCGTCGCCGACGACGTAGCCGCCGAGCGACGCGAAGCTCTTCGAGAAAGTTCCCATCGTGATGTCGACGTCCTTCACCAGGTCGAAGTGCACCGCCGTACCCCTGCCGCCGCCGAGGACGCCGATCGAATGCGCGTCGTCTACGTAGACGCGGGCGCCATGCGCCTTGCATATCTTAACGAGCTTGGGCAGGTCGACGATGTCGCCGCCCATCGAGAAGACTCCGTCCACGACGACCATGACGCCCTTGTCCTCGGGGATCTTGGCCAAGATGCGGTCCAGCTGCTCCAGGTCGCCATGCACGAAGCGCTTCACCTCGCCGAGGCCCAGCCTGCAGCCGTCGACGATGCTCGCGTGGTCCTCCTTGTCGGTGATCACGACGTCGTTCTTCCCGACGAGGGAAGAGATGGCGCCGAGGTTCGTCTGCATGCCCGTGCTAAAAACGAGGGCCGACTCTTTCTTCATGAAGGCGGCGAGGCGCTTCTCTAGCTCGACGTGGATAGTGAGCGTACCGTTGATGAGTCGGCTCCCGGTGGGGCTCGTGCCGAAGTCGTCGATAGCCTTCTGCGCCGCCGCCTTAACCTTCGGGTGGAAGGTGAGCCCGAGGTAATTGTTCGAGCCGAGCATGAGGACCTTTCGGCCGTTCATCACGACCTCGGTCCCCTCGGTACTCTCGAGGGCCTGGAAGAATGGGTATAGACCCTTCTCCATAACCTTCTTGTCCTCATCGAACTCGAAGCATTTCTTGAAAATATCCAACGCAGACTCCTTTCGCGCTCGGTAAGGTACCGGCGCGAGATGGGCGCAACGGTCGTTATGCAACCTTGCGCACCGGCAGGCGGGCGAGCTTATCTCCCCGTATGCCGAAAACCATCGTTTGTGATTGGCCGTCTATCGGCCTTGTGTCGATTCGATATATTTTACCCGTATTTCGGCGATGTGACAAGCCAAGCTACAATGTCATGGGATAATCGAGCAGCCTAAAATACTCGCGCGGTACGAGTCTCGACAGGCCGTATTCGTCGGATTGATTATTCGGGCGGAAGATAGGCGCAAGATGCTTGGTTGGAATGGCGCAAAAAAAATAAAAAAGCCTGGCGACGACCTACTCTCCCACCCTAAGGCAGTACCATCGGCGTTGAGAGGCTTAACTTCCGTGTTCGGAATGGGAACGGGTGTAGCCCTCTCACGATAATCACCAGGCAAAATATACATACTTCACGGGAATCGGGGAAAGCGAGCCGACCTGCGGCTGTAACCAACCTTCAGTGGGTTTTGCAGTTCCTATGGAACTGCCGATGGAGTTGTACGGGGCGTCGTCGCGCAAAGCGACGCGCCGGATAAAGAGCGAACAATAATATGGTCAAGCCTCACGGCAGATTAGTACTGGTCGACTGAGTACATTACTGTACGTACATCT
>Ga0265316_10005948_pt1 | contig 11749 bp, 10 predicted proteins | sample 4522metaG_FD_202092 | JGI IMG/M metagenome (GOLD analysis project Ga0265316, IMG submission 202092) | Rhizosphere microbial communities from Carex aquatilis grown in University of Washington, Seatle, WA, United States - 4-5-22 metaG | ecosystem: Host-associated > Plants > Roots > Rhizosphere >...
GTAACCGGCGGCGGTGGGTTGTGCTTCTCTTCCGCGGCCGCGGCGGCAGTGTCAGAGCCCGGTGGGTTGGCCTCTGTTTGGCCGAACGCACGGATCGGCAGAAGGCCTGCGACAAGAAGCAGGCTCACGCCGACCAGGGCGCGGCGGCGGCGTGTCCGTCTTAGCAGAGCGAGCAGCCCGAGAAAGGCCGCCAATCCCAACACCGCACTTCGTCCGCCCGGCCCGCCCACGCTGCAGCCCAGCAGCGACGCATTGCCGTATTTGTGTTCGGGCGCGTCGCACCAGTTGTTGGCGAACGTGCAGCCCGGTGAGTAAGTCAGATACTGGTCCAAGATCGCCCCCACCGCCGTCATCTTCTGCTCCTTGGTTTGGCTGGGATCGAGCGTCGCGCGCAAGACGGCCGTGGCCGCTTCCGTCGCAAGCTCGCGCTTTTGTCGTCGCAAATCGTCGGGATCATCACAGCGGTCCATCTCGCCCGAATGGGGTGGCCCATCGATCGCTTCGACCAGATCCCCGTTGGCCTCGTCCAGCCAGTCCAGCACAACGGTAATCTGCATCCCATCAGGCGTACGATAGGTATGGGTGAAACTATCCTCGACGGCGTGAATGGCCTGGCCAATGCGCACATAGTAAGTGGGCAACAAAGCATTCACGCCATGGCGAAGCGCCAGGTACAGCGGCAACGAGGTCTTGTTGGTGGGATCGGGCATGCCTGTGGCATCGAGCCCGTCGAGTGCCTGCCCAACCCGTTCGAGGATGAAGGCGCGGCAACTGGAAACCGCCGCTGCCGAACCACCCGGCTCCTGCTGATTCGCGCCGCGAAGGCAATGCTCCTGCTGCGCGCTGGGATCGCCGTGAACCAGCGGCAACTGGCTGAGATCCATCGAGTCTCGTCCCTTCAGGTCGTTGTCGCGAACGCCCACCAGCAAGGTTGCGCCGCCCAGGTCGGTCATGTCATTGGCCGGGGTAAACTCCAGATCGTCGATGAGTGCCCGGTCGTTTCTGTCCGCCGGAAGAGGCGCCGCGGTTGCCGCAGTTGCGGGATCCAGGCGCACAGCTCGGAACGCGTCGGTCGTGACCTTTTCGTGGCACCCAGCAGTGACAATGGTGGAGATCGTATACGCGTCGGCCGACTTAGGTCTCGCTGTCAGCCACCCCAGGAAGACTGCACCGGCCGTGAATGCGGTGAGCACTCCTCCCCTGAAGAATCTCTTGCGCGTCATGATGTTTTCCTGGCAGCGCCGCCGTTGTCCGGAGTTCAGGAACTCCGACGGCCTTGAATCACCCTGACCACCACGACGATCACCGCTAGCACGAGCAGGATGTGGACGAATCCTCCCAGTGTGTACGAGGTCATCAGACCCAATCCCCACAGCACTACAAAAAGTATAGCCAAACCCCACAACATGATTGCCTCCCTTTCAAGTTCAGGAAGTGCAAGTCGCGCGCCAGCCGAGGCGTTGGACCCAATGTGGTGAAAGCGGCGCATTGATTGCGCGCTTCCAGCGCCGCATGCTCACTGAGGAATCAGAATCGGACATTGACCGCCATCCCGCGCTGACCGTCTCCTGTTACCGGCACGATTGAAACCGGCGAGCCGTGCAGCGAGGGGATGATGACCCCCAGCGACGATCCGACGATCGCCCCACCCGCCACGTCGGAAATGAAATGCATACCGCCGAGAACCCGCGCCGCAGCCACGAAGGTCGCAATCGCGCCCCCAACCCCGAGCACGATCCAGTTTTCCCTCGAGTGGGGGTGAAGCCGCCTCATGGCCACCAAGGTGGACGTCGCGATCGCGAAGCTGACCGCAGCGTGACTGCTCAAGAACGACAGCCCCGCGTCGGCACCATTGCGCTCGGAAAGCGGCGCTTTCTCGCCATAGAGAAAGGGACGGGGCCGGCCCGCCGCGAGCGTCATCATGGAGGCGGCGGCGGTTGCGGCCAGCCCGGACTCGGCGACCACGACGGCGTCGTTCAAACCCGGCCACAACCCCTCGTCCACAAAAAGCAAGGTCGCAGCCCCGACGCCGATGGCGTAGAGACCAATATCTGAGGCCGTTTGCCAACCGGGGCTCCAATAGCCCGCAGTCGTGCGATCGAGCGCATTGAGATCGCTGACCGGGCAAAGCGGAGCACAGAACGCCTTCTGCGATTGTGGTCGAAACAGCCGCGCGCTCTCGAATACCAGCCCGATCCCCAGGATCGGCAGATCGATCTCGGCGTAGAGCTGGAAGGCTGGGCGCAAGGGATTCTGCGGACTCGGGACCAGAGGGGTGAGCTTGGCGGCCTTGGCAGTGGACTTGGCGTCCTCGATCTTTTCAGGCGGAGCTCCGGCCGATGGCGGCGCGATGGGCGGATTGTCAGCAGGCGTGGGCGCGGCTGTGGGCATGTCCTTGTCGAGGGCCGTCTCGGCTCGCACGACGCCGACCGGTCCAAGCCACGCCAAGCCGAGCACGGAGCAAATGACGAGCCCCGGGGTAACCCCTCGGTGCCAAGTGCAGGCCCGCGCGTCACCATTCCGTGCCGCTTGCGCGCGGATTTTCGCCATATTCCGCATGAATTACTGGCGAAACCTGCAAGTCCTGCGCCGCTGCCAGCGTCTCGTCCCTAGAACGTCAGAGTCAAGACCAGACCCGACCTGTCCTTGGCAATCAAGGGCGCGATTCCCATGCGCACCCCGGCCGATGGCGTGCCCAAGTCACCGCGGCGGTAGTCGCGCAAAGCTTCGACGGCACCAACCGGCTGAGTGAAGATCATGACCTCCCCTGTCGCAATGCCGGTCAGCAAGCTGATGGTCGCACTAGTCCAATGGCCAAATCCGGCGCCGATAAGAAAGAATAGGCCGGCGTTGAAGACGACGTTGCCGCCATGAAAGAGCAGGCCCTGGCCCCGAGCTTCGTTCGCTGCATCTCTGGTCAACAATTCCTCCGCCTGCGCAAGCATCGCACAGGGATCTGCTTGGGAGTTGTCAGCCTCAAGTCTGTCGAGCCGCTTTTCATCACCCATTACCTTGAGCGGTGTGAAGACTACGGGGATCACGCCGATCAGCGCGGCGCCGCCTCCCACGTACAGATCCAGGCCCGACGCGTGCGATACCAGAGGCGCGGCCACGAATTGGCCCGTGGCGAGAGCCGAATAGATTGTGCCCCAAGAGTAGCTCCAGATGCGGGCATGGCCGGCGTCGACGCGCAAGCGCTCGTGAATGAAGCGGAGACGAACGTCTGCATTCAGGCGCTGAAGCTCAGGCTCCCCGTCGACCAAAGAAGCCGTGCATTCGTGGCCAAGCGCCGGCCTCTCGCTCAAGACGAGAACAAGCGCAAGCACACGCCAGAGCCAACGCATTGGACATCTAGCATAGCAGGAAAGCGCAGGCCTATGGGGCCTCTACCCGGAAACCCTCAGAACCGAATTGCATCCGTCAAATCCGTCGTACACCGACTCGGGGTTATCCGGGTCGATTGTCAGCTTATCCTTGTTGAGCAACAGCTTGTACTCGTACTTGCCGGGCGCCAGAAACAATTCGACGTTGAAGCACTTCTTCAGTGGATCCCAATTCATGGGCTCGGCCGTTCGATCCCATCCGTTGAAGTCTCCCATGACATGCACGCAGTGGTAGGTCTGGGCCGCGGACGGACCGAGCGAAAGGACGGCTGAAGTCTTCGGCTTGGAGAAGCACCAAATTCCTTACGCCAACAGAATTCGATCCAGGCGTAGAAGCTTGAAGATCGCCAACGGCTGCTCACGAAGGCCCTGAACGGTGACTACGCCGCCGTACTCCTTGGCCTTCTTGTACAAGAACACCACCACGCCCACGCCCGAGCTGTCGATGAGCCGTAACCCCGAGGCATCGACGACGACGCGGGGATGCCGTTCAGCGACCAAGGCGTCGACGGATTGGCGAAGAGCCGGAGTGGTGATCACGTCCAACTCACCCACGATGCGAAGGGTAGCTATGCCGCCCGCTGTACTGGTTGAGAATTCCATTTGTCTTCACTCCTCTCGCTCCAGATATACTCGTCTACATATTGCGATAGGGCGCGGCACCCAATGACGTGCCCGTTCCGGTTGATCCACGTAGCAGGTTTCGGGCCATCGATGCGATGCAGGCAAGTTCGGGTAGTTGTATGGCAGCCGGTCGCGGAATGGCGGCCTGATCAATCAAGATGACGTGTCGCCCATTCAATTCGAGCGAAAGAGGAGGCCGACAGAACTGATCGTCTGCTCCTCTCGTGGCGGCCCGCCGGCATCGTTCTGGTGATTGGCATCATCCTGCCTTCGACCGGCCCCGTGCGTGATGTGACCGCTCCGGTCCGTTTTGGTGCATCCTTCCGGTTGGGAACTTCCATGAGAACTGCTTCACCATATCTTCTTGCCCTCCTGCTTGCGGCCTGCAACTCGAACACCTCGTCATCGCAGGGTCCAGGCACGACTGGCGCCGACGCCGCAGCCCCCGCTGACGCCGCCCAGGCGGATCGGGCGCCTGAAACTGACGGCCAGGCCGGTAACGGGTCAACCACGGTCAGCGCTACCGGGACGCACACGACATCGAGCACGGGGACCAGCACCGGCTCGGCCAGCAGCACCGCTACAGGGACGGCGACCCCGTTGGCAACGGGGACCGGCACCGGCTCCGATTCTGGCTCTGGCACCGGCAGCGAAACCGGCACCGGCGGCAGTGGCACGGGAACGGGTAGCAAGACCGGAACCAGCACAGGCAGTTCCACCGCAAGCGGTCGGTGGCAGCCAGGGAGCGCCCGGACCATCGCCTGGGACTGGCAGATCGGCGCATCCGCCGACGCCGCCATCATCCCGCCCACAGGTTCGCAGATGATCGACGTGGACGGGTTCAATGTGAGCGCCGCGAAGGTGGCGGCCCTGCACGCCGCCGGACTCAAGGTCGTCTGCTATCTCGACGTGGGCAGTTACGAGACAGGACGTCCGGACTCGGCTGACTATCCGGCGGCGCTCAGGCTGTCCGAAGATCCCGACTGGCCGGGTGAGTGGTTTCTCGATACCCGCGACGTCTTTAAATCAGGCTCCGTGCTGGCCAGCATCCTCAACAAGCGCTTCCAGATGTGCAAGGACAAGGGCTTCGACGCCGTCGAGCCGGACAACCTGGACAACTGGGACGCGAACCGCAGCATCCTGACCGAGCAGGATCAGGTCGATTTCGACGGCTGGGTCGCCGACGCCGTGCATGCGCTGGGCATCTCGGTCGCACTCAAGAACTGCCCGGAACTCGTGACCAAGGTGGACCGGACCGGGCAGCGCCTGGTCGACAAATTCGACTTCGAACTCGACGAGCAATGTCAGGAATACAGCGAGTGCGACAGCTTCACCGAGTTCACCAAATCCGGAAAGGCGATCTTCGACGTCGAGTACAAGACCAACGTCACGCTCAACTGCTCGCAGTTCGGCACGCTGTCGATCAACGCGCTCAAGAAGGACCTTGACCTGGTAGGGGCGGGCGATTCCGGCTACCTGCGACAGACTTGTCCGTAGAGGAACTACGTCCCTCCGCCCGCGATCGAGATCGTCACGCCCACGGCGCGCACGTCGATGCCGTAGCCCACGTCGACCTTGAAGGCCGGGATGGCCACCCCCGGCAGAATGATGCGCACCCCACCGCCGAAGCTGGCGTGGATGTCCTTGAGCTTGGAGCGAATCGGGGGCGGAGCAATGTCGGGCGGCGGGACCGTCGTGCCGCCGGGGTGCCGCTCGAGCAGGGTCGCCGCATCGAGGAAGATCGCCGCCGCGACATTGAAGGGCACCGGGGTCCAGGGAATTCGCAGATGAGCGAGCACCGCCTGATCCTCGGCTTGCATGCTGCCCAGGGTGTCGCCGTGGAATTCGTTGGTGAGATAGCCGCGCAGACTGGGCCCGCCAATACGGAGCAGCTCTGTCACGGGAACGCCGTGGTCAGAGGTGGGGTAGTCGAGCACCCCGCAGAAGATCACGGACGGGTAGTTCCACCGGAAGCGGCCGTACAGCTCCACCAGCGTCTCGAACTTGGAATAGTCGAAGTCGGAGCCCCAATAGCGGTCGGATGTCTCGTTCTTGATGCGCACACGAACGCCATGCCGGAGCCCCTCCCGGGCGCTGGTGTCGTCGTACTGGATCTGGAACTGCATCAGGAAGATGCGGCCGGCCCGCGAATTGTAAGCTAGCGCATTCTCGCCCTGGAGCAGGTCTGCCACGGGACTCACCCTCAGACGGCGGGCCGACAAGCCAAGGTGCGCGCGCGTGTGAGGGGACAGCACCCAGCCGATCTGGCCGCTGCCGCCAATCACGGTGGTCGGCACCTGCATGAGCTTCGTGTGGTCCACAAAGAAGATGACCTCCTCTTGCCGGTAGAGCCCGCTCAGCGAGTAGGTGATCGGGGCGCCTGCGACCAGGGGATCGGTGTATTCAAGATAGGCATAGCTTCGCGACTGGCCGATCTGACCCGCGGCGAGCAAATGCACATCGCGACCGAGAACGTTCTGGTTGGCGTAGGCGAGACCGCCGGCCCAATCGCCGCTGCCGAAACTGGCCGTGGGAAAGGCAAACCAGGTGAGCTTGCCGACGGCTTCGACCACAACCTCGACCGGGTAGATCTTGTCGTCCAGGTACATCTGCCGTACCGCCTCCGCCGTGGGCAACTCGATGAACACGCGCACGCTGCTGAACAAATCGCTCTCAATCAGACGTTGCTCGGCCGTCTTGAGCACGGCAAAATCCACGGTATCCCCCGGATACAGATGCATGCGTGTGGCCAGCACCCGCGTGGTGACCCCGGGTTTGCCGCGTATCGCGACGTGGTCCACGACCAGCCGGGCCGCAGCAGGTGCTGGCCATGCTACCCCGCAGACGACGATCAGAGCAGCACCAATCAAGCGACGGGGAAGCATAGTGCAGATCAATGAACTCCCGGTGCTCACAGGTCGTCCGACTTGGCGGCGACGCGAACTTCGGCGCGTTGAACCTTGAGTTGTTGGCGGCGGACACGCAGTATCTCACGAACCACGATCTGCATGGCGGCGACCACCGGGACGGCAATGATGGCGCCAACAATGCCTGCCATTTCACCCAGGAAAAGCACGGACAGAATGACGACCAGCGGGTTGACGTGGACCGTGCGACGAAAGATCAAAGGGCCGAGGACGTTGCCTTCGAACTGACCATAGGCAATGAAATAGATCACGCAGGCCAAAGCGTGCCAGCCACCGCCCGTGATGAGCGTGAGCAGCGTAATGATGGTTCCGGTCACGACCGGGCCGGCATAGGGAATCATGCTGGAAAGGCCACTCAAGATTCCGAGCGGGAGAAAGAACGAAACCCCGTCGATGGCCAGAAACGTGGTGGTCAGCGTGGTATTGACGGTGCAAATCAGCGCCAGCCCGCCCAGGTAGCCGCCGATCGATCGATAGATCTTGTCCAGCACGTCCCCATACAGGTTGCGTGATTCGGGGCGCGCCTCCTCCATGGCGCCGTGGATCAGGCGCCCGCCAAAGATCAGCATGAACACCATCAAGAGCAGGACCGTCACGGCCGCACCGACAAAGCTAAGGATGCCGCCCACCGCGGCCAAGATGGGTGTGGCCGCCCCCTCCAGCATGGTGGGCAATCCCTTCTCGAGCTTCTCGATATGATCGGCCAGTTGGAAACGAGCGTCGAGGTGCCTGAAGAGACTACTGCTACGGGCGTTGTGAATGAAGGCCGGGGCTTGCGCGACCAGGGTCCGGCCTTGCGAGACAGCCGGCGGTATCAACGTGAACCCCAGTCCGGTCAGCAACCCAGCCAGCAAAATGCTCACCACGGCGATTGCGAGAGAGCGCTTGAGTCCACGCCGCACCAACATCTTCACGCCGTGGTCCAGGGTCACTGCCAGCAGCAAGGCCACGTAGGTGAGAGTGATGGCCACCAGCGAGTGGATGATGGCCATCACCAGACCGAGCACGAGCAAGACGCCGAAACAAACCGTGAACACGGTCTTCAGCGTGATCCGCGACGGCCGAACCTCCGCGCTGGATTCTGGAAGGTCGTTTGTCACGTGGCCCTGCCCGAAGTCCGCCGACCGACAGCGATGGACCCGCGACGAGCCAATGCGTCGCACACTCGCGTCGCCGGAATTGGTCCCGCCCATCCAGCGCCGCAAGCCCCGATCATAAACCGCACAAATTCCATACCGGCGCGAATCTAGCACGTCGTCGTCTGCTATTCCCTTGGGGAATTCGGCGTCAGCGCAAAATCTGCGCAATGGCTATCACATGAACCGCACGTGTAGGAGTACACTCACAACCATGACAGTTCATGTGCACCACAGGGCCGAATTGCAGCGGGTGGCGCGAAAGGCGATGCTCGATCGAGGGTTGCAGCCGGAGTTCGACGCCGGGGCGTTGAAGCAACTCGACGGCATAGGCGGCCCCGCGCCGACAGAGGGCGGAGCCGTGCGCGACCTACGCGACTTGCTCTGGTGTTCTATCGACAACGACGACTCCCTCGATCTCGACCAGCTTTCAGTGGCCGAGGATCTGGGCGGCGGGACAGTGAAGATCCTCATTGCCGTGGCTGACGTCGACGCCTTGGTCGCCAAGAACACGCCCATCGACCGGCACGCTGCCGGCAATACGGCCTCGGTCTACGTGGCTGGCCATGTCTACCCCATGCTGCCAGAGCGGCTGTCCACTGACCTGACATCGCTGGGACCGGACTGCGACCGGCTCAGCCTGGTCATTGAATATGCGGTCAAGCCGGACGGCACGCTGGGGGACACGCACGTGGGCCGCGCTCTGGTGCGCAACCGGGCCAAGCTGGCCTACAACGCCGTGGCCGCGTGGCTCGACGGCCAGGGGCCGCTACCCGACCCGGCCGCGCGCGTGAAAGGGATGGACCTGCAGCTTCGCATTCAGGACGATGTGGCGGCGCGGCTGCGGCGCCTGCGCCACAAAGAAGGCGCGCTCGATCTGCAATCATTGGAATCCCGGGCCGTGTTCAGTGGGGACGCAGTGGTGGGATTGCAGGGCGAAGAGCCCAATCGCGCCAAGCAACTGATCGAGGACTTCATGATTGGCGCCAACGGCGTGGTGGCCCGCTTCCTCGAAGGCAAGATGCGGCCCTCTTTGCGCCGCGTGGTGCGTTCGCCTGAACGCTGGGCGAAAATTGTCGACGTGGCCGCGAAGTTGGGCGAGTCGCTGTCCGCCGAGCCGTCGTCGCGGGCGCTGGAGGCGTTCCTGTTGCGGCGCCACGCCGTCGATCCCCTGCACTTTCCCGATCTGTCGCTGGTCATCGTAAAATTGATGGGCGCCGGCGAGTACGTGGTGGAGCTGCCGGGCCAGGTCCCGGTCGGACACTTCGGACTGGCGGTCAAGGACTACGCCCATTCCACCGCGCCCAATCGCCGTTTTCCGGATCTGGTCACGCATCGGCTGGTCAAGGCCGCGCTGGCGGACACCCCGGCGCCCTACAGCGTGGCCGAGCTGGGCGAAATCGCCACCCATTGCACCCTGCAAGAGGGGAACGTGGCCAAGGTCGAACGCCAGGTAGGTAAGTCTGCTGCGACCCTGCTGCTAGAAGGGCGCGTGGGTGAGAGTTTCGATGGTCTGATCACCGGGGCCGCGGACAAGGGAACCTGGGTGCGCATCTTCAACCCACCTGTGGAAGGCCGCATGGTGCGCGGGTTCCAGAGCCTGCGCGTGGGCGACCAGGTGCGCGTGACTCTCGTGCACACCGATTTCGATCGGGGCTTTCTCGACTTCGAACGGCGACAGTAGACGCCGCGCCTATTCGCAGGCCCCGGCATTGAACAAGGGAGTCTCGGGACAACTGACTGTGTTGGTCTCGAACTCCCCCTCCACGACCAAGACAAAGGCTCCCGAGGGTGCACACTTGGCCTTCTTGCCGTCGAGCATGGTTTCGTACACCACGGGCCACCAGGGCCTGGCAGGCAAGTCCACGGACAGCTGACCTGAGGCTGTCTTCAACACCGCCGACTTCACCGTGCTCGATGGCGGCAGCAAGATTTGGAGGATGATCGCCCCACTACCGGCGGGCAACCTCGTCTGCCGCGCCGTACAAACGAGCTTCTCCGACTGGGCATCCGTGGTCACCGACAGAGCGAGCGCCGGAAGGTGGTTGCCCCTAGAAAAGCCTTCGCCCGATCTGACGAGTAGGACCAGTAATGTCGCGCTGGCCAGCGCCCCGATGCCTGGTGCTCTGTTCTTCATCCTGGCACAGTCCGTGGGAAAGAAGTTTCCCATATCGAATCATTTCTGGCACGCGATCATTCGTGGATAATGATTGGTGGCAAGAATGAAACTCTCTTCCCTGCTCGCCAGATGCGGCCACTTTCAGAGTGATGGCGTGAAGCCTGGCGAATCGAGATCCGTGCCGCTTGCCGGCGGCGAGAGGGTCTCGGAAACGGATCGGCGCCATGAACTTGGAAAGGGTGGCGCCAGACGCCTGTGTCGTCGCTTGGTCCTGGCGCTGGCAGCAGCCCTGGCCTGGACGCCAGGCGCAGCTCATGCCACCACGCTGACCGCGAGCGACTTTGCCCTGTCGGTCTACGCCTCTGCCGGAACTTCGTCGCTGACTCTCGATTCAAGCAACCTTGGCGGCTTCTTCAATCCGCACGAATGCCTCTGTCTGGACACCATTACGGCCGTCTTGCAAATGACAACGACCGGACAAACCGACGTGGGCAGCTCGACCATCACGGCCAGTTTCTTCCTGGGCGCGAACTGTTCCACTTCGACCTCGTCCACCTCGTGCGTTTCGCTCGGCAGCCAGATAGCCCTCACCACGTCTCAGTCAGCTCAAGCAACCTTGACCAGCAGCCAAGTCTTCCAGTCGGCCGCAGGCAGCGCGACCGTGGACTGCGCGAACTTGACCGCGGGGTCGACCACCCTGTGGGTGTTCCTGACCCAGGACGGAACGGCGCTCTCGTTCTCTCTTTCGCAGGCACTGCCGGTGGTCGCCACCACGGTCGCAGCTCCAATTGCCGTCACCGCCCTACCCTCGAACCATGGCATCCTGGTCGCCTGGACTCCTCCGGCGGACACATCCCAGGTCGCCGGATACCAGGTGTTGTGCCTGCCCCGTCCGGCCACGGCATCCACGGCTGCTTACGAAAGTTGTGGGCTGGCCAGCAGTGGCATTGGCAGCGCGGTCATGACCCCTGCTGATCTGACCGAGCTCTGCTCGGCCGAAGTTTCTGCGAGCGGGACGTCGGTTCGTCTGGCTGGGCTGACCAACGGCACCTCCTACACAGTCGGCGTGATCTCGATCGATCAGAGTGGCGGCGTCAGCGCGCTTTCTCCGCAAGCCACGGCAACACCCCAGCCGACCCTGGGATTTTTCGACAAGTACCAACAGGAAGGCGGCGCGGCCAGTGGCTGCGCCATGTCGCCGCGCTCAGGTCGCACCGGGCTGCTCTGGATTGCGTTGGCCGCCGCCCTGGTCGTGGCACTGGGCCGCGGCCCCCGAGGCCAATCTCGTCGAGGCGCCGCCGGCGCGACACGCGTGCTGGTCCTGCTGCTCGCGTTCAGTGCGACGGCTCGCGCACAGATTGCAGTCGACCGCCAAGATGCCGACTGGCCTTCGGAATCGCACGTGTCGCCACTGCCACAGATCCCTGACTGGGGCGTGGAAATCGGGGTGTCGCTCTATCGCCCGGCTGTGGACAGCGAGTTCAGCAACGGCGCCCATCCCTTTGCCGAGACCTTCGGGTCCGGCCGCCATCTTTTGTCAGAGGCTGAGGTCGACCGGTA
>Ga0265316_10005951_pt1 | contig 11744 bp, 9 predicted proteins | sample 4522metaG_FD_202092 | JGI IMG/M metagenome (GOLD analysis project Ga0265316, IMG submission 202092) | Rhizosphere microbial communities from Carex aquatilis grown in University of Washington, Seatle, WA, United States - 4-5-22 metaG | ecosystem: Host-associated > Plants > Roots > Rhizosphere >...
TCTGAAGGACTGACTACAAAAGAAATTGCTTCGCGTAAGTTCATAAGCTTCCATACGGTAATATCCCATCGTAAAAATATTTTCAGAAAGTTAAATGTTACAAGCATATCAGAACTGATAATGTATTCAATTAAGGCAGGTTGGATAAATATAATTGAATACTATATTTGAATATCATACCATGTTTATGGTATACAAAAATGCCATAAACAGGGGATTCTTCATATCGCTCTAATTATCAATCTTTGTGCTTAATGAATTTCAATCTTCTTGAAAAAATAGATTAGATTGGTTGTTAGTTAGTTAATTAATATACAACACTTTTTAATGTTAAGTGTTGTACATTTACGGAACAAAACAAAACAATGTAATAATTTATACAAATGGCTGACTATACCATTCCTGATAAAAAAGATGTCGAGAAGACAATCAAGTCTGTTTTCAGACTTCTTTTTCCTGCAACCAATTCATATTCAGACTCTGAAAATGAGAATAGTCTTGATCATTCCCGGATTCTGCTGTTGGGGTTATTAATAGGTCTGACTGATGAAAAAGAGAAGGTTGCAAATATCTTTTTTAAAAATCTTGAAAAAATTAAAAAGACTCTCATTAAAGATGCCGGTTTTATTCTGGAGTCTGATCCTGCGGCAACACAACTAATCGAGGTTATTGCAATATATCCCGGATTCTTTGCTATTTTCTGCTATCGCATTGCACATTCGCTGGCAAGGTTATCAGTACCTCTATTACCCCGGATGATTACAGAATATTCTCATAAAGTAACTGGTATTGACATTCACCCTCATGCTGAAATCGGATGTCCTTTTTCTATTGATCATGGGACAGGTATAGTTATTGGGGAAACCACAATAATTGGAAACAATGTAAAACTTTACCAGGGTGTCACACTGGGTGCCCTGAGTGTTGATAAGAGTAAGGCCTCCAAAAAGAGGCATCCCACAATTGAAGATAATGTTGTTCTGTATTCCGGTTGTACAATTCTTGGAGGAGAAACAGTTGTCGGCAGAAACAGCATTATCGGTGGAAATGTGTGGCTCACTGAAAGTATTGCCCCTTTCTCGGTGGTTTACCACAAAAGTGAAATAATTGTGAGAAATCAGAATGGTTTTCAGGAACCTATAAATTTTATTATCTGAAATAATTATTACAAAAAATTAATATTATGAAAGTTAACTCAATTCTCGAAACTATCGGGAACACACCCCATCTGAAAATAAACCGTCTCTTCGATCCCGAATATTCGGTATGGGTAAAACTGGAGAGAGCAAACCCCGGGGCAAGCATTAAAGACCGTATTGCATTGTCAATGATAGAGGATGCAGAAAAGAAAGGGATACTTAAACCTAATAGTGTAATTATTGAACCAACATCTGGTAACACTGGTATAGGATTGGCGCTGGTAGCAGCTGTCAAAGGGTATAAATTGATTCTTGTAATGCCTGAATCGATGTCGCTTGAAAGAAGAAAAATCATGAGCTCATATGGTGCTGAATTTGTACTTACCCCTCGTGAGAAAGGTATGAAAGGAGCAATTGAACGCTCAAGAGAATTAATAGCGGAAACATCGGATTCATGGATGCCAATGCAATTCGATAATCCCGCCAATACGGAAATTCATAAGACCGCGACAGCTCAGGAAATCCTTAAAGATTTTCCTGATGGTCTTGATTACCTGATTTCAGGCGTAGGTACAGGCGGACATTTAACCGGCTGTGCTGAAGTGTTAAAGAAAGCATTTCCAAAATTGAAAGTATATGCAGTTGAACCCGAACTTTCTCCGGTGCTGAGCGGGGGCTCTCCTGCTCCTCATCCCCTTCAGGGAATTGGCGCTGGTTTTGTACCTTCAATTTTAAATACAAAACTGTTGGATGGAATAATTAAAGTCTCTAAAGAAGAGGCATATACATTTACAAGAAGAGCTGCCAAAGAAGAAGGATTATTTGTCGGAATATCTTCGGGAGCATCATTGGCTGCAGTGAATCAAAAGCTTAAGGAATTTCCGAAAGGATCAAGAATTCTGACATTCAGCTACGATACCGGAGAGAGATATCTATCTATCGAAGGGTTATTCTGAAAGCTTGAGTACTCACCCCCTTTTTCCCCCTCTCTACTTCGTAAAGAGGGGGATATTTTTTGATATACTGCATATTATGCATCATGCCTGAGAGGTAATCGTAATTTTCTGAAGATTTAATAAATAATTTTGAATCATTATCATATGATCTCCCCTCTTTACGAAGTAGAGAGGGGAAGGGGGTGAGTATTTAAAGTTCAATCTTCAAACAGATACAACTGCCTGTCATCACAATCGTCCGTTTCAAGATTGGATACACTCAATCCCAAAAGCCTGATGCGTGATCCTTCGAGCTTGAGCGATTTACGGATTTCCGAAACCTCTTTATGCAAGGTATCAAAATCACGGATATAATTCTGAAGTGTTTTACTCCTTGTAATCTGCCTGAAATCTGAAAACTTTATTTTAAGAGTGATTGTTCTTCCTGTAGTTTCAGAATGTTCAAGTCTTTCCATCAGCTCTTTTTCAAGCTTGTACAATTCTGCAATAACTTCAAAACGGGTTGTAAGGTCTTTCTCGTAAGTAAGTTCAGTTCCAACAGATTTACGTTCCTGATCAGGTTCAACCGGACGTTCATCAATACCTCTGACAATATCATAAAAAAAGACTCCTGGTTTGCCAAAATTTCTTACAAGCGAAACAAGATCCCATTTCTTCAGATCATCGCCGGTGTGAATTCCAAGTTTATGCATCTTTTGTGAAGTCACCTTTCCGATCCCATAAAATTTTTCCACAGATAGCTCTTCTATAAACTTTTCAGCATCTTCCGGCCTTATCAGGAACATACCATCAGGTTTATTAATATCAGAAGCTATCTTTGCCAGAAATTTGTTCACTGAAATGCCTGCAGAAGCAGTCAGACCGGTCCTGGATTTAATTTCATGCCTGATTTTCCTGGCAATAACCGTAGCCGACCCGATATTTTTTTTATCCTTTGTCACATCCAGGAAAGCCTCATCAATTGACAGTGGCTCAATTAAGTCGGTGTACTCCGAGAATATCTCCCTAATACTTGAAGAAACCTCAGTATACCTTGTGAAATTATGCTTCACAAATATCAGATCGGGACATAATCTTTTAGCAATCACGGAAGACATAGCTGATCTGACACCGAATTTTCTTGCTTCATAACTTGCCGCTGCCACTACACTACGCTCTCCACTACCACCTACAGCAACAGGCTTCCCTCTCAGTTCCGGATTGTCAAGCTGTTCTACTGATGCAAAAAACGCATCCATATCAATATGAATAATCTTCCTCAAAGCATAAAAAATCCGAAACAAATCTATAAAGAAAAAAGATACTTGCCAGAAATCAAGACCAAGGCAGTATACTTATTTTTGATTCATTGCCTGAAGTAAAATGTTAAAAAATAAAAAAAAAATTTATCAACTTCAGTTCTAATCCAGAATCTGTACTTTACTTAGCGTTTACAAAATAAAGTAATAAACTAAAACTTATTCACGATGAAAAAATTAGCATTTATCCTAGCCGTTGTTTTTCTTTCTGTATCAACATTCGGCCAGACAACAACAGCCGCCAAAACTACAAAAGCCGATCAGACAAAGACTGTTCAGGCTAAAACCGTTAAGACAGCTGCAGATACAACCAAAACAAAGGTAGCAGTTAAAGATACATCAAAAACAAAGGTAGCAGTTAAAAAGGACGGAACTCCTGACAAAAGATTTAAAGCAAACAAAACAACTACTGTGAAAACAACAGGACCAGTAAAAAAAGATGGTACTCCTGATATGAGATACAAAACAAATAAAGACACAACAAAGGTAAAGACCACACCGGTTAAAAAGTAGTAATTACTTTAATCAATAAAAAGGTTTCCTGTTTCGGGAAACCTTTTTTTGTTTATCCTTTGAAAATTGGCCAACATTGACCATTATTGCATGGAATATAATATTGAATGTTTTGGAGACAAAGCCAGATAAGAAGGGTAAGAACTTCGCTTTAATTTTATTCCAGCATAGATTATGGGGATCTCTTATATTACCTTATATTATTCAGAAGGAGGTTAACAGGAGTTATTATAAATTATCAGAATGCCTCTCTCCTTTTCCCAACATTGACACATTAGGTACACTTACTTCGGAAGAACGCGAGTTGGTTAAGATTATTAATGAATATACCGACAGGGCACTATTTAAACTGTTTTCAAGGGATAAGACAGTAAAAGAATTTCTTGAAAAAATAACACCTGAGAAGCTTGATAACTTTATCAGGCCCTATATAGAACGAAGGCTTTATAAATGTTTTACAATAGCAAGGAATGAGAATATCCCAATATATTTTCAGAAGACAAAAACAGGAACGTTGCATACTGAGGATCAACTTTCTGTAAGCGAAGATAATGCTGAACCAGTATTCAGATTTATGAGAGATGCGGAGCAAAGCGCCTATAATCTAAGTCTGGAATCTGCCGGAAAACTTATTGATCTCAGAAAGAGTCCGGTCGATATTATCTGCATCTCCCCATGCCTTATCAGGGAGGATCACAGGATATTTTTTGTTTCAGATGTTGAGGGTTCCAAATTAAGACCGTTCCTTTCAAAAGAGAACATCCTGATCCCCAAAAAAGCAGAACTAAAATATTTCAGCGGATTTGTACTAAATACGATTAATAATTATAAAGTTGAAAGTTCCGGTTTTGAAATTATTGAATCCGTCCCCGAGAAAAAAGCTATTCTTGAGCTTGAAACAGGATTAAGAGGCAACCATGGTCTTACATTAAAATATAACTACAAGGGAATTAAAATTTACTCAAACGAACCTTCGAATTCCTTTACATTTTTTGAAAAAAATGAAGGAAATTTTATTTTCAGAAAATACAAGCGCGATTTTGACTGGGAGAAACAGTGCCGTGTGACTCTGGGGGAACTTGGTTTCTTTTCAGATGACGATATTAATTTCTATCCTGTCTCGTCAGACAGCAAACGAAAAGATGATCTGTATACAATATTAGAACTTGTCAATAGTAATTATTCTGAAATTACCAATTCAGGTTTTATTCTGGCTTCAAAGCTCGAGCTTAACTTCAATTTGAGACCAATAGATATTGAAATAAGCAGCCAGATTGTAAATGACTGGTTTGACCTCAGGGCAATTGTTAAAATCGGAGAGTGGAAAATTCCTTTCAGCCGTTTCAGAAAAAACATTCTTGAAGGAATAAGAGAATATGAGTTACCCGATGGGTCGATAGCTGTTCTGCCGGAAACCTGGTTTACAAAGTATAAGAACATTTTTGAGTTTGGGAAAAGTACCGATGACTCCCTGAGAATTCATAAACAACATTTTTCATTAATTGCCGATACTTTTAGTGATAAGGGGCAAAAGGGATTCGAAAGACTTGAAAAATTACTGATTCCCGATCAGATACCAGTTCTTCAGTATCCTAAAGGTCTTAACTGCACCATGCGGCAATATCAGTCCGACGGACTCAACTGGCTGAACTTCCTTCAAACGGCAGGTTTAGGAGGATGTCTTGCCGATGATATGGGGCTTGGCAAGACTATTCAGACACTCGCTCTGCTTCAGCACAATAAAGAAGATTTTCATTTACATGATCAAATTTCAGGTGAAACAGAATTAAGCTTATTTCCAGGCCATTCATCAAAACTTACTTCGCTTATCATTGTACCTGCTTCGCTTATATATAACTGGGAAAATGAAATAAAAAGGTTTCTTCCTGATATGAAAGTTTACAGCTATAAGGGAAACCAGCGAAAAAAGTCAACCTCATATTTTCAAAATTTTGATATTATTCTTTCCAGTTATCATACTATTCGGCAAGACGTTGAATTAATCAGCTCATTTTCTTTTCATTACATTATTCTTGATGAGAGCCAGGTTATTAAAAATCCGGCTTCAATGCTCTACAGAACAGTAACCAGGTTAATTTCTGAGTTTAAGCTCGTCCTGACGGGAACACCGATAGAAAACTCACTGACTGATCTCTGGACCCAGTTAAATTTTGTTAATCCCGGATTGCTAGGTGAGCTTGCTTTTTTTAGAAGAGAATTTGCAAAGCCGATTGAAAAAATGGGTGATGATGAGCAAGAGCTTAAACTCAGGAAGATAATCCAGCCATTTATTTTGAGGCGGACAAAAGAAATGGTTGCCAGCGATCTGCCTCCGGTTACTGAGCAGACTGTTTTTTGCGATATGACAGATGAGCAGTTTAAAGTGTACGATGAAGAGAAATCATCCGTCAGAAACAGCATTCTCAAGAGCATTGCGTCAACAGGTATTGAAAAATCGGCTATTGTTGTCCTCCAGGGACTCATGAAACTCCGTCAGTTATCCAATCATCCTGTTTTGGCAAATGATGAATATGCATTTGGCTCCGGCAAATTCGAAACTGTACTTCAGGATATGGAAAGCGTTATGGCAGAAGGTCATAAAATACTTGTATTCTCATCATTCGTCAAACATCTTGATCTGTATGCTGAAGAACTTAGGAAAAAAAGAATATGTTTTGCAATGCTGACGGGAGCGAGTACACAAAGGGAAAAGATAGTAAATAGTTTCCAGCTCGATCCGGAGAATAAAATATTCCTTATCTCACTCAAGGCAGGTGGCGTCGGCCTTAATCTCACTGCAGCCGATTATGTTTTCATTCTTGATCCATGGTGGAATCCAGCTTCCGAGATGCAGGCCTTAAACCGTGCTCATCGTATTGGTCAGAATAAAAATGTATTCGTATACAGATACATTACAAGTAACAGTATTGAAGAAAAAATAGTAAGATTGCAGGAGAAAAAATCAAGACTGGCAGATATTTTCATTTCGAGTAATAATCCGCTTAAGGATATCGATATACAGCAAATTCTTAATATAATAGGATAAAAAAAGCCGGCTGAAATCAGCCGGCTTTCTCTTGTTGTCAGGTTAGTTCAGGTAATTCTTAATAATTATCACGTTCTACATAATGTGTATGAAGCAGTTCGTGCGACTTATGGCTGTTAGGCTGGTCGAGGAACTCCTTATAGATTGCAATAACATCGGGATTTTCATGTGATTTTCGAAGTACTTTATTTTCATCTTCCGAATAGATGGCTTTCATACGTTTTTTTCTGATCTCCATATTTGTAGGAATGGGCTGTCCTCCTCCTCCGATACAACCTCCCGGACAAGCCATAATCTCTACGAAGTGATAAGGAGCTTTCCCCTCTCTTGCCATACTCATGATTTTATTGGCATTAACCAGTCCATGAGCAATAGCTACTTTCAGTTCGGCTCCTTCAAGAAACTTCCATGCGTCTACACAACCTTCAATTTTAATAGTTGCTTCTTTCACTCCATCCATACCTCTGACAGGAGTAATGTTCAGATTTCCAAATGGGACTTCCCGTCCGGTAACGATTTCATAAGCAGTACGCAAAGCAGCTTCCATAACTCCTCCGGTTGCTCCGAAAATAACGGCTGCACCGGTAGAATCACCCATTATTGAATCATAATTTGCCTCTTCAATATTTCTGAAGTCAATACCTGCCTGTTTAATCATAACTGCAAGTTCACGTGTTGTAAGAACAAAATCAACATCCTTGAAACCGCTGGAGCGCATCTCTGGTCTGTCGGCTTCAAATTTCTTTGCAGTACATGGCATTATCGACACTGATACTATTTTTGAAGGGTCGATATTCCGTTTCTTTGCATAGAATGTTTTGGCAAGCGCTCCAAACATCTGTTGTGGCGATTTACATGTAGACAGATTCGGAAGAAACTCGGGGTATTTGTGTTCAACAAATTTTATCCAGCCAGGTGAACATGATGTGAACATAGGCAGAGATATATTCTTATCCCCATCAACCAGTGCTTTCTTGAGTCTGACGAGCAGTTCTGTACCTTCTTCCATAATTGTAAGGTCGGCACTGAAGTCAGTGTCAAGTACTGAATTAAACCCGAGTTGTCTGAGAGCATTTACCATTTTCCCGGTAACTCTTTCACCAGGATCATAACCCAGGTCTTCACCCAGAGCAACTCTGACCGCAGGAGCAGTCTGAACCACCACATGTTTATCAGGATCATATATTGCATCCCAAACCTGGTCGATGTATGTTTTTTCAACCAGTGCTCCGGTAGGGCATCGGTTTACACACTGTCCGCAATTGGTACATACAACCTGGCTCATGGGCCGGTCGTGGAAGGATGAAATTTTCTGATGCGCACCTTTGTTTGCAACTGATATAGCGGATATATACTGTAATTGAGAACAGGTTCTTACACAGCGTTGGCAACGTATACATTTGCTGTCGTCCTTGACAAATGACGGTGAAGATCTGTCAATATTATATTTTTTATCTTCTACAAGGTCGAGAAAAACATGGTCACCGAATGCGTAATCATTTGCCAGGGATTGAAGTTCACAATTCTGGTTTTTATAACATTTGGTGCAATCTGATCTGTGCTCTGAAAGAAGAAGTTCGACTATATGCTTACGTGCATTTCGGACTTTCAAAGTGTTTGTATGTATTTCCATTCCTTCTGCTGCAGGAGTTGCACACGATGCTATAAGAGTCCTTGCTCCTTTTTGTTCCACAATACATACACGACAGTTACCTGCAACACAGAGGTCATCATGGTTACAAAGAGTAGGAATGTTTATTTTCAGTTTCTTTGCAGCAGCAAGAACTGTAGTTCCTTCCTGAACCGAGACCTTCTGATCATTTATAAGTAGATTTATCATGATTCTTCGTTTTTGATTGATTGATTAATAGATGATCTCTTCCTTAAAATTTCCAACAATAGATTTAAATGCGTTACCGACCGATTGTCCAAGACCACATTTAGCAGCGATCTTCATTGTATCTGCCAATTTCACAAGTTCATTAAGATAGGTGGATTTTGCTTCGCCTTTCTTGACTTTTTCAATGCCTTTAAGCAATTGCTGGCAGCCTACCCTGCATGGAGTGCATTGACCACATGATTCCTCGGTAAAGAAATCGAGGTAATTATGAAGAACATTATACATTGATCGTGAACTGTTGAAAAGCTTCATAGATCCACCTGTAGGTACTCCTTCAAAGCCGATAATCGTTTCAGCAAATTTCTTCCTGGGTACGCAGAAACCTGAAGCGCCACCAACCTGAACAGCTTTTGTATCACCGTCGCCAAATTCATTGACAAACTGCTGGACTGTCATTCCGAGTTCAAGTTCAAAAATGCCTGGCGTGGGAGTATCACCTGAAATTGAGAATACTTTTGATCCTCTTGAATCTTTTGTTCCATACTGGATGAAGTTTTTAGCACCATGCTGAACAATCATCATAGCAGTAACAAGAGTTTCGACATTGTTAATAGAGGTTGGTTTCTCGAAGACACCCGATACTGTCGGATATGGAGGTTTATTTCTGGGTTCACCACGTTTCCCTTCAATTGATTCGAAAAGAGCACTTTCCTCACCGCAGATATAAGCTCCGCTTCCCATCCTGTACTCGATAGAAAAATCAAATCCTATTTCAGTTATCATTTTTTGAAATGCGTCCAGTTCAATCATCAATTTTGGCAAAAGATACCTGTACTCACCTCTCAGATAAACTATACCTTTTTTTGAACCGATAGCTTTGCCTGCAATTGCCATTCCGCCATGAACCTTATTCGAGACCCTGTCAAGGATCTCACGATCTTTGAAAGTCCCCGGTTCTCCCTCGTCAGCGTTACAAACTATATATTTATCCGGGTCCTTTTCGGCAGCGGTATATTTCCATTTCAAACCAGTTGGAAAGCCTGCACCTCCCCGACCTTTAAGACCCGAATCAAGCATACTTTGAATTATCTCGGCGCTGCTCATTGCAAAAGCTTTTGCCATAGTCTCTTTCGAATCGATTTTTTCGAATATAAGGTCTACCTTAGTTAATACTTTATTTTCCATGATTTTACCGGATATTTATTTATTCATGTAATCTTTAATAATCTCACTCACCTTTTCAGGTGTCAGCTCTGTATAAGGCATTTCATTTATTAATATAGCCGGAGCTTTATGGCACCATCCGATACAGTTTGTTTCAATGAGGCTGAATTGTTTATCAGTTGTTGTCTCACCAACCTTAATCTTAAGAATCTCCTCAAGAGTATGAATAATATCGTTTTTCCCTTTCATCGAGCATGTAATTGTTTTACAAACCCTTATAACATACTTACCTTTCACCTGAGTGTCGAGAAAGGTATAAAATGATGCTGTCCCATAAACTTCAGCAGCCGAGATATCGAGTTCTCTCGCAACTTCGACCATTGCCTCATCAGTCAGGTAATTGTGTTTTAGCACAATTGCCTGAAGAATTGGCATAAGGCTCTCCCTTGCATGACCGTGTTTGTCGGACAATTCCTTAACTAGATTTCCTACTTGATACATATTTATTTGATTTTTAGGTAATTAAATAATTTTAAAGTAATTGATTGCTGCATTAAAAAAAGTGCTGTTAAATTAATAACAATACTTTCTAAAAAAAACTTACAAATGTCATACTTGATAATTTAGAATGAAACTAAAGAACGCTACAAAGGTATAATGGCGCAATGGTACAGGTGAATCAAGAGGGCAAAGAGGCGAATAAAAGCAGAGACGACCAATTTGGGCATCTCTACATTTATTCATTATTTTACTGTACAATTAGATTATTTAACGAATGGATTACCAGGCAAGATTAAAAAAAATGAAACCATCTCACGAATTCTTAATCGGAATCGATTCGGACGGATGTGTATTTGATTCAATGGAGGTCAAGCAGAAGGAATTCTTCATCCCAAATGCATTAAAATATTTCGATATGTTTGAAATTTCCCAAATACTGCAGGAGACCTGGGAATTTGTCAATCTTTATTCAATATACAGAGGCGGTAACAGGTTTACCTCACTAATAAAGGTCTTTGAACTGCTGCATGAGCGGAAAGAGGTCAGGGATAAATGTTTCAAATTAGCTGATCTGAGCTCCCTTAAAGAGTGGGTGAAGATTGAAACAAAATTGGGTAATGCCAATCTCCGTAAATATTTTGAATCAAAATATGATCCCGATCTTGAAAAAGTTGTCAGATGGACTGAAGCTGTCAATAAAGATATATCGGAAATGCTCAGAAATATTCCTCCTTTCCCACATGCAAAACAGGCAATAGAAAAGATGTCCGTATTCGCTGATCTTATTATTGTTTCTCAGACACCTCTTGACGCTCTTGAACGTGAATGGAAAGAGCATGATATGAAAAAATATGTCAAAGTCATAGCAGGTCAGGAACATGGAACTAAAACAGAGCACATCTCATTGGCTGTAAAAGGCAAATATCCCGACAACAAAATACTTATGATAGGTGATGCCAAAGGCGACCTCGATGCTGCCCGTGAGAATGGAATACTTTTCTATCCCATCATACCAGGGAAAGAAGATAAATCGTGGGAACATTTTATTAACGAAGGTCTTGGAAAATTTAGTCGAGGGGTATATGCAGGCAGTTATGAAAATAAACTTTTAATGGAATTTCGGAAATTTTTGCCAGAAAGACCTCCTTGGTTGTGATTAAAACTTTCGCTGTACTTTTTACTTTTGCCTTTTGACTTTTGTCTTTTGTCTTTTATCTTGCTCTTACTAATCCACCGGTACCCATACTTCTACCCGGGTACCAAGAGAATCTCCTTTCTCATCGTGCA
>Ga0265316_10005952_pt1 | contig 11743 bp, 7 predicted proteins | sample 4522metaG_FD_202092 | JGI IMG/M metagenome (GOLD analysis project Ga0265316, IMG submission 202092) | Rhizosphere microbial communities from Carex aquatilis grown in University of Washington, Seatle, WA, United States - 4-5-22 metaG | ecosystem: Host-associated > Plants > Roots > Rhizosphere >...
CCAAGGCTGACGTAGTCGGTAATCCGGGAACCCGAGGGAAGTTCTGCAATCGTGCGTGCCATTTGCGGTTCTCCTGTTCCACTCCAAAACAGGATACCACAATAATGTTGTTAAGTGAACAGTATTGCAGCTAGGTAGCGTTGTTCTTCCAGGTCTCGGAGGCACCGGCGGCTTTGGCCCCATCCGCCAGACGGCCGCCATATTGCAAGCCCAATCCGACCAGCGCAGATCCCAAACCGCTAATGGTGCAAAGCACGAGACCTTTTCCGACCGAGGCCTTCCCAGTGGGACCCCTGCCCAGCGCGGCTTCGCGGGCGCGGCCGGTTTTGGCTCAGACCAGCACGCCGACGATCACAGCGCCACTCCGCCCATCACCGCGATACCTTGCGAGGTGAACGCCGTCGACGCGGTGAAGAAGCTGCCGTTCATCGCTCCGGCCAGGATGAGCAGCAAAATCCCAATCGCGCTTCGGTTCATGGATTTCGTCCTTTTGCCGTGATTCCTATGAATGACACCGCCGGGCCTGAATGTGCGCGTTTGAAGCGAAATCGAAGGGCAACCTAAAGCATGCCCCACCCGAAGCAGGCTAAACTCAACTTCATGAAGTCACGGCCGATGCATGTGGCGGTACTGGTTTTGGTGGCAGGGTTGTCTGCCGGTGCCCAGACCGCAACGAAGGTCACCACCCCCAAGGAAGCGCTGGGATTCAACCTGGGCGACGACTACCAGGTGGCCAATTACACCCAGCTCGAAGCCTGGTGGAAGAAGCTCGCTGCCGAGTCCGATCGCATGAAGCTGGTGGACATCGGGCCTACCGCCGAAGGGCGGCGCCAGTACATGGCGATTATCACATCGCCCGAGAACTTGAAGAAGCTGGACCGGTACAAGGAGATCTCGCGCCGGCTGGCATTGGCGGAGGGGCTTACGGAGGACCAGGCTCACGCGCTGGCCCGCGAGGGCAAAGCGGTGGTGTGGATCGACGGCGGTCTGCACGCCAGCGAGTCGGTGGGATCGCAGCAGGAAATGGAGATGGTCTACCAGATGGTGAGCCGCACCGACCCCGAGACCATGCGTTTTCTGGACGACGTGATTCTGCTGTGCGTGCTGGCGAACCCGGACGGGCAGGAACTGGTCGCCAACTGGTATATGCGCGGCTCCGAGAAGCTGGACGCGCCTCTGAAGGACCCTCTCAAACGCACCATGAACGGCCTGCCGAGGCTCTACGCCAAGTACGTCGGGCACGACGACAACCGCGACTTCTACATGTCGAACATGCCGGAGACCACCAACATGAACCACCAGCTTTTCCTGGAGTGGTTTCCGCAGATCATGTACAACCACCACCAGACCGGACCGGCCGGAGCGGTGATCTTCATGCCGCCGTTCCGCGACCCGTTCAACTATAACTTCGATCCGCTGATCCCGCTGGGAATCGAACTGGTGGGCACGGCCATGCACAGCCGCTTGGTGGCGGAAGGCAAAGGCGGCAGCGCCATGCGCAGCGGCTCCAACTACTCGACGTGGTGGAACGGCGGGCTGCGCACCATCACCTACTTCCACAACATGATCGGCATCCTCACGGAGATCATCGGCAGCCCCACGCCTATGACCATCCCGGTGGTGCCCGGCAAGCAGTTGCCGCAGGGGGACTGGCCCATGCCGGTGGTTCCGCAACTGTGGCACTACCGGCAATCCATCGACTACGAGATCTCGAACAACCGGGCCATGCTCGACCTGGCGTCCCGCTATCGCGAGACCTTCCTGTTCAACATCTGGCGCATGGGAATGAATTCGATCGAGAAGGGCGGCAAGGACTACTGGACGGTCACGCCCAAGCGCATTGCGGCGCTCGAGGCGGCGGACGCGGCCAGCCCGCAGTCTCAGGGCGGCGGGCGCGGCGGACGAAGCGGGCGTGGCGGGGTGCCCTCTGGGCCCGCCGCCGGCGGAGACTCGCCCGGTGGCGGCGGATTCAACGTCCGCACGGTCCCCATGGAACTTTACAACACCGTCCTGCACGATCCCAAGATGCGCGACCCGCGCGGTTACATCATTCCGTCGGACCAGGCGGATTTCGCCAACGCCACGGAGTTCGTCGACGCGCTTTTCAAGACCGGCATCACGGTGCTGAGAGCCACTGCCGCATTTCAGGTGGCCGGCAAGAGTTATGCGGCAGGCTCGTACGTGGTTAAGACCGCGCAGGCGTTCCGCCCGCACGTCATGGATATGTTCGAGCCGCAGGACCATCCCAACGATTTTGCCTATCCCGGCGGCCCTCCGAATCCGCCGTACGATATCACCGGCTGGACGCTGGCGATGCAGATGGGTGTCGAGTTCGATCGCGTGCGCGACGGCTTCGATGGCCCCTTCGCGAAGATCAGCGGGCTTCTGCCCGCGCCGGCGAGTTCGATTACGGGGCCCTCGAACCCGGCCGGCTACCTGATCAGCCACCGCATCAACAACTCCTTCGTGCTGGTCAACCGGCTTTTGAAGGGTGGCGCCGACGTATATTGGCTGAAGAAGCAGGAGACGGCCGACGGGCAGGATCTGGGCACGGGCGCCATTTGGGTTCCTGCCTCGGCAACCGCCCGCCCGGTGCTGGAGCGCGGCGCGAAGGAACTGGGGGTAGCCGTGCATGCGGTGGCCAAAGCGCCCGCCGGCGACGCGCTGAAGCTCAAGCCCATCCGCATCGGCCTGTGCGACCAGTATGGCGGCTCCATGCCATCGGGCTGGACGCGCTGGCTCTTCGAGCAGTACGAGTTTCCGTTCGAGGTGGTCTACCCGCCGGCGCTCGATGCCGGCGACTTGAAAAGCAGGTTCGATGTTCTGGTCTTCACCGACGGGGCCATTCGCCTGGGCGCCGCCCTCGCTGGGCGCGGCGGCGGCGGTGGCGGTGGCGGGTTCGGCGCTCCCGACCCCGGCGGCATCCCCGAGGAATATCGCGGGCGAATGGGGAGAATCACGGAAGAGAAGACCGTTCCGCAGCTCAAGAAATTCGTCGAGTCGGGCGGGTCTGTCGTGACCATCGGGAGCTCCACCAGCGTGGCGGCGCTGTTCGGCGTTCCGGTGAGGAATTACCTGACGGAGAAAGGCCCCGACGGCAAGGACCGACCACTGCCGCGCGAGAAGTTCTATATTCCGGGATCGCTGTTGAAGACCAGCATCGACAACACCAACCCGCTGGCTTATGGCATGCCGCGTCAACTGGATGTCTTCTTCGACAGCAGCCCGGTGTTCCGCCTGGAGCCCGACTCGGAGTTGAAGCACACCGCGGCGGTGGCCTGGTTCTCCGGCCCGGAGGTTCTGGACAGCGGCTGGGCCTGGGGCCAGCAGTATCTGGATGGCGGAACGGCGGTGGCCGAGGCTTCCTTAGGTGAAGGCAAGGTGGTGCTATTAGGTCCGGAAGTGAATTTCCGCGACCAGCCGCACGGCACATACAAGCTGCTGTTTAACGGACTGTATTACGGCAGCGCGAAGGCGGCGGCGCTGCCGTGAACTGACTCCGGGTTCACGCGCCAATGATCGACCTTCAACTCTAGCTCGCCGTCGTGCCCGGTTGGATCAAAAAAAACTTGGCAATTTGCGGAGGAGGCAGTCCCAGTCTACAGAGCATCTGGTTTCCCAATTGCAGCAGTCCCAGCCGGTTGGGTTGCAGAACCGGGTACAAACTTCGGCACATTCCACCTCACATCCAAATATTGTCCACCGCCCCACGAGTGCGGGAGATACTCCGCCACCCTTATCAACAGGCGAAACTGCTGTAAGAGTTTGATAGAGCTTATTCGTGCCGTAAAGCGATGCACCGGCGGTAAATTGTGGCATATTCATCTTATTCCTCCTAGTCGTACCTCAGGCTCAACGGCCAGAGTACGAGCGACAGCTACCCCAAGGTTTTAGAGTTTATTATAGGCGGCGCGATCGGTTTGCGGAGAAGCTGGGCCCCAGCGGGCTGGGCATGCCCAGCCCCTACTCTTCGCGCAACGCCTGAGTCGGATCCAGCCCCGCCGCCCGGCGCGCGGGAAGCCAGCACGCCAGCGCGGCAATCGCAAAGAAGAGCGCGGCTACTGCGGCGAAAGTGGACGGATCGGTCGCCTTGACGCCCACTAACATGCTGGTCATGACGCGCGTGAGGGCGAACGCCGCCGCTAGGCCGAGCACGATGCCGCCCGCGCTCAGGCGCAACCCTTGCCCCACCACAAGCTGGAAGATGCTCCCGGGAGCCGCCCCCAGCGCCATGCGGACGCCGATCTCGGCAGTGCGCTGGCGGACCAGAGTCGAAAGCACGCCATACAGCCCCACCCCAGCCAGCAGCGCCGCCATCACCGCGAACACGCCGATGAGCAACAGCGAAAAGCGCGTCCCCGCCTGCGCCTGCTCGACGTAGGTTTCCATCGGCTGCATGTCGGTGATCAAAAGTTGGCGGCCGATGCCGGCGATCTCCGCGCGAACCTGGCCCGCGTACCGGGCGGGATTGCCGGCCGTCCGGACGGCCCAACGCCGAACAACGCCATGGCCGATGAAACCGTCGGCAAAATAGACCTGCTCGCGGCCGGCCTCCGCCAGGGAAGTCTGTCTCTGATGCGCGGCCACGCCGATCACCTCCACCCATTCAGGCTCGGGTGTGTTGACGCGTATAAGAATGCGTTTCCCCACGGCGGATTCGCGGGGGAAGGCCTTCTCGGCGAGAAGCTGGTCGATGATCACCAGTTTCCGCTCGGGGGCGTTGTCCGCGTCGGTGAATGCGCGGCCGGCCAGGAGCGGCGTGCCCATGGTATCGAAGTAACCGGGGAGCACAAATTGGAAATCCACCGCCTGGAATTTGCTGGGGTCGGCGAGCGCGGGCTCCAGGCCCCAGCGTATGGGGCTGAAGCTTCCGGTGAGCGGGAAGGGATAGGAGGCGGTCACGCTCCGAACGCCGGGCAGGGCCGCCAGCCGGTCATGAACCTGGCGTATGAATGCCGCGCGTTGCGGCAGGTTCCTTCCCCCGCCCGAGAGCAACTGGAAGGTGAGCAGATCGCGCGCGTCGAATCCCGGATCGATGCGCTGCAGCGCCAGGAAGCTGCGGAACATCAGACCCGATCCGATGAGCAGCACGAAGGCCAGCGCCACTTCCGCCACCACCACACCGTTCCGCAGCCATCCGCCGCCACCCAGGCCCGCCGTACGGCCGCTGGCCCGCAAGACGTGCATCACGTCCGGTCGAGCGGCGTTCACCGCCGGCGCCATGCCGAAGATGGCCGCCGCCGCCAATCCAGCCAGCGCCGTGAAAGCGAGCACCGCCGGATTGATGGCTATCGAGTCGAGACGCGGCAGGTTGGCCGGCGCAATGACGCGCAGCTCGTGGATGCCAAGCCACGCCAGCCCGGCGCCGAGGAGTGAGCCGATGCCGGCCAGCACCAGGGCCTCGGAGAGCATCTGGCGCGCCAGGCGCCACCAGCTTCCACCCAAAGCGGTTCGTACCGCGAGTTCGCGCGCGCGCAGCGACGTTCGTACCAGCAGCAAATTGGCTACGTTCGCGCAGGCGATCAGCAAAAGAAAAACGGCCGCTCCCATCAGCGCCAGGATGGCCGGCCGGACTTGCGCCACCAGGTGCTGCTGCATCGGCTCCAGCCGGACATGCCAATCCGCCGTTCGGTCGATAGTGAACTGCCGCTGCGCCTCGGCGGAGTAAGCGTCGGCTTCGGCCTGCGCCTGCTCGAGCGTGACGCCCTGCTTCAACCTGCCGATCACCCGCAGCGAGACGCTGTTCCGCTCGGCGGCGTCATAGGCGAGGCGCGCAGCGGTCCACACATCGGGCGTCCGTTCCATATCGGCATCGGGCGGGAAGAGCAACTCGAAGCCCGGCGCCAGCACGCCCACCACTTGGGGACCGGCGGCTCCGGGTGCCTGAATGGGGTGGCCGATGATGGCTGGGTTGCCGCCATAGCGCCGTTGGAAATACTGGTAGCTCAAGATGGCCATCACCGGCAGGCGCGGTGGCGGACCGCTCCCTGCGCCCGGGGCGCTCCCGACTGCTGGAAGCGGCGGCTGTGGCAAACCGTCCGCCTCCACGAAATCCCGCCCAAACGCAATCTTCGCACCCATCATGCGAAAAAAGTTCGGTGTAACCGTCGCCATGGCAACCTGCTCCGGAGTGCCATCCTCCCTCGGCAAACGACCGCGGAAGGTCATGACGGCGGTGAATTCCTCGAAAGTGCTCTTGGCTGAGTTGCGCAAATCGAAAAAGTCGGCGTTGGAGAACGGGAAGTCCTTCACGTTGCGCTTTCGCATGTCCGCACAGGCCAGCACCAGCCGGTCCGGATTGCGATAGGGCAGCGGCCGCAACAGCACCGCGTGGGTCACGCTGAAAATCGCCGTGCTCGCGCCGATGCCGAGCGCAATGGTCGCAACCGCGGTGAGCGCGAACGCCGGGCTTCTCCGCAAGGTGCGCAACGCGAATGCAAGATCCTTCGCCAGCATACGGGTTCTCCCCCCGGCTCAGCTCCCCGCCAGCCGGCCAATACCCGGCGCGGTAAGCCGGAAAATGCTCCACTCGTCCATGGGGACCGCGCCCAGGCTCTTGTAGAACTCGATGGCGGGCGTGTTCCAATCGAGCACGGCCCATTCCATCCGGGCGCAGCCGCGTTCCATGGCGATGCGCGCCAGTTCGCACAGCAGTGCCTTGCCGATGCCGCGGCCGCGCATCGTGGGCCGAACGAACAGGTCCTCCAGATATAACCCCCGCCGGCCTTGCCAGGTGGAGAAGTTGTGAAAGAAGAGGGCGAATCCGGCGGCCTTGCCTTCCACCTCCGCCAACAGCACTTCGGCGGCGGGCCTGGCGCCGAATAGCGACTCGCGCAGAACCGCTACCTCTACAGGCACCTCTTCAGGGCGGGCTTTTTCGTACTCGGCAAGCCCGCGAATGAGATCGAGAATGACCGGGATGTCGTTTTCCACGCCTGGTCTGATGTGCATACCTGACATTTTACTGATTGTGCCATTCTAACGGATGGGGGCGGACATGCCGATGCTGGAAAGCCAAATCGTACTGGTTACCGGAGCCAGTGGCGGGCTTGGCGCAGACATCGCCAAGGCGTTTCTGAAGGCGGGCGCGTGGGTGGTTGGATCGTCCCGCAAGATTGCCGATTCCGACTTTCCCGACCCGCGCTTCATGGGAATTCCGGCGGACCTGACCAACGCCGATGAGGCCCGCAAGCTGGCGGACGCTATGATCGAGCGCTTTCAGAAGATGGACGCACTGGTGCACGTGACCGGCGGGTTTGCAGGTGGCCGCCCCGTGCACGAAACCGATGACGCCACTTGGGACGGGATGATGAACCTCAACCTTCGGGCGGCGTTCTACACGCTGCGCGCGGCGATCCCGCACATGCGGAAGGAAGGGCGCGGGCGGATTGTCGCCATCGGCAGCCGCGCCGCGCTGGAGCCGCAAGCGGGCGTCGGCGCCTACAGCGCCTCCAAGGCCGCGCTGGTTTCCCTCGTGCGCACGGTGGCGCTCGAGAACCGCGACGCGGGGATCACGGCCAACGCGATTCTGCCGGGCACCATCGACACCGAAGCCAACCGCCAGTCCGACCCCGGCGGCGACCACACGCGATGGGTCTCGCCGGCGCGACTGGCAGACCTGGCGGTGTTTCTGACCTCGGACGACGCCGCTGAAATCACCGGGGCGGCGATACCGGTGTACGGAGCGGGGATCTAGCTTGATATGAAACACACCGTAGCAATATTGCTCCTCTTCGGAGGCATCGTGCTGGGGCAGGTCCCGAAGGGCCGTATCGAACTTCCCAACGTCGCCGGCCGCATCGATCATTTCAGCGCCGACTTGAAGGGGCGGCGGCTGTTCATGGCGGCGCTCGGGAACCACACCGTCGAAGTATTGGACGTGCAGTCGGGAAAGCGCGTCCACACAATTCCCGATCTCGCCGAACCGCAGGGCTTGTACTACGATCCGTCTTCAAACAGGCTGTTCGTCGCGTGCGCCAGCGACGGCGCGGCCAAGGTTTTCGATGGCGGCACGTACCAGTTACTTGGCACGGCGAAGTTCTCCGCGGACGCCGACAACATTCGATATGACGCCCGCGGGCAGCGTGTGATCGTCGGCTATGGCGACGGCGCGCTGGCATTTCTGGATGCCAACGGAAAGAAGACCGGCGAAATCGCTCTTGATGCGCATCCGGAATCGTTTCAACTGGAAAAGGGCGGAAACCGCGCCTTTGTGAACGTCCCGGATAAGAAAGAGATCCAGGTTGTGGATCTCGCGAGGAATACCATGTCGGGCCGTTGGCCGGTCACGTCCGCGTTGAAGAACTACCCGATGGCGCTCGATGAAGCGCACCACCGCTTGTTGATCGGCTGCCGCGCGCCGGCCCGCATGCTGGCGATTGATACGGAGACGGGGAGGCAAACCGCATCGGTCGAAATCGTCGGCGACACGGACGATCTCTTTTACGATGCGGCCACGAGCCGGGTTTACGTGCTTGGCGGCCAGGGATTCGTCGATGTTTTCGCGCAAAAGGACGCCGACCATTACGACCGCACCGCGCATTTCGCGACTGCCCCGGGGGCGCGGACCGGACTGTTTGTTCCCGATTGGGGAAGCCTGTTTGTGGCGGTGCCGCACCGGGGCGAACAGCGCGCCGAAGTGCTGGTCTACGAGGCGAAATGAAATGAAATCAAGTCGAAAGTTGCTTCTCCCTTTGCTTCTCTCGGGCCTGCCGGGCCTGGTCTGGGCCCAAACCGCCCACTACGCGGGCTCGGCCGCTTGCAGAACCTGCCACCCGGCGGTCTATGATCGCTGGAAGAACACGCGCATGGCGAACGTGGTGCGCGACCCCAAAGAACATCCCGACGCCATCATTCCGGATCTCGGTAAGGCCGATCCGTTGCTCACGTTCAAGAAGGACGACATCGCGTTCGTGTATGGCAGCAAGTGGAAGCAGCGGTACTTCCAGAAAGTGGGCGACGACTATTACCCGCTGCCGGCGCAGTGGGATGTCAATCATAAAATCTGGCGCGCTTACCTCGTAAAGGAGGGCACCGATTGGTGGGTGCCGTTCTACCCGGGCGACAACGCCACACGGCCCACCGGGCCCCTCTGCGACGGGTGCCATTCAGTCAACTACAACATCCAAACCAAACAGGTGACAGAGTGGAACGTGGGCTGCGAAAAATGCCACGGCCCGGGCGCCGAGCACGTCGCCAAGCCGTCCCGCGCCAACATCGTGAACCCGAGCCGCCTGGACCTCGTGCACGCCAACGACGTGTGCATCCAGTGCCACTCGCAAGGCCGCCCGCTGCAGAATCCTATCCAGGGGCGATACTACGATTGGCCGGTGGGCTTCCAGGTGGGCCTGGACCTCAAGGATTTCTGGCGGCTGGAGGAACACAAACTGGGAGAGACCACGTTCACTCATTTTGCCGACGGTACGGCGCACAAGAATCGCATGCAGGGGAACGATTTCGTCACCAGCGAAATGTACCTTCATGGCGTCACCTGCTTCAGTTGCCACGACGTTCACGGAACCACCAACAACGCGGACTTGCGGCGGCCCACGAACGAGATGTGTTTGCAGTGCCACGGGCCCAAATCGCCCAACGGACCGCGCGCGGCCACCATCGAACAGCACACGCACCACAAGACCGGCAGCAGCGGCAACGAGTGCGTGGGATGCCACATGCCGAAGATCGAGCAGACCATCGCGGACGTCAACGTCCGCGCCCACACTTTTCGATTTATCCCGCCCGCCGCGACCGACAGTCTGAAGGTTCCCAACGCCTGCAATGCGTGCCACACCGACAAGTCGTCGCGCTGGGCTGCCGATGCGTTGAACGGGTGGCCGGACGTATCGCACTGGAGGGTGGACAACTAAGGGGGTGGCGAGGAAGGCAATGTTGTGAGGCTAGGCTATTTCTTGCTGGTTCTTGTCGGTGTGATTTCGCCATCGGTCTTCGCCCAGACGACCCTACGCGGCCGGGTGACCGACGAGAGCGGCGCCGTCGTCCCTGAAGCGGATGTCACCATCACCGGCCCGGGTTCGTTTTCCAGGGCAACCGTGTCGGCCGCCGATGGGTCGTACTCTTTCGGCGATCTTCCAGCCGGCGCCTATACCGTCCACGCCTCCGCGCCGGGTTTGGTGCTGCGCCAGCCGGCCAACGTCTCCACCCAGGCTGCCTACCAGACGCTGAATCTGCTGTTGAGCGTGGCCATGGAGAAACAGGAGGTGACGGTCGCGGAGCATGGCGGTCCCACGGTCAGCACCGAGGCATCCAATAATGCGAGCGCCGTGGTGATCGCCGGATCGGACCTCAACGCGCTCTCCGACAATCCGGACGATCTGGCGGCGGACCTTCAGGCTCTGGCCGGGCCGGCCGCGGGGCCGAATGGCGGGTCCATCTACATCGACGGGTTCAGTGGCGGCGAATTGCCGCCCAAGGAATCGATTCGCGAGATCCGCATCAACCAGAACCCGTTCTCGCCGGAGTACGACAAGCTGGGCTTCGGCCGTATCGAGATCTTCACCAAGCCAGGGACCGACAAGTTCCGCGGCTCCGTGGGCTATAACTTCGCCAATGACAAATGGAACTCGCGCAATGCGTACGCGGCGGAAAAAGCGCCCTTTCATTTGAACGAACTCAGCGGAACTTTGAGCGGCCCCATCAATAAGCGCGCCTCGTTCAATCTCAACCTGATGCGCGAGATGAACGATAACGGCAACGTCATCAACGGCGTGACGCTCGACGCCCAGACACTGGCCGCGGCGCCGTTCACGGGCAGTTTCCTCTCCAACCTGCGCCGCACGGCGGTCACCCCGCGCATCGACTACCAGATCGGCGCCAATAATACGTTGACACTCCGCTATTCCTACAACCGCGACGATGTGCGGAATGCCGGCGTCGGCAGTCTCAACCTGGTTTCTCGCGGCTATCACAGCGATTCCCCCAGCCACACCATCGACGTCACGGAAACCGCCGTGCTCGGCGCCAGCATCGTCAACGAGACGCGTTTCCAATACTATCGCCCCAGCAGTATTTCACAGGCGAACTCCGCCGGCTATGCGATTCAGGTGCTGGGCGCATTCAATGGCGGCGGCAATCCGGTGGGCCACTCGACCAGCACCCAGAACAGCTACGAGTTTCAGAACTACACCTCGGTCCTTCGCGGCGCACACGCGTGGAGGTTTGGCGTGCGGCTGCGAGATGCATCGGAGACCAACGTTTCACCGCAGAATTTTGCCGGCACCTTCACGTTTAGCGGGGGTCTGGCGCCGCAACTGGACGCCAACAACAAGCCGATACTCGACGGCTCCGGCCAACAGGTGTTAGGGGATATCAGCTCGATTGAGAGCTATCGGCGGACGCTGCTGTTTGAGCAGTTGGGTTTCCCGGCGGCGCAGATCCGCCAACTCGGAGGCGGCGCCACACAGTTCAGCATCAACGCCGGCAACCCCTTGATTTCGGCTGGCCAGTTCGACTTGGGAGTCTATGTGGGCGACGACTGGAAGGTCCGCCCGAACCTGACACTGAGCATTGGGCTGCGCTACGAGACGCAGACCAATATTCGCGATTGGCGCGATTTCGCCCCCCGAATCGGCGTGGCATGGGCGCCCGGCGGGGGCTCTGCGAAGTCGCGGCCGAAGAGCGTGATCCGCGCCGGATTCGGCATGTTCTACGACCGCTTCGGCCTTGGCAACACCCTCACGGCGCAGCGCTACAACGGCACTGTTCAGCAGCAGTACATCATCGCCAA
>Ga0265316_10005953_pt1 | contig 11743 bp, 13 predicted proteins | sample 4522metaG_FD_202092 | JGI IMG/M metagenome (GOLD analysis project Ga0265316, IMG submission 202092) | Rhizosphere microbial communities from Carex aquatilis grown in University of Washington, Seatle, WA, United States - 4-5-22 metaG | ecosystem: Host-associated > Plants > Roots > Rhizosphere >...
TATCTCCCACCACCCTACTTTGCAGGAGTCCCGAAAATAAAGCATCACCAGTTCGATTGGTTTTTCGCTATCACTCTCAGTGGGATTTCGGATATCACTTTCGGATGCCCTTCGGCGCGCAAACCTCGATAGGCTCGGATTAAGAAAAATAAGGATGCGGCTCGATTCAGGCCACGGCTTGTTTGATTCAGGAAGATTCATAGATAGCCGGAAGCTGGTTCAAGATGATGTATTAGAGGCCGATGGCGCCGCGCTTAACTCGATCATGGTCATCCCTCGCGGGCAACCCGGTTCCGGGCGGCCCATAGCTGGCTTTTCGTTGCCGCGGGTCCTCCGCCGAAGTTTCGGGACTTCGCCCTCATGTTTCCGAACGCCATCAAAGGGGCTGCAATTCGCCAAGCATTGTCGGAATCAGTTCAGAAACTGTGGGATGAATATGCATAGCTCTTTGCATCACGGTATAGGGCGCGCGTGCATACATCATATCCAGAATGCAGTGAATCACTTCATCGCCGCCCGTGCCGAAGATGGTTGCTCCCAAAATCTGTTTCGAATCCGCATCCACCAGCACTTTCATAAACCCCTGGGTCTCGCCCTTCTCGATTGCCCGGGCGACACGTGTCATCGGCCGCCGACCGATCAGCACATGCCGCCCGGAGGCTCGCGCTTCGTGCTCCGTCATTCCACACCGCCCGATTGGGGGATCGATATAAAGGTTGTAAGCCCGGATGCGGTCTGCAACGCTGCGTGTCTCGCGATCTAACAGGTTCGCCGCGACGATCTCGAAGTCATTGTAGGAGGTGTGCGTGAATCCTCCCCGCCCGTTGCAGTCGCCGAGCGCCCAGATGCCCGTTACATTGGTGCGTAGTTGGTCATCCACTACGATGTACCCGCGGGCATCGCGGATCACCCCCGCCTTGTCCAGGCCCAGGTCACCGGTGTTCGGCGTCCGGCCCATTGCCAGCAATATGTGCGACCCGATCACCTCCGGCGCGCCGTCAGCACAATCCACGCGCACTCCCACCCCTTCGCCGGACCTCATCAGCTCAATACAATTCGCGTTGAGACGAATCTGAACGCCCTCATGTTCCAGGATCGATTGCGCCTGCGTTGATACGTCTTCATCTTCGTGGCCGATCAGACGTGGCGCCTTCTCAATGATGGTCACCTCGCTTCCGAAACGCCTGAATATTTGCGCGAATTCCAGTCCCACATACCCGCCTCCTACAATGACGAGATGTCGCGGCAGAATGTCCAGGTCCAGGAGCGTGGAATTTGTCAGATAGGGAGTGCTAGCAACCCCGGGCATCGATGGTGTAGCAGCACGCCCCCCTACGTCGATGAAGACCTGTCGCGCCGCCAGTACTTCATCGCCCACTCGCACCTCGTTCGGCGATTCGAATTGCGCCTGCCCCTGGTACACAAAGCAATTTTGTGTGGACTTGAGCCAGGACTCGATTCCCCCGCTGGATCTGTTCGTGATTTCGTCTTTGCGTGCTTTCACTCGCTTCATGTCAATCCGTACGGGGCCGGCAACTTCAAAGCCGAATTCCATTGCGCGGCCGGCCAGGTGCATCGCATAAGCCGAGGCCACCAGCGTCTTCGTCGGGGTGCAACCCGTATTGATGCATGTTCCTCCAAAACGGCCGCGCTCGATAATGGCGACGCGTTGCCCGGCGGCCGCCAGACGCACGGCGAGAAATGGTCCCGCCTGGCCGGCACCGATTACGATCGCATCAAAATTGTTTGTCATGACCGGGCCACCCTGACTTTGTTCAATTAAAGGTCAATCTCGATGTCTCCCCGCGGCATCGAGCAACAAATCAACACGTTCCCGTCGGCTGGCTGCTCCAGAGGCTCAGGTTGATACTCGACTGCCCCGGAAATTAATGAACTTTCGCATGTATGGCAGACGCCGGTTCGACAGGACCACCTCACCGGGACGTCGCATGCCTCCGCGAGTTCTAGCAGGCTATGCCAATCCTGTCGCCACGCCACCGTCAATCCACTTCGAGTAAACGAAACTTGAGGCCCGGGACCGGCCGTTCCCGCAGGTTGATGCGGTAACTTCGCTTGAGCACTTTGGATCCCAGGGCGTATGGCCTCGACCGCACCGAAGACTTCCGTAAACACTCGGGAAGTTGCAACGCCCCAACCCTCCAGGGCTGACTTCATGCTGTTCAGAAACTCGGTCGGTCCACATAAGTAAAAATCCGCATCGCGCGGCACTCCAAGCTGCTGAAGCGCGGGAAGGCCCAGCCGTCCCGGCGCATCATAGTCTTGCCCGACTTGATCCTTTGCGCTTGGCCCGCTATAGCAGATGTAGCCACGTCCGAGCGGCAGGGACTTAATCAGTGCTCGCGATTCCATTGCAAATGGATGCTCGTCGCGGTTTCGCGCGCCGTATAGCCACCAGACCTCTCGACGCGAACACGTGGAAGCCAGCTCGTGCAGCATCGCGAGCAATGGAGTCGCGCCGATGCCCGCGCCAAGCAGCACTACCGGCCCCTCCCCTGAGCGTAGAATGAAATTTCCCCTCGGCGCACTCACGTCCAGGACATCGCCAACTTTCACGTGATTGCACAAGAACGTGCTTCCTAATCCATTAATTTCTTGTTTTATGCTCACGCGGTAGGTGCCCGGTTCCGGCGCGCCAGACATCGAGTAATTGCGCGAGATCGGAGCTGCGTCGGGCGCGGGGCGGAATCTCAACACCAGAAACTGGCCGGGCAGGGGCGCGGGCAGCGAGTTTTTATCCGCGCTCTCAAATGACAAACAAACGACGCTGGCGCTTTCGCGCTGCACCCGCGCAACTCGCAACGACCGGAAGCCCTGCCAGGCGGGAGGCGGAGCGGCAACTCCAGCGAGCCCGGCATTTCCCGTGGATGCCTGATTCGTTTCCTGATCGAGTAAGGCTTTGAACGAATCCTTCCAGCCGGGGCTCAATGCCGGTATGCGCAAGGAGCGCTCCAGCAATTCGCGCGAGTGTCCCGGCAGGTATAACAGAGCATCGATATCCGCGACGGTCACTCGCTCAGGTCCATCGGCGATCTTCACGATCTCATCGCCCGAGCCGACTTCGCCTTCCTCGAGTACGCGCATATAAAATCCTGGGCGATGATTGGAAACCAGCAGCGCCGCCATCCGCGGTTCCTCCATCCGGATTCCGATCCGGTAGCAGGTCACCCGCGGCTGCGTGACTTCAAACAGCGCTCCGCCAACTCGATAACGATCGCCAATGCATACTTCGGCGTCCGGCAAACCCTCGACTGTGAAGTTTTCGCCGAACTGGCCGAAAGTGAAGTTCGTGCGGGCTAGTTGCTGCTCCCAGTAACGGTAGGAATCCATCTGATAAACAAAGACCGCTCGGTGTTCGCCGCCGTGGCCGGAAAGGTCGCCTTGGCCGTCGCCGTCGACATTGAGTCGACGCACCATGCGCCGGCCCTGTACAGACCCCTTCCACACGCTCGTAAACACCTTCTCTCCCCGCCACGTAACGTCGCGCGGAAGACCGACGTTTACCGATACCAGCTGAGCCATTTTTCAACCTGTCCCTTTCACCGCTTTTGGCGACACTATTCTACTGCGACCCACGGTTGATGGCGGTTCAATATGCCACGATGCGCCAGTCCACGGCACAGCGTCTATTGTGCTTTGGTATCGATCCGCCGCTGTCAGCACCAATAGCGCAGGCTGAGGCCTGAGCTACCGGAGTTGCGCAGTTCACAATGCGTGTGAATCCTGCAAACCCCTTGAAAGCAAACGCCGTCCTTTCCGATCTTTCAAACCCGCGCGTCGCACCGAATGAAACGCAGCGATTTGCCGATACTTTCGTCCACTTGCTTCGCCTGCATCGCTCTGGCCTAATCGCTATTGGTTACTTTGGCGGAACTCACCAAAACGATAAGGCAGCGGCGTAAGAGTCACAACGCAGCGAGAGGAGAGCAACGATGGCAGCGACAAGACAGGCAGCTGTGCCAAGCGTGCAAATGGCGGTTCGGATCGCACAGTATGGCGGCTCCGATCAACTGAAATATGAACGGGCGCCGATTCCAGAGGCCCGTCCGGGCCATGTGCTCGCAAAAGTAAGCTATGCGGGGCTGAACCCGATTGACTGGAAAATCCGTGAAGGCTACAGGAAAGATGTTCGCCCATCGATTTTTCCGCTGACACTCGGTCAGGATTTTGCGGGAGAAATCGTGACGTCCGGCGGGGACTCTGGCCCCTTCCGGACGGGTGAGCGGGTGTTCGGGTTCGGCGATGGATCCTACGCGGAGTTCACAGCGGCGGCGATTACGGACATTGCGCCGATTCCGGAGAAGTTGGATTTCGCGGTGGCCGCTGCGCTGCCGACGTCGGGACTGACAGCCCTGCAGGCAATTCGCGATTATGTGCAGCCGAAGCCGGGAACCCGGATTCTGATCCACGGGGCGGCGGGCGCCGTAGGCTCGTTCGCAACCCAGATCGCCAAGCTCTGGGGTGCGCAGGTGATCGGGACAGCTTCAGGCGAAGACATCGTGTACCTGCGCTCGCTAGGTCACGTGCAGGTGGTGGACTTCAAGCACGAGCGGTTTGAGACCGGGGGGCAGGTGGACGCGGTGCTGGACCTGATCGGAGGCGAGACGGCGACGCGATCCTTCGCGGTGGTGAAGAAAGGCGGCGTGTTGGTTTCGACAGTCGGCGCAGCGAACGCGGAACTGGCGGCGCAGGCGGGGATTCGCGGCGTAAACATGGCGCAGGAGCGAAGAGCGGAGGATTTGGTGGAGCTGGCCGGCTTCGTGGAACGCGGCACTGTGAAACCACGGATGGGCGATGTGTTTCCGCTGGAGCAGGCGCGTGCGGCGCAGGATGCGAGCCAGCAAGGCCGGGCCAAGGGAAAAATCCTGCTAAAGGTTTCCTGAGCGAAGGACCATCACATCCACCGCGTGAGTTGCGCCGCCGCTTCTGCGAGGCCGACTGTCGAAAAGTCGGTGGCGGGTCAGTTGGAAATATCTGACTTCCCTTCCCGCTAATTCGCCAGGGAGGGTGCGGCACCCATGCAAAACCATATGGCCTGAGCCTTGTCGCGAAGTGAGGGAAAACGAGAGATTCTGGCTCACTGACCCACAGCCAGGAAGTTGGCGATCTTGACTCGGGGCATCAGGCTGGAAAATGGCGTGGACCAACATAACGGAGGCGGAAGAATGCATGGTAAGGCAAGGCGTAGTGGAGACTGATCAATTTGAACCACGGCGCGTTTTCCGGTGTGTAGCTGACTTTGCCGTACGCAGTGGGACGATCCACAGCCGGGTCGGTTGATTGCCCCAGGACCTGCAACGATAAGGTGCGAAAATCTTCATCGATCAGACATCTGCTGAGTAGCTCGCCGTAAAGATTCGGGCCGCCTTCACAGAGCAACCTGCCAATGCCATGCTTCTCGTGGAGTATTTGCATGGCAGCGGAAAGATTGACCTCGCCGGCCTGTCCCACAGAGACGATTTTGATCGTGCGTTCGCGTCCCAACCTTTCGAGTTCAGCTTTGAATTTTTCTTCTCCACTTTGTGTGGTAAGGAGCCAGGGTTCCACGCGCGGAGACGTGAACAGTTTCAGAGTGGCGTCCATCCCACCCGATCCGCTGACAATGATAATTTTCTGGCGCCCGAGGCCCAGTGTGTTCTGGCGGTAATTGAGCAATCGTTGGTCGTCAATCGCGAAGTCCAATCCGCGGCCATCCGGGCCCGGCTCTTCGCGCAGCGTGCTCGCGCCGATCAACTGCGCATCGTGATGCGCTCGGAGGAAATCCATCATCCAGCGATCTTCGTGACTTCTGGAAATCAGACTGCCGCCCGCGCGGCCCGGAAGTTCGCGGAAGGAGGCTTTGCCGTCCAGAGACATCACAAAATTGGAAGCGATATACGGGCGCCCGGAGACCGGGGACGCAGGAAAGCCGAAGGGGCCATAGAGCTCTCTGATATCCGCAGGAAGTGAAAATGTGTCCTCACTGGCGTTGCAGCACATCCGAAGATTCAGGGGCTGCGTCATGCGACGCGACGCGACTTCTCGCGAGGCTTCCTGCGAGATTTATTCCTTGGCAGAGGTGGGGCGCACCCGTCTTTTGCCGCAGGGTAGGTGATGCGCCGGCCCTGGACCCGATCCTTACGGACGCGGGCGAAAGGAGTAAGTTTGTGAACTGTGGAGCGCGCGGGGGTCATGATGTCTTCGACGCGGATGCCTCCGGCAATCAGGGCGTCGGCGATGAGCGAGCGATGGCATCGCCACGGCAGAGCCTCAGCGCACATTATGGCTGTGCGTTTCTGCCCGGCCAGTTTTATCAGCCGCTCGAGGCCCGCCGCAAATTCCGGTGTCTGCATATAATCGGCATAGCCACGAAACGAAGCGTTGCGCCACCCCGCGTTCGGCGAATCTGGGCGCGCGCGGCGCAAACCTCCCAGCGCGGGCAGGTGAACGTATCCGATCCCGGCGGCGCGCAGCTTTGCCGGCAAGGTCTCCCGATTAAATTGCGGATTGTGTCGCGAGCGCGGAATGCTGCGAACGTCCACAACGCGCTGGACTCCCTGCGCCCGCAGCAGCGCAATAAAATCTTTCCAGGTGCGCGTGGAATGACCTACCGTAAGAACAACCGACTTTTCGTTCCGGACTTTCATGTCAGGCAGCCTTGCGTGGAGTGCCCTTTGTCCTCGTATGTTCGAGTCTGCGTCAGTTTCTTAAAATTGCTTCGCTCGATATCGTGGCGGCGTTCACAGGCGTTCCTCCACTCGACTGGAATTACCATACCGATTTCCGTGACAGGCCCACTTATATAACGGAGGCCCGTCCGAGCGAACTACATTTCTGTTCGGGGCATTTGCTTCCACGTCTCGATCACCTTCGCGCTTTCACAAGTTTCAGCGCGCTTCCTTTATGAATGGCGACGTGGTCGGTTTTGTCACTCTTGATGAAATATTGTGGTTCTTTTTTCGATGCGTGGTGCACGTAACCCTTGACTTCGACGTCGGAAACAACCTTCTTGAAAATGACGCCGCTGACGATGCCGGCCTCCGAGTTCCATTCGACGTGGTCCCCGAGTTTAAATTTCTTGGCCATAAACTTGCGTCCTGTGCCTGACCGCGAAGAGTTTCCTCAATTAAATTCGCTAGTGCCCGTCCCATATAGACAACACGATCTTGCCGGGTTTGTGTGGCGCACCCGCTAGCATTTCATGTGCCGCGCGCGCCTTTTCGAGCGGCAACACAGTGCCGACATGTGTGACAAGTTCCCCGCGATCGAGCAATCCTCCAATATTATCCAGCCGGGCGGTGGTCACATCCACGTAGAAAAATACTGCCCGCACATCGGAGCGTTCAGGCAACAGATCCGTGGATACGACCGACACGAGGATACCGCCAGGCTTCAGAGTCCGAAATGCGCGGTCTCGGATTTCTCCACCTACAGTGTCGATGACAGCGTCCACGGGAGCGACAGAATCCTCGAATCTTCCTGTTTTGTAATCCATAAGAGATTCAGCACCCGAACTTCGGACAGGATCCATGTCTCTGGACCCGGCCATTGCGAGGAGATGAACTCCAGCCCGGGCAGCCAACTGAACGACGTAAGCTCCGACATTTCCCGCTGCTCCCAGAATAAGTATTCGTTGTCCCGGCACGACATGGGCGTAATCGAAGAGCATCTGCCACGCCGTGACTGCAACAACAGGAACCGAAGCAGCTTCAATGTGACTTAGCCGCCGCGGTTTTTTCGAGATCATGTCAACCGAAGCCACTGCGTATTCCGCGCAGGCTCCGCAAAACTGTGGATTCGTGACACCGTAAACCTGTTCCCCGACTTCGAACCCTGCAACCTCGGGTCCAACGGCGTGAACCACTCCGGACAAGTCCGAACCGAGAGTCAGCGGGGGCGGCGGACTGACTTTGCTTTTGCCCTCACGAATCAGCGCGTCCCAGGGGCCAACTCCGGCTGCGGCAACGCGTACCAGCAACTCTCCCGGTCCGGGGGAAGGAATCGGCAATTCGTCGATCACCAGCGCGTCCGGACCGCCGAATTTGTGAACTCTTAGGGCTTTCAATGCTTTCCCCCATGGCTTCGTTCAACCCGGAGAAAGCTTATGTTATCGAGATCGCCGGACCAAATCGACCACGGATTTGGAAAATTGTATCGCTGATACTTTGCATCGACTTGAGCCCGTTCATGCCTGAGGCATCCGGCATTTCTCCATCCGGCGAATCCTGAAAATCGATCCAATCGGGGACGAAGTCGTCCCTTAAGGCCGGTGCGAAGGCGCGGGCGATACTATCGTCTAATTGTTTTATTCCTTTGCCAGTGGCCACAATGAAGCGGTTCGAGGCACGCGGGATCGGGGTTGGAAAACCTACTGTGAGGGAGACTATACCGTGATTGAATTTAGGACGGAATCTTTGGTGCAGGAACAACAAAAACAAAAGATCGAAACGGGCAGCGCCGTAAATCGAATCGCGGCCTTTACCATCGTTGCGGCCACGGCGCTGCTTGCCATCCTCGGCGGCGCGGTCCTTCACGCGCAAGGCCAAAATCAGGACAAGTACTCGCTGAAATCGCCGGGCGGAATCGCATTCTCCGACTTCCGGGGATACGAGGACTGGTCTGTAGTCTCCAGCGCCCGCACCGATGACGTGCTGAAGGTAATTGTCGCCAATCCGAAGATGATCAAAGCGTATAAGGCCGGCGTTCCGGGAAACGGCCAGCCTTTTCCGCAAGGCTCGATGATTGTGAAGCTTCAGTGGAAGCCGAAGAAGAGCACGGATGCCCCTTTCGTGGTGGATGTTCCCGATGTCTATAAACAGGCTTTCGTGATGGAGCAGGACATGAAGAGATTTCCGAAAACCGGCGGCTGGGGATACGCGGTGTTCAACTACGATGCCGCAACGGACAAGTTCAGCGCCGATGCCACGTCCCTGGAGGACTGCGGACACATGTGCCATGTGGCGGTGAAGGCAAAAGACTACATCTTCCACCCGTATCAGAAGCGCTGAAGCGCGCGGGTCATTGAGCACCGCTCGCAATGAATGTCCCTCTGTGAGGTTTTATTTTCATCCTGGATAAAACGGGGGTGCACAGCGAGCTTAGGAGATGAAGAATGAATGCAATTGTTGTCCACCAATATGGCGGCCCTGAAGTACTCAAGTACGAAGTATACCCCGATCCAGTGGCGGGTCCGGGCGATGTGCTGGTGCGGGTCGCTGCGGCGAGCGTGAATCCGATCGACATCCAGCGGCGCGCCGGATTAACGAAAGATTTTTACCCCATCAAGTTCCCGGGACTTATAGGAATCGATATCGCGGGCGTCGCGACAAAGATTGGGCCAGGAGTGGAAGGCTTTTCTGTCGGCGACGAGGTGTTCGCCATGGCGGACGATACGTACTCCGAACTTTGTGTCGTGAAAGCCGAGGTCCTGGCGAAGGTCCCCAAGGGGCTCGATTTGATCGAGGCGGCGGCCTTGCCGCTGGTGACGGTAACTGGCAACCAGCTGCTTTCAGCGACCGGAATCAAGGCGGGCCAGACCGTTCTCGTCGTAGGCGCCGCGGGAAATGTCGGGCGTTCCGCGGTATTCACTGCGAAGGCGCGCGGGGCGACTGTGATCGCCGGGGTTTTGAAGAGGCAGATCGATAACGCGAAGAATGACGCGAAGACTCTCGGCGCGGATCAATTCGTCGCAACCGATGACGACACCGCGATTGACAACCTTCCGCCGCTCGATGCGGTGGCGGATACGGTGGGCCACAGAACCGGGGAGAAACTCATCGCCAAGGTGAAGCCGGGGGGAATCTATGCATCGGTTGTCGGGACGCCGCCGAACGCCGCGGAGTACCCGTCTGTGAAGGTAGCGTTCGTATTCTCAAAATTCGACAGGAAAACGCTCGTGTTCATGGCCGAAGCGGTGCGAGATGGCAAGCTGGTCATCCCGATTGGCCAGAGACTGCCACTCCGTGAGGCGGCCGAGGCACATGCAGCGGCGGAAAAGGGCGTCGCCGGGAAGATATTGCTGCTGCCTTGAAATTATTTTGCGGACGTTTGCGAACAGTGTCCACCGGAGGAAAATCGGATATGAAAAAAGAAACGCGAGGAATCGATCCCGCTTCAAAGCCGAGTGGCAATGGGTGCGTCGAATGCCTGGCGTCACCGAAAGATTGGTGGTTTCATCTCCGCCGGTGTGCGCAGTGCGGGCATATTGGTTGCTGTGACAGTTCTCCGGGGGAGCACGCGTCAAAACATGCGGCGGCGGCCGGACATCCGATCATTGCCAGCTACGAGCCGGGTGAGGATTGGTTCTTCGATTATGAGACAGAGGAAATGATCAAGGGTATGAAGTTGCTTCCGCCGCATTCGCATCCGAAGGATCAACCGGTACCTGGCCCCGCAGGTAGGGTCCCAGCCAATTGGGAATCGCTGCTGGACTAGCCTGCGTCGATCCGTTTTTTTTATGAGGGTATGGACCGATACTTTCGTCCAATTGATTCGTCGTTGCGCTTCTGCCAATCTTCGCTCGAAAAGTCAATCGCTTTGGGATGGTAAGGAGCGCCAAATGGAAGGCGCAAATGGACTGAAAGAGGCCACTCCCGTGACAGTGCCCGTCGCGTCGAACACCCTTAGCGTGAACGTTTTTACCGCCCCCGCAAAGACGATGGTCGGCGAGCGGCCAAAGCCCTTCGGCGAAGCGTTTGGATTTGACCCGATCACCTCGACATTAATTTTCGGCGAGTACGACGCGGTGCTGGTAGACGCAATGACGACGGTGGCCGAAGCCGAGGCTCTGGCGGATTGGATTGCTCTGCATAACCGCAACCTGGAGACCATCTATATTACGCACGCCCATTTCGACCACTTCTACGGACTGAGCGTTCTACTCGACCGTTTCCCGGGGGCACGGGCGATCGCAACGCCCAAGACGGTGAACGCCATGCAGGTATCTTTCACTCCTTTGGTGGAGCGGTTGGCCCGCCGGTGCTTTCCCGGACAAATAGCCACGAAGTTCGTCGCGCCCGAGCCCTATGAACACGATACGTTCACCCTCGAGGGCCACGAATTGCGCATCATCGAGCAGGGCCACACCGATAGTCCCGATACGACGTCTCTATACGTTCCATCGATCGGCCTGATCGTAGCCGGCGACGTTGTGTACAACCAATGCCGGATGTACGTCGGCGACACCACCCCTGAGAGCCGAAAGAATTGGATCGCGGCGCTAGACCGGTTAGCGGCGCTGAACCCGGCAATTGTTGTCGCCGGTCACAAGAAGCCCGGCGCGCCCGACTCTCCTTCGACGATCCAGGACACCAAGCGTTATCTGGAGGACTTCGATCGGGAACAGAAAACCGCAACATCCGACAAGGAGCTGTTCGATCGGATGACGGAGCTATACCCGCATTGGGTAGCCAATCAATCGTGGTTGATGTTCGGATTCCCGCAGCCATAGCGCGCATCACCCGCCGATTCGAATGTTTCCTCGCATATATGCAATGAGCACTAAATCGAAAGGAGTCGTTCATGAACGAAGTACATGTCGAACAGAAGAGCTATGAAATGCCCCCGCGCGAGGGGTTCACCGTCGCACATTTTCTCACCGTTGCCGACATCGGCCGGTCGGCTCAATGGTATGCCAAGGTGTTCGGCGGGCGCATTCTCAGCACAGGCGACACCGAGGGAGCACCTTCCTATATTCAGTTTGCCAACACGTGGCTCCTGGTCAACGTCGGAGGCGGGCCGACCCCCG
>Ga0265316_10005955_pt1 | contig 11740 bp, 8 predicted proteins | sample 4522metaG_FD_202092 | JGI IMG/M metagenome (GOLD analysis project Ga0265316, IMG submission 202092) | Rhizosphere microbial communities from Carex aquatilis grown in University of Washington, Seatle, WA, United States - 4-5-22 metaG | ecosystem: Host-associated > Plants > Roots > Rhizosphere >...
TACTATTGATAACGAGAATAACTCCCAAAAGAGTTATTTCCCGTTACCAACAGTAAATCATATACATACATTAGATAATGAAATTATTAACAAAAAAGTCAACGTTATTTAGGCATTGACTAGCTAATAACTAATAACCAACAACTAACAACTATTTATTCAGCAATGCTTCGGCAATTAATAAATCGGCCTTATCAGTGATTTTAATATTCCCCCTGCTACCTTCAACAAGCACTACAGGTGTCCCTGCTTTTTCAACTACATGGGCATCGTCGGTGAACTCAGGGATATAGGATTGTTTATAAGCTTCTTTCAGTAAGCTAATTTTAAATATCTGCGGGGTCTGAACCAGCACAAATGAATTTCTGTCTACCGGTATGCTTCTGAGACCTTTTAATTCTCTGATAGAATCATACAATGCAATTACCGGAACAGCATTCCCTTTTTGTTTGGCAGTTTCAAAACCTCTTTTAATTAGTTCGCTATTAACAAGGGGCCTCACGGCATCATGCACAGCGATAAAACCATCGTCCCCTTTTATGCTGTCAAGCGCATTTTTAATCGAGTGGAACCTTGTTTCGCCGCCAATGACTTTTTGATGCTTGATGTCAAATTCATGTTCTTTACAAAGCGCGTTCCATGTTTCAAAATGATTGGCAGGTAAGGTGATTAAAATTTTTATTGAACTGTTGAAATGGTGAAATGCCCTGATTGAATGCATGAGTATTGGTAAACCTTTCAGCAGCAGGAATTGTTTAGGAATATGTGAATGGAACCGCTGACCTGTGCCACCGGCCACAATAATTGCATATTGACGCATTTAACTGTAATTAAAGGATTGGTTACAAAAGTAAATTATTTAATGATTTTGCTTTTGTCTAAAAGGAGGTTATTTTTGATTAAGAGATAAATTAAATACCAAAATTATTTGGTGATATTTTGGTGTATTGGTGCTTTGGTGGCTACAAAAATTCCCGCCACCAAGACACAAAAACACTAAAGAACACCAAAATTCAAAGTTCTCTGTTTTCGTCTTTATAAACTCAGTGTTAAAGATACTTTAATAATGGAGTTTGGTATTTGAAGTATTTTTAATTAAGAACCCAAAACCCCTTAATCCGTCGCTGCGGAGGGGTTTTAACTGCATTCTGCTATAATCAGCAATTAAATAAAGTGGGTAGTTTAATTATAAATATTAAACTAAATTGCATTAATTCATAACTAAAAACATTTAATCATGATTAGCGCCAAACTTACCGGCTTTCTTGAAGCTCTAAAAAAGAACAATAACCGTGAATGGTTCCAGAAAAACAAACCATGGTACGATGAAGTAAAAAACGAGTTTGATGTTTTTACAACGAAATTAATTGCAACAACAGGAAAAATTGACAAAGACGTATTGTACCTCGAACCTAAAGATTGCATTTTCCGTATCTACCGCGACACGAGATTCTCAAGTGACAAAACACCTTACAAAACAAATTTTGGGGCTTACCTGGTTAAAGGTGGGAAAAAGAGCAACTTTGCAGGATATTACTTTCATATCGAGCCGGATTCCAGTTTGTTGGCGGGAGGAATTTACATGCCCATGCCCGATGTGCTCAAAAAATTAAGAACAGAAGTATATGAAAATATTGAAGAATTTCTTGAAATAGTTGAAAAGCCCGGATTCGTCAAACACTTCGGACATATTGACGATAGCATGAAACTGAAAACTCCTCCTAAGGATTTTCCTAAAGACTTCCCCCACATTGAATATTTGAAATTTAAGAATTATTCAGTTGCCAAAGATATCTCTTCTCAAATGCTGCATAGCAATAAACTTATGGATGAAGTAGTAACTGTATTCACTGCGATGGTGCCGCTAATTAAGTTTTTTAATAATGCACTTAGTTGAAATGAAGAAGGGCTTTTTTAATGGGGAATTGAGAATTGGGTATTGGGTGTGCTTAAACGCAAAGTCGCAAAGTCGCAAAAAATTTCTTAGCGATTCTCTGCGACTCTGCGCCTTTGCGTTTAAATCTTCCACACCCTCATCCCACACTCATCTGGTATCTTTCCTAAAAGAACTGCCCAATCTTAGATAAATTCTTCATAAGCAGCGCTGACCAACCTCCAATCTTATTTTTTCGCAAAGCCCGAAGATCTTCTTTACTTTTCCTGATGATGTTTTTCAGACTGCGATTGCTTGCACCACCCACCCGCATTAGTGTAATTATTTGTGGTAAATACTCGAACTTAAGTTCAGGCCGGCTCATTATCCTCAACATAAAATCATAATCCGATGAAATCTTAAAACCGGTATCATACAAACCGTAATTATCAAATATTTTTCTTTTTAAAAACAAAGTAGGATGAGGCGGCATCCAGCCTCTGTTTAACATCGATGTTTTAAACGGACCGCTTTTCCAGTGGCGGATCACTTTGTTCAGATTTTCTTTATTTACATATACCAAATCACCGTATACACCATCGGCTCTAGTGTTATCAAATACTTCAGTAATCATTGAAATTATTTGCTCATTTCCAAAAATGTCATCAGAATGAAGCAGGCCAACTACTTCGCCTGTGGATATCAGTATACCCTTATTTATTGCATCATAAATTCCTTTATCGGGTTCGCAGATAAATTTTGATACTTTTGTGCCATACGATTTTACAACTGCCGGAGTATCATCAGATGAGCCACCATCTACAACAATATATTCAATATTGGCGTTGGTTTGCTTAACAACCGAATCAATAGCAACAGAAATTTTATTTTTATTATTTAATACTACTGTGATGATAGATATTTTCATAAAAAGTTTTAGTCAGCAACAATGAAATCTCATTTTAAAAATTATTTGTTAATACACATAAAACTCAAAAATACACAAATCCATAGAAATCATTTTATATCTTAGTAACTGAAAAAGTATTACAAAATGTACATTTTAGGTTTGAACGCATATCATGGAGATTCTTCCGCTGCCATTTTTAAAGATGGTGAATTGATAGCAGCTACTGAAGAAGAACGTTTTCGAAGGATTAAACATTGGGCAGGATTTCCCTCTGAAGCAATCAAATTTTGTTTGAGAGAAGCCGGAGTTAACTTAAATGAAGTAGATTTCGTTACTGTTTCGCGTAATCCTAAGGCAAATTTTTCAAGTAAAATATTACATGCGCTAAAAAACCCTCAGGGACTGAAAGTTTATGCATCCAGATTTTTTAATCTTAATAAAGTAAATGCCATTGAAAATGAGTTTAAAAAGAATTTCAATATTCTTCCTAAAGAACTGAAACATAAAATAATTAATGTTGAACACCACCGGAGTCATCTGGCGTCAGCTTTTTTTGCATCACCATTTGAAAAATCGGCTTTGCTTTCCATTGATGGTTTTGGTGATTTTACGTCTACCATGACCGGTGTCGGAAACGGGAACCAGATTGAAGTTCTGGATACTGTCGTTTATCCTCACTCCTGTGGTATTTTCTATACAGCATTTACGCAATTCCTCGGGTTTCCTCATTACGGGGATGAATATAAATTAATGGGGCTGGCACCCTACGGTAAGCCAATTTATCTGGAAAAAATAAGAGAAGTTCTAATATTTAAAGATAACGGATTGTTTGAACTGCAAACCAAGTATTTCAGACATGTCAAAGAAGGTGTTACCATGTCATGGGATGGCGGTTCGCCTCATATTGGTGATTTATTTAATGATCATTTCATCTCAAAATTCGGAATGCCCAGACAGAAAGATGAACCACTGACTCAATATCATAAAGATATGGCTGCTTCGGTTCAAAAATTGTGCGAAGAGCTGATATTTCATATTCTTAATCATCTATTCAAAACTACAGGACTTGAAAATGTCTGCATTGCAGGAGGTGTTGCGCAAAATTCAGTGGCTAATGGTAAAATAACCCGTAATACGGGTTTTAAAAATATTTACATCCCTTCAGCGGGACACGATGCTGGCACCAGCATGGGATCTGCATTATATCTCTACAACCATCTGCAAAAAAATCCACGTAAAAAGGCAATCTACAATGCTTATACGGGGATGAGGTTTACAAATGATTATATCGAAAACCTGCTTAAAGAAAAAGGGATAAAATATTCCAGGTATGATTATCAGCAATTGATTGATAAAGTTTCTGATGGTTTGGTAAATGGTGCTGTAATTGGATGGTTCCAGGGAAGGGCTGAATTTGGACCAAGAGCACTTGGCAACCGCTCAATATTGGTAGATCCCAGCAGGCAGGATGCGAAAGATTTGCTTAACTCAAAAATCAAACGCAGGGAAAGCTTCAGGCCATTTGCCCCTTCAATTCTTGAAGAATATGTTCCGGAGTATTTTGAGCTAACGGACAGGGTTCCGTTTATGGAGAAAGTTTTTCCTATAAAAGAAAGTAAACGATTGTTAATACCTGCGGTAACACACGTAGATGGTTCTGGTCGCCTGCAAACAGTGCGAAGGGAAGATAATGAAAAATATTATGACCTGATTGAATCTTTCAGAAAGAAAAAAGGTGTGCCATTGCTTTTAAATACTTCTTTTAATGAAAATGAACCGATTGTAAACACTCCCGAAGAAGCATTGGATTGTTTTCTCAGGACTCAAATGGATATGCTTGTAATGGAGAATATTATTGTCGAGAGATAGAAATTTATTCTTCAGCTTTTAATAAATTAACCCCAAACCCCATGAACTTTGACGCACCTGCCTTTAACCTCTTAGCGGTTCTGAAATGTAAGCTATTTAATGAACCATGAAATATAACCGCTTAGAGGTTTCCCATAAAAAAGCACTCACGTTAAAACACCCTTCGACTCCGCTCAGGGTGACAAAGCAGCATGGCAGGTCATGCTAATCCTTTTAGCAGGTCATGCTGAGCGGAGTCGAAGTATGAGCGGGTTAAACATTTTTTGTACTTTCACAGCAGCCCACCAAAACCCCTCTGACTTCCCAAACGGGGAGAAATCTATCGCACCTGCAATTAATCATTTAGCGATTCTAAAATGTATGCGCTTTAATATACAATAGATGACTTTGTGAAAAAATCATGAATCTTGCTTTGCAATTACCCAACCTTAGATTATGTAATATAGAGAATCTAGCCGAGGATATGAAGAACAAAGCCAGTTCAACAACAAATAGAATTTAGCTATAAGGTAACACTTTACTGAGAGAAAACGCTACTTTTATTCCTAATATTTATAACAACTTTCCTCATTTTACTATAAGTTTGGAGCTTTTGAAAGTTGGTTTTCAAAAAAAGTAGGATGAATGTATTTATATAAATAAAAAAAATTCTCGTATTAACCTTTTTGTAAAAATTAGTACAAGAAATTATTAGTAAGAAAAGAGGCTTAACTCTTTTCAAATTAAGCCTCTTTTATAGGATACAAATAGCTGGTGAAACAAAGGGCAACCAGCGCTGTGCCATATTTCTTTTCAGGAACAAAACTTTCACAAATCCTTTCTACATTTCGAAGATGATACCTGTCATTGAATCCATTGATGTAAAGTTCATTTAAACTGGCATCCAATAATCTGTTTAATTCCTTCTCGTCGTAGTTCCCGCTGTGTTCGCAAACCAATCCTCCGAACTTTTCGTGTGTCAATTTATTATATAACCAGCCATATATAATTCCTGATGAAGCCCTTTGCCCGTTTTCAGCGTTGCAAACACTCATTATTGACTCCATCACTGCACCATGTTCAATATGATCCGGTTTATTGATTTTCCTGGCTATTCCAGGTAATATCGAAGAATATGTCATTATATTACACATCTCGATATTGGCCTCCTTCAGGGCTAGGTGGTACGACCCTGCATGGATTGTAATATCACTCTGACCAGTACCTTTAGTCACAAAATAGTCGCATGGAATTCTGTTGCCCACAAGAATTCCTTTCAAATCTTTTTCTTCTTGAAAAAGACTTTGAACAGAAAACTGATTTACCATCTAAACTCATAAAAATTAAATTGGTGAATACTAGAATTCTTGCCAAAAAATTGAGCCGCAAATATATATTTTTTGAAATTATTATGCGGTTTTTTTTTATTTTTTTTATGTTTTTGTTTAATTTTTTATTACTTCAAGCACTAATTGCTCATGAACGTAGCTAAAATAAATGAATAGCTGAGTTAAAAAACAATTACTTAAAAATCGAATTGTGGTAGAAGTTGAAGATTTGAATTGAGAAGATACAATTTCCCAAAAAGATGAATTATGGGCAATCGTGGAGAAATAATTAACAAGAAAAAAGGTCGAATTTTCATTTCACTTTTTTTTATTTTTTAGTTAACAAAATTTGACCCCTCTTGCAATTACCTGTATAATTGCTTTAAGTAAAACTGGAAATTTTATAGAGCACATTCAACATTATTGTCATACAGGTAAAATTATAAGGGTTTTTGCAATTGCGAATGTATTAAAAATTAATTAATTATATCAAATAAAACTATTGAGAATCATTTCAATAAAATCTTATTTGCTAATGTTGCCTTCCTTAATTAGGAATGTATATACGCAAAATCAACTATTAAGTTATACCTGTACCGAAATTCCAGGCTGATCCCATAACGTAGGATAATCATCTGAGAATTTCTTTAATACCGATTTTAAAATGGCCTCACGCATCAATTTTGACTGGTTGTAAACCTTGTATTTTTTAAAATATTTATTTAATGCCTGAATTTCGTAATTATTGAAACAAATGGTTTTTCTGTTTTTTCGTTTCAAATTGTCGTCGAGTTTTCGCTTACCTTTCTTAATTCTCACTTTTTTCTTCTTAAATAAATAATTTCGTAGAGTAAAATTATAAAACACCTTGTATATTGAAGTTTTTAAGCATTGCAAAATATTAACTATTTGAATTTTATTGTTAATAACTTTAAGAAAGACTTAAAATTTTTAATTTATTAATCCTCATTCAATGCTTTTTACACCAATTAAAAATTAGTCGTGTTTTATATGAAACTAAAGATTTAATAAAGTCCATTTAATTTGAGCCGGTAAATTTTTACATTTGCGCTAGTATTTATTGACACTTATAAATATGATTTTTGTTTACAATATTATTATAGGTATATATTGGTTAGCAATTTTAATAGCATCATTATTTAACACCAAAGCCAGAAAATTCATTAAAGGCCGCAAGAATTTGTTCCTGAATTTAAAGCAAGCTCCATTAATTGGTGAAAAAGTAGTTTGGTTTCATGCTGCATCCCTTGGAGAATTTGAGCAGGGTAGGCCTGTTATAGAATTATTTCGAAAACAAAATCCGGAATATAAAATATTGCTTACATTCTTCTCTCCATCAGGATACGAAATTCGCAAGAATTATCAGGGTGCTGACTATATCTGTTATTTACCTTTGGATTTTTCGTGGCTGGCTGAAAAATTTATAAAAATTATTAAGCCTTCAGCCGTCTATTTTGTTAAATATGAATTCTGGTATAACCATATCAGAATTTTGCATAAGTATAATATAAAGGTATTCTGCTTTTCTGCAAATTTTCGGGCTAACCAGGTTTTCTTCAAATGGTACGGATTTTGGTATAGGAAAATACTTCACATGTTTACCCACATTTTCGTTCAAAACCAACTTTCTAAAAATTTGCTTGCTTCTATCGGTATTAATAATGCTACAGTTAGCGGAGATACCAGGTTTGATCGTGTGCATTACTTGGCAAGTCAAATTAAAAATTTACCGGTATTAGATCGGTTTAAAAATAACCATCAGTTAGTTGTAGCAGGTAGTACATGGCCAGCTGATGAAGAATTTCTAGTTCAATTTATTAATCAGTGCCATGTAAATTGTAAGTTTATAATTGCACCTCATGAAATAGAAGCGGTTCATCTTGACCAGATAATTGCTGATCTCAACCGGAAAACAATAAAATATTCCCAAGCTGACGGAGAAAGAATGGAGGATTATGAAGTACTGATCATAGATAATATAGGTATGTTGTCTTCAGTTTACCAATATGGCAATATAGCTTATATAGGAGGTGGCTTTGGTAAAGGTATTCACAACATTTTGGAAGCTGCAACTTTTGGTCTTCCTGTTGTATTTGGACCGAATTATAATAAGTTTCGAGAAGCACATGATTTGGTCGAAAATGGAGCTGCATTTACTTTTAATGATTTTTATACCTTGAAAAATATTCTTGATAAGTTTCTAACGGATCCTGCTTTAGTAAATACTGCAAGTCAAATTTGTAAGCGCTACATTTCAGATAATACAGGCGCTACAGAGATTATTTTATCCAAAACACTAAATTCATAAATGATCCTGGTGTCAAGTCTAAAGATACTGTTAGAGATTGGTTCTCTGCCACGGCGGATCGTTTGCAATGACACTTCAAGTTGCCGTCATTGCGAGCGGAGCGAAGCAATCTATGAAAATGTATGCTTGACATAGTCGTTCAAAATTAAAAGTACAGGGTTCAAATCCATAATTATAAAAAATCTTTTACTCAGAAAAATTTCATAAAACAACAATTTAAGCCAAAACATTTGTTGTAGTTTTTTTGTTTAACCTGTTAACTTTATAATTTACAATGCTATTGGAAGACTAAAAGTTAAAAAAATAAAACAAGTTAAATATATAAAATTGATGATCAGAATGTTAATACAATATTATCCAATTGTTAATAACTACGAATTTGTAGTTGATAATTGCAAACAATGTTTGTTGTGACTATAAAAATATCCGAGTTAAATTGCAAGTATAAATCAACAACCTTCAAAAACTTTTAAACCCCGATTTACTAACACTTTAACAAAGTTGGAAAATGCAGACCGATGATACCTTAGCTATGAAAGTTAAAAAGGAAGAACAAAATGAAGAGATGAACAAAACATCTAAACATAGCGACCAGATTAGAACCTATACTTATGATGAAGCGTTTAAAAGTGCTTTGGAATATTTTAAAGGAGACGAACTGGCAGCCAGAGTTTGGGTAAACAAGTATGCTCTGAAAGATTCGTATGGCAAAATTTATGAGTTGAATCCCGATCATATGCATCACCGGATTGCAGGAGAGATTGCGCGCATAGAAAAAAAATATGCCAATCCCATGTCTGAATCCGAAGTATACGAATATCTGAAAGACTTCAGGTATATTGTACCGCAGGGTAGTCCTATGACCGGCATAGGTAATAATTTTCAAATAGCTTCGCTATCAAATTGTTTTGTTATTGGCAATGGAGCTGATTCATATGGCGGTATAATGAAAACTGATCAGGAACAGGTCCAATTAATGAAGCGCCGGGGTGGCGTAGGACATGATCTGTCTCATATACGTCCCATGAGTAGCCCGGTGCTTAATAGCGCTCTTAGCTCTACAGGTGTTGTTCCATTCATGGAAAGGTATTCTAATTCCACACGGGAAGTAGCCCAGGATGGCCGTCGTGGTGCATTAATGCTGAGTATTTCTATCAAACATCCCGACAGTGAAAAGTTTATTGACGCCAAGCTTGAACAGGGCAAGGTTACTGGTGCTAATGTTTCTGTTAAAATTGATGACGAGTTTATGCAAGCTGTTGTCAATGGAACAAACTATGTGCAGCAATATCCCGTTGATTCGCCAAATCCGACTTTTAAAAAAGAAATAAATGCGCGTGAACTTTGGAAAAAAATAGTTCATAATGCATGGAAATCTGCAGAACCTGGAATATTATTCTGGGATACAATTATTAAAGAATCTGTACCGGATTGTTATGCGGAATATGGATTCAAAACTGTATCAACAAATCCATGTGGTGAAATTCCATTGTGCCCTTATGATAGTTGCCGTTTGTTGGCAATAAATCTTTATGGTTACGTGGAAGAACCCTTCACACCTAATGCCAAGTTCAATTTCAATTTGTTCAGGAAACACGCAGGCATTGCCCAGCGATTTATGGACAATATTATTGATCTTGAAATAGAAAAAATAGAAGCCATTCTGAAAAAAATTGAAAACGATCCTGAAGATCATGAAATAAAAAGAGTAGAGAAGAAACTTTGGGAAAATATTCGTATCAAAACCGAAGAAGGCCGTCGTACAGGTATCGGGATTACCGCTGAAGGCGATATGCTTGCTGCATTGGGAATCAGGTATGGTAGCGATGATGCTATTGATTTTTCAGTTGAAGTTCATAAAACTTTAGCACTCGAAGCTTACCGCTCATCTACCTTAATGGCAAAAGAACGTGGTTCGTTCCCGGTTTTTGACTGGCAGCTTGAAAAAAATAATCCTTTTATTTTGCGTCTCAAGAAAGAAGATGAGAAGTTATATCAGGACATGATGAAATTCGGACGACGTAACATTGCCCTGCTTACAATTGCACCCACGGGTACAACCAGTTTGATGACCCAGACTACTTCAGGAATTGAACCCGTGTTTATGCCGGTATACAAACGCCGTAGGAAAGTGAATCCAAACGATACACATGTAAAAGTTGCTTTTATTGATGATATAGGAGATCATTGGGAAGAATACAATGTTTTTCATCATAAATTCATGACCTGGCTCGAAAAGAACGGTTATAATATGGACGAAGTTATTCATTACGATGATGAACAAATTCAGGAACTGGTAGCCAAATCGCCATATTACAAAGCAACATCAGGTGATGTGGATTGGATGAAAAAAGTTCATATGCAGGGTGAAATACAGAAATGGGTAGATCATTCAATTAGTGTAACCATTAATCTTCCGGAAAATGCAACAGAAGATTTGGTTGGTGATTTGTACATAAATGCCTGGAAAAGCGGATGCAAAGGTTGCACTGTTTACCGCGAAAATTCACGGTCAGGTGTACTCGTTTCCAATAAAAAAGATAAAAAAGAAAGAGTTCTTTCTGAAATAGATCAATTGCTCAAACGTCCAAAAATTTTGGAAGCTGAAATTATCCGGTTCAAAAATAATAATGAAAGCTGGATTGCCTTTATCGGTCTTCTGGATAACAGACCATATGAGATATTTACAGGTTTGCAGGAAGAGGATATGTTTCCTATTCCCAAATCAATTACAAAAGGCAGGATTATTAAAAATCAGGATGATGAAGGCAATACACGTTACGACTTTCAATACACCGATAAATATGGTTATAAGAATACTCTGGGCGGATTATCACATCAGTTTAATAAAGAATACTGGAATTATGCAAAATTGTTCTCGAGTGTATTGCGTTACGGAATGCCAATTGCCGATGTTGTGAATTTAATAAGTTCTCTTCAGCTCGATAGTGAAACCATAAACACCTGGAAGAATGGTGTAGAAAGGGCCCTGAAAAAATACATTCCAAATGGTACACTTGCTAAAACGGGCCAGAAATGCCCATCGTGTGGGGCTGCTTCTTTAATTTATCAGGAAGGATGTCTTACCTGCACAAGTTGCGGGACATCAAAATGCAATTGAACCCAATAGTTTTCAGATATTTTTGATTTTAAGAATGAGAAATCTCCTTTCCCGCAGAAAGGGGATTTTTTATTATATAAAATGAGATAAATGGATATAGATGCCAAAAATAGTTGGTAAAATTTCTTGAATACCATATCGCAAATAAGATAGAAAGAAGTTAATTGAAAGATGTTTCAGTTAACTTTTTTTATTTTATGAAAACACTAGTGATGCGTTAACTTTTTAATTTATCTTGTAAAAATTTGATATTAAATACTATATAAGCGTTCTTTGATTTTTTGATTTGAATTGACTTGTAGTTTTGCACCTTTTAAAGTGCAAGATTATG
>Ga0265316_10005962_pt1 | contig 11732 bp, 10 predicted proteins | sample 4522metaG_FD_202092 | JGI IMG/M metagenome (GOLD analysis project Ga0265316, IMG submission 202092) | Rhizosphere microbial communities from Carex aquatilis grown in University of Washington, Seatle, WA, United States - 4-5-22 metaG | ecosystem: Host-associated > Plants > Roots > Rhizosphere >...
GCCATACCCCAGGCAGACAGGGAGAGAATCGGGATCACGGAAGGGCTGATGCGGCTTTCAGTGGGCATCGAAGACGCGGAGGATTTGAAGGAGGATATCAGCCAGGCGCTGGAATAGGGTCTGGAAACGGCCGCAGGAACGGGACGCGGCAGGCCGCGCGCCCGACTCCTGTCAGGTCACGAAGTGGCAGGCCACACGATGGCCGGGCCTGACTTCACGGAGCTCAGGCATGACCGTGGTGCATTTCTCCTGCTCCAGGGGGCAGCGCCCCACGAACGGGCAGCCGGACGGCGGCCGGGTGGGATTGTACGGGGTGCCGCTGGTGGAGCCCCGCTCCGGCAGCTTGCCTCCCAGACGGGGCACGGCGCGGTAGAGAAGCTGGGTGTAGGGATGCAGCGGGCGTTCCACGATGCCGGCCGTCGGGGCTTCCTCCATGAGCCTGCCCCCGTACAGCACACCGATGCGGTCCGCCATGTAGGAGACAACTGTCAGGTCGTGGGCGATGAAGATCATCGTCAGCTGATACTTCCGCTTCAGTTCGATCAAAAGGTTGAGGATCTGACCCTGGACCGAAACGTCGAGGGCGCTGACCACCTCGTCGCATATCAGGGCGCTCGGACCGCTGATCAGCGCACGGGCCAGGGAAATTCGCTGGCGCTGGCCGCCGGAAAACTCCGACGGCCGCCTTCCGAGGTCCTCTGCCCTGAGACCCACGGCCTCCATGGTTTCACGGGCCCGGGAAACAAGCCGTGCCGAATCGAGGGACCGGTCGGAGTAGCGCGCCCCCGAGGTGAGTATGCGAAGAACGTTCATCCTCGGGTCCAGCGCCGAGGCAGGATCCTGGAATACGTACTTCACGTCCGCGCGGAACCGTCGAAGCGAGCGGGGATCGCTGCGCGTGATCTCCCATCGATCGCCCCCTGAGAAATACTCGATCCTGCCCGAGGTGTGCGGAAAAAGCTGCACCAGCGCCCGGGCCAGCGTGGTCTTCCCTGAGCCGGACTCCCCGACGAGCCCATAGGTTTCACCCCGCCGGACGTCAATGCTGACACCGTTCAAAGCCCAGACCCACCTGCCCGCAGCGGCAAACAGGCCGGCGTCGAGCTTGTACACCTTGGTCAGGTCTGTCACCCGGATAAAGGTGTCGGTGCTTTCAACGCTCATGTCTTCACTCCGGGGAATATGCATCGATATGCCCCGTCACCGCCCGCCTCATCGGCGGAGCCGCGCACCAGGGGAGGAACCGCCTCGCGGCAGCGCTGCACCGCCAGCGGGCAGCGCGGCGCAAAGGGACAGCCAGGTTCGTGGCGTGTCGGATCCGGCACGGATCCCGCGATGGTGCGGAGCTTCTCCCTGCTGTAGTGGCTTCCCCACGACGGGAGGGCGTCAAGGAGGGCGCGCGTGTAGGGGCTGCGCGGCCTGGACAGGACCAGGCCTGCCGGCCCTGCTTCCAGCACGAGCCCGGCGTACATGACATGTATCTGGTCCGCGATCTGTCCCACCAGCGCGAGGTTGTGCGAGATGAAAACCAGGGAAAGCCGGCGCCGGGATCGCAGCTCGCTCAGCAGCCCGATGATCTCGGCCTGGATGGTCACGTCCAGCGCGGTAGTAGGCTCGTCCGCAATGAGCAGCTCGGGATCGTTGGCAAGTGCCAGGGCGATCATGATCCTCTGGAGCATCCCGCCGGAGAACTGGTGCGGAAAGCCGCGAAGCCTCTCCTCCGCGCGCGGGATGTGGACCTCCGAGAGGAGGCGCACGGCCCTGGCCTGGCACTCCCCCGCGCTGAGACCGGGATCCTTCACGCGCAGGGTTTCCTGGAATGTCTTTCCGATGCTGGAGATCGGGTCGAAGGAGCGGCTCGGCTCCTGGAAGATCATGGAGGCTACGGTCCCCCGGAGGGCGCGAAGCTGCTCGGGGCCCAGCCCACGCACCTCGGCGCCTTTCAGGAGGATGCTTCCGCCCACGCGCGCATCCTTTCCCAGGAGCCCCAGGGCGGCCAGGGCGCTGACGCTCTTGCCGGATCCCGACTCACCGACTATGCCCAGGCACTCCCCGCTCTGCAGCGTGAAATCGACACCGCGGACCGCCTGCAGAATGCCGTCATGAGAGGGAAAATCGACCGTCAGGCTACGCACCACGAGGATGCTCATTTCTGGTCGGCCGCTCCTGGCGACATTCGTTTCCTTGCCGCTCCCGGCGACGTTCGTTTACGGCGGGTCTCCCTCCAGTTCGGGTCCACGATGTCCCGCAAGAGCTCTCCCAGGAAATTGAACGACAGCGCGATGATGATGAGAAAGAGCCCCGGGGCGAAAAGCCAGGGGAACTGGACCAGGTTCGTAATCGTGGTGGCGTCCCTGTTGATCATGCTGCCCCAGCTCACGGCCGGGTCCACGATGCCCAGGCCGAGGTAGGAAAGCACCGTCTCCCCGAGGATGAATCCGGGGATGCCCAGCGTGACGCTGATGATGAGGATCGAGGACATCTGCGGGATGATATGGCGGAAGAGGATTGCGCGGGCCGGCATGGATTCCAGCTCCGCGTTGGCCACGAAATCGTTCCGCTTGATGGAGTGGACCATGCCGCGGATCATGCGCGCTGTTCCCGGCCACCCCACGACGGAGAGGATCACGGTGATGATCGCGTACGACTGCCCCGAGTTCATATTTGTACTGAGGATGGAGCGGAGGAAGAGGATAAGGTAGAGGCCGGGGATCAGGATGATGTACTCGGCAAGGCGCATGATGAGCCAGTCCCAGAGCCCCCCGAGGTAGCCGGCCAGGCCGCCCAGGAGGAGCGCGATGAAGAGGGAGACGGCCACTCCCACGAACCCGATAGTCAGGGAGATCCTGGAGCCGTACAGCAGCCGGCTGAAGATGTCCCTGCCGAGGTTGTCAGTGCCGAACAGGAAAATCGGCTCCGCACCTGCGCCCGGGTTCGCATAGCGGTCAGTGCCGAAGAGATGATGCCGGAACGGTATGAGACCCCAGAGCTTCTCATCAGGGCCCACGGCCAGAAGGTTCACCGCGGTGTAGTGCCCCTCGAGACCCGCGTACTCCCGGGTGAAGTCGTTGATCAGGACGAGGGTCTGCACCTGGGGCCGAAACCCGAGAGTGGGGGAATACAACAGGAGAGACGGCGGCTGGTCGGAATGACCGGTGAACTGGTCGTTGGGCCCGTAGGGAGCCAGAAACTCGCAGAAGATCATGCCAAAGTACAGAAGGACGAGCGCGACGAATGAAGCGAAGGCGATGGGCCTGCGGCGGAGTGCGATCCAGAAGCGTTTCATGCGCGGGAGTACCTTATGCGCGGATCCACAAGCGCCAGGGCAACATCCGAAAGGAGCATCCCGATCAGTATGAGGAAGCTGATGAACATGATGTTGGTCATCACGAGGTTGATGTCCTTCTGGATCACGGCTTCGTACATGAGCCGCCCGATCCCCGGGTAGGAGAATATTATCTCCAGTATCAACGATCCCGAGAACAGGTCTGCAAGGAGATTGGAGGAGCTGGTGATGAACGGGTTCATCGTATTGCGGAATGCGTGGTTGAAATAGATCCGCCGTTCGGAGATCCCCCGGGATCGCAGCGCCGTGATGTACGGCTGGCCGAGCTGATCGAGCATTGTCGCGCGGATGAGGCGGAGCTCCCCCCCGATGCTGCCGAGGAACGCGCCGATGAGCGGCAGGATGATGTGGTACAGGTAGGAAAAAGTGAACCCGAACGGCTGGCCCTCGAAGTTCTCCGTGGGATACGCAGTCACGGGGAAGATGCCCGTTGCAGAGGCGAACATCTGCAGCAGGATGAGAAGGAGAATGCCGGGGAATGCGTTGAGGAACAGGCTGACAAAAGCCACCACCGGGTCTATTCGTGTGCCGGCCTTCGAGGAGAAATACAGCCCCAGGGCGAACGAGATGATCGTCAGAAAGACGAGCTCGATGAGGTTGAGGATTATCGAGTTCAGCATCCTGGTGCCCACGAGGTAAAGGACCGGGGCCCGGGAGATGAGGGAACGGCCCAGGTCGTGCTCCACGAAGATCTGGTGCAGCCAATGCAGGTACTGCGCGTAGAAAGGCCGGTCCAGCCACAGGCGGTGTTTTGCCTCCTGGATCTGGGCATCGGTCAGTGTGTTCGTATTCGACTGAAAGCCGCGCGTCTGGAGGATCTGGCTCCTGGCATAGTTGTCCACGATGTCCCCGGGAGAAAGGGACATGAGGCCGAACGCTCCCAGCCCGAGGAGGAAGAGCATGACAACCATCGTGAGGAACCGGCCGGTGAGAAACGTGGCAAGGGGATGCTGCTGACGGAGCTTTGCGAGACTGAGCGACACCTTCCCGCTGGCAAGGCCGGCCCCGGGCATGCTCATTGGGCCTTCAGGTACGCGTAGGTGAGGTCGGGGGCAGAAAGTGTGTCCACCCGTATGTTCGCCCACTTGTCGCGGTAGGCGGAAAAGGAGACGGGGTAGACCATGTACATGACGGGGACCTGGTCCAGGAGAATCCTCTGGTACTGGTCCCATATCTTTTTCGCCTTCACCGGATCACGCTCCGAATAGCCTTGCCAGTACAGCTCATCCACTTTCGCTTCCCACGCGGTTGCCGGTTTGGCCTGAAGGGGATTCCACAGGTGGAGATTCCCCGAAGAGAGCCAGACATTGTCGCCCTGGATCGGGAAGTAGTTCGACCCCACGGAGATCATGATGGACTGCCAGTCGTACGCCTTTGTCAGGCTGTCCACGAGCTTCTGGAACTGGACCGGCTTCACGTTGAGCGTGATGCCCGCTTTCTTCAGCTCGTCCGCGTAGACTGTCCCGATGTCGATTGTGATGTTTGTCTCGATCGGGACCGTGAGGTCATAGGTGATCAGGTTGCCGTCCGCATCCTGCATGAGCCCTGCCGCGTTCGGCGTGATCCCGATCTGCGCCAGGAGCTGCCTGCCGCGTTCCGGGTCGTAGGTGAACTGCTGCGTAATGGCAGGATCATAATACGGGTTGGGCTTGGCGAAAAAAGAAAAGTCCGGTTCAGCCAGTCCGCGGTAGACTTCCCTGACCACCCTGTCCCGGTTGAAGAAGCAGCTCATTGCCTGGCGGAACACCGTATTGGAGAACCACTTCACGTACACGGGCTTCAGGTTTCTCGGATTCTGGTTCCAGGAGATGAACGAGGCGCTGAGGCTCGGACCCGCGTAGAATACCGTGTAGTCCCGCGGGCTCTTCTTCACCATCTCCTGCAGGTCTTCGGGCCGCAGGCCATAGCCGTCCAGCTCTCCGGCCAGGAACTTCAGCCTCTCCGTCTCCTGGTTGGGGACAATCTTCGTTTCGACCTTTTCGATATAGGGGATCTTCCAGCCGTCGTCACTCGTCCTCCAGTAGTTCGGATTGCGGACAAGGGTCACCTGGACACCCGGTTTGTTCGACTCTATGTAATAGGGCCCGATGGAAGGGATTGTCCGGGGGTCCGTGTTGATCGTCCAGAGGTTGAGCACACCCTCGGCCCCCTTGGCCTTCTTTACCGGCTCGAAAATATAGCGCGGCCCGAAGTTCATGTTGCTGGAAAGCTCGGGCATGGAGACGATCCGGGGATAGTGCAGGACGAACCGTCTCTCATCAAGCTTCTCCATGTCGATATGCTTCTTCCTGCCATCCGGCATCTGCACGAACTGTCCCGCGTAACCGGAGTTCTGGAGGGCAGGATCTCCCACGATCTGGTTGTACCAGAACACCACGTCATCCGAGGTCACTTTGACTTTTGTCTTTGGATCAGCGAGCGTGGTCCAGTACATGTCGTCCCGGAGCGTGAAGGTCACGTCCATGGTTCTCGACGCTTCATTTACGGAAACCTGGTAGGAGGCGGCCAGGGGCTTCCACTGCTTCTTGTATGCATCGTAGTCCAGGAGGTAGGTGGACAGATTGTCGACAATCCCGGCGCTCTCTGCGTCATAGACGGCAACAACAGGGTTGAACGTTTTCAAGTCATTGTTGATGTTGCTCAGCCAGGTCCCTCCGCTGGTGCCCTTCGGGTAGGGAGCGGTGCTCCCCGGCCGGTACACTGTCTTTTCCAGGAGGCCGTCCTCCTGCTGCTTTTTCTGGAACTTGAGCTGATCCTCCGAAATCTGCCTGACTCCGGAGCCGCAGGCAGCCAGGGCCATCAGTGCCGCAGACAGAATGAGCAGCAATTTATTCAAGACCTGCACCCCCGTGTACGAGCATTCTTCCGCTAATATAAGGTACGAAAACGATGGGAGCAATGGCGGGCCGCCCGTGGCCTGTGCAGCGCCGATATGCTACATTGAGCGTGAGGAATCGCAGGAATGGGCAGGGCAGGAATTCTCATCATAAAGACAGGCAGCACTCTCCCCGAACTGAAATCCCGCAAGGGCGATTTCGAGCATTGGATCATGTCCGGCATGCGGGTGAGCGCGGAGGAGGTGACGGTTGTGGACGTCACCGCCGGAGAGCCCCTGCCGCCGAACGGGGCGTTCGCAGGGGTGGTTGTCACAGGGTCCCACAGCATGGTGACCGACCACGCGCGGTGGAGCGAGCGAGCGGCGCGGTGGCTGGCGCTGGAGGTGGCCGCGGAGACCCCCACCCTGGGAATCTGCTACGGCCATCAACTCCTGGGCTACGCGCTTGGGGGAACTGTGGAAGAGAATCCCCGCGGCTGGGAGCTGGGCACCGTGGAGATCACGCTGGAGGAGACTGCAGTCCGGGATGGGCTCCTGGGCGGCTTTGACTCGGCATTGAGGGTCCAATCCAGTCACACGCAATCCGTGACCCGTCTGCCCCGGAAGGCGGTCCGGCTGGCCTCCAGCTCACGGGACGCAAACCATGCTTTCCGGGTGGGAACGACCGTATGGGGAGTGCAATTCCATCCGGAGTTCGACCGTGAGACCGTGCAGACATACATCGAGCACTGCCGCAGGAAACTGATCGCGGAGGGCCAGGACCCGGATCAGCTCCTCCATGAATCACAGGACACGAGCTGCGGGACGGAGATTCTCCAGCGTTTCGCGCAGGTCTCTAAGGCCGCGGCAGCGGCAGGATAACCAGGAACTCCGAACCTTTTCCCGGCTCACTGGAAGCGTCGACCGATCCTCCATGCGCTTCGACGATTGCCCTTACAATGGAAAGCCCGATGCCGGATCCGCCTGTTGCGCGGCTGCGGGACGAGTCAGCCCGGTAAAACCGTTCGAATACCCGCGGGAGATCCTTCGGGTCTATGCCGATCCCCGTGTCCGTCACGTGGATCTCCGCCCCCTGCGTCCCGGCGGCCACGCGCACCTCCACGGCCCCTCCAGCCGGGGTGAACTTCAAGGCGTTGGACAAAAGATTGATGACAGCCTGGCTCAGCCTGTCCGGATCCACGGCACACACCGGGCCGGCAGCTCCGACACCAGAAGGGAAGCGGAGGGCGACCCCCTTTTCCCGAAATTGCGACTCGTGATTGCGGATGATCCCTGCCACGAGCGCCGTCACGTCCGTGCTGGTGCGATGGAGGCTCACCGAGTCGCTGTCATATTGGGCCAGGTTCTCCAGGTCCGCAACCAGGCGATTGATCCTGAGAATCTCCTCATGCAGGCCGGAAAGCCGGGTCTGGTCCGGCTCCCATACCCCGTCGATCAGCGCCTCCAGGTGGCTCTGAAGGGTTGTCAGGGGTGTGCGCAGCTCGTGGGCCACGTCCGCGGTCAGCCGTCGGCGAAGTGTTTCCTGTTCCCCGAGTGCCCGCGAGAGGTCGTTCACCGCGGTGGAAATGCCGTCGAGCTCCCGTACGCGCGTGCGGCGCGTGATGAAGACGCCCCGGTTGCCGTCCGCAATTCTTCGCGTGGCAACGACTACCTGGGCAAGTGGCTCCGTGATGCGCCGGGCCATGAAGAGGCCGATACCCACTGCACATGCCAGAGCGGCCAGCGTAATCAGGAGGAGCAGGCGGTTGAGCGAGTTGATGAACGAAAGGTTCTCATCGCTGAGGAAGAATGGTCCGTAGTACCCGATGGTCACCGCGCCCAGCTCCCTGAAATTCGCCCGTACGGGGTAGAGGGTTTCCGTGTACGCCCCGTGCCAGTTCCGATAGCGGCTGGCCATGTTCTGCGCCATGTGGGCGATCATCTGCACGCACAGGCCGTTGTTGTGCACCGTGGCATCCCAGACAGTGCGGCCGCCGAGGTTCGTGACTTTGACGATCATCCCCTGCTCCAGGGCGCCCATTCCAATGGCCTCGATTGCGGACTCGTCCCATCGGCCGTCCGCCCCGGACTGGGCACCGATAAGGGCAACAACCTGCCGCGCGTTGTTTTCCATGCCTTCGGTGACGTACCGGCGGAAGCTGCCTTCCAGAACGCCGTTGGCCAGCGCGCTCACCATGACCACGCACAGCAGCGCTACCAGGACATAGGACAGGGTGAGGCGCGTCCTCAGGCTCCACGTCACGGCCGCGCCTCCGCGGCGAAGCGGTATCCGATCCCGTGCACGGTGAGGATGTAGCGCGGCCGGCGGTGGTCCTTCTCGATCTTCTTTCGAATGTTCTTCACGTGGACATCGATCGTTCTGTCGAATCCGGAATAGTCCTCCCCCAGGGCATGGGTAATGAGCTCCTCCCGGGAGAAAACCCGGCCGGGATTGGCCGCCAGGACCCGGAGCAGCCGGTACTCCCGGGGAGTCATGCTCACCGGCACACCTGCCTTGCGCACGTCATCCGTGCCGGTGTCGATCACCAGGTCATCCTCTTCAAACCTCAGTACCTGCGCCAGGGGAGAAGACGCACCTTCGGTGCGCCTCAGCACTGCCTGCACCCGGGCCATGAGCTGGCGCGGGCTGAACGGCTTGGTGACGTAGTCGTCTGCGCCGAGGCCGAGCCCTTTTACCGCGTCTGCATCAGCGATCCTGGCGGTGAGCATGATGATGGGCACGCGCGAGCGCGCGCGCAGCCTGCGGCAGACATCCTCGCCAGACAGGTCCGGCAGCATCAGGTCCAGGATGACCAGGCAGGGCCGTACCTTTTCGAAGAGCGCGAGCGCCTGGGTGCCTGTGGAGGCGCTCACCGGCTCGAAGCCCGCCTTCAGAAGGTACGAGCCGACCACTTCCGCGATCTTGGGCTCGTCGTCCACAACGAGCACCCGCTGTGGTTCACGGGCCATGTTATTTTACTGTATAGCCCTGGCCCTCGATTGCCGTTTTGATCATCTGCAGGGTGGCGACGCCCGGGTCGAAAGCCACGGTCGCGAGGTTTTTTTCCAGGCTGACCTCCACCTTGTCCACGCCGCTCACTGCTTCTACCGCGGTCTTTACGGCGCGCACGCAATGCTGACAGGACATCCCTGCCACGTTCAGGTCCATGGTCTGCTTTGCCACGATTGTTCTCCTCTCCTTATATAGTATGTCGTTTATACGGGACGATTGTGAAGGAGATGTGAAGGCTCAGGCCTCAGCGGCGCGGCCGCGTCTTCCTGGAGAGTTTCTTTATCTTTCTATAATAAAGCATGCGCACGGCCTCGGCCGCGCGGTACAGCGAATACAGCAAGGGCCGAAATGGTACGTCCCACGTGCCCCATCTTTCGATCACGCGGTCCGAGAAGCCGGTCTTGAACTGATACAGTCCGAACATGGGGTGATCGGGATCCGGCTGAGGGGGAACTCCATACAGATCGTAGCTGGTGCATCCCGCCTCCCGCGCCATGCGGATGGCCTCCCACTGAAGGGCGTATGTGGGCATAAGGTTCCGCTTCTCCCCTGAGGAGGCGCCATAGAGGTATGCGGCGCGGTTCTTCCAGAAGGCCACGATATTGCCGGCCAGCAGCTCCTCCCCGTGACGCGCAAGAAGGAGCTTCACGGTCGGCTTCACGCCGGGGTAGCTCTCCGACGCTTTGAACAGCCCCTGGTAATACGCGCGGGAATGGATGGCGATCCTGTCCCGGCTGCTCGTCTCCTGGTACAGGGCATACCAGCGATCCAGGTCCTCCGGGCCGCCTTCCGAGACGATCACCCCTTTCTTGCCGGAGAGCCTCACGTTGTAGCGGGTCTTGGACTTCATGGATGCAAGCACCTGGTCCAGTGGCGGGGTGATGTCGACGATCACGGTGTCAGGCGGCTGCATGTCGCTGGCAGCCTTTGTTACCCGCGGACGGACGGGTGCCAGGGGGGATTCTCCGGTCCTGCCCCACGGCAGGTCGAATCGGAGGAAAAGGGCCGCGCGCGGCAGGTGGCTGCGCAGAGCCCTTGCCAGGCCGGACAGGAGCTCACCGCGGCCTTCGCCGGGATCCAGGGCCGGTCCGAATGGCACATAGGCGAGCGACAGGAATCGAAAAAACCGGCGGGTGAGCACGAGCATGCCGAATGTCCCGCCGGGCGCGGCAGTCTCAGCAGCGGGTGCCGTCTCTCCGGCGAGCGTCACGCTGAACGGGTGCGCGTCCCAGCCGTGGGCCTGTTTGAACTGGCCCCAGAAACCTGACTGGAGCATCTCGTCGCTGTCGTCGAGAAATGAGAGAGGAACCGGACGGGCGGAAACCTGCTGTCGCTCCTTGCAACGTTCTACCGGTCGCTCCCGGCGACATTTGACCGGTCGCTCCTGGCGACATTTTGCGATTACTTCACCCTGCCCTTCGCGACCTTCGCGGTCACGATCGGCTTGCCCGCGCATTCCAGGGCGGAGTCGCCGACAGTGACTCGGAACGATTCCACCGCGATAGGCGTGCTGAAGAACGTGTCGATGTCGATCTCCGCGGGCACAGGACCGGCGGGCGCTTCGGGGGACGCGCCACCGGGCGCGCCCCGGGCAAGCAGGACCCGGTCACCGGGCGCGGCATAGTCGACAAAAAGGACTTCCACGACCTTGGCTTCCTGGGCAGCAAGAAGCATGCCGCGGCTTTCCACGCCGCGCAGTATTGCGGGCTTGAGATTTGCCACGAGCACCACGTTGTGACCCAGGAGCTCCTCTTCCTTGTAGTGCGGCACGAGCCCCGAGACGATTGTCCGCGTCTCCGTTCCAAGATCCACCGTTTCGACATACAGCTTTTCAGCGTCCGGGTGCCGCTTGATCTCGACGATCTTTGCCACGCGCAGGTCCACCTGTGCGCGGAACCGGTCTGCAATCTCTGCCGGCGTGGGAGCGGGAGCGCCTGCCAGGGCATCCGCGGCGTCCTTGCGCTCTTTCTGGGTGCCGGAAAACCGGGCCCGCAGCGCCTCGATTTCCTTGTCCTCCAGCCGGGCAAAGAGAAGGTCCGGTTTCTCCACCCTGCCGATGCCCTTGAACGTGCCGAGATCTGCCCAGGAGATTTTCCCCGTGCCCAGGATCCGCGCGATGTGATCCGAGGTGCCGGGAATATACGGGCTGGCAAGGATTGCCAGGTCCCTCACGAGGTAGGCCAGGTTGCAGATGAGGCTGGCAGTGGCGGCCGGGTTTTCCTTGATCCCCTTCCACGGCTCCCCATCCTGGAACTTCTTGTTCCCAATGGAAGAAAGAGCGAATATCTTGCGGAAAGCGTCCCGAAGCTCCACCTTTTCCAGCAGGTCCTTTATCTCCGCTTCCGCCTTCTGTATCTCCTGCCAGAACCCTTCATCGACGGTTCCCTCCGGAAGAATCCCGTCATAGAACCGCGTGACGAACTGCAGCGTGAGGTTGACGAGGTTGCCGAAATTGCCGATCAGCTCGGCGTTGACCTTCTCCTGGAAGTCCTTCCACGTGAAGAGAGCATCCGACCTCTCGGGCCGCGTGTAATAGATGTAGAAGCGCCACACGTCGG
>Ga0265316_10005963_pt1 | contig 11728 bp, 9 predicted proteins | sample 4522metaG_FD_202092 | JGI IMG/M metagenome (GOLD analysis project Ga0265316, IMG submission 202092) | Rhizosphere microbial communities from Carex aquatilis grown in University of Washington, Seatle, WA, United States - 4-5-22 metaG | ecosystem: Host-associated > Plants > Roots > Rhizosphere >...
GCCAATCATTCTGCTGTTTGCGCCATTGGTCAATGCAGCCGCGACCAAACTTGCGCTCCTTGAAACGCAGAAATTGAAGCTGTTCCGCCTTCGGGACATTTTCCCTCCAGTAAATGTCGTTCAACCGGAAGGTTGCGCCCTCAATCTCGTTTTCGATGTAACGCCAGAGGACGGATTGGACGCCTTCAAGTTCGGACGGGAACAGCCCGAGCCCCAGTTCCTCGTCGAGATATTTGGCGATGACCTGCGAATCGTCGTTGAGTTCGAACACCACGTTTTTGCCGTGCCGGATGACCGGCACGCCGTAGTAACGTTGTTTTGTCAACTTCCAGACCCGGGACCGGTCCTGATTCGGGATGTTGGTGATTTTGAAAGGCGCGCCGGAAAATTCCAAAATGCGACGGGGCACAAGGCAGAATGGACTCCACGGAAACTGAATCAATTCGAACATGTGAAAATCATCACGTTTACCAACTCCGCACTCTAAAACCCGGACGACGCCATAACAAGCCCAAACATCACCTTTACACCTTCGCCGCGCGGGACTACAGTCGCCTCATGGCATCTGATTATGACGCAACCGAGTTTGTGGACACCGATTTTCAGGCGCATAAAACGCCCGGGCTGACCGCCAGCGACCCGCTTCGCCCGCCGACGCGTGAGGAGGTGGACCGCAAAGTGGTCGAGGCCCAGCAAAAACTCGCCGAATTGAAACGCGCCCAGGAGGATTTGGAGCGTGAACGCGCCTCCCTGGAGGAATTGCGCCGACGACAGACGGAATTCCAGACCGGCCGTCAGGAAATGATTCATAGTTTGACGCGCGGACTGGGTTTGCTCGAGGAAGCCGAGTTCAACACCCGCCGCGACGCCGAGCAAATGGTCAAGACCATCGGCGATTTCCGCGACGCGCTCAGAAAAATCCAGGCCATCCACGATGAGGCATGGACCAAGGAAAATTTCAGTATCGAACTCACCCGCGGGCTCACCACCATTGAAAATGCACGCATGGAATGGAATGCGGCCCGGCTGAAAGTCCCGGTCCTGTCCGACCCGGCCAAGGAAAAACCCCCGACCGAAAGCGCTCCGGTGGCGGCCGCGTCGCCGCTGGCGGATGCCAGTTTCGGGCAGTTGTGCAAATTCGGTCTGGCCCTGACCTGGCCGCTCGTGCTGGTGGCGTTGGGCGCCCTGGGCGTGCTGGTGGCAATTTTGGTCTTGCGGCATTAAAGGCCGCTGAAGGTTGTATGGCGTCTGCGAAGAAAAAGCCGAATAAGAATGACCCGATTACCGAACGCGCCCACGCGTTGAACGACCAGATCGCCTCGCTCGAAGCTGAAATCAAACGGCTCGACAACCAGTTGCAGCACACGCCCGTTCCGCGCCTGCGTTCCACCGCCCTGCCGCACGGCGCGACCGTCGCCCGTTCGCACGAACCTCCTCCTCCCGCCGCCTCGGAGCCGGTTTTTGAAGAGGTCAAACCTCTCCGACACACCAACGAAACCACCACGCCCGATCAGTTCAATGAACTGGGCGTGCGCAAATATGATTTGCCCGGGTTCTTTGACCGTTTCCGCCAGCATTTCCGCCGGCCGACCACGTCCAACCCGCGGCTCGTGACCTATCTTGCCGCCGGCGGCGTCCAGGGCCTGCGCCCGTTGCGCTACGAAAAGCGCGTTGCCCGCAACCGGTTTATCGCGTTGGTGGCGTTCCTGTTCGTGGTGATGCTCTGCATCATTTATCTCTTTGTCCGCAACCATTAACCGGCGTTTCGATGAAAAGTCATTCCCTGGAACTATCCATTCCCACACGCGCCGGCCGATTCATCGCTCATTATTCTGAAAAAGGCCTGGCCGCACTGGATTTTCCACAGGTAGGGACGCCGCGCCGCGGCGTCCGGACATCGCAGCGCGATATCCCTACCATCCCCGCCCAAGCGATCTTCCACTGGCATCGAGCCACGGAAGCCGCACTGAAAAGCATCCTTGCCGGACGCGCCGCGAAAAAGCTGCCGCCGCTCGATCTGTCCGTCGGCACGGAATTTCAGAAGCGCGTCTGGAATGCGTTGCGGAAAATTTCCGTTGGCGAGACGAAAAGCTACGGCGAAATCGCGCGGCAAATCGGCAAGCCCCGGGCCGTCCGGGCGGTCGGCGGCGCGTGTGGCGCGAACCCGATTCCAGTTCTGGTCCCCTGCCATCGCGTGCTGGCCGCGAACAAAAAGCTGGGTGGATTTTCCGGCGGACTGGATTGGAAGCGCGATCTGCTCGCGCGGGAAGGTGTCAGTTTGTAGCAGTCGACCCATTTACGGCCACGAAGGCTTGTTCGCGCCCCGTTCAGGCATTCCGGCTTCCGGTGGCTGACCTCCGATTTCCGGCTTTGGCCGCAACGCGTCCGCAACGGCCTGCGCCAGTTTCTGCCGGAACGCCGGCGTTTCAATCTGCCGCGCATCCCCCGGATTGGACAGAAAACCCGCCTCGATGAGCACCGCGGGACGATGTTGTCCATGCAACACCCCGATAAAGCGCGCCCGGCAGACGCCACGATCTTCCATCCCGGTGGCGTGCAGCAACGCGCCTTGCAACCCGACGGCCAGTTGCAGATTCTGGGCGTCGAAGGCGTTGTTGGGGAAATTATCGGACCAGAAATCACCGTAACCGCGCGTCAACGTGGAAGGCATGCCCGTCGGCGTGACACAATACGTTTCCACGCCCGCCGGATTTTTATCCGGGGCGAGCGAATTGAAGTGCAGGCTCATGAACAAAGTCGCGTGATGCGCCTCGGCGAACGCGACGCGGTTGGACAACGAATCATCCGCGTCGTTCGTGTGGGTGAGAAAAACCTGCCAGCCCTCCTGCGCCAGCAACGGCGCCAGCCGCAACGCCCAGTCCAACGTGAATTCCTTCTCAAACCGTCCGTCCAGGATGCTGTGCGTGCCGCTGTTCATCCCGCCGTGGCCCGGATCAATGACGATGATCCCATTGGTCCGGGGCAGGGCCAAAGGCGGGCCGCAGAGCAGCGGCTCCAGGTTTTTCTGGAGGTCTGGCCCGTACAGGCAGACCTGGCCGTCAATGATTTGTGGTCCAAACCCGAGGTGAATTTCAACCCCGTTCCAGGCTGCTTCCCGGCTGCCGATGGCCAGAATCATGACGCGGTTGGAAGAGCCGACCGCGTAAGTGGTGACCGGCTGATTCGACAGGAAGTACGGTTTCCCAAGGCCATGTTGCGCCGCCCAATTATCCAGGGAAACCCAGGTCGTGATGGGCCTGACCGGTATCTGCCTCGGAGCCACGGGCGGCTGCCATTCTTCCGTGGGACCGGATGGCGCGTTCGGCGGGGTGACCGGCGCCATCAGCTTGACCGGCCGCAGTTCGAACGGGTTGTGAGCAACGTTGGTATTGACCCAGCTCAATGACGGCGATTTACCGTCGGCAGACGGTCGGGCGGCCCCGACGACGCAAAAAACCACCACGGCAAAAAAGATTCCGGCAAACTTGATCACACCGCTATTGTGGGGAACTGAAATTCGGACTCAAGCTGTTTCGCCAGACGCGTCAAGGTTGCCGATAGGCGCGGTGTTGTTGATAGAGTTCGAGCGCGGATTGAATTTGGGCGGCGAGGTTGATCCGGCCGGATTGGCGTGCCAGCTCGGCCGCATTTGCTGCCGCGTTCGTGGCGTCGTCGAAGCGCCCGGCTTCCGCAAAGGCGGCCGCCAGCGTGTTCAAGACAACCGGCTGCCTGCCTTGCGACAGCGCCACCGCCTTTTCCGCCAGCCGCACGGCTTCGGCCCCGTCACGAATTTGTGCGTTGCTGTCGGTGGCCAGAACCCAGGCCAGCGCATTGAGCGGCTCCGCCCAGTCCGGGCGCAACCGCACGGCCTCGCGCAAATGCGCGACGGCGATTTCGGGCCGGCGCAGCATGGCCAGGCAATATCCCAGTTCGTATTGCGCATCCGGCGAACGGGGATTCAGGAGCGCCGCTGCCGCAAATTCATCGACGGCTTCGTCGGGCCGACCCGATTTCAGAAGCGAAAGGCCGAGATTAAGGTGAAAAACGTCGTTGCGGGGAACGAGATGGATCGCTTCGCGATACTGTGCGGCCGCTTCGGATTGTTTTCCCTGGAGCGCCAATGCCCGTCCGAGATTGTTGTACGCCTCGGCGTGATCCGGGTTGAGCGCCACCGCCTGGGACAGGTTGGAAACAGCCTCGGCGAACTTTTCTTGCCCCGTCAGTGCCGCGCCCAGATTATTATAAGCATCGGCATAGTTGGGATCCATCTGGATGGCCTGGCGATAGCGGGCGATGGCCTCATCGGTCATGCCCTCCCGCGCCAGTGCCACCCCAAAGTTATTTTGCATGAGGGCGTCGTTCGGATTGAGGCGTGCCGCCTCCGCGTAATGTGAAAAGGCCTCCTGGGTTCTTCCGGCGGCGGCCAGCGCCGCGGCCAGATTATTTTGCGCGAGTGCGTTGCCGGTGGTGACGGAAACTGCGTGGTCGAAAAGGATGAGATTGGTTTTCCAAAATTGGATTTGAAAGGCACTGTCCGCAGCGCAGAGCAACAAGGCGACCGCCGCGGCAACGCCCGCGATCCCGTTGCGGTATTTCCAGCGGGCGATCAAATCCGCGGCGCCCCAAACGACCATCACAAACAAGCCGACGAGCGGCAGGTACGTGTAACGGTCGGCGAAGGATTGCCGGCCGACCTGCACCAATCCGATGACCGGAACCAGTGTTCCCAAATACCAAAACCAGCCGGTCAGCAAATAGGGCCGGTGCCGGGCCGCCGCCACACAGAGAATGGAAAGCACCAGCAGGATAACGCCGGCGCCGGCGGCCTGCCAGGCAGGAATAAAGGAAAGCGGATACATGATGGCCAATTTCACCGGCCAGATCATTTTTCCGATGTAATGCAGGTAGGCCACGAGCGCGTTGCTGACACGGGATTCCACGGAATAATGCGCCAACGGCTCTATCGCGCCGCCGCTCCTCTGCGCCTGGTACGTAATGGCGCAGGAAACCAGCGTCAGCGCGAAAAACGGCCATTTCTCCCACAAGCAAGTTTTGAGGTTTGAACAGCGAGTTGGGCGTTGAGCTTCGAGCGGGTTGGACGTTGCAACTTTGAAGCATGAGATTCTTTGCAACGGCCAGAAATCCAGCAGCAGCATCACCAACGGCAGCGTCACCAACATGGGTTTGGCCATCAAACCCAGGGCGAAAAGGATCAGTGCGCCTGCCAGCCAGACTTTGGACTTTGGGCTTTGGACCCCGGATTCACTGACAAGTCGGTGGTAAGCGAGGAGCGACAGCAATCCGAAAAACGTGCTGAGCACGTCCTTGCGTTCCGAAATCCACGCCACGGATTCCACATGGAGCGGGTGCAGGGCGAAAAGCGCTGCGACCACGGCGCTGCGACGGAGCGCGCCGGTCATCCGATGCCACAGCAGAAAAAGCAGGGCCGCGTTGGCCGCGTGGAACAGCACATTCACCAGGTGTTGGGGCCCGGCGTTCAGACCAAACAGCTGGCAGTCCAGCATCAGCGAAATCCACGTCAATGGGTGCCAGTTGCCGGCATGGTAATGCGTAAAGGCCCAGGTGACGCCCGCCAGCGTCAGGCCATGGTTTACTTCGGGGTTTTCCGTGACATAAGCGGGATCGTCAAAATTGATGAAATCATTTTGCACGACCTTGCAGAACGTGGCCATGGTCACGAGCATCAGCGCCAGGCAGATCAGCCGGCGCACCGTTTTACCTTCGCCGGTGTCCATCCACTCAAGCTATCGAAAGGGCGGTGGCGCTGCAACTGACGGAACGCGCTTGTTCGGCGGTGGCGGCTTGGTCATAATTTGATGACCAAAGGTTTGCGTGAAAATTCTCGTTGCCATCACCGGAGCCAGCGGCGCGTTGTATGCGCAACGCCTGCTCGATAATCTCGACCCGCATGCGCACGAAATCCATGTCGTGCTGAGCAACTACGCGCAACAGGTCATCGCAGAGGAATTACCGGACGGATTGAAACTTCACGCCGGGACGAAACTTCACAACGTAAAAAGCATGAATGCGCCGTTCGCCAGCGGCTCGAATCCGCCCGACGCCATGGTCGTCATCCCCTGCACCATGGGCACGATGGGCCGCATCGCGCACGGTTACAGCGAGGACGTCCTGCTCCGCGCCGCCGACGTGGTGCTGAAGGAAAAGCGGAAGCTGATTCTTGTCCCGCGCGAAACGCCATTGAGCCTGGTCCACGTTCGGAACATGGAACTGCTGCTGCTGGCCGGCGCGACGATCCTGCCGGCGAACCCGGGTTTCTATTCAAATCCGAAAACCGTCCAGGAAGTGGTGGACACGGTGGTGGCGCGCGTGCTGGATCATCTGGGCCTGCCCCAAAAGCTGATGCCGCGCTGGAGCGAGGAAAAGGAATGAAAAAAGGGGAACATCGAACATCGAACATCGAACATCGAACTCTGAATGCAACGGTGGATGAGGCCTGGATGTTACACGATGGCGCGGTTGACAGCCGAAAATTTGACCTGGAAAACCGGTTGCTTGAATTTGCATCAGCGGTAATCGATTTGACCGAGAAACTGCCTTCTTCGCGTGCCGGCAACCATATTGCCGGACAGATTTTACGTTCTGGCACTTCACCCTATCCAAACCACGGCGAGGCGGAATCGGCCGAGTCGCGGGAAGATTTCATCCACAAGTTGAAGATTTGCCTGAAAGAGCTGCGGGAAACGCGCCGTTGGGCACGACTGGTGGAGCGCAAACACTGGGTAAAGAATGATTCAACTTTGATGTTCATTCTGAACGAATCCGATGAATTAATCCGGATTTTTATGTCCAGCATCCGAACCGCACGACAAAATGTTCTGAAACAAAAGCGCAACGGAGCAGGTCAAACCCACAAATTTCCCGGCTGACATTCGATGTTCGGCGTTCAATGTTCATTGTTCGATGTTTTCTCAGATTAAAAAATGGGGCTCGTTCGTGCGCTTTTCGCACACGGTTTTTGCGCTGCCGTTCGCGCTGGCCGCGATGGTGGTGGCCGCGCGCGATCATCGCGGCTGGCCGGGCTGGAGAATTTTCGGGTTGATCCTCGCCGCGATGGTTTGCGCCCGAACCTGCGCCATGGCGTTCAACCGCATCGTGGACCGCAAATTTGACGCGCTAAACCCGCGCACCGCCAATCGCCATTTGCCGACGGGAACCATCTCCCTGGCCAGCGCCATCGCGCTTTGTATTTTGTCCGCAGCGGGGTTGGTGGCGGTCAGTTACCTGCTAAATCCACTTTGTTTTTATCTATCGCCGGTCGCCCTGCTGGTGATTTGCTTTTATTCACTCACCAAACGATTCACGGATTACACGCATCTGTTCCTGGGACTTTCGCTTGCTCTGGCGCCGGTGGGCGCATGGCTGGCGGTGAAAGGTGCGGAGGTTTCCGTTCTGGAAATGTTACAGATGACCACGCTCGCGCTGGCGGTGGTATTGTGGCTGGTCGGCTTCGACATCATATACGCGCTGCAGGACTACGAGTTCGACAAATCGCACGGCCTGCACTCGCTGGTCGTGGCGTGGGGACCCAAAAACGCGCTGCAGGCGGCGTTTCTGGCGCACATGACGATGTGCGGACTGCTGTTCGCCTTCGGTCTGTTGTGCCGGTTCCGCGTCGCGTACGTCGCCGGCTGGTTCATCATTGTCGGCTGTCTCGTGCTGGAACATTGGATTGCCCGGCGGCGGAGCTTGAATTGGATCAACCTCGCCTTCTTCAGACTCAATGCCCTCGTCAGCGCCGTCTTTTTGATTGTGACCGTGGCCGAGGTGGTGTTTCAGGGCGGATTCCGGCTACGTTGAAAATCAGAGAACATTCAACGCTCAACGTTCAACATCGAACATTCGATGAAAGCCAACTGCGCCAAACCATTGGAGGGTGGGAGTTGAAAGTTGAATGTTTAGAGTTTTTTCACCAAAGCAGCGAGTTTCCCGACTTTTACGACAACGTCGTCCTATCGCCAATTCCGGCGCGGGCGTGCCGCCGGTTTTCGTTGGGGTTTTAAATCCGGTTCACGTCCTTTCGCGGGACGACTTGATTCAGTTCCCTCATCCCGGGCCAGCCGGAAATCCACCTGTTTCTTGAAACTGTCCACCCTGGCCACCTGCACCCGCACCTTGTCGCCCAGCCGGATGATCCGGCGGGTGCGGCGTCCGACCAACTGGCCCCGCTCAGAATCGAACAGATAAAAATCGTCCTCCAGCAGGGAAAGATGCACCAGCCCGCTCATCGCCAGCCCGGGCACATCCACAAAGAACCCAAAGTTGCGCACGTCCGTCACCAGCGCCGGATACGGCGTCGGTTTCGACGACTTGAGCTGCGCCTTCAGGAAGGCGTACAGCTTTACATCCTTGCTGTCCCGCTCGGCATCGGCGGAATTCCGTTCGGTGTCGGAAATATGCTCGGCGGTTTCCTTGAGCGAATGCGCCGGACCGTGCCCTTTCAGGAACAGCGCGCGATGCACCACCAGGTCGGCATACCGCCGGATCGGCGACGTGAAATGCGTGTATTTGGCCTTGGCCAGGCCGTAATGACCGAGCGGTTCGACCGCGTAACGGGCGCGCATGAGCGACCGGAGAAACCCGATTTTGAGCGCCGCGCCGATGGGAATCGTGCCGAGCTTTTGCAGCAGCTTCTGGACTTCCGGCCGCTTCGTCAAATTCGCGCAGGGCACGTGGTGACTGAGCACCTCCTCGCGATATTCCTGCAACCGCCGTTCGTCCGGTTCCTCATGCACCCGGTAAATCGCCGGCACATTCCGGCCCATCAACCTGCCCGCCACCGCCTCGTTGGCCAGCAACATGAATTCCTCGATCAACTGATGGGAAATATCATTCTCGACCTTCTCGATACGCGCCACCCGGCCCTGTTCGTCCAGCCGGATTTTCATTTCGGGAAAATCCAGGTCCAGCGAACCGGCCTTGAACCGCAACCGCCGGATCCGCTGTGCCAGCGCATTCGCGTCATGCAACATCTGTTCAATCGGGTCGTTTGGTTTCCGTTGCAAAACCGCCAGCACTTCCCGATAGGTAAATCGCCGCTGCGAATGAATCACCGCCGGATAAAATTCCGCTTTCAGCACCCGGCCTTCATCCGACACCAGAAATTCCACGCATTTGGTCAGGCGATCCACGTCCGGCTTCAACGAACACAGCTCGTTGCTCAGCGCCTCAGGCAGCATCGGAATCACCCGGTCCACCAGATAGGTTGAATTGCCCCGCCGCCGCGCCTCGTCATCCAGCGCCGTGCCCGATTTCACATAATGCGATACGTCGGCAATGTGCACCCACAACTTCCATTGCCCCGGCGACACCCGTTGCAGACAAATCGCATCATCGAAATCCTTCGCGTCGTCCGGATCAATGGTGACGACCGGTTGCCGTCGGCAATCGTCGCGCCCGGCCAGTTCCTGCGACGGAACCGCCGTTCCGATGGCCCGCGCCTCATTCAATACTTCCTTTGGAAAATGCAACGGCAGGTTGTACTGACGAAGCACCGACAACATATCCACCCCCTCGTCATCCGGCGAGCCGAGCACCTCGATGATTTCACCTTCCGGGTTGGTGTGCCGCGATTCCCATTCGTGCAACTCCACCACGACCTTGTCGCCGACATTGGCCGGCCGGCCGACGTCGCGCGGCGGCGGCACATAAATGTCGTGCGGCATGCGCGGGTCATCGGGGATCACGTAAAGAAACTCGCGGCCCCGCTGCAACGTGCCCACGATCTGTGACCGCTTGCGTTCCAGGATGCGAATCACCACGCCCGTCGCCTGCACAAGTTGGTCGGGGCTCAACCGCTTTGCCCGGACATCGCGCCGCACGAGCACGCGATCTTCATGGAGCGCCGTGCTGGTGGCCTCCTGCGGAATCATGATCTCCTTCAACCCCGCATCGTCCGGCTGCAAAAAACCTTTACCCTGGCGATTGATGCGAATCCGGCCCGGGATGAGGTCCGCCTCGCGCGACAGGATGTAACGGTTCCCTTTCGTGCGGGCAATCCGGCCGGACTGTTCCAGCCGGCGCAACACCCCTTGTAATTCCTGCTGGCGCTGGGGCGCCAGCCGGAGCTGCCGGAGCAATTCCGGCACATTGGCCGGCGCATAATCCCGCCGACCCAGTAGTTTTAAAATCTGCTCTTCCATAATTTCATCCCGCCGTCCGTGAAAGTCTTTCGTCTGATTATGAAGGATTTGCAGCACATTACCAGCGCCGACTCAAATTCAAATGGATTGTCACCTTGCCGTAAGAACCGGGCGCATCTTGACACTGTCCCTGGCGCAGGTAGGGACATCGCGCTGCGATGTCCCCGCCCGCGCACCAGCGGGCGGAACGAACGCCCATCGTCGCACGAACCATTGCGCCGCTGAACGCGGCGCGGACGGCGCAGCGCGTCGTCCCTACCAAGGACAGTCTCAAGCTGCACCGTAAAAACCCGGGCGCAACAAAGTCACTTTCCCAAACTCGGATTTGCTGTTAATTGTTGTTTGTGAATTTTTTCGTTCAACGCAGCGGGTTGCGCGACCTGCACGACAAGGTCGCCGCCGGCGAACGCATTTCCGAGGCCGACGCACTCCGGCTGTTTGAATCGAAGGACTTGAATGCGGTGGGCGCCATCGCGGACCTGGCGCGAGAGAAAAAGGTCGGCAACCGTGCCAGCTATATCATCAACCGTTACGTCAACTACTCTAACTATTGCATCCTGTCGTGCCAGTTCTGCTCGTTCGCCCGCAAGAAGCGCGATGCCGACGGTTTCCAGTTTTCCATTGAGGAGATTGTCCAGAAGGCACGCGAGGCGTTGAAGCTTGGCATCACGGAACTGCACATCGTCGGCGGCCTGCATCCGTCCCTGCCCTTCAGCTATTACATCGACATGCTCAAGGCGTTGCGCGCACTGAATTCCAATTGCGGAGTGCGGCCGTCCTCGGCCGCAGCAACTTCCGTGACTCCCAACGCGTCGGCAAATTCGGGCGCTGAGCCGGGCCTGCTCGCTGCTGCGCCCGGGGACGGGCGCACTCCGGCCGGGTTGCACCTCAAATGTTTCACGGCCATTGAAATCCTGCACCTCGCCTGGCTCGCCAAAAAATCCGTCGAACAGACCTTGATGGAATTAAAGGCCGCCGGACTCGATTCGCTCACTGGTGGCGGCGCGGAAATTTTCCGCAAGGAAGTCCGTTCGACCATCGCCAAGGGCAAGGAATCCGCCGAGGAATACCTGGATGTACATCGCACGTGGCATCGCCTGGGCGGACGAAGCACCTGCACGATGCTTTACGGCCACGTCGAAACATTGGCCGACCGCGTGGATCATTTGCGGCAATTGCGCGCCTTGCAGGACGAGACGCATGGCTTCACCGGTTTCGTACCGCTGGCCTATCAGCCGGAGGACAACGATATTCCAGTTGAGCAACCGCCGACCGGCTTCGACTCGCTCCGCACGATTGCCGTGAGCCGCATCTATCTCGACAATTTTGACCACATCACCGCGTATTGGGTCGGCTTGGGCCTGAAGCTGGCACAGGTGGCGTTAAGCTATGGCGCGGACGATTTGCACGGAACGATCATCGAGGAACACATTTTTCACATGGCGGGCGCGACCTCGCCGCAATTGCAGACCGAGGCGGACATGCTCAAGGCCATCCGGGAGGCCGGCCGCACGCCGGTCCAGCGCAACACCTTTTACGAGCCCATC
>Ga0265316_10005964_pt1 | contig 11728 bp, 7 predicted proteins | sample 4522metaG_FD_202092 | JGI IMG/M metagenome (GOLD analysis project Ga0265316, IMG submission 202092) | Rhizosphere microbial communities from Carex aquatilis grown in University of Washington, Seatle, WA, United States - 4-5-22 metaG | ecosystem: Host-associated > Plants > Roots > Rhizosphere >...
CGGACAACCGGGTTGCCTTTGCCGCGCAGCCTCACTAGACTCTCATAGTCTATGAGACGCTCTGGCAGCCCACCGGGTTTTCCGGTCCGACACCATCCACATTGTTTTATTGCGCCCCTGCTGTGAGCCTCCGGTTCAAAGCCCATTTGGCGCTGTTGGCGTGCGCTTTTTTCTGGGGTGTGACCTTCGTCATTGTGAAGAACACCTTGGCGGACATTTCCGTTTTTGCGTATTTGGCCGCCCGGTTCACCCTGGGCGCTCTACCGATGGCCTGGTATTACCGGGCCGATCTTGGAAAACTTTCCTCGAAGGAAATTCGCGCCGGGTTGCTGCTGGGCGCGATCATGTTCGGCGGCTACGCGTTTCAAACCGCGGGGATTGCACGCACGACCCCCTCCAAGGCGGCCTTCATCACTGGGTTCAGCGTGATCCTTGTGCCCGTTTTTCTGGCGGCGATCTGGCGGCGAAAAATCAGTCCCTGGGCGTGGGCAGGAGTCATCGCTTCCTTCGCGGGACTCTACTTTCTTACGGTTCCACGAGAAGGGGTACAGGACCTGAATCACGGCGATCTGCTGGTCATTGGCTGCGCCGTGCTATACGCATTACAAGTGATTTTTATTTCTCAGTTCAGCGCGGAAGGCTATTCGGCGGCCGCCCTGAGTTTTTTTCAGGTGGCGGGGACAGCCGTGCCCTCTCTGCTGGCCGTGCCCCTTCTCGCTGCCACAGGTTGGGAACCGCTTCGCTTCCACTTTACGTCGCAAATGGTTATAGGAGTTCTGATTACCGCCAGTTTTACGACGGCGCTCGCCTACCCGCTGCTGGTCTGGGGCCAGCGCTATACCACGGCTACGAACACGGCGCTGATTCTGACCACCGAGCCGGTGTTTGCGGCGATCACTTCCTTCGCGGTGATTCACGAACGTCTGGGAGCAAGGGCCGGGATTGGCGCGGGCCTGATCCTCACGGGAATTCTGGTTGCCGAGTTAAAAGGCGCGAGGAATACGGAGCGCGGGGATGCCTTTCAATGAAACTCCAGGTCGCGATTAACCGGGTTGCTGCACGGTCTCCGCGACGCGGATAGCCGGCGAACGTCCGGAAACATATTTCTCAAGCAGTGCGTCGAGTTCTTCAGGATGAATAGGTTTGGATAGGTAACCGTCCATCCCTTCGGCCAGGCATCGCTCCTTATCGCCCTTCATGGCGTGCGCGGTTAGCGCAATGATGGGGACATGCCGGCCGATTTCTCTTTCCTTCTCGCGGATTGCGGCTGTCGCCTCGAACCCGTCCATCCCCGGCATTTGCACGTCCATCAGGATCAGGTCAAAGGCCTGCTTTTCGGCGGCCTCAATGGCCTCGCGGCCGTTGGATGCGTGGGTAACGATGTGTCCACGCTTTTCCAGAAGTCGCGACGCCAGTTTTTTATTGACCGGATTATCTTCGGCCAGGAGAAGATGCAAGCTACGCGTGGAGTCGCCGGAGTCCATCAGCGAGTATCGAGTGATCAGCCGCGGAGGCTCCGGATTCCCGCGCCCGGTGAGCGCGCGGACCACTGCTTCCCGCAACTCGTTCTGGCGAACCGGCTTCAGCAGGTAAGCCGCGACGCCCAGCCTCTGGCACTGGGCCGCATCCCCGCGGTGGCCCGCCGAGGTCAGCATCATCAGAGTTTCATGCGATTCACCGGCGCCCTGGCGGATATTTTCGGCCAGGGTGAATCCATCCATTATCGGCATGTGCATATCGCTGAGAATGAGAAGAAAGGGGTCGCCCGCCTTTCTCGCCTCGGCGACCGCCACAAGGGCTTTTACTCCGCTTTCCGCCGTAAACGCCCTCATTTCCCATTTATTGAGCATTCCCTCGAGGATTCGCCGATTCGTCAGATTGTCGTCGACAATCAGAACCTTGGCGCCTTTCATGATCTCCAGCGATCCGGCTTTTCCCAAGCCCACATTTTTCGGGTCGGCGACGCCGAGCAGGATAGTGAAGTGAAAATTCGACCCCTGTCCCAGGATGCTTTCCACCCAGATTTTTCCGCCCATCATCTCGACCAGGCGTGTGGAAATCGTCAGTCCGAGTCCCGTTCCCCCATATTTTCTCGTCGTCGAACTGTCCGCCTGGGTGAACGGCGCGAAGATCGAATCCAGCTTGCCCGGAGCGATTCCAATTCCCGTGTCGGACACCGTAAAGCGCGAAAAATGCCCTCCGACTCCTCCCGGTTCCAATTGGATTTTCAGAGAGACTTCTCCATGATCGGTAAATTTGATGGCGTTGCCAATCAGGTTGACCACTACCTGGCGAAGCCTGCTGGAATCCCCTCGCACGTATTCGGGAACCCCCGGCGCGGCCTCGCACAGCAATTCCACCCCTTTTTGATCCGCTCGGAGTGCCAAAGTCCTTAAAGTCGATTCCATGCAATCCAGGAGGTCGAAATCAATCGCTTCGAAATCCACTTTGCCGGCTTCGATCTTCGAGAAATCCAGAATATCGTTGATGACCGAGAGCAGGGAATCGGCCGAATACTTGACGGTGTCCAGATATTCGCGTTGCTCGACGCTCAGTTCGGTTCCCAAAGCCAGGTCCGTCATCCCGACGATGCCATTGAGGGGCGTGCGGATTTCATGGCTCATGCTGGCCAGGAACGCGCTCTTCGAACGGCTGGTCTGTTCCGCAATTTCTTTCGCGCCGCGCAATTCTTCTTCGATTCTTTTTAGCGCCGTGATGTCGGTCCGGATGGCGATGTATTCCTGCGGCCTTCCCTCCGCGTCGCACAGTGGGACGATCGTGGTGGACAGCCAGTAATGGCTGCCGTCCCTGGCGCGGTTCTTGACTTCACCCCGCCAGATTTGCCCGGCCTGGATGGTTTTCCAAAGGCCCTGGATAAATTCCTTGGGGTGGTCCTCGGAGCTGACGATCTGATGATCGCGCCCGATTAATTCGGCCCGGTTGTATTGCGAGATCAAACAAAAGTTATCGTTTACGTAGGTGATCAGGCCGTGGATGTCGGTTCGGGCGACGATGGCGTGTTGGTCGAGCGCGCGCTTGAGGTTTTCCAGTTCGGCGATGGAGGATCGCAACTTTTCCGTGTCACGGACCTGATCGGTGATGTCATGAATGAAGACGGCGAGTGTCTTTTCGTCTTCCACATGGATGGCGGCCATGGTCATTTCGATCGGAAATTCATGGCCGTCCCGGTGCAGGGCGTTCATCGTCATGGGTTTCTTAAGCAGGACGGCCTCCAACGAAGTCATCAGGAAACGGAGTTGCTCTTCCTTGCTCGATCTGTCTCCCTCTAGCGCAAGCATTTGGGCGAGGTTTTTTCCCAGGGCCTGGGAACGCGCCCAACCAAAGACGGATTCGGCCCTGGAGTTCCAATCGACAATCAAACCCGATGCGTCCATTCCGACGAACGCGTCGAAGGTGGTTTCAACAATGCGGCGATAGCGCTGCTGGTTCAGTTCGAGTTCAATCGATTGCCGGGCAAGTTTCCGGTCCAGGCGCGCGGTCAACAATACGACCCCAAGCACCATCGAAGTGGCGACGATAATTCCGGCAATTCCCAGAGACGAAACGCTTACGGCGTGTGCCAGACGATTCACGGAGAGCGGGGCCGGCAGAAAGGTGGCCGCTGCCATCCCGGTGTAATGCATGGTTGGAATTGCCAAACCCATCAGCAGGGCGCTGGCCGGCTTTTTCCATCCAAACGCTCCTTGTTGCCCTCGAAGATTGAACGTCAATAAAATTGCGACGAAGGAAATCACCACGGCCATCGCAATGGAAACGGCGACCAGAGCGGGGGAATAGACGCACATGGCCGGGAGCCGCATTGCCTCCATCCCGATATAGTGCATCGCCGCGATACCGCTACCCATCAAGACGCTTCCCAGTATCGCGCGCGTAATCCCCATTTTGTAGTTACTTGCGGCAATCAAGGCGACCAGGGAGGCGAGCACCGCGGCAAGGAGGGACAGCAGCGCCGTCGGCCAATCATATTGAATCGGAACAGGAAGCTTCAGCGCGAGCATCCCCACGTAGTGCATGGACCAGATGCCAAGGCCCATGGCCAGCGCGCCGCCGCCAAGCCAGATGGCGCGCGCATTTCCTCGCGCCGATGTAACCCTTCCGGCCAGATCCAGTGAAGCGTACGCAGCGAGAATGGATATGAAGACGGAAAGTACAACCAGGCTGGGATCGTAGGAACCGATGAGAACCAGATCTGAAGATGGCATGATCCCCCCTCAGGGCAGCCGGAAATTGACGGCGGAAACAGTCTTGCTCCATGCAACGGCACAAACGGTCCGGATTGCATTGAGAGGGTTGAGCAATAGATAAAACATATAGATAAAACACGGACTATAAGAAGGGGTGCTGATAGTGTGCTCCGGAAGTCGATCGAATGCAATGGCATTTGCGCATTCGATATCCAATTTGCAAGCGGCCTGGCAATGAGAGAAATACGGACGGGCGTCGCGGCTTCGGCAGACTCCCGGGAAAAAATGCGCCGTCATTCGGCCCCAGCGAGGCATCACTTTCTGTTCTTGATTTCAGCGGGAAGAGCGGTGCCTCGCTTCGCCCGGAACGACAACTCAGCCGTCTGTTAATGCGCGGAGGAGTACTTCGCGTCCACGGCTTCGTACATCGTGGCGCTGGGATGGTGGGCCTGCTCGTAGTTCCCGATCCGGCTCTCGTGCTTTAATGTGAGCCCGATATCGTCGAGCCCTTCGAGCAGGACATGTTTGCGGAATTCATCGATTTCAAATTTGCAGATTAGTCCTGACCCATCCGCGATCGTCTGGCCCGGCAGGTCGACGGTGAGCGAGTATCCTTCCTGCTTTTCCGTGCGTTGAAACAGTTCATCGACCTGAGCTTCGGGGAGCGTGACCGGCAGAATGCCGTTCTTGAAGCAGTTGTTGTAAAAAATGTCGGCAAAGCTCGGCGCGATCAGAACGCGAAAACCATAATCCGCGACCGCCCAAGGCGCATGTTCACGGCTCGAACCGCAGCCGAAATTGGCGCGTGCCAGCATCACCGACGCGCCCTTGTATCGGGGCCAGTTCAAAATGAAATCGGGATTCGGTTTTTCGCCGGGCAGATATCGCCAGTCATAAAAGAGCGTCCGGGCAAAGCCCTGCTTGGTCTGCAACTTGATGAATTGTTTGGGCACCATTTGATCCGTATCGACGTTCACGCGATCGATTGGCAAAACGATGCCAGTGTGTTTTGTAAAGGGTTGCAAAGTTTTCTCCTGCGGGCTGTTGTCGGAACCCGCGCACGCTACTCGGTCGCGTCCACATTCCACTCGCGTATATCCACAAAGTGGCCTTCGATTGCCGCAGCCCCAGCCATGATCGGGCTGACCAGATGCGTGCGGCTGTCCTTGCCCTGGCGGCCCTCGAAATTCCGGTTCGATGTGCTGGCGGCGCGTTCACCTGGAGGCAATACATCCGGATTCATCGCAATGCACATGCTGCATCCCGCGTCGCGCCACTCGAATCCCGCATCGCGGAAAATTTTGTCCAGCCCCTCCGCCTCCGCCTTGGCCTTGACGAGCATCGAGCCAGGCACGACGAGCGCTTCCTTTACGTCTTTGGAAATGTGTTTCCCGGCAACGACTTTTGCCGCGGCGCGCAGATCGTTCAGGCGCGAATTGGTGCAGGAGCCGATAAACACGCGGTCAATCGGGATATCAACCAGCGGGGTGCCCGGCTTCAGTCCCATGTATTCGAGGGCATGCGCCACGGCTTTCTGATCGTCGGGTTCGCGGTACGAAGATGGATGTGGAACGCGATTGGTGACCCCCGTGACCATGCCCGGGTTGGTTCCCCATGTGACTTGCGGCGCGATCTTTGTGGCGTCCAGTTCCACGGTGGCATCAAATTTCGAGCCGGGATCGCTAGCCAGCAATTTCCAGTTTTCGACAGATTCCTGAAATTCCTTGCCGCGCGGGACGTAGGGCTTGCCTTCCAAATAGGCGAATGTCGTTTCGTCGGGAGCGATCAATCCGGCCCGTGCGCCGCCTTCGATCGACATGTTGCAGACCGTCATGCGGCCGTCCATCGAAAGATCTCGAATGGCCTCGCCGGAATATTCGACGACGCGGCCGGTTCCCCCGCCAATGCCGATTTTTCCGATGATGGCCAGGATGATGTCTTTGGCGGAAACTCCCCGGGGCCGCTTTCCGTTGACGACGATGTGCATGGTTTGCGATTCGTATTGCACCAGGCATTGCGTGGCGAACACATGCTCGACTTCGCTGGTGCCGATTCCGAAGGCCAGCGTGCCGAAGGCTCCGTGGGTGGACGTATGACTGTCGCCGCAGACCAGCGTTTGTCCGGGCTGCGTGATGCCCAGTTCCGGGCCAATTACGTGGACGATCCCCTGATTACGGCTGAACATGTCAAACAGGGTGATACCGAATTCCCGGCAATTGCGCGCCAGCGCATCGAATTGCCCGGCGCCCGCCGTATCCAGCATCGGCAGATCGCGATTCTTGGTTGGGACCGAATGGTCCATCACGGCAAACGTAAGATCGGGCCTGCGCACCTTTCGGCCCGCGGCTTTCAATCCCGCAAAGGCCTGCGGCGAAGTGGCTTCGTGGATCAGATGCCGGTCAATGTAGATCAGGGAAGGCTCGCCGGGCGCTTCACGGACGAGGTGAGACTCCCAGATTTTCCGGTACATCGTTCGAGGTGTCATAAGTTTTTGAACTTCTTTTTTTGAACTTCAATGTTTGAACTTCCGGTTGGGCGGCGCGCCCAACCACGATACGAATTTGCCCCGGAACAGGCAAGTAGATCAAATTTATAATACTTGTGACCACTATAAATGTGCATTATATAGGGTCCCAGCCCCGAGAGCCAGGAAGAAACGACCTGCGAAGAAACGGCCCACCAAGAAACAATAGGAGGCCAGTTGGAAATATCTGACTTCCATCCGCTTTGATCGGCGAACGAGGGTGCAGCACCCACGGCAAGACCCTGGGGTCCGGCCTACGGTGTCACAATCTCCGCCGGCGAGACGCCTGCACTATGAGGAAACCCGGCAGCCGATCCCCGCATCCTGCATGGGGAAGAAATTCCGACGCGGCGGCTGGAACGCGAACCGGCTTTCCAGGCGGTTTGGGGGATTGGCGCCGCATTGAACGTTTCGAATGCTTTTCAAAAGTTGCGGAAGGCGACCGAGACCGGGCGGGGCAGTGTGGTGGTATAATGGGCGGCGAGAAATTCCATCGGGGTAAGCTCCCCGGCCTGGCCGGGGTGTTCAGCGCGAATTTTTCTCTACACGATTTGGCCAAGCGAATTGGCGAAGAGGAGTTGAACAGCTATGGGAATTCAACTGCGGGAGCTTGCCACATGGGCAAGCAATCGAAAGATTTTGGCGACGCTTTTGATTAGCGTAACGCTGGCCATCGGAATCCTGATTGGGACGGTAGTTTCCGACCGCGTCGGCGCTTCGCACCCGGCCCTTGGAGTGAGCGGCGGCACGCCGCTGGCGATCCCCGATCCTGTGCAATTGTCGGGCGCCTTCGCTTCCATCGTGAAGCAAGTGCAGCCGGCCGTCGTGAATATCTCGACGACGCAGGTCATCGAACGCAAGGGACAAGCGCAGAGCCCGCACGCCCCTTCCAAACGCAACCGCGATGAAATGGGGCCGGATGACGATCAGGACCAGGGGCAACAGCCGTTTCAGGATTTCTTCAATAAGTTTTTCGATTTCCCAGACCAGGGGCCCACGGCAGAACGCAGCCTTGGTTCCGGCGTAGTCGTTGACAAGCGTGGTTTTATTCTGACCAACAATCACGTGGTCGATCAGGCCACCAAGATACAAGTGATGTTTAACGGTGATACGACGCCGCACACGGCCAAAGTCGTCGGCGTGGACGAAGAGACCGATCTCGCCGTGATCAAGATTGAAGTGGATCACGATCTGCCTTACGCCAAGCTTGGAAATTCGGATTCCGTGCAGGTGGGCGATTGGGCGCTGGCAATCGGAAATCCGTTTGGCTTTCTGGAGGGCAGCGTCACCGCCGGCATCATTAGCGCGAAAGACCGCGGGAATGTCGGCCAGCAGTTTCAAAGGTTTATTCAGACCGATGCAGCGATCAATCCGGGAAACTCCGGAGGCCCGCTGGTGAACATGGCGGGGCAAGTGATTGGAATCAATACGGCGATTATCACAGGCGGGCGCGGAAATGAAGGCGTCGGATTTGCTCTGCCGTCCAACACGGCGATCGGCGTATACAATCAACTTGTCTCGAACGGAAAGGTGACGCGCGGCTCGATTGGCGTGAGCTTCACCGAAACCCAGGGCAGCAATCCGATCGTGCTGAAGGAACTGGGAGCGCCGTATGGCATCGTATTGCAGCGAGTGGAAGCGGGAAGCCCGGCGGAAAAGGCCGGATTGCAGTCGGGGGACGTCATCACCAGCGTGAACGGCAAGCCGGTTCACTCCGGAAACGATCTGGTGAACCCAATTGCTTCTACCCCGATCGGCGGCACCGTGCGCGTAACGTACATTCGCGACAAGAAGGAACACGATGCTTCCCTCACAGTTGCCGACCGTACCAAAATCTTCCCAGACCGCGCCGGCAATGAGGCCAGCAGCGAAAGCGGACCGACACCGGCGGAGTTCGGATTGAAACTGGAAGACCTGGGAACCGACCGCGCCCGCCGCGCCGGGTACGAAAACATGAAAGGCGTGCTGGTAACAGAAGTAGATCCAGCCAGCTTTGCCGAGGACGTCGGCTTTATGCGCGGCGACGTGATTGCCGAAGTGAACCGTGCGCCGGTGGGATCGGTATCGGAATACAGGCGCGTCGTTTCCGGACTGAAAACGGGGCAGGATGTCCTCTTCAAGGTCCTTAGGCACTCGGGAACCGATCAATTTGACACTGTCTACCTGGCTGGCGCGGTTCCGGCCCCGGAGAAGTAACTCGGACTGATGCGAACCAGAATCTCGCTCTGCCTGCTGGGGGCCTTGCTCACTCTGAGTGCGGCCCCCGTATTTTCACACGCGGCTCGCCCTGCCGCTTCGCAGACCACGACCAAAAAGAAAAAGTCTTCCAAGTCCGGGAAAAAAGGGAAGGTCGCGCGCAAAACGAAAGGGCAGATGGCACCGACGCCGGATCGCGTGAAGGACATACAATCGGCGCTGCAACGCGAGGGCGCGTACAGTGGTGAGCCCAACGGGAAGTGGGATCAGTCAACCATCGACGCGATGAAAAATTATCAGGACAAGAACGGGATGACTCCGACGGGGAAGATTGACGCACTGACGCTGAAAAAACTGGGACTGGGTTCGGAAACAGCAGGCAAGGGCGCGCCAGTCCCTGCTGTCTCCCCGGCGAAACCTCTCGTCCAAACGGCTCAATAGCCGGGATATTTCCGTGGATTTCCCGCTTTAAATCCATCCCGCTGCATCGACCGGCAACACGGTTTTCGTAATGACACAAATCAAGAAAAGCGCATAGCCGGGAGCGGCTTTGCTGCATTAAGATTGCCGCGTGAAAATCGTTTTGCCGCGAACCCGTCCGGCTGCTCGAACATCCTCAATGCAAGCCTCGGAGATCCTTTGGAGGCAACATGGCGACAAGCGCTACCGCAAAAATCCACAAAAATTATATTGATGGAGAATGGGTCGAGGCCCGGCGTGGAGGGACGTTTGAAAACCGCAATCCGGCCAATTCCCGGGAACTGATCGGGATCTTTCCGGCATCGACGGGGGAAGACGTGAATGACGCGGTGGACGCGGCGAAAGCGGCGTTCAGGAAATGGCGCCTGTTTCCCGCGCCGCGGCGCGCCGAGATTTTATATCGCGCGGCTGAGACTCTGGTGAAGCGCAAGGAAGACCTGGCGCACGACATGACGCGCGAAATGGGAAAACCCCTTTCGGAGACGCGCGGCGACGTGCAAGAAGCCATCGACATGACGTATTACATGGCTGGGGAAGGACGCAGGCTCACCGGCCAGACCGTTCCCTCCGAGCTGCCGAACAAATTCGCGATGTCGGTGCGCGAACCGCTCGGCGTCGTGGGAATGATCACGCCGTGGAATTTTCCGATGGCGATCCCGTCGTGGAAAATCATGCCCGCGCTGATCTGTGGGAATACAATGGTGATCAAGCCTGCCGAGGATACGCCGCTTTCCACCTACAATCTTGTGCAAATTTTAACCGAAGCGGGATTGCCTTCCGGCGTTCTAAACGTTGTGCATGGGTTGGGACCGGAGGCGGGAGGACCGCTGATCACACATTCGGATGTTTCGGCGGTCAGCTTCACGGGATCGACGGAGACGGGGCGGATCGTTAACCAGGCGTGCGCATCTTCATTCAAGCCCTGCCACCTGGAAATGGGCGGCAAGAACATCATTGTCGTGATGGACGACGCGAATCTTGAATTGGCCGTTGAGGGCGCCGTCTGGGGTGGATTCGGCACGACGGGGCAGCGTTGTACAGCCGCAAGCCGCGTTGCCGTTCATAAGAACGTGTACGAGAAATTTTTGGAAAGATTTGCCGAGCGTGTGAAGAAACTGAGAATCGGCGATGGGTTGGACCCCGCGACGGAAATGGGACCGGTGGTGAATGAAACGCAGCTTGAGACGGTGATGAACTACGTCGAGATCGGAAAGCAGGAAGGCGCAAAGCTTGTTGCGGGCGGAAATCGCGCACAGAAAGACGGCCTGGCCCAGGGCTGGTTTCACGAACCGACGATTTTTGCTTCGGTCGATCCGAAGATGCGAATCGCCCAGGAAGAAATTTTTGGTCCGGTTGTGGCGGTGATTCCATTTTCGTCCTTCGACGAAGGCATTGAGATTGCCAACAATGTGAAATACGGCCTGTCGGCGTCGTTCTATACGCGCAACGTGAACCAGGCGTATCGCGCGATGCGCGATCTGGAGACGGGTATCGTGTATGTGAACGCCCCCACGATTGGCGCGGAAATCCAGCTGCCGTTTGGAGGGATAAAAGGCACCGGCAACGGACATCGCGAAGCGGGTACGGCCGCGATCGAATTTTATTCGGAATGGAAAACTCTCTATATCGATTATTCAGACCGGCTGCAGCGCGCTCAGATTGATGCGGGAGATCTTGCATAAATTTTGATGTGGGATATCTTCTTCCTCCTGAAACCTTTTGCCCGGAGTACGGGAAAACCCGCGCCCTGGGACGACTAGAAGGAGAATCGCACCGGGCAAGCAAGACAATCTGCCCCACCGAAACAAGCCGGAGGTCTATAAAATTTCCGATACCGATCTTTCGCCACTCCCCAAATGGGTTTCTTCACAGCTTCAAACCGCAAGGGTGCGCGTTTAGATTCCAGTCATCGTAAATCGATTGGCCGCAGTACACACCATCCGATGTCGTCCAATGCACCGTTCTTTGGCATCCCGTTTGACGGAAACGACTTCAGCGCATAAAATTGAAATTGCAGTGTTAGGTTAAGCTGTTTGGTATAGCCATGCATCATCCAGCGCCACATAACGAGCGTACACGCCAAATCTTATCCGCGATTGTGCGCGCCTATATCGAGACGGGCGAGCCCGTTTCTTCACGCTCGATATCGCGGCGGCATGTGGAATCGTTAAGTCCGGCGACGATTCGGAACGTCATGGCCGATCTGGAAGAGGAAGGTTTTCTTTACCAGCCGCATACATCGGCGGGGCGTGTTCCGACAGCGACGGCCTACCGGTATTTCGCCCAGCAGGTGGCTGCGCAAGCCAAGCTGAGCCCGGAAGAT
>Ga0265316_10005965_pt1 | contig 11728 bp, 8 predicted proteins | sample 4522metaG_FD_202092 | JGI IMG/M metagenome (GOLD analysis project Ga0265316, IMG submission 202092) | Rhizosphere microbial communities from Carex aquatilis grown in University of Washington, Seatle, WA, United States - 4-5-22 metaG | ecosystem: Host-associated > Plants > Roots > Rhizosphere >...
AAAAAATATAAAGATTGGGTCTTTGTCTACGATCCGGCGCAGGATCAGCAGGGAAGGCTGATCACGACTCCGTACCAACCGATGCTGCAGGGCTTCGGCCAGGCGCCCAACGTCAACGGGCAGAACGGCAGCAACGGGCAACCTAGCGGTGGCTTCGGCAATAGCAGCGGGTTTGGCTCGTCTCCTTCGGGGATGGGGAACAGTCCGAGTTCGCCGGCAAATGGAGGATTTGGGCAACCGAATCCGCCGAGCAATCCTCCGCAGCAGCAGCAACAGTAAGGGCCCAAGAGACTCGCCGTGCTGCGCACGGCGGACAGCCGAAGGTGGCTGTCCCCACATACCCTATCTCCACATCATTCATGCACGACTGCAAAATTGAAACGGCCTCATCTCTGCGATGAGGCCGTTTTGATTTCTGATGAACCTGCCGTGCTGCCCACGGCGGACGGACGAATGCGTCCGTCCCTACGTGGAACGTTATACGCTGAACGAGCTGCCGCAGCCGCAGGTGCTCTTCACGTTCGGGTTCTCGAACTTGAAGCCCGCGCCTTCGAGGGTCTCGACGTAGTCGACGATGCAGCCATTCAGATACATGACCGAGGTCGCGTCGACGAACACCTTCAGGCCGTCCATTTCGAAAGTCTTGTCCATCATTCCAGCGCCGTTTTCGAACTGCATGGAATAGGAGAAGCCGGAGCATCCGCCACCCACGACTCCAATGCGCAAGCCGGCGGGAACGGGGTTCTGCTGGGCCATGATCTCTTTCACCTTGGTGACAGCATTGGCGGTTAGAGTGACAGGGGCAGCCTTCTTGGTCACTTCAGGGACGGTTGTGGTGGCCATTCGTATCTCCTTGGCTTTAAAGCTGTTTGATTATAGCAAATGTGGTTTCTGACACAAGCGTTCATGTTGGAGCGGACTTGGAAAACCACCTATCTGTTGGATGCGCCCTGGGGATGGGAAGTCGCATTCTTCCCGTTGCCGTAACAGACTCCGAACAAAGGGATTAATTCACACCCGGGGCTTGCCAACAGGTCTATAATCATCCGCATTAGGGCCTTCCCCGGGACTGGACGCGGGGTTCTGCGCACCCTGCTTCCCTCAGTGGAAAGCCGCTGCACCTGGTTTTGGAATCTGCCGAGGTGGCTTATGACGCTGACTGTCGTGACGGTTGTATTCGGAGTGTTCGCCGTTGGTCTGATCATCCTCCTGATTTACAAGAGCACACTCACCATGCACGAGGATGACCAACTGTTTCTGGATGACCACAATTCCCACATGCAGGAAGAGCAGACGGAACTATTGACCAAGGTCAACCGGCTCGTGCTGCCGGTCCGGGTTTTCAGCATCGGGTCGGGAGTCTTTCTGCTGGTGCTGGTTGCGATGTTGATCTACCAAAAGCTGAACGAAGTGCAGTAAGCGTCATTTGCGGGTTGTTGCGCCACCTGCGACAGGGCTCGCCGGGGGCGATGCGAAGCCTGCCGCGAAGCCGTCTCGTTGTCGTGCGTGTTTTCCATAGTGCGCTCGAACGCGCCGCAGGAGATGCCACTTCAAGCTGATGGGCGGTTCCTCGGAACCACAAGGTCAGGTAACATCATCAGCGTTATACCGTTCTTCCCTCCAAAGAAGAAAATCGATTGCAGGGTTGCAAGTGAGATCCATCTCAACGATCTAATAAGGCTTGGAAACGAGCTCTCGGTCAGATAACTTAGTAAGTTCAGCAGCAACGGGCAACTTTTAGGATGTAACCAGATTCCTACGGCGGGAGAACTCCACTCATGCACTCAGCTCCTGCGGAAGTAATCCCCGAACCTGAGTCTCCAATCGATCCGGGAACGCGACCGGAACAACCTAGGGACGATGAATCGCGCCCGCGAAAGTTGCGCGGTTGGTTGATTGGGATCGCCGTCGCCATTGTGGTTCTGCTGCCCATCATTCTTGCTCTGATAACCCGTACTCGCTCCACTGGACCGGGCAACCAGTCGGTGCAATCGACCCTAATTACTCCAGGTCAAGTCCTCCGGCTCAAGGGAACCACTGAAGCGGTGCAGGCGCGTGCCATCCTCGCGCCCCTGCTGGCGGGGCAATCGGTGCCCACCCTTACGATCATCCACCTCACCGCTGCGGGTACGCGCGTCAAGCAGGGCGATCTGCTGGTGGAGTTTGACCGGCAGGCGCAGATGCGCGATTTCGTCGACAAGCAGGCCGACTACGCCAAGCTCGTCGATCAGGTGCTAGGGGAGCAGGCGAAGGAGAATTCGGCACGGGCCAAAGATGAAACCGAGTTGAAGACGGCTGAAGACAATCTCCGCAAGACAGAATTCGAAATGCAGAAAACGGAGATTGTGTCGCGCATCGATGCGGAAAAGAATCAGGAGAATCTCGACGAAGCCAAGGCGACTTACGACCAGCTACAGGAGACGTTCGACCTGAAACGCAAGGCGGCGCAGGCGGCAATTCGCATTCTGGAAATTCAACGCGATCGCACGCAGCAGAACATGCTGCACGCGCGCGCGAACGCGGACCTGATGCAGATTCGCTCTCCGCTTGATGGGGTCGTCGTGCTGAACACGATCTGGAAACAAGGCACCATGGGCGAGGTGCAGGAGGGCGACCAGATACGTCCGGGCGTGCCATTCATGCAGGTAGTGAATCCTGCGGCGATGCAGGTGCGGGTAATGGCCAACCAGCAAGATTTCCCCAGCCTGCAGGTTGGGCAGACGGCGAAAGTCCGGCTGGATGCTTACCCGGATCTGGTGTTCCCCGCCAAGCTGGAACAACTGGCACCTATCGGGGAAGGGGGGGATTTTTCCAGCAAGCTGCGATCGTTCGTAGTGGTTGTGTCCATCACGGGAAATGATCCTAAGTTGATGCCCGATCTCTCTGCCGCAGTGGATGTGGATGTCACGAAACAGAGTGCCGGATCGAACTCGACCCAAGGGAGCGGTTCGTAATGATAAAGCGCTTTCGCCAGCTTTCGATGCAACGCAAGGCGATGGCCATCGCGATTCTGGTGCTGGCGGGAAGCGGAGTTCTGCTGGGCGCGGTGCGTCTCGGGAAGCGCGCTCCTACCGTACCGACGATCGCAGTCAAGCGTGGAGAGTTTCTCGACTCACTGCAGTTTCGCGGTGAGGTGAAGGCGCTGAAATCGGTAACCATCAGCGCGCCATCGGATGCAGGCGATCTGCAGATTATCAAAGTCTCCGCGGAAGGCGCGGTGGTAAAGCCGGGCGACGTGGTCGTTGAGTTCGATAAAACGAAAACGGAGCAAGACCTCGCGCAGTACCGGTCAAGCCTGAAGTCGGCGGAGGCGGGAATCGATCAGGCGCGCGCGCAGGCGCGACTGACGGAAGAAGAAGACACGACCACGGTTCTGAAAGCGCGTTATGCGGTGGAGTCAGCCAAGCTCGAGGCCAGTAAGCAGGAGATCGTCTCTAAGATCGAAGGAGAAGAAGCGAAGCTGAAGCTAGCGGACGCCGAGCAGGCGCTGCGCGAAGCGGAGACGAAACAGAAATCGGACAAGGCTCTCAACAAGGCGACCATCGAGAGTACCGAACAGGCAAGCAAGAAGGCCCAGTTTGACGTGCAACGCGCGGAGCGGGCTTTGTCGCAGATGAGCGTCCACGCGCCATCTGCAGGAACGATCAGCCTGCTGGACCACTGGACCGGCTCCAGCGACGCTCCCTACCGGCCGGGAGATCGCGCATGGCCGGGAGCAGCTATTGCAAACTTGCCGGACGCGACGACGCTCCGCGTTTCCGCGCGAGTGGATGAAACCGAACGCGGCCGACTCGCTCCGAAACAGTCCGTAACGGTGCAGTTGAACGCCATCCCAGACCGGCAGTTCACGGGGCACATCGAGCAGATCGGAGCCCTTGCCAGTATGGATTTTTCCGGTGGCTGGCCTCCTACTCGTAACTTTGTTCTCGAGATCGCTCTCGATCAGACGGACTCGCGCTTCAAGCCTGGCATCTCCGGGCAGGTCACTGTAATCGTGGACCGGGTGCCCGACGCCATCACGATCCCGACACAGGCGATGTTTCAGAAATCGGGACAAAATGTAGCGTACGTGTGGCGTGGAGCACAGTTCGAGGAACGCGTCATCGACGTCTCTAGGCGAAGTGGTGACAAAATCATGGTTGCGAAAGGCGTCAGCGCCGGAGAGCAAGTGGCGCTGAGGGATCCTACGGCGAAGGAGTAGACCCAGTCGCGATGAAAAGCAGGCGTGCCATCACGTGGGCGGTCGCAGCGGTCGTCCTTTGCGCCGTCGTTGGTGTACTGGCGGCGGTGCGCCGGGCATCGCCGACTACTACGACGAGCGATGTGCCGACTGGAAGCGTGAAGCGCGGCGATCTCGACATGAAGGTGTATCTCACCGGGGAACTCCACGCGAGTCGTTCGGAGATGCTGCTCGCGCCTCCCATTGGCGGAGGCTCACTGCAGATCACGCATTTGCTCCATACGGGTGCGCCCGTCAAGAAGGGCGAACTCGTAATGGAGTTCGATCCCACCGAGCAGCATTTCAAAGTGGATCAGAACAGTTCCGAGTTGCTGCAAGCCGAACAGGAGATCACCAAGGCAAAGGCCGACGCAGCAGTAGTCGCGGCGCAGGACAAGGTCGCCCTGCTCAAAGCACGTTTCGACGTAAGACGCGCCGAACTGGACGTGCAGAAGAACGAACTGGTCAGCAGCATCGACGCGCGGAAGAATGATCTGGCTCTGGAACAGGCCAAGCGAGTACTCGCCGAACTGCAGCAGGACGTCAAGTCCCGTAGCGCGTCGAATCAGGCCACCATCTTGCTGGCGGAAGAAAAGCGGAACAAGGCAAAGCTGGCAATGGACCAAGCACAAGGAAACATCGACAAGATGCGGGTTACCGCTCCTATCGACGGCCTGGTTGCCCTGGAAAAGAACGAGGGGGCGATGGGTGGATTTTGTTGCTTCCCGGGCCAGACGTTCCCGGAGTATCGCGAAGGCGACCAGGTGCAGCCCGGCAGAACCGTGGGGCAGGTGGTGGATCCGAAAGAAATGGAACTGAGCGCAAAAGTTGGAGAACTCGAACGCAACAATGTTAAAGAAGGACAGCCGGTGGACATCCAGTTCGACGCATTCCCCGGCAACACGTTCCACGGCACGGTGAAGACGGTGGGCGGCAACAACACGCGCAGATTCTGGGAAGACGACACCAGCACCAAGTTCGAAGTGACCATCAAACTGGCGACCACGGACCCGCGCATGCGTCCGGGACTGACGGCGCACATTTTCATCAATGGCGATCCGCGCAAGGACGTGCTGTACGTGCCTCGGCAGGCGTTGTTCCTGAAAGAAGACAAGCGCGTCCTATTTGTGCGAAACGGCAGCAACTTTGAACCGCATGAAGTGAAGATTCAGGCCGAGAACGAAAGCCGCGCTGCCATCGAAGGTATCGGCGCCGGCACGGAGGTCGCCTTGATCGATCCCACGGCACCAAGGAAAGCGACGACTCCGGGTGCAGCTTCGCCTGCCGGCGGCGGAGGCGCTCCATAGTGGCCACCGTCGCCTCCACTCCCCACGCACGGATTCGCGGCTATCAGCAGTGGCTCCCTGACATGCAACTGGGACTGCAGAACCTGCTGCTGCACCGGTTGCGGTCATTGCTGACCATGCTGGGGATGATCTTTGGTGTCGCGGCTGTGGTCTCGATGCTTTCCATCGGCGCGGGCGCACGCCAAAAAGTGATGGCCCTGATCGAGCAGATGGGCGTTCACAACTTGATCGTCGAAGCGAAAGAGACCACTGATGATCAGGCTCATCAGAAAATTCGCAAACTGTCTCAGGGGCTGTCGTTTCAGGATTATCGGGTGATTCGCGACGATGTGAACGACATTGTGGCGGCGACGCCGCGAAAGCGGATGATTCTCTCCAAGACCATTCCGAAAGCACAGCAGGATCCGCCGACTGTCTACGGAGTCAATCCGAACTACTTGCAGATCGCGGGACTGCACGTGCTGCAAGGCCGGTTCTTCAATGAGGACGAAGAAACCCGTGGCGCGCCAGTCGTCGTGCTGGGCGCGGCAGCACGCTCGAGCCTGTTCGGTTCCGCGGATCCGGTCGGTCAGTATGTGAAGGCCAACGAGACCTGGTTCCGCGTGATTGGCGTGGCCTCGCCGCAACTGAGTTCACAAACTGAAGTGGCAGGCGTGCCTTCGCAGGACCTCAATAACATCATGTACGTTCCCCTGAACTCGGCGCTTCTTCGACTCGAGGATAACTACAGCAGCGTGCGCGATGAAATTGACGGCATCTACTTGAACATTCGCGACAACGCGGATATGGCGTCGGTGGCGCAGGTGGTGCGGGCGATCCTCGATTCGTCGCATCATTCCGCGGGCGATTTCAGCGTCATTGTCCCGGCCGAACTGCTCGCCGAGCAGAAGCGGACAGAAAGATTATTCAATGCGGTCATGGTGGCGATCGCGTCCATTTCCCTGCTGGTGGGCGGGATTGGCATCATGAACATCATGCTGGCCAGCATTCTGGAACGGACGCGCGAGATTGGCGTTCGCCGCGCCGTAGGCGCTCGGCAGTCGGACATCATCCGCCAGTTCGTGGTCGAAGCCATGCTGATCTCTTTCGTGGGCGGAAGCTTCGGCATTCTGTTTGGCTTCGTGATGTCGCGCCTCATCGCGTTGCTGGCAGGCTGGTCGACGATCGTGACGCTGAGCTCCATTCTGCTCGCGTTCATCGTCTCGATTACCGTGGGTCTCGTTTTCGGAATTTATCCTGCAGTCAAAGCCGCACGTCTGGATCCGGTCGAAGCGATTCGCTGGGAGTAGGCGGCGCGGCCGTCATCATCACGGCACCAGTCAACACACCTTGGAGGAATTGAGGAATGAAATATTCTCGTCTGGGCCTTTTCGTTTGTCTCCTGCCGTTCATTCTGTTCACCCCGCCAAGTTGGGCGCAACAGCGCGAGGAATACCGCGACTTTGCCACGCCGCAAGTCCGCTCCGACAAACTAGGAGCGCCGGAGCACCTGCGGAGTTATGTGGCCGACGGAAAACTCCGGCTCAGCCTGCGGGACGCCGTCGTCCTCACGCTGGAGAACAACAGCTTCGTGAGGATTCAGGAAACACAGGTGGACTTTTCGAAATTCGCGCTGCTGGGTGCACACGCGCCGTTCGATCCTAATATCACGAGCTCGTACAACGTGACGAGTACGACGTCTCCACCCTTCAGCCAGTTGCAGGGAACCGGGACGGCTCCAGTGAACACGACCACACAATTTGCGCAATTCAACTACTCACAAACGTTCGAGACCGGCACGAACGTTCAGGGAGGACTGAATAGCAACAACAATTTCACGAACAACTCTTTCAACCTGATTAATCCGTCGATCAGTTCCGTGCTGAGCTTCCAAGTTACCCAGCCGTTGCTACGAAATGGCTGGCTCTTTCCCAACCGCGCACCACTGATGATTGCGCGACGAAATCTCGAACAATCGCAGGCCAATTTTGCCGCGGAAGTAAACAACAACGTTCTGCAGGCAGTGTCACAGTACTGGTCGGTAGTCGAAGCACGCGGAAACCTTGAGGTGGCGAAGAGTTCGATGGACGCCGCCGAGGCGACTTACAAACACGACAAGAGAGCGCTGGAACTGGGCGCGTTGCCTCCTTTGGACATCTACCGTTCAGAATCGCAGGTGGCTTCGAGGCGCGTGCAGGTGATTCAGAGCGAATACGCTCTCAAACAGGCGGAAGACCAACTACGCATGACGATCGGAGCCGATCAGGATCCGAATATTCAGGCTCTCGATCTTGAGCTTACCGAAAAGCCAGAACCAGAGGGCGAGTTACGGACTATCGACACGGCCACTGCCCTGCAGCAAGCTCTGACGAAACGCCCCGAGATTGACGCAGTCCGCGCCGCCCTGGCCAGAGACCAAACCAGCATCCGCTTGGCGCACAATCATCTCCTGCCGGAACTCGATCTGATGGGTCTGTACGGCAGCAATGGACTGAACTCGACATTCGTAAACGGCCAGCCGGTCATGACTTCGTCAGCGAATCAGCTCTTCCACTTCAACTATCCCACATATGAGGCCCAACTTTCCTTAACTCTGCCGCTGAAGAATCGGGCCGCGAAGGCCGAGATGGGAAACGCGCTCGTGTCACGGCGCAGTGACCTCTACAACGAACGCCAACTCCGCGAGCAGGTCATGCTCGATGTCAGCAACTCGGTCCATCAGCTCGAGCAGGCAAAACTTAGCATCGCCGCCGGCAAGGAATCGTTGGACCTGGCGAAGAAGACGATGGCCGCGGAGCAGCGCAAGTATGACTTGGGTTCGGAAACGATCTTCTTCGTGCTGGAAGCGCAAACTGAGCTCGCCAGCGCGCAACTGAGCCTGCTGCAGGCCGAGGTCAACTATCAGCTCGCAGTGGCCGGCCTCGATCATGCCACCGGGGAATTGCTGGAGCCCTATCATGTGCAGATCGCCGAGCTGACCCACTAGATTGCAGCCCCAGACGATCCTGTGGCGCTCTGTGCGTCTTCCCCACGGCTTTCAAAGGCAGTAAACTATTATTCCGCAGTGCGAAAGTGGCGGAATTGGCAGACGCACCAGACTTAGGATCTGGCGGGTAAAACCGTGGGGGTTCGAGTCCCCCCTTTCGCACCAATGATTCTGACTGCCACATCAATGCGCAACGAACGCAACTCTATTCTGCAGACCTCCACCGATCGAGAATTAGGCATGGGCCGGACCATCACGCGGAGAGATTTCCTCAACGGTGTGAGCATCGCCGTGGGCGCATCCCTGGTGGCGGGCAGCCCGTGGGTAGACGCGTTTGGCGTCGCGAATTCTCCTTTCGCTCAGCAGAAGGAGGCGGACTATTATCCGCCCGCCAAGACCGGCATGCGCGGAAGCCATGATGGTTCTTGGGAAGTCGCGCATGACCTTCGCGACGGCAAGCAATGGCCGGAAGGGACTGCCGACAAGGAAGTATATGACTTGATCGTCGTCGGTGGCGGCATCAGCGGGCTGGCTGCGGCGTATTTCTTCCGCAGATTCGCGGGGCCAGACTCCAGGATTCTCGTTCTCGACAATCATGACGACTTTGGCGGACATGCGAAGCGCAATGAGTTTCGCTCGGGCGGCCGCCTGCTGCTGGGATATGGAGGCACACAGTCGATTGAGGCGCCGGCCCACTACAGCGCCGTCTCTAAGGAACTGCTGCACGACCTGGGGATCGACGTAAAGCGCTTCTACAAGTACTACGACCAGAAACTATTCGCCAAAATGAAGTTGAACGAGGGGACATTTTTCAACAAGGAAACCTTTGGCGAGGATCGACTGGTCATCGAGGAATCATCCCTCTACTTGGGTCCGCGCTACTCGCACAAAGTGGTGGAACAGATGCCGATAGCGCCGGAGGCACGGCGCGACCTGATCCGACTACAAGAGGCGAAGGTCGACTATCTGGCAGGACTGAGTCCCGAACAGAAGCGGGTCAAGTTGATCCAGAAGAGCTACAAGGATTTTTTGCTGCAAGACGTGAAGGTGCATGCCGACGTCGTGAAGGTTTTCCAGACCACGACACACGATCAGTATGCCGTTGGCATTGACGCAGTCTGCGCCTACGATTGCGCCCAGTATGGCTTTCCCGGTTTCGCCGGCATGCACCTGCCGAAGCGGCGCACCGGGGACGATGAGAACGAAGAAGAGCCTTACATCTTCCACTTCCCTGACGGCAACGCGTCGATCGCGAGAATCCTGGTGCGTTCCCTTGTGCCGGGATCGGCGTCCGGGAACACGATGGAAGACATCGTTACCGCACGCATGAATTACGCCGCCCTTGACGATACCGCGTCCAAAGTCAGGATCAGGCTGAACAGCACTGCCGTGCACGTGAAGCACGTCGGCGATCCAAACACCGCAAAAGAGGTTGAGGTCACCTATGTTCGCGAAGGTGAGGCGCGCCGGGTGCGCGCGGCATCCTGCGTTCTAGCCTGCTACAACATGGTCATTCCCTATCTTTGTCCGGAGATGCCGGACAAGCAGAAGGAAGCTCTCGCCTACGCGGTGAAGATTCCGCTCGTCTATGTGAATGTACAAATCAGAAATTGGCATTCGTTTCAAAAGCTGGGCCTGAGTTCGGTCTACGCTCCGGGGGGATACTTCTCGAACATAGCACTGGACTATCCCGTGTCGATGGGCGGATACAGCTTCCCCGCGTCGCCTAACGAGCCGTGCGTTCTGCACTTGCTGCGCACTCCTTGCCAACCGGGACTGCCCTGCAAAGACCAGTACCGGGCGGGACGATGGGAACTGTTCAGCACGAAGTTCGAAACCTTTGAGCATCAGGTGCGCGATCAGTTGGGCCGCATGCTTTCTGCTGGGGGATTCGATCCGGCCTCGGATATTGAGGCAATCACTGTCAATCGGTGGCCGCATGGTTATGCCTACGAATACAATCGCCTCTTCGAAGCGCTGGACCGCCAGGATTCGGAGCGGCCGTGCGTGATCGGGCGGCAGCCGTTTGGTCGGATTACCGTTGCGAACTCTGATGCCGATGGGCACGCGTATACCAACATTGCCATCGACCAGGGTCATCGAGCGGTGAAGGAAATCATGGCCATGCGCGGGGTCCGCACCCGTTAGACTGGATTTTGCGTGACTCCCATGACGACGTCACCCTTTCCACTTCCCGAAGAATTCAACGCGGCATCGTACTTCGTCGACCGGCATATCGCCGAAGGTCGTGGCGACAAGGTCGCAATCGAATGCGAGGACCGGCGTGTCACTTACCGCCAGCTTTTCGATTCGGTCAACCGGGTGGGAAATGCGCTGACGAGTTTAGATGTGCGCCCCGAAGAACGCGTCTTCCTGCTTTTGCTGGATACTCCGGAATTTGCCGCGAGCTTTTTCGGGGCCATCAAGATTGGAGCGGTACCTGTCCCCGTCAACACGCTGTTGAAGCCGGCTGACTACGAATTTCTGCTCAATAACTCTCGGGCGCGGGTTGCGATTGTCACCGATTCCCTTTTGCCTCTGCTGCAGGCGATTCCTGTTGAGAAACTCGCTTACGTTGAGAAGATGATTGTCGTCGGACGCGAGGAAAGACCGGGCACACTGTCATTTGATTCCTGGACTCGCGACCGCTCCGCCAGTCTCGAAGCGGCGCACACCAGCAAGGACGATGCCGCCTTCTGGCTTTATTCTTCAGGGAGCACCGGGCGGGCGAAAGCTTGTGTGCATCTGCAGCACGACATGGTTGTGTGCGCAGAACGTTATGCGAAGGCGGTTCTGAATGTCACTCAAAATGATCGCCTCTTCAGCGTAGCCAAGCTTTTCTTCGCTTACGGACTGGGGAACGGGCTCTATTTCTCGTTGGCCGTGGGAGCAACCAGCATCCTACTGGCTGGTCCTCCGCGACCGCAGAGCGTTTTCGACGTGGTGGAACGATTTCGTCCAACACTGTTTTTCTCTGTGCCTTCCAACTATGCGAAGTTGCTGGCTCATTCGGCGAACGAGGGACACAGCCCGGATTTCTCTTCGGTTCGCCATGCGATCTCCGCGGGGGAATGCCTGCCAGCCGCCATCTTCCACCGCTTCAAAGAACGCTTTGGCGTGGAGATTCTCGATGCCATCGGATCGACGGAAGCGCTGCATATGTTCATCGCGAACCGACCAGGAGCGGTCAAACCCGGATCAAGCGGGAAGATTATTCCTGGCTTTGATGCACGCATC
>Ga0265316_10005967_pt1 | contig 11727 bp, 5 predicted proteins | sample 4522metaG_FD_202092 | JGI IMG/M metagenome (GOLD analysis project Ga0265316, IMG submission 202092) | Rhizosphere microbial communities from Carex aquatilis grown in University of Washington, Seatle, WA, United States - 4-5-22 metaG | ecosystem: Host-associated > Plants > Roots > Rhizosphere >...
GTCCTGACGGCGAAGAGGGCGCTGGCCTTGGCTGATGCGAAGCTCGCCGAATCCCTCAAACGCAGAATGGCGGGCTACGAAGCGGGGACGGCCTTCCGCGATCGGTAGGTGAGAAACGCGGCCGCGACCAGTCCCCCGCCCCCGAGCGCGAAGGTGGAAGGCTCCGGCGCCGGCTGCGGCCCGTTGTCCTGGAACTGCGGCCCCACAAGCATCTGGGCAGCGCTTCCGCCAGAATCGGTGTTGACGTAAACGAACGCAAGGTCGGAGGTCTGGAACGGAGCCTGAAGGTCCGGGCCCAAGGCGTCCTGTTCATAACTGTTCGCCAAGCCCAGCACGGTTGGATCGGTGGGGTTGTTCAGGTCGCTGGACACGGCCACGCTCCCTGAGGCCAGTCCGTCTCCTCCGTCTTCGACGATGTCCCAGATGGCAAGTTGGAGTGCCGCCCCCTGGGCTGACGTTGTCACCGCCGGCAGCTCATTGTCAACCAGCCACGCGGCTTCTTCCAGGTTTCTGCCGTAGGCCTGCTGGGCCTCGGAGGGGCTCATGACAGTGGTGTAGTAGGTCCCGAAACCAATGTCGACAAACAACTGCGCGCAGAGGGAATCCCGGCTGTAAGTTTGGTTGAGCAGGATATTGATCACGCCGGCGTAGTAAACACTCTTGGGCGTCCCGAGCTCGTTGATCCAGAGGCCGTACTCCCCACGCGTCGAGTCCACGCCCGTAACGGTGATCGTATCGGCATAGGCCAGGCCGCAGCCCACGGACAGCATCAAGATGAGAATCAAGCCCCGGCGGCCCATAAGACTAGTACCCCCACGTGAACGTGAATAATCGCTTCCGAAATCCAAGATAGCACGGAAACATAACAAAACGAGCTTGTTACTGGAATACAAGCGTACTGTGTCGTACCATCTACAAATCACAAACAGTACTATGGCTCCGGCTCCGGACACTACGCCGTGATCTGAAAGAGCCGGTTCTTCCTTGCGGCCGGCGCATCCGCAGCAGGCTCTCCTCCTGGAACCCGCCCAGGTTCCGCGAAACACATCTCCGGCAACCGCCCCTGGCGGCTTCTGCCCGAGGTCGTGAAGCGCCGGGCGACGGGGGCTCTTCCTGCCCAGTCAGGGAGCGCGGCGCCCGTGATCACTATGCGTAGCAAAGTGTCTATTCAATGTGCCGTGCCCGGCGCCGGCTGTGCGCGCCGCTCCAGCAGTCCAAAATCTGGTTCGACAATACTGAATTCAGATCAAGAAAAGCGGCACCCCAAACCTACTAGTGCTGTGGTTGCGTTTAATTCTTGTCGCCCGTGGCGCGCGGTGGGATAATATGACTAGAACTGGACTCGCTCTCCTGCCAGGATGCCTGGTGAAGGGCCCGGGTAACAAAGACCCTGTCGGAAGCCCGCTGTAGCCCCGGCTTATTCCCAATGTGCCGAGGCGGGCAGGGCTATCGTACGAGGAGAGGCCTATGGCAGACTACCACCGGAAAGACGTGGGCGTAGCGTCCACGAGCCGCGGCGAAGAAACGTTCCAGCCGGAGAGAACCGTCGCCGTTCTGGCGATCAGCCCCAATGAGGACGACCACCTGTTCCTGGCGAACATTTTCAGCCACACGAACTGGCAACTCCGGGCGGCGCGCACCTGGCGGGATGCGCTCGGCATGCTCGGCAGGCAGCGCATCCCCGTCCTCGTCTGCGAGAGCCAGTTGCTCGATGCCACCTGGAAGGAAGTCCTCGCGGAGCTTGCGCAACTGCCGGAGCGGCCGGTTCTGATTGTGGCCTCGCGCCTGGCCGACGAGGCGTTCTGGGCGGAGGTTCTGAACCTGGGCGCTTACGACGTGCTGATGAAGCCCTTCGATGCCACCGAGGTCTTCCGCGTCGTCAGCCTGGCGTGGCTGAGTTGGAAGAACGACCGCGAGCGGCTGGTGAGCCGTTCGGTAGCCTCGGCCGAATACGCCCGCGCCGCGGGACTGTAGCGGCCGCCGGCCATTCGTCGCAATGCCCGAGCTATGGCTGATTGCCGATGACTGCCAGTCACACCCCCGGAACCGAGGCGTGGCGTTCGATTTTTCCCCAGCCGACCAAGCCACCGCGAATCGCGTAGAGCACGGACCGCAATAGCACCCACTGCATGAGCATTCGGTAGTAAACCCTCTGAAAGAAAAGCCATACTAGATCCCTCGGCGGCTCCCCCTCGAGCCCATACGCCAGCAGACCGGTCATGAGCTCCAGCACGAAGAACGCGCCATAGTAGACCAGTACGATCTTCCAGTTTCCGGCAAACAGCGCGATGATCATGGCCAGATCCGCGAAGGGCGAGAGAACCGAAAGCAGCACCTGGAACAACCAGATGCTCGGAAGTGCAACCAGCCCCAGGGAGCCGCAGCGCGGATCGAACGTCGCGTCCCGGTGTTTCCACGCCGCCTGCAAAGTGCCGAAGGACCACCGGAAGCGCTGGCGCGCCAGGCTCCGGGTGTCCTCGGGCGCCTCCGTATAGGCGACGGCCTCTTCGTCATAGCGGATACGGTAGCCCAGCCGCCGGATCGCCAGTGTCAGGTCGGTGTCTTCGGCCAGGGTTGCGTTGCCGAAACCGCCCGCGGCCAGCACCAGACTCTTGCGCCATGCGCCGGCCGCCCCCGGAACCACGGTGATGGCGTTCATCACGTCGAGCGCCCGGCGATCCAGGTTGAAGCCGTAAACGTACTCGATGGACTGGAAGCGCGTGATCCACTTGCCCCGGTTGCCGACGCGCGCGTTGCCCGAAACGGCGCCAACCCTGGGGTCCGCAAAGTGCCGTACCAGCTTCGCGATGGTTCCGGGACGGAAGATCGTGTCCGCATCCACCGCTACCAGGATTTCGTTGGTGGCCAGCGAGATGGCGTGGTTCAACGCGGCCGCCTTGCCGGCGTTTGGCTGCGTTGAAATGGTCACGCGGGCGTCGTCACCGAAAGCCTCTTGTAAGATCCGCAACGTCCCATCCCGCGAGCCATCGTCGATCACGACCACCTCGATGTCCGCGTAGCCGTTGGAGAGCACCGACTCCACCGTCTTCCGGATGACCTTTTCCTCGTCGTAAGCCGCAATCACGACCGAGACAGGAGGCCGGAAGGCAGGGTCGAAGGTGCGCCGCCGCGCCTTGAACTTCTGGACCACGGCCAGGCCGCCGTAAACCAGCGACCGCAGCGCCGTCAGGTAGATGGCCCAGAGAAACAGGATACCGACGACCTTCTTGAAATTGCTCTTGGTTCCGAAGGCCTGCCCTTCGATTTCGGCCCACCGCAACTCGTTGGGGTCCGGCAGCGGCATCAACTGGTCTCTCGTCTTCCCGATCAGGTCGCCGATCGAGACGAAGCGGTAGCCGTCGCCGCGGAGCGTGTCGATGATGCGCGGCAGCGCAGCCACCGTGGCTGAGCGGTTACCGCCGCCATCGTGCAGCAGGATGATGTTTCCCTCGTCCTTCTCGGCCATGATGTCGGCCAGGATCGCCTCCGGAGTGATGTCCGGCTGCCAGTCGCGCGGGTCGATGCGCTCGCCGATGCTCAGGTAGCCGGCCTGCTGGGCTCGCAGGATCGGGATGACCTCGTCGATGGTCTGCGGCTCGCTATCGGCGTTGTAAGGCGGCCTAAACAGCTTGGTCGAGCGGCCGGTGGTGTGCTCGATGATGCGCAGCGTGGCGGCCAACTCCAGGCGCGTGCGCTCCGCCGACACAGCGGCAATGTTCGGGTGCGAGTAGGTGTGGTTGCCGATCGTGTGGCCCTCCTCGTACTCGCGGCGGAGCAGGTTCGTCGATTGCTCCGCTTCCACGCCCACGACAAAGAAGGTGGCGGGCACGCCGCGCGCTTTCAGAATGTCCAGGACGGCCGGAGTGTACTTTGGATCCGGGCCGTCGTCGAAGCTCAGCGAGAGCACCTTACCCTCGGGCTTTCCGCTGCTTTCGACAACGTAATAGGACGGATACTGGTCGTAACGTTCCACGAAATCGCCGTCCGGCCGGCGCCAGACATTGCGCCGGCCCTCCTGCGGGGTCTCCGAGACGCGGAGCACCTCGCCGTCGCCGTATCGGATCACGGACTGCTGGGCGGAGAGCGGCGTAAGTTGCCCGGCGTCGAACGCGGCGGTCGGCCAGGTCTCGGGCTTCATGACAGTCCACAGCCCCGGGTCTTCCGCGCCCAGACGCCACAGGCCGTAGCCGCGGAAACCCGCGTCCTCGATGGCGTTGATCTGGTTGAGGCCAGTGACGGCGTCCAGCAGCCACACCTCGTGCTGCTGGCCGCCGGCCGTGTAGCGCAGCACGGGATTCTCCATATCCGGGTCCCATACAATCGCCGCGTGGTTCGATTTCGCAGCCGACACCACGTCGCCAAAGCCCACCTCGGCCGAGCCCCGCCCACCGATCATCCAGTCGTAGCCGTATCCTCCCATCCCGATCACGGTTTTCTCGGGCGGAAGGAGCTTGGCGAGCTGCCCGAGCTGCCCGTCGAACCACTCCTGGGAGGCCACCGGCCCTGGGCTCCCGGACTGGTAGTGCTCGTCGTAGACCATCGGCACGACGAAGTCGCACAACGCGGCGAGTTCGCGCAGGTCGTAGGCGGAGTCGCCCGCCGGGACGCTCTGGGTCACCAGCATCCCCGCTGGCTTCAGCCGGTCGCTCAGGGCGCGCATGAACGCGACCATCCGCCCGCGGTCCGCCCCCCGCAGTTCCTCGAGATCGATATTGACGCCGGCGAACTTGTGCTCCACCAGGTTGCTGTAGATGTTATCCACCAGGTTTTCGCGCGCCTGGGCGCTCGAGAGCACCTGGCGGAGGTCGCCCGCCTGCCACCCGTCGCGGAAGTTGGTGACCATAGCCAGCACCGGCAACCTGGCGTCGCTGGCGATGCGGGCGACGACGGGGTCTGTCTGGTCGTCCAGGTCGCCCTTGCCGTTCTGGAGCACCAGCCACTCCGGAACCAGGTGCGTCAGGTGCTGCAGATTGAGCCGCAGAGAGACGATGCTGGCGGGGTCCCAGTTGACGTAGTACCCGAACACGACTGGCTGGGAAGGACCGGTGCGGGCGGCCGTTTTGGGATGGATGACGGGCGAAGCCGAGCGCACATATTTCACGTTCTTGACGGCTTTTTGCAGCTTAAATGGCACATTCTTGGCGGCTCTTTCACCCCGGATCACGCTCGGCACTTCCGAGAACCGCACCAGGTGCTCGACGGCAGGCAAGCCGAGATTCGGCAACTGCGGGCTGATGAAGAGGCTCAAAAGGAACACGCAGAAGGCCAGAAGTCCAAAAACACCGGCCGCGCCAGCGATACGCCGCACCCGCGCCCAGCGGCGTCCGGAGGGGTCGTGGAAGACGAATGTGGAGCTCATCCCGATTTTCGTACCCGGCAATCCTGGCGCGGCCAATCGGCGGTGGCGCGTTTGCCGAGTCGTCACTTCTTCTTAACTGCTTGCAATCGAATGAGTTTCCATTATCGCAAATGTACCGGCGGCGGAGGAGGGCGGCCGAGAGCCAAACCTCACGGAGAGAGTCCGACGCATGGTTACACTTACGCATAGACGGCGTCTCCCAAAATGAGGAGCCTGGCTGGGCTTGTCATTTGTAAGTCGCGGAATAATAAGGTATTCTTTGATGTAATGGGCTCCTCAGGCTGTGGCCTCCAACTTGCTTGCGTCGTGACGGGGGAGCCCTGCAAGCTCTTGGTGTAGGTTGATGAGGGAACTCAAGTTCAAGTTCTCAGGCGCGCTGCTGATGATCCTCACCGTGGCAGCGGCGGTGTCTGCGTTCATCAACTTTCAGCAACAAAGCAGGTTCAAGCTGCCCGACGATGGTGTCACGTGGGTGGACCGCGATGGATCGGTCAAGGCACTCCACGTTACCCCCGGGAGCCCCGCCGACCGCGTCGGGGTGCGCAAAGACGACGTCGTAGTGAAGATCGCTGGAGCCCCGATCCAAAGGTCCATCGAGGTCAGCCAGGTGCTGGTCGGCGTCGGAGCGTGGAACAAGGCCACCTATGTGTTGCGCCGCAAGGGCGTCGAGTTTGAAGCGCCGCTGATCATCGGAACGGCTCTGCGGAACTACGCGGCGCTCTACTGGCAGTACGCCGTCGGGCTGGTCTACCTGGGAGTCGGGCTGTTCGTGTTCTTCCGGCGCGGCAATGCGCCCCGCTCGTTGCACTTTTATACGCTCTGCCTGATGTCGTTCATCCTGTCGGCGTTCCACTACACCGGGAAGCTCAACAGCTTCGACAAAGCCATGTACTACGGCAATTTGCTGGCTGGTCTGTTCGCGCCGACCATCTTCCTGCACTTCTGCCTGGTGTTCCCGGAGAAGCGGGGATGGTTCCGGCGGAGCGGGCGGATCCTCGCAGTCTACGTGCCGGCGGTCCTGGTGACGACGGTGGTCCTGGGAGTGAGCTCGGGGGTGGTACGGGTATCGGTTGAACCGGTCGAACTGGCCTGGCTGCTGGACCGCATCTGGGTGGTGTTCCTGACCGCCACCTACCTGTTCGGAGGCTGGGTGCTGCATCGCACCTACCGCCGCGTGCAGGACCCGATCATCCGGCAGCAGCTCAAGTGGCTGCGCATGGGCGCGATCCTGGGCGCTGCCCCGTTCGCCGTTTTCTACGCCATTCCTTACGGTCTCATGGGGTCGATTCCCAACACGTACATGGACGCCGCGGTGCTCTCGTTCGTGCTGATCCCCATCACCTGGGCGTATGCCATCGTGCGTTACCGTCTGATGGACGTAGACATCATCTTCCAGCAGGGCTATGTGTACACGCTGGCGACCATCTGTGTGCTGGCCGTGTTCTATGGGCTGATTTTCTGGGTGGGCGGCCTGGAGGATATCGGAGCGACGGCGGCGGGCGTCCTGATCCTGATCGCGGCGTTCGTCTTCCAGCCGATCCGCAAGTGGATCCAGGAAATGCTGGACCGCTATGTCTTCTATAAGGACAAATACGACTATCGCCTGACCCTGATCGAGTTTGCGCGCGAGCTCAGCTCGGAGACGGATCTGGACGCGTTGCTGCGCTCGGCTGCGGACCGGCTCCGCCGGACGCTGGCAATCGACCGGGTCGCCTTCTTCCTGCTCGACGACGACGGCCGCTTCCGTTTGCGAGACGCCGAGAACGGGCGTTACGACCGCCGCCATTACGATCTCGCGTTCCTGGCCAGCGAGCCCGACCACCCGTACTTGTTCTTCGAACAGACCCGGCACCTGCTGGACGTGGTCTCGAAGAACTGGCCGGAGACGGTGCGGCAGACCATCTCCGATCTGGATTTGACGTACTACCTGCCTTGCATCGTGCGCGGGCGGACGATCGCCTACCTGGGCGTCAGCCGGACCGAGGGCGGCGACTTCCTGACCAGCGAGGATCTGGAACTGCTGGTCACGGTCTCCGGCTATGTGGGCATCGCCATCGAGAACGCCCGTCTGTACCGGTCGCTGGCGCGCAAGATGCAGGAATACGAGCGCCTCAAGGAGTACAGCGAGAACATCGTCGAGTCGATCAACGTGGGCATCCTGGCGGCGGACCTGGAAGACCGGGTAGAAAGCTGGAATTCGAGGCTGGAGCAGCTTACGGGGATTCTGCGCGATGACGCGGTGGGCCACCCGCTCTCCGAACTGCTGCCGGAGGACCTGGTGCTCCAGTTTGGCGGCGTGCGGGGCGAGAACGGGATAAGGCACATCTACCGCTACGCTCTCCGGTCAAAGATCGAAAGCAAGGTCATCGAGATGCATGTGGGCGGCGGGAACGGGCACGCCAATGGCGGAACAGGCGAGCCCGCGGCGCAACCGCAACGGGAGACCGTCCTGAACGTGGCCGTGGCGCCTCTGATCTCGAAGGACCTGGAGCAGATCGGCCGGCTGATCATCTTCGACGACGTCACGGAGCGGGATGAGCTGGAGCGGCGGCTGGTGCAGGCGGACAAGCTCAGTTCGGTGGGCCTGCTGGCGGCGGGCGTAGCGCACGAAGTGAACACTCCGCTGGCGGTGATTTCGACTTACGCGCAAATGCTGGCCAAGCAGGTTTCGGGAGATGACCAGAAGTCCCGGCTGCTCGAGAAGATCGCTAAGCAGACCTTCCGGGCCAGCGAAATCGTCAATTCGCTGTTGAACTTCTCCCGCACGTCTCCGACGGCCTTCGACGAACTCGACCTGAATCGCGTGGTTCACGAGAGCCTCACCCTGATCCAGCACCAGATGGAGAAAGTGGGCCTCAGGGTACAATTGGACCTGGATGAGGCACTTCCGGCCATCAAGGGCAATTCCGGGAAGCTGCAACAGGTCTTTTTGAATCTGTTCCTGAATGCCCGGGACGCGATGGCACCGGGCGGCACTTTGTCGGTGCGGACTTACCAGAGGGGGGACACAGTGGGCGTGGATGTGGCCGACACGGGACACGGCATCGAGGCCGAGAACCTGAGCCGGATCTTCGATCCCTTCTTTACGACCAAGGGCGCCCGCAAGGGGACCGGACTCGGGCTATCGGTGAGTTACGGTATTGTGCGAGAGCACAGCGGCGTGATCGAGGTCGAGAGCCAGCCCGGCGAAGGCACGCGTTTCCATCTGGAGTTCCCGGCCGCGAGGAAAGCGGTTCATGCCTGAAAGCGGACTGGCGGAGCAGCCCACCGGCACGGCGCTCGAAGGCCGGATCCTGGTAATCGACGACGAGGAGGATATCCGCGAAAGCCTGGAGGCTCTCCTCACCCTGGAAGGGTATGCGGTAGACCTGGCCCCCAACGGCGGGGAGGGCCTGCGCAAGCTCGAATCCAGAGAATACGACCTGGTCCTGCTTGACCTGATGATGCCGGACCGCTCTGGGATGGACGTGCTGCGCGACATCCGCGAGCGCGACCGCGAGCTTCCCGTCTTCATGGTGACCGCCTTCGGATCCATCGACGCGGCCGTGGAGGCGCTCAAGTGCGGCGCCAACGACTTCATCCAGAAGCCCTGGAAGAACGAGCAACTGCTGGTGGAGATCTCTCAGGTCATCGCCAAGCGCCGCCTGGAGACCGAGAACACGCAGCTCAAGCGCGCCCTCAAGCAGCGCTACAGCTTTCCCAACATCGTGGGCCGCAGCGACCGGATGCAGCGCATTCTGGACCTGGTCACGCAGGTGGCCGCCAGCCGCTCCACCATCATGATCACGGGCGAGACGGGGACGGGCAAGGAGTTGATCGCCAAGGCGATTCACGCCAACTCGCAGCGCGCAGAGCAGATGTTCATCGCGGTCAACAGCGGCTCGCTTCCGCCTGAGTTGCTCGAATCGACGCTGTTCGGGCACGTCAAAGGCTCCTTCACGGGCGCCATCGCATCGCGCAAGGGCTACTTCGAGATCGCCAACAAGGGCACCATCTTCTTCGACGAGGTCGGCACCATCGGGGTTGAGACCCAGGCAAAGCTGCTGCGGGTGATCCAGGAGAGGGAGTTCATGCCTCTCGGCTCGGCCGAGGTGGTGCGCGTGGATGTACGTATCCTGGCGGCCACCAATGCGGACCTGAAGAAGTTGGTGGAGGACGGGAGGTTTCGCGAGGATCTTTACTATCGCCTCAACGTCATCAACATAGCCCTGCCGGCGCTGCGCGAGCGCAAAGAAGACATCCCGCTCCTGGTAGAGCACTTCTTCAACCGCTACTGCCAGGAAGACGAAAAGTGGCTGGACGGGAACGGCCGCTCGGTGCTGCGCTTCGAGCCCGAGGCGATGCAGATCCTGATCGATCACAACTGGCCGGGCAACGTGCGTGAACTGGAGAACGTGGTCCAGCGGGCGGTGGTTCTGGCGTCGCGGCCGACCGTGGCCGCCAATGCTCTGCCGGAGGATCTGCTACGGGCGGGCGGGGTACGGATCCGGCGCGACGACGAGAGCGGCGGGCTGCCCCCGGACGCCTCTTTGTTCGAGATCGTAGCCGAGTACGAGCGCCGGATCATCATCGAGCGTCTGGAGACCTGCAACTGGAGCCAGACCGAGGCGGCCGAGGGCCTCCACGTGCCGCTCTCGACCCTGAACCAGAAGATCAAGCGGCTGAACATCGAGGTGCGGCGCAAGGGCGACCTGGGCAAGGCCGACAAGGCACCGGCGGGGTAAAGATAGGGGCCGAAGGCCCTCCTCTTGGCCTTGCTCGAATCCCGTGGCGCGACGGTTCAGGCTAGCTCTCCACCTCCCGGTGGCGCGGCCGGACCAAACCATTGCCGTTCGCAACAGTGGAATTAAACGCAGACTGGGTGTTATCACCCAATACCCACCCCATTCCGCATAGCGCGCAATGCTATCCTCCGAAGCAGGCAATGGCGTTCCGCACAGCGAGTCCGCGCCAATGTGGGGGTGCACGGGTCAGCGCCGGTTTGGCCCGACGCCTGCAGCACCGCCGTGGGTTTCTTTCTGAGGAGAGTTGAACTTATGCGTGTACCAGGGGTACCTCGCTCGCTTCGCACCGCGATCCGGGTGGTGCTGGCGCTCACCGTAGTGGTGGGCTCGGCGCTGCTTTTCAGCAGCTCGGATTTTCCGGTCTACAACGCAGGGCTAAAGGCGCATTTCGCCCCCGCTGCGATCATCAACTTCGTTCGCCCCGGTCTGGTGGTAAAGATCGAAACGGCGAGCATCGCCAATGACGGGACGATCACCGTCAAGTTCCTGCTGACTGATCCCATGACGCTGCCGCTCGACCGAGCCGGCATTACGACTCCGGGCGCGATCTCGACCCGGTTTGTGATCGGTTCCATTCCAGCGGGCCAGGAGCAGTACGTTTCGTACATCTCGAGGGTCGTGACGGGGACCAACGGTGTGAAGGCCACCCAGGCGACCTCGGATTCGGGCGGAACCTACCAGCAGGTGGGGAACGGCGAATACGTCTACACCTTCGGGTACAAGATCCCGATGGTGCAGAGCTCGCTGCGCCCGGTACGCGGCCGGGGCTTGGGCACCACTGCTGTTTCAGAACCTCCCGCGCGTGCCCTCGCCGTCCAGGGCCGGTCCCTGGGCAACAGGGCAGTCGCTGCCGACCCGGCAGCGGAGTCAGAAGCCGCCCCGAGAGCGGCCGGGACCTTCGATGCGCACGCCACACACAGCATCGGCATGTGGGCGGCCCGCGATTTGAGCGAGTTCAACCTGACCTCGATCATCGACCAGGCCTCGGACGTCTACAGTTGGGTTCCCGACGGCAGTCCCGTCGTCGTCACGCGCGATGTGATCCGCACCGCGACCTGCGAAAAGTGCCACGATCCGCTGCAGGCCCACGACGAGCGCAAGGGAATCGGCCTGTGCGTGATCTGCCACAATCCGCAGACCAGCGACCCGAGCACCGGAAACACGCTTGATATGAAGGTGTTCATCCACAAGATCCACATGGGTTCGCAGTTGCCGAGCGTGATAGCGAAGACTCCCTACCAGATCGTCGGGTATCAGAATTCGGTCAACGACTTCTCGACGGTCGTTTTCCCGGCCGATCCCCGGAACTGCACCTTCTGCCACGACCAGAACAGCGGCGCGGCCCAGGCCACGGCCTTCCTGAAGCCCAGCCGGGCGGCATGCGGCTCCTGCCACGATGACGTGAACTTCGTAACCGGCCTGAACCACGTCACCCTTCCCGAGATCGACGACAGCCAGTGCGCGAGCTGCCACATTCCGCAGGGCGAGCTGGAGTTCGACGCTTCCATTCTCGGCGCGCACACCATCCCGACGTTCTCGAAGACCCTGGGCGGCTTCGTGTTCAACATCGTCAGCGTCACCAAC
>Ga0265316_10005968_pt1 | contig 11726 bp, 4 predicted proteins | sample 4522metaG_FD_202092 | JGI IMG/M metagenome (GOLD analysis project Ga0265316, IMG submission 202092) | Rhizosphere microbial communities from Carex aquatilis grown in University of Washington, Seatle, WA, United States - 4-5-22 metaG | ecosystem: Host-associated > Plants > Roots > Rhizosphere >...
CCGTTTCGAGAAGCTCGAGGCGCGCAAGCCCACCGAGGGCCTGCGGCCGATCTTCGCCTACCTCGAGCTTCCGCGGGGCGAAGGCGCGCGTCGGGACGAGCCGGGCGACTCGACGGCGCTGGCCTCCGGCGGCGACCTCCCCCGCGCCTCCCTGCGATCCGCCGCCGAGTGCGAGGCCTGGGAAGTGGCGCGGCTCATCCGCGATTGGGTCGAATCCGAGGGCCCCCTCGTGGCGGACCGCGACGCGGGCATGGCTCGGCCCGCCCGCTACGAGGACTTCGCAGTCCTCCTGAGGTCGACGGGCAATCAGGTGCACTTTGAGAAGTATTTCCGCCTCTTCGGCTTGCCCTACGCGTCGGAGAACGCCTGCGGCCTCTTCTCGGAAGCAGTGGCCTGCGACCTGTACTACGCCCTGAGGGTCGCCCTCTACCCGGAGGACCGCAACGCCTTCTCCGCCTATTTCCGCTCGCCCTTCGCCGGCCTCTCCGACGAGGCGGTCGTGCGCCTCCTCATGGCCGCGACCTCCGGAGGCGACGCCGGCGCGGACGCGCCCGGCGCCCGACGCCCCTCGGCCTTCTCGCCCGAGGCCGCGGAGATCCTTCCCGAGGCCGAGCGAGGCGGCTTCGCCCGCGGCCTCGAGACCCGGACCCGCCTCGCCTCGATGGTCGACCGCGCGAGCATAGCGGCCTGCCTCCGCTATCTCTGGTTCGAGGCGGGATACCGCGCCTCATTGCTCCGCGACCCGGTGGCATCCGCCTTCGAGGAGCACTTCGAGCTCATGCACAGCCTCGCCGTCGCGGCCGACGATGCCGGACGCTGCCTCGCCTCCTTCGTCGCCGAGCTCGAGCTCCTCGTCGGCAGGCCCGACAAGCTCGAGGTCGATCTCCCCCGCGAAGGCGCGAGCGGAGTGCGCATCATGACCGTGCACAAGTCGAAGGGCCTCGAATTTCCCGTCGTCGTCGTCCCCCAGGCCAACAACGCCGGTCAGGACCGCGCCGCGCGCGAAGCCTGGTACTGGGAAGAAAAGCTCGGCCCGACCTTCAAGCCGCCGCGCTCCATCGGCGAGAAGTCGCGCAACGCCTTCTTCGAGGCCTCCAAGGAGCGGCGATCGGCCACGGAGGCGGCCGAGATCAAGCGTCTACTCTACGTCGCCCTCACCAGGGCCGAATCGCACATCGTGGTCACCGCCACCGAGCCCTACCGCGCCGACTCCTCGGGCAGGAGCTTCCGCAGCCTCCTCGGACGCAGCCTCGGCCTCTTCGATCCGCCTTCCCCGCTCGGAGGGGGAACCTCGGCGGAAGGCGCGGACCGCCTATCCCTCGCTCCCTTCGGCGAGCTCGTGCCCCTGCCTTCGGGCGCCCTCGTCGGCCGTATACCCGAGCGCGGCGACCTCGAGTACTTCCGCCTCGTCGAAGCCGCCGCTTCGCCGCACGCGGGCCGAGAGCGGGGCGGCGCGGCCGCCCTGACGATGCCGCCTCTCGTAAAAGAGCGGCGCGTCAGCCCGGTCTCTTCTACGGTCACGGCCGCCGCGGAGCTCTACGCCCGACGCGACGCGATGGAGGGGGACCGGGACGAGGGGCCCGAGGCCCTGAGCATCGCCCCTGATCTCGCCGCGCCCCGGGGCCTCTCCCATGAAACCTGGGGAAGCCTCGTCCACGCCCTCCTCGAGGCGAGGCTCGCCATGACCCCGAAGGAGCCGCGGCTCCCCGCGAAGCTCCGCACGGACATCGAGGAAGCGACGGGCGGCGAGGAGGCTTCCCGCGAGGCTATAGGGCGGGCCGCCCGCCTCGCCGAGGTCTTCCTCGGCTCCGAGCTGGGGCGGCGCGCCCTCGCGTCGCCGGAGCGCTACGTCGAGCTCCCGGTCGCCATCGGCCCGGGAGGAACGGTTGCGTCCAACGCGCTCAGGTACCTTAAGGGCAGCATCGACCTCGCCTTCGCGGAAGGAGAGGCCATGGTCGTCGTCGACTACAAGACCGATCAGGCGATCGAGGCGGGCAGGCACGACCTCCAGGTCGCGGCCTACGGACGGGCGGCGGAAGCGATCTTCGGCCGCAGGGCCGAAACATGGGTATTCTATCTCTACGGAGGCGGAATCGCACTGCCCGCAACCGAGGGCGGAGGCATTCCGCTCATTTAGGGTACCCAAATCGATAGTCGCTATAGTTATAGCAGCCATATGGATATATAATGACGGGTTTAGCGCTCGGCGCCCCGAGAGGGGAAGAATGCTTACCCTACGAAAGTCCCGAACCCAGACTTGCGGTTCCTGATCGGTGACCTATAATTCTTATAAGCAGCCCATATGAACAACGAGAATATATTAATCGTAGAGGACGAAAAGATCATCGCCCTCGATCTGCAGCGTCGTCTCGAGCGTTTCGGCTATTCCGTCATCGGCATGGCCAGCGACGGGCAAGAGGCAATCAACCTCGCCCGAGAGCGCCGCCCCGACATCATCCTCATGGATATCATGCTCGCGGGCAGCATGGACGGAATCGAGGCGGCCAAGCAGATTCGCGCGCAGCTCGGCATACCCATCATCTTCCTGACCGCCTACACCGACGAGAAGACCCTCGAGCGGGCCAAGGAAGTCGAGCCCTTCGGCTACATCCTCAAGCCCTTCAAGGAGCGCGAGCTCTATACGACCATCGACATAGCGCTCTACAAGAACAGCATAGACAACAAGCTGCACAAGCAGGAACGCCTCTTCTCGGCGATCCTCCACTCCATCAACGACGCGATCATCGCCGTAGACAAGGACATGGCGGTCGGCTTCATGAACAAGATCGCCGAGGAAATCACCGGATGGACCGAAGCCGCGGCCAAGGGCCGCCACATCGCGGGCATCCTCTCCATCCAGGACCAGCACACCCAACGCGACATCTTCGCGGGCTCCCCGCCCGACGTGACCGAGAAGCCCTTCTTCTTCAACGAGGCCATCGTCAAGAGCGCGACGGGCCGGACCCTCCTCGTCGACGGCTCCCTCACCCGCATCCACGAGCAGGAAAACGCGTCCGACGGCCTCCTCATCACGCTCAGGGACATCACCGAGATCAAGCGGATGTCCGACACGATCGACTACCAAGCCAGCCACGACAACCTCACCGGCCTCTCGAATCGCGAGGAATTCTCCTTCGCCCTCAACGAGCTCCTCATCAGCCTCAAGACGAGCGAGCAGAGCCACGCCCTCCTCGTCATCGACATCGACCGCTTCAAGGCCATCAACGACACCTGCGGCACCCTGGCGGGGGACGAGCTCCTCAGGCAGATCGCCTCGCACGTGCAGGCCAACATCTCGCGCAAGGACATCTCGGCCCGCATCGGCGGCGACGAGTTCGCCATCATCTTGCGGGACTGCGAGCCCGAGGACTCCGTGAACGTCGCGAAGCGCCTCAAGGCCGCCGTCGAGTCGCGTAAATTCGCCTGGCAGGCTTCCGTTTTCCCGGTCACTCTGTCCATCGGCATCGTCGCCCTTTCGCAGGAGAGCGAGGATACGCACTCGGTCCTCGCGGCGGCCGACGACGCCTGCCACCTCTCCAAGGAGGAGGGCGGCAACCGCGTCAACGTGTTCTACGCCAAGGACACTAAATTCCAGAAGCGCCGCGGCGATATGGAGTGGATCGCCAAGATCAACAAGGCCGCCGACGAGAATCGCTTCATCCTCTACCAGCAGCCCATCGTTCCCCTCACCGACTCGCTCGACCTCAAGGCGAAGTGCGAGATCCTCCTCCGCCTCGTGAACGAGGACGGCTCGATCGCCCGGCCCGGCGACTTCATCCCCGCGGCCGAGCGCTACAACCTCATGCCCCTCATCGACCGCTGGGTAGTCAAGAATTCGATCAGCGCCTTCCGCACGCTGCTCGACCGGGGCTCGCCGCTGGCCGACAGCATCGTCTCTATCAACCTCTCCGGCCCCTCCCTCCTCGACGATTCGCTGGTCGACCTCATCCTCTACGAAGTTAGGCGCAACGGCCTCCAGAGCTCGAGCTTCTGCTTCGAGATCACCGAGACCGCGGCGATCCAGAACCTCTCCTGGGCCACCCGCTTCATCAAGCGCCTAAAGGACGAGGGCTTCACCTTCGCCCTCGACGACTTCGGCTCGGGCTTCTCCTCCTTCAGCTACCTCAAGAACCTCCCCGTAGACTACCTCAAGATAGACGGCTCCTTCGTCCAGACGATCGACGAATCCCTGGTGAGCTACACGATGGTCGAGTCCATCAATTCCATCGGGCACGTGATGGGGATCAAGACGATAGCCGAATTCGTGAAGAGCCCCGAGATCAAGCGCAAGTGCATAGAGATAGGCGTCGACTACGCCCAGGGATATCACATCGCGGAACCTGCGCCCTTGCTGTAAGGGGGGAGTACTCCGTCCCATCGGAACAGGGCCCCCGGCATGAATCCAGCCAGGCGGCGGAAGAACATTTTCCGAACTGCCGATGGTGGGTCCTGTCGCATAAAAACGCGCATCCCCCTCCGCTGGTCTCCTCGAGGCTCCGAGGGAAGCGCGTTTTCATGTGACACCCACCGCGCAACGGCAGGGAGGAAAAGTGTTACTGCGTCCAGGCCGTCTCACGCCGCCGGCGCTCTACGTTAGGCGACGCTCTTCACAACAGCGGGGGGGGGCCCCTGCTCTCGCACCTTTCCTTCAACCAGCGATGTCGCTACTCCCCCTCGGGCGGGCTTCCGGCGCCGCCTTTACGGGCGCTCCGGCGCGGTCTCTTCGAGCCCGCGCCTGCGCGATCACCCAGCGCGGCAGGGACGCCGCGCCTAGAGGCCGCGCAGAATGGCATCGCCATTCTGCGGCGATAGGACGTCGCGGATCCCGCCCTACCCCCACACAATTGCGTAGGCAATGGCGTGCGGCTGCGAATATCCTTTACGCAACTGCTTGATTGAACTTCAGCAAAGGGCCAAGCAAACTGCGAAAGGCCTTGACGTATCACTTGGATATATTAAAATGACTGGGAAATATTACGTTTTAATGGCTTGTCATTATTTAAGGAAATTCGAGAAATAGCAGCTCAATGCAAGCAATATTATGGAGAAATATAAAATGAAGAGACTCCCCTATGTGGTGGCTTTCTCTTTTTGCATGCTACTACTTTGCTGCAAATCGCCAACAGGCCAATCAACATATAACGTCAAATACGACCCCAATGGAGCGGCAGCGGGGGCCGTGCCTACCGACAGCGCTTCATACAAAGACGGAGCAACCGTTACAGTACTATCAAATACAGGCAATTTATCGTTAAGTGGGTACTCGACGAGCGGATGGAACACAAAGGCCGACGGAAGCGGGGTTCAATACGCCTACGGCGCGAGTTTCACCATAGGATCCGCAGATGTCGTCCTTTATGCAACGTGGTCAAAGATATCAGCCTCTACTTCTCCTCCGCTGACATGGGATAGCGCCAGCTGGGATTCTGTCATATGGGGTTAATTATTAAATACTTAAACAAGGGAGATAATAATGAAGATTAGAAAAGCATTATTTTTCTTAGCGATCTTGGGCCTTACCACTTTAATTCCATCTCTGCATGCTCAAGCTGCTTCAGTCCCCTATGTTTTTACCTCCGGAACCACTGCAAGTGCCGCTCAAGTAAATGCGGATTTTGCAGCTTTAGCAAAATACCTGCCAGCTATTGGGTATTCACAGATCAACTACAGCGGAACACTAAATCCTAGCGCATGGGTCAGCATTGGATCAAAGACAGCAACTTTCCCAGCAAATGGATACGCGATTGTTACTTTTTCCGGCATAATTAGTTGTACTTTTGTAGGCAACCAATTCACAATGGATGTTGCAGCGAGCACGTCTCAGACACCATCTCCCGATTTTCAAATAATAACTGACTGGAGAGCTGGAGATATGGCCGGCTGGCCATCTATAGGTTTCATACATAAAATTATAACACCAGTTACTGCAGGAAATTCCACATTTTATGCACTTGTTAATAATTCTATAAACGGGCCTCTTGTACTTCCTTTAACTATCAACGGTATTCTGCAAATAGAATATTTTCCGAACAGCTTGTAGCCTAGGCTTCACTCAACGCATCTTGCTGGCCGAGTGGGGGCAGCGGAGAAGACCGGAGGCGCGGCGCTTTCGGAATCGGTTGACTATTTCAGCTAACGCGCCGCGCCGAGGACTTCGGAGCGCGGGGGAGCCGCGAAAATTCAGTGATGGTGATGGAATGACCGCCGCCCGCGTTATGCGATTAAACTACTGCCATCGCCATTATGCGAGGGTGTCGACGGAGAGGGGTGCTACGACTCCGCAGCCCGTCTGGCCATCAAGGCGAGGACCGGAGTAGCGCCCCTCGCAGTCGACAGGCCCCTCGCTATAAAGGCGATGGAGCTCGTATCGACTGTGAAACGCGGGCGGTGGAGATGGATGGCCGTGCTCCCCCTTTCCATTCCCAAGCAGCGAAGCGTTATGCGTTGTACGGATTCGACGTGGCCTTCCCGCCCGAGCCCGTCCAGTCCGTGTGGAAAGCCTTGCCCCTCGGCGCGTCCACGCGCTCGTAGGTGTGCGCCCCGAAGAAGTCGCGCTGCGCCTGGATAAGATTGGCGGGCAGCCTCGCCGAGCGATATCCGTCGTAGTAGGCGAGGGCCGAGTAGAGGGCCGGCGCTGGGACGCCCGCACCCGCCGCGGCGGCGGCGATCCGGCGGAGGCCCCCCTGGCAGCGGGCTAGGAGCTCGGAGAAGTAGGGCGCGATGAGGAGCGAGGGCAGGTCGCTCTCGGCGTCGAAGGCGGCCTTGATCCTGTCCAGGAAGGCGGAGCGGATGATGCAGCCGCCCCTCCAGGTCTGGGCGATCGCGCCCAGGTCGAGGTCCCAGTCGCGCGCGGTGCCGACCTCGCGCATGAGGGAAAAACCCTGGGCGTAGGAGACAATCTTGGCGGCGAGGAGGGCGTCCCTGAGGTCGGCGAGCTCGCCCGCCTGAGCTTTCTTCCGCGTGCCGGCTGCGGCGCCCCCGCCAGCCGCAGTTCCGGCCGGCGCGCCGCCGGGCGACGGTCCCTCGAGGAGCTCCGACGCCTCGAGCCGCTCCTCGACGAGGGCCGAGAGCGAGCGGGCGAAGACGGCTTCGGAAATCAGCGTGAGGGGGACGCCCGCGTCGAGGGCGGCCTCGCTCGCCCACTTGCCCGTGCCCTTCTGGCCTGCCGCGTCGAGGATGCGCTCGACGAGGGGAAAGCCGTCGGCGTCCTTAGCCGCGAGGATCCGGGCGGTGATCTCGACGAGGTAGGACTCCAGCTCGCCGCGGTTCCATTCAGCGAAGGCGGCGGCCATCTCGGCATGGTCCATCCCGAAGGCGTCGCGCATGAGCTGGTAGGTCTCGGCGATGATCTGCATGTCGCCGTACTCGATGCCGTTGTGCACCATCTTCACGAAGTGGCCCGAGCCCTCGGGTCCGATCCATGAGCAGCAGCTCTCTCCCGAGGCGGTCTTCGCCGCGATGGAGGTGAATATCTCGCGGACGAGGGGCCAGGCGCCGCGGTCGCCGCCGGGCATGAGGGAGGGCCCGTGCCGGGCGCCCTCCTCGCCGCCGGATATGCCGGAGCCGATGAAGAGGAGGCCGGCGTCGGCGAGCTCCTTGGCGCGGCGGCTCGTGTCCTCGTAGAAGGAATTGCCGCCGTCGATGATGAGGTCGCCCGGTTCGAGGAGGCCCTTGAGGCGCCCGATCATCTCGTCCACGGGCTCCCCGGCCTTGATGAGGAGGATGATCCTGCGCGGCCGCGCGAGGAGCCGGATAAAGCCTTCGAGGGTCCCCGAGCCGTGGATCTCCCGGCCCGCCGCCGCTCCGGCGAGGAATTCCTCGGTGACTTTGGGAGAGCGGTTGTAGACGGCGACCGAATAACCCTGGTCGCTCATGTTGAGAACGAGGTTCTGCCCCATGACGGCCAGGCCGACGAGCCCTATGTCCGATTCCATGAATACAATGTAATCCCGCGGGCCTCGGCTTTCAACCGTCCGACGCGGGGAAAGGCTCCGGATTAGGCCGCTCAGGCGGCCGCGACCCTAGCCGGCCGCGGTCATGGCGAAGTACTGTATAGCGCATGAGCGCAGCGCTGAGCGTGGAGTTCCGTTCCGGCGAGGAGCATCCCTACGATCTCCGCGGTCCCGGACGCTGGATAGTCTCGCACCTCCTCCGCTATCCCGCCCTGCCCCTCTTCGCCGCGCTCTGCTCGGTCGTCAACAACATCTGCTACTCGGGGCTGCAGGTCCTCGTGGGGAAGGGCTTCGACGTGCTCGTCCTCCCCGGCTGGAGCGTCGCCCGCCTCGCCTCGGTCGCCTCGCTCATGGCCCTCGCCGCCGTAATCCAGGGGAGCGCCGGCATAGCGCGCAACGTCTCCTTCGAGGTGCTCGCCCAGCGCATCGAGCGCGACGCGAGGGCCGAGCTCTACTCGAGCCTCCTCGGCAAGAGCCAGACTTTCCACTCGCGGCAGCGCGTGGGCGACATCATGGCCCGCTCGACGAACGACGTGCACTTCCTCAACATGATGTTCTCGCCGGCGCTCTCCCTCATCACGGACTCCTGCCTCACCGCCCTGGTCCCCCTCGCCATGGTGGCCCTCATCGACCCGCGGCTCCTCCTCGTGCCCTCGATCTTCATCGTCCTCCTCGTCCTGACGGTTAGGGGCTACAACCGCCGCCTGAACCCCGCGACCGACGAGCAGCGCGAAGCCTTCGGCCAGCTCAACGCGGGCTTGGCCGACGCCCTCGAGGGCATCGAGACGGTGAAGGCCAACTTGGGAGAAGTCCGCGAGATCGAGCGCTTCGCGCGGGGCGCCGGGAAGCTCCGCGACCTCTACGTCCGCATCGCCAAGATCCAGGCCAAGTACTGGCCCCTTCTCGCCTTCGCCCTCTGCTGGGGCCTGGGTTTCCTCCACGCCCTCCTCCTCTGGCGCGCGGGCGCCATCAGCCTGGGCCAGGTGGTGAGCTACATGCTCCTGTACAACGGCCTCCGCTTCGCCACCTTCATCTCCATCTGGTCCTTCAACCTCTTCCAGATGGGCCTCTCGAGCGCGGGCCGCGTCATCGCGACGATCAACGACCGCGGCGACCTCGACGAGAACCCGAGCGGCCGGGCGGCCCGCATCGAGGGCGGCGTCGAGTTCCGCGACGTCTCCTTCTCCTTCGGCCCGGGAAAGCTCGGCGAGGGGGCCGCGTATTGCGGCGACGATCCCCCGAGGGAGGGCGCTCCGGTCCTGAAGTGCGTCTCCTTCTCGGTCGAGCCGGGCCAGACCGTGGCCGTCGTGGGCCGCACGGGCTCGGGCAAGACCAGCCTCGCCCGCCTCGTGAACCGCATCTTCGACGCGAGCTCGGGGCAGGTCCTCGTCGACGGTCTCGACGTCCGCGAATGGAGCCTCGAGAGCCTCCGATCCCAGGTCGCCAGCGTCGAGCAGGACGTCTTCCTCTTCTCGCGCACGATCGCGGAGAACATCGGCTTCGGGGCTCCGGAGGCGAGCCGCGACGACATAGTCGAGGCGGCGAAGGCGGCCCAGGCCCACGACTTCATCATGGGCTTCGAGCGGGGCTACGACACCGAGGTGGGCGAGCGCGGCGTGACCCTCTCGGGCGGGCAGAAGCAGCGCATCGCGATCGCCCGCGCCTTCCTCATCGACCCGCGCATCCTCATCCTGGACGACTCCACCTCGGCCGTCGACTCGCGGACCGAGGACGAGATACAGAAGGCGATGCGCCTCGCGAGCAGGGGGCGCACGACCTTCCTCATCACGCACAGGCTCTCGCAGATCCGCTGGGCCGACAGGATCCTCATCCTCGAGGGCGGGACGCTGGCGGACTCGGGCACCCACCAGGAACTCCTCGCGCGCAGCGAGGACTATCGGCGATTGTTCGCCAGGCTATAAGGGGACGCCATGGGCTTCATCATGGACGGCCTCGAGACCGAGGCCTACGACAGGAAATACTCCGACGGCCAGCTCGCCCGGCGCATCCTCTCCTATTTCAGGCCATGGCGCGGCCGCATGGCCGCGGTGGGCGCGGTCCTCGCCGCCGCCTCGCTCTCGGAATTCGCCGCCCAGGTGCTGGTCTCCAAGTCCCTGGACGCGGTCTCCCGCGCCGACGTCGAGGGAGGCCGCGGCATAGGCCTGCCCCTCCTCATCGCCGCGGCGGTGATGCTCTTCGGGGTCGTGGAGTGGCTTTTCAACTACCTCAGGCAGTTCCTCGCGAGCAAGGTAGTGGGCGACACGATCTACCGCCTGCGAAACGAGGCCTTCTCCAAATCCGTGCGGCACGACCTCTCCTTCTACGACGAGCACTCGTCGGGGCGCGTGCTGTCGCGCATCACCACCGACACCGAGGACTTCGCCAACGTCATCGGCCTCGTCGTGGACTTCCTCTCCCAGGCCGTCCTCATCCTGGTCTTCGTGGCCTACCTCGCCTCCCTCTCCGGAAAGCTCACCCTCCTCCTCCTCGCCATGGCGCCCCTGGCAATCGCTGCCGCCCTCTCCTTCAGGCGCCTGGCGCGCTTCGTCACGAGCAACGCCAAGCGCGTCACCGCCCGGGTCAATTCGGAAATCCAGGAGTCGATAGCCGGCATAGGCGTCGCCAAGGGCTTCAGGCGCGAGCGCTCACTCTGGGACGGCTTCAAGGAGGAGAACGCCCTCGCCTACCGATTCGGCCTACGCCGGGGCGTCGTCATGCAGCTCATCTTCCCCGTCGTGTCCATCGCGGCGGGGGTAGGCAACGGCATCATCGCCTTCGCGGGAGGCATGTCGGCCAAGAGCGGCGCCATAACGATGGGCGAGTGGTTCCTCTTCATGCAGGCGGTCGGCTTCTTCTGGTGGCCGATGCTCAGCCTCGCCTCGTTCTGGAGCCAGCTACAGGACGGCTTCGCCGCGGCCGAACGCGTCTTCTCCCTCATCGACCGCGAGAGCCGCGTCAAGCAGACCGGAGACCGGGTACCCGAGCGCATCGAAGGCGAGATCGAGTTCCACTCCCTCGGCTTTTCCTACTCGGACAAGGAAAGGGTGCTCGAGGGTTTCTCGCTCAAGGTTGCCGCGGGCGAGAAACTCGCCGTCGTCGGCCGGACGGGCGCGGGGAAGTCGACGATAGCCAAGCTCGTCTGCCGCTCCTACGAGTTCGACTCAGGCAGCCTCCTCGTGGACGGGCGCGACATCCGCGGCTACTCGCTCGACGCGCTCAGGGGCGCCATCGGCCTCGTGTCGCAGGACCCCTTCCTCTTCCCCGGCACGGTGGCCGACAACGTCCGCTACGGCGTCCCCGACGCGTCGGACGAGCGCGTGGAGGCGGCCGCGCGCTCCCTGGGCCGCGGCGACTGGGTGGATGACCTGCCCGCGGGCCTCGCGACGGCGACGGGGCACCGCGGCTCCTCCCTCTCGATGGGCCAGCGCCAGCTCGTCGTCCTGGCGCGCGTCCTTTTACGCGACCCCAGGATCTTCATCCTCGACGAGGCCACGTCCAGCGTCGACCCCTTCACCGAGGCGCAAATACAAGAAGGACTCGAGGCGGTCATGCGCGGCCGCACCGCCATCGTGATCGCGCACCGTCTCTCCACCGTGAAATCCTCGGATAGAATCGTCGTCCTAGAGAAGGGGCGGATACTCGAGGAAGGGAGCCACGAGGCCCTCCTCGCGAAGGGCGGAAACTACGCGAGCCTCTATGAGACTTACTTCCGGCACCAGAGCCTCGAGTACGTGGAATCATTGGGCGAGGGGAGGAACCTGAATCGCCTCGGGT
>Ga0265316_10005969_pt1 | contig 11722 bp, 3 predicted proteins | sample 4522metaG_FD_202092 | JGI IMG/M metagenome (GOLD analysis project Ga0265316, IMG submission 202092) | Rhizosphere microbial communities from Carex aquatilis grown in University of Washington, Seatle, WA, United States - 4-5-22 metaG | ecosystem: Host-associated > Plants > Roots > Rhizosphere >...
TGCTTGGTCGCCGCCAGCCAAGGCCGGAGTCCGACCTTTCACTGGATGAAACCCGGTTGTTCGAGGAGCTTCAGCGTCTGGAGTCCAGAATCCGCGGGGATTTGGATCAGTTCAAAAAAATTCTGCTCCCGCGAATATTCAAATTCCTTCCGGTTTCACTGGTGGTTTTGTTGCTGCTGGGCGCGGTTGCGGCGGTTCCGGTTCTTCAGCATTTTGGCCGGAACCCGGTTTCCTGGCTGGAAACCGGCCCGGCCGCATTTGTGTTGGTGGTAATCTTGTTTTTTTATCTGAAGGGACGGCGCGTCGTTGTGCCCGCCGCCACCGCCATGGCCGGACAACTGGGAAAGGCGCGGCGGCTGCTCGACGCCTGCTCGCAAAAAAACGCGGAACATTATCAGCAGGAGCAGGGCCGGATTCAGGCCGGGTTTGACACCACGACCCGCAACTTGAATCAGGAATGGAAACAGACGGTGAGGCAGATCGTCAGCACTCGCGGTGACCGGCCGATGCAGGTGGATGAAAAAGCGCTTCGGGCCGCGCAGAAAAACGAGCAATACCTTCGCACCGGCCTCGAACGGATGGGACGCCGGCGCACGGACAAAGTTGCCGGCCTGCAGGCGGAGGCCGGGGCGCAGGCCAGCCGGTTGGCTGACGCTCATGCCGGGGAAATGGCCGGTCACAAAAGCCAGCATCAAACCCGGTGGGAAACGCTTGAGTCGGAATGGAAAAACAAAATTGAACCGCTGTACGCGGCAATCCACTCGGCCAACGCCGCCGCGGAACAGCTTTTCCCTGGCTGGGAGACGCCGGCCTGGAAGACGTGGACGCCACCGCAGGAATTCAAAAACGCCGCCCGGTTTGGCCGGATGGAGGTGGCGCTGGCAACCCTTGCCGAAAAGATGCCCCAGGACCCGCGCCTGTCGCTTCCCGGGCCGGCCAATTTCACCATTCCCCTGGCGCTGGCTTGTCCGCTTCAAGGTTCCATCCTTTTTGAAACCGGCAAGGCCGGCGGCAACGAGGCCGTTGCCGCCATCAACAACATCATTTTCCGTCTGCTTTCCACCACGCCGCCGGGCAAGCTGACCTTCACCATTTTTGACCCGGTCGGCCTCGGCCAGAGCTTCGCCGCGTTGATGCACCTGGCCGATTACGAGGAAAGTTACATCAACAGCCGCATCTGGACGCAGACCGCGCAGTTTGAGGAAAAGCTCGCGGAACTGAACGAGCACATGGAAAAAGTCATCCAGATGTATCTGCGCAACGACTACGCGACAATTTCGGAATACAACGCCGAAGCCGGGACCATCGCCGAAAAATATCATTTCCTCGTCATCGCCTCATTTCCGGTGAACTTCAGCGAAACCGCCGCGCGGCGGCTTCGGAACATCGCCGCCAGTGGCGCGCGCTGCGGTGTTTACACGCTCATCCAATGGGATCAGCGGCAGGCTCCACCGCAGGATTTCGTTCCGGATGAACTCCGGAAAAACAGCGTCTGCCTGACGCACGCCGAAAAAGGTTTTGAATTGTCCGGCCGGCGCGCGCGGGGCACCCGACTCTTCCTCGATCCGCCGCCGCCACCCGAAACCGCCACCCATTTTCTCCATCAGCTGGGCCAGAGCAGCAAGGATTCCAATCGCGTCGAGGTGCCGTTCAAACAGGTCGCGCCGGCGGATCCCGATTTTTGGACGGAGGACACGACCGAAGAACTCCTCGTGCCCATTGGCCGTTCCGGCGCCACCAAGCTGCAATACCTCGCCATCGGCAAGGCCACACGCCAGCATGGCTTGATTGCCGGCAAGACCGGTTCGGGCAAATCCACCCTGTTCCACGTCATCATCACCAATCTGGCGTTGTGGTGCAGTCCCGAGCAGGTGGAGTTTTATCTCGTGGACTTCAAGAAAGGCGTGGAATTCAAGTGCTACGCCAACCGCCGGCTGCCGCACGCAAAAGTCGTTGCCATCGAAAGCGACCGCGCCTTCGGTCTGAGCGTGCTCGAACGTGTGGATGCGGAACTGCGCCGACGCGGCGATTTGTTCCGCAAGCTGGGTGCGCAGGACCTCGCCGGCTACAAACGGGCGGGCGGGACCGAGCCGTTGCCCCGGTCGCTGTTGATCATTGACGAATTTCAGGAATTTTTCGTGGAGGAAGACCGCGTTTCCCAGGGCGCGGCTGTTTTGCTGGACCGCATCATCCGGCAGGGTCGCGCGTTTGGCATACATGTCCTGCTCGGCTCGCAGACCCTGGGCGGCGCCTACACCCTGGCCCGCGCCACCATCGGCCAGATGGTCATCCGCATCGCGCTCCAATGTAACGAGGCCGATGCCTACCTGATCATGGACCAGGACAACCCCGCGCCACGCCTGCTTTCCCGGCCTGGCGAAGGTATTTACAACGACACGGCCGGATCGATTGAAGGCAACAGTCCGTTTCAGACCGTATGGTTGCCGGACCATGAGCGCGATGGTTATCTGGCAAAAATCCGCAAACGCGCCGACGCAAACTGGTATCCGGGCCCGATTGTGTTTGAAGGCAATGCGCCGGCGGATGTGTTGGAAAACCTTCTGTTGCGCGCGGTGCTCGCATCTCCCGCCGTCAAACCGGCGGTGCCGGCACGCATCTGGCTGGGCGCGCCCAATTCCATCAAGGGACCGACGGAAGCTGTTTTCCAGAGACAAAGCGGCAGCAACCTGCTCATCGTGGGACAGAGTGAGGAACTCACGCTGACGCTCCTGTCGGTGGCCCTCGTCGCGCTGGCCGCGCAATATCCGCCGGGAAGCGCGCGTTTCATCGTGCTCGACAGCACGCTGCCCGGTTTGCCACAACGCGAGTTTTTGCAGCGTGTCATCCAGGCCATTCCCCACGACGTAACGCAGGTCAACAACAGCAATCTCGCCGAAACCATGAACGCGCTGGCGAAGGAGTTGAAACGGCGTACCGATGATGAAAAAGCAAAATCGCCCGAGACTTTCATTCTGGTTCAGGGATTGCAGAATTTCAAAAAGCTCCGGCAGGAGGACGAATTCAGCTTTTCCTCCGGCGATGCCGGGGCGGCGTCCAATCCCGCCGCCGTGCTCCTCAATCTCGCCAGCGAAGGGCCGGGACGCGGTTTTCATGTCATCGCCGCCTGCGACACCTACACCAACGTGACCCGTTTCCTGGGGCGAAAGGCCTTGAGTGAATTTGAAATGCGCGCGCTCTTCCAAATGAGCGCCAGCGATTCCGCCAGCCTGGTTGACAACCCGGACGCCGCCACGCTCGGATTACACCGCGCCCTCTTCTACAACGACCGGGAAGGTTACCTCGAAACCTTCCGTCCCTATGCGCAGCCGGGCAATGAATGGATTGAAGAGGTCGCGCAGAATCTGGCGCGCCTGCGCGCCATCACGAATCAGAAGCAAGGCTGACGGCGCTTCTCATGGCGGACACTTGTAAATCACAACCGTAAATGCAAGGTGGCGTGCCCGCCGGGTTTTGAACCTGACGGGCTGCTGCTTGGGGGAGCCGGAGAGCGATCACCGGCTCTTTTCGTTACCCAAGTGTTTGAAAACAGCCAGATTAGGTATTGTTGAAACAGGCAATCTGGCCCGTTAACTGCTTGAATTCTCATCCGGTGAGGCTTGATAAAATGGCTGATTTCTTTGCTTTTTTGGGCCGGTATGTAAAAAAAATGAAGTTTATTTTTTTTACGGTCGTCTTGCTATTGATCACTCCCGGCCTTTCCGCCGCCCCGGAAACGAACGCGCCACCTGTCCTCAGTGGGACGATTATCACCAACCTGGACCAGTTTTGGTCGCTCCCGCCGGAACAGAAGAACCAACTGCATCGCATCCAGATGGAGTTGCTGATTTATTACTGCCAGCCTGCTTGGAGCGTTTTTTGGGGGAACTCTGATGGCTTGGATGCGTTTTTGCCGTTACGGGGGCTCCCGATATCACTCAAGGCCGGAGAAAAAATATTCATAGACGGCCAGGTCCTTCCGGTGAACCAGGAATTTTTGTGGGACCGGACTGCGGTCAAAATTCTTTCTGAATCCAACGAAATCAAATCCGTTTCCGCCAAGGGGAAACTTTTGGACGCTTCCAGCCTGGATAAACATTTTGTGGAGGTGGAGGCGCTGGTGGATTCGCAGGAGTTGGTGACGTCGAATGTTTTGCTGCTCAACCTGCTGGCTGAAAATTTTAATTTTACGGCGTTTGTGATGCTGGATGTCAGCAATCAACCTCAGCCGCAATTGACCGGTCAATTTATCCGGATCAAGGGGGTTTATACCGAAACCTTCGACGCCTTCGGGAAGATTGCCGACATCAAGTTGTGGAGCCCCGGTTTGCGCTATATCGAAACGGTTAATGCGCTGGGGAATGATCCCCGATTTTCAGTTCCGATCACTTCTTCCGAAAAATTTGCCGGGGCGGATCCCAATGCATTGGTACACGTCATGGGCACGGTTCGCAGCCAGCAACCCGGACAGGCCGTTACGATTTGGGATGATACGGGGCAGATTCGCATCCTGACCAAACAACGTTATCCGTTGCGATTCGGCGACCGGATCGAAGCGGTCGGTCGTCCCACACTTCAAGGCCTTGACCGGGTTTTGGAGAGCGGGTTGTTCCGCCTCGCTGCGGCCGATGCGATCAAGAATTCCAGCATTTCCACGAATCAGGCAAGGTTGCATTTGGCCGATCAGGTTCGGGCCTTGGACCAGGAAAGCGTGCTCCAGCGGCCTCCCGTCAGTCTCGTCGGTTTGGTGACCTGGGTGGATTCCAGAAAAAATTATATTTTGGACAGCAGCGGCGGTATTTGCGTCATGCGGTCACGTCTTCAAAACGGCAGGCGCATTCAGATCGGTATGCTGGTCAGGGTGGATGGTGTTGCCGTTACGGGCGCGTTCGCTCCGGTCATTACCAATGCCGTTATCCGCCAGACCGGAACCATGCCTCTGCCGGACGCGCCGCAGATCGGTCTGGAACAGGCACTGACCGGCACGAAGGACGGTTGTTGGATTCAAATGCGCGGCTACGTTCGCAGGGTCAGCGTGGAGCGAAGCGACATCAAATTGCAGCTCGTCGCACCGGGCGGTGAATTCACCGCGCGCGTTCCCAAGCTGGATTCCCTGAAAACCTTGCAAGGTTCGGTGGTTTTGGTTCAAGGCGTGTGCGTGGTGGTCGCGAACTCCCGCCGGCAATTGACCGGCATCGAGCTTTGGTCCCCGGAGGAAGCTGATGTCCAGATTGAACAATCCGCTCCGGAAAACGTGTTTGCGCTGCCCCAACGCTCCATCGCCAGCCTGCGCCAGTTCAGTTTGTTCAATTCGTTGAACGAACGGGTGTATACCCGTGGCACGGTTACCTTGCAGGTCTTGGGACGCTATTTCTATTTGCAGGACGGCGATAACAGCGTTCTGGCCTTGAGCGAGCAGACCGAACCGCTGCGCCCCGGTGACCAGGTTGAAGTCGTCGGTTTTTCAGGAAACGACAGCGGGAATTTTGTGTTGCGGGAAGCGGTCTATCGTCGCATTGCGCCCGGTCCCGAACCGGTTCCGGCGCAACTGCCCGCCCTGCAATCTGTGAGCGAGGGTCTGGATGGCCTGCTCGTGCGCGCGGAGGGAACATTGCTGGACAGGGTGCAAAAATCGGGTGAAACGCATCTGACCATCCAGGCCAGCGGATTGCTTTTTGAGGCCAAGCTGGATAAAACCAACGCCTTTGCCGGGAAAGGACCGGAATTGGGCAGCAAACTTGCCGTTACCGGCGTCTATCGCGTTCAACGGGACGAATATGGCAACCCTCGCTCCTTCCTGTTGAACCTTCGTGACGGGAGCGATGTTCGGGTCCTGGCGCCGCCGCCGTGGTGGACACTGCGCCGGCTTTTACTGGCGCTGGCTGGCGTCGTGCTGGTTTTCCTGTTCGCCCTTTTATGGACGGCGGAAACCCAGCGCAAAAACAGCCTGCTTCTGCAAGCCCAACTGCAATTGAAGGCTGCTCATGACATATTGGAGGAGCGTGTCCGGGAGCGCACCCGGGAATTGCGCGAAGAGGTCGTGGCCAAGGAACGCGCGCACAAGAAACTTTCCGAGGCCCAACAGCGGCTCCTGATCGCCTCGCGTCAGGCGGGGATGGCCGAGGTTGCCACCGGCATCCTGCACAACATTGGCAACGTCTTGAACAGCGTCAACGTGTCGGCGTCGCTGATCGGCGATTCATTGAGCCAGTTGCGGATCGAAAAACTTTCCAAGGTGGCCGTGTTGTTGAACGAACAAGGTGGCGATCTGCCGAAATTTCTGACGGAGGACCCGCGCGGGCGCGTGCTCCCCGGCTATTTGCAGGATCTGGCCAATACCATGACCGAAAGCGAACGGAACCTGCGCGAAGAAATCCAGTCACTGATCAAACAGGTTGACCACATCAAAACCATTGTGGCCATGCAGCAAAATTATGCCCGCATCGGCGGTTGCATGGAAAACCTGGATCCCGTGGAGGTGATGGAGGACGCAGTGCAAATCAACCGCGCCGCCTACGAGCGTCACGGGATTGAATTGGTTCGCGAATACGAAGAAACTCCGCGCGTGTTTGCCGACCGGCACAAGACCCTGCAAATTCTCATCAATCTTTTGAGCAATGCCAAATATGCGTCGAAGGAAACTTCTTCAAAAACCAAACGGGTCATCTTGCGCCTCGGCATTGAGGGCGGGGACCGGGTGCGGTTCGAAGTTTCGGACACGGGCATCGGCATCGCGCCGGAAAACCTGGAGCGCATTTTTACCCTCGGCTTCACCACCAAACCGAACGGCCACGGATTCGGCCTGCACAGCGGTGCCAATGCCGCGAAGGAAATGGATGGACGGCTGTTTGCACTGAGCGAAGGGGTTGGCCGGGGCGCCGCATTTGTGCTCGAACTGCCTGCTGCGGAGAAATTGCAACACGAAACAAATGTGGAGGTAGAAACGGCGTGACTTTCGCACGAACCGGCTTATGAACCCTTCAACCCCCCTCCTCGCAAACCGGATTCTGGTGATTGACGATAATCCGGCGATTCATGAGGACTTTCGAAAAATCCTAACACCACAAACCGCCTCCACCTCTTCTCTGCAGGAGGCCGAGGCGCTCTTGTTCGGCAACGCTGCCGATGCCAGTCCTGCTCCGGCGGTGAACTATCAGGTGGATTCAGCTTATCAAGGCCAGGAAGGTCTGCGGATGATCGAACAGGCGGCGCGGGACGGCCAACCCTATGCGCTCGCCTTCGTGGACGTTCGAATGCCGCCCGGCTGGGATGGTGTGGAAACCATCGGTCGCATGTGGCAAAAGTTTCCGGAACTGCAGGTGGTTATTTGCACGGCCTATTCGGACTATACCTGGGCCAATATGATGGCGAACCTTGGCGGCTCGGACAACCTCCTCATTCTCAAAAAGCCATTCGATCCCATCGAAGTGCTCCAACTGGCGCATTCCCTGACGCGCAAATGGCTGCTGGCCCGGCAGGTCCGCACCCATATTCAGGAGTTGGACGGGTTGGTGCAATCGCGTACGCGCCATTTGCAGGAGGCCAACGAGGCGTTGCAGCGCGAAATTGCCGAACGCGCCCGGACCCAGGAATCGTTGCGGTGTTCCGAGGAGCGGTTCGCCAAGGCATTCCGCGCCAATCCGGTTCCGTTGACGTTGCAAAACGCGCTCGACCAGCGCTACGTGGACGTGAACGACAGTTTCCTCCAACTGATTGACTGCCAACGTGAATCCGTCCTGGGGCGCACCCCGGCCGAGTTGAATTTTTTTCCGCAAATCGCAATTTTGCAGGAAATCCTGGATGTGCTTTCGTCCCGGCGCACGGTGCGCGATCTGCAGGCGGAGCTCCGCTCCGGCAACGGGAAAAAAGTGACGGTGTTGATTTCCGCGGAATCGCTTGAACTGGAAAATCGGCCGCATTGTTTGATGTCCCTTCAGGACATCACTGAGCGGCTCAACATCGAAGAGCAGTTGCGCCAGGCGCAAAAAATGGAAGCCGTTGGCCAAATTGCCGCCGGGGTGGCGCACGATTTCAACAACATTCTCACCGTGATTCAGGGCCACGCGGATTTGCAATTGAACATGGTCAATCTGGATGAATCGCTCCGGGATTCCCTGCATGAAATTTCCCTGGCCGCCGCCCGCGCCGCGTCACTCACCCGGCAGTTGCTGGCGTTCAGCCGCAAACAGATGCTGTATCGCCGTCCGCTCGACGTGGGCAAGACATTGGACGAACTCGGCAAAATGCTCCGCCGCGTCCTCGGCGAACCGATTACGTTGCGGATTGAATGCGCGAAAGACCTTCCTCCGGTGTTTGCCGATGCCGTCAATTTTGAGCAGATCATCATCAATCTTGCCGTGAACGCACGCGATGCCATGCCGAACGGCGGTCCGCTCACCATTGGCGCCGAGTTGGCGGAAATTGATGCGGCCTATCAGGTCCGGGTGCCGGACGCTCTGATCGGCACCTTTGTGCGGTTGAGAGTCGCCGATGCGGGAGAAGGGATGGACGAAGCCGTGCGCCGCCGGCTTTTTGAGCCATTTTTCACGACCAAAGAAGTGGGCAAGGGCACCGGCCTGGGGCTCGCCACCGTTTATGGCATCGTCAAGCAACATCAAGGGTGGATTGAAGTTGAATCCGCGCCGGATGCCGGGACAGTGTTCAATGTTTTTCTCCCGGTGGCCAACGGACAAACAGTCCAAGCGGAGCAATCCGGAACCCGTTTTATATATTCGGCAGACGCGCAGTCCCGGACCATCCTGCTTGTCGAAGACGAGGCTTCCGTGCGCGAAATGGCTTCCAAAATTTTGAAGCGGCTGGGGTATCAAGTGGTGACCGCCGGCAACGGACCGGAAGCGCTGGCGCTTTGGCCGCAACACCGCGGCAAAATTGATTTGCTGCTGACGGACATGGTGATGCCGGGCGGGATGACCGGACGAGAACTGGCCGACCGCCTGTTGCGCGAAGCACCCCAAATGCCCGTCATTTATTCCACCGGCTATAGTGCGGATTTGTTAAATTCTGACGCTAACTTGATCGAGGGTAACGGGTGTTTGCTCAAACCCTACAGCGCCTCGACCCTGGTAAGCGCGGTCAACAAAGTCTTCAAGGTTACCACCGGGAAATTAAAACCGGGTAACGAGCAGGTGAGGGGTGCGAAGGTGGCCCGATGGAGTTCATCTCATCATCAGGAATAGCTGCAAAGCACTGGAATTTGCTCCCGGAAATTTCTGCCCGGTGACAGCTGTCCGTTGGATATCGCAGGGTGCGGTGGCAATCAAAAAAGTTTCCATTCCGACCCCACACGCTGCCCCTTTGGGGTGCTCAAGTGATTGTGGCGTGGTTGACGAATAAACGGGCGGGCCGCCTCATCAATTTGCATTGTCCTCCTTCCGATGGCGGACATTCAGAAACGCTCTTAATTTATGGCGCGCCCGCCGCGATTCGAACGCGGGACCACCTGCTTAGAAGGCAGATGCTCTATCCAACTGAGCTACGGGCGCCGCCAGGAGGACATTAGTAGCTGGCACGCGCCGGCGCAAGCGCCAGCTGTATCACGCATTTCGACAGTCAGATTGAATGGAAAGCAAACTCCAATGTCAGAACAAGTGAGCCCATGGCGAGGCAGTGTTCGGCATTTGCCAGGCTGGCGGAAACTTGAAGGCCGTTTTGCGAGATTGAAAAATGTACAAAAGGTCAATATTTGCTAACTTTATACAGACAAGTTACTTGTGGATTTCTGGCCAAATAATATTTGACTTTGCAGTTATTTTCTTGTACATGTATTGTCACAAAACTGGGCAGATAATGTTCGATAATGTAATGTTGTTAAGCAGTATTATTAGTCAATAAAGGGATTATGTACACCTCCTTAAAAACCCCGTTTCACAGTCCGTTTGTAAAACCCGCAGCCCTTTTTTTGCTGTTGCCAGTTTCCATCATTTTTTTAACCCAGTGTTGTAATGCAGGGCAGCTTTCACTTTTGCCTCATGATTCCGCCAATCAGGCGCAGGTTGAGTGGACTTCAGGACCTGCCGATGCCAGCTTGGGCACGCTGGCCGATATTAAAATTCCCAAAGGCTATCGTTTTACGGGCGCGACCGGAGCCGGTGCTCTTCTCAGAAAAATGAACAATCCAGTCCCCGATGGGCTGGTGGGCATCCTGGCTCCCGAGTCAGGGCAATGGTGGGTCGTTCTTGAATACAGAGACATTGGTTATGTGAAGGACGCGGACAAAACTAAAATTGATGCCGCGGCAATTCTGAAGACCATTTCCGATCGCGCCAAACACCAGAATGAAGAGCGGACAATCCACGGCCTGCCGATTATTGCCTCGGTGGATTGGAAACTCTCGCCGGCGTTTGATGCAAAGACGCATTCCGTGGAATGGGCGGTCCTGGCCAAAACCCAATCTACGGGAGTGGTCAATCACACAACGCGTTTGCTTGGCCGACAAGGCGTGCTGGATGCCACGGCGGTGGAACCTTATCAGGCCGCCCAAGCTGCCTCTGATTTGGTTCCCTTGCAGGAGTTGATGAAAAATATGTCGTTCAAACAAGGACAGCGTTATGCAGATTATCAGAAAGGTGACAAAATTTCAGACATCGGCCTTGCCGGGCTTATTGCCGGAGAAGATGATTCCCCGGTCGCGCAAAAAGATGGCGTTGGCACTTCGAGCAAAAGCGCGGGTGTTTGGGGTTGGTATGTTTTGGTCGGCGTTCTCGCCGGAGGGGGTGTTCTGCTTTTTCGCGGAGTTGTCCTGCGGCGTCACAAAACGCACCGCGTGCTTTCCGCGAGTCCGGTGGTGGGCAATGAAATTAGCAATGGCAATGGATATGCACACGCACATGCCGCCGCAACTTTGTTGGCCAGCGCAACTCCGCCGGTGCCGGCCACGCCGGAAATCGATTTGGAACCTGATGAGGTGAAGCCGGTGGTTGAGGTAAAGCTAGATGATGTAAAACCCAAAATGGCCATTAACCCGAATGGCTCAAGCAAACATCGCCCTTCCCGCCGACGCAGGAAAGTCTTTGATTATCACCGGTTCTATGTGGACACGGTCATGAAACTTTCTTCCAGCAGTTACACGGCGGAAGTTCCAACGCCCAATGGCCATACCAATGGCCACTCAAATGGTCATTCAATTAATCGCGCGATTGAAGGGCAGTCGCCGTCTTATGCGGACATGAATCAAGCCATTGCCCAGGCTCACATGGATTTGATCGCCAATCAGAAGCAACTCATTGAGGAGCAGAAACATTTGATGATTCAACAGGCCAAGCTCATTGATGAAAAAAGCAAGCTTTTGGACCGTCAAACTGAACTGTTTGAACGCGACCTTTTGTAAAAGTTGGCATCCGATTGCTAAAAAAGCTTGACGGAACCATCTAAAGTTTGTATAAACGCTGAAGCTAGTCTAATAACAGCAGAAAATTAATGAGTTGCGCTCGTGTTTTTTGCCTTTGTGTGAGGCAAAATTGAAGTGTGAGATGTGGTTTCTGTTGAAGTTTGTGCTTGGTGCGGCAAGCCAGATTGTCAGGTTGTAATCGGATAAAACGGGCTGTGAAAATGACGTCTTTGACGTCTTGAAATATTAATTTAATCCGGAAGCTAATCCGGAAGCACTTGGCCGAAGTTTACGGTCGGAAAACAGAAGTTTGGTACTCGATAATAATAGTCAACCTATCTCTAATAATAACCAACCTATCGTTAGGCGGGAGCTGAG
>Ga0265316_10005970_pt1 | contig 11721 bp, 11 predicted proteins | sample 4522metaG_FD_202092 | JGI IMG/M metagenome (GOLD analysis project Ga0265316, IMG submission 202092) | Rhizosphere microbial communities from Carex aquatilis grown in University of Washington, Seatle, WA, United States - 4-5-22 metaG | ecosystem: Host-associated > Plants > Roots > Rhizosphere >...
CTTGGAGGCGCGAAACTCGTCGCGGCGATGGACCAGCGTGACTTCGCGGCCGAAGCGCGTCAGGAAGTTGGCCTCCTCCATGGCGGAATCGCCGCCGCCCACCACCATGATCCGCTTGTCGCGATAAAAGAATCCGTCGCAGGTGGCGCAGGAACTGACGCCGTGGCCAATGAGAGCCTGCTCGGATTCGAGGCCCAGCCAGCGCGCGGAAGCGCCGGAAGCAACGATCGCGGTGCGCGTCTCAATCCAATCGCCTTCGATGTTGAGGCGAAAAGGCCGGCTGGAGAAATCGGCGTCGACGACGGCCCCGTCCACGTATTCGGCGCCGAAATTCTGGGCCTGCTTCTTCATGTTCTCGACCAGGTCCGGCCCATTGATGCCTTCCGGGAACCCGGGAAAGTTCTCCACCAGGGTGGTGAGGGAAAGCTGGCCGCCGACTTCATGGCCGCCCACGACCAGGGGTTTGAGGTTGGCGCGCGCGGTGTAGATAGCGGCGGTACTGCCGGCACAGCCGGACCCTATGATGACTACATTTCGCATGGGTGACGGTAAGATCAGGTTAGCACGAAGGCCGCGGGCGACAGTTCGACAGATCCCCTGCCGCCGAGTAGCATTTCAGCGCCCGCTCAATGCCATCCCGAAAGCCGATCTTGTATTGGAATCCCAGTTGTTTCTGTTTCGTCGTGTCGCCGCCGCGCGCATGCACCCCGGCTGGCTTGTCGGACAAGCCCTTCACTTGAGGGTGGTAGCCCACCGTCCCGGCAGCCAGTTTCGCAAACTCGATAAAACTGGTGAAGATACCGGTCGAGAGGTTCATCGCGCCGCCATCGTCAATCTTGTCGATGGTCGTCATGACGCCATCCACGCAATCCTCGATGTGAATGAAGTCGCGCATCTGGGTGCCGGTTCCCCACACATTGAGGACTTCCGCTCCACGATTCGCCAGCACCCGCTTGCAGATGCTCGGGAACGGGTAAGCGTCGTCCTGGTCCTCCCCATAACCGGAGAACGGGCGATAGCAGATCGACTTCAGTCCGTGCTTCTGGTAAGCCAGTTGAGCCAGGTATTCGCAGGTCAGCTTGGCCCAACCGTAGCTCATGTCGGGCATACCGATATCGCTTTCGAAGGAGATCATGTCCTCCGTCAGAAGCACGTAGCCTTCGGGCCGCTGCAGCTTGATCGGGTAGGCCGCGCTGGAACTGAAACAGGCGGTCTTGTTGGGCCGCGTTTCCTTGGCCCATCCCCAATATGCCGCGTCGATCGCCAGATCGTCCGCCACCGCCAGCGGGTTGTTCTCAATCATGAGACGCCCGCCCACCATGGCCGCCAGGTGGAACCCGTAGTCGAAATCCGTATCCTTCACGCGCCCGAACCAGGCGCGGCAATCCTCTTTGTAGAAATGGAAGCGCGGGTAGTCCCGCGGATCGAACAGAGGCCAGCCGTTCGCCGGATCGATGCCTCCGGTATACTGCGCTACGCAATCGACGGCGTGGACTTCGTCGCCAGCCTCCAGCAGCCGCCCCACCACGTGTCGCCCCACGAAACCGGCGGCGCCGGTCACCAGAACCTTACGCACGCTGAAAGTGCCTCCTATAGAGTTCGAATGCCCAGTTCGACTTCCCCGGCAGGTACGCGGCAATCGATTGGGGATCCCGTGCCAGGTCCTGAACCAGATTCAGGTTGTTCTCATAGCCCGGATACTCCTGCTGCATGTCGCGAACTAAGTCGTGTACGTTGCGCTGCTGATATACGGACGCCTTGTTCCACACGGCGCGGTAACCCTTGGCCTGCAAGTAGAACGAGGCCCAGATATCGTCCATCCGCCCAACGTGCGGAAACAGAAAATAGTCTTTCAGGCACTCGCCGGCGAGGAACGTGTTCTGCGAGTTGCACGGACCCATCTTGTTGGCGCACATGGGAAACACCCGCGGATCGAAATCGCACTCCGGAGCGTGTTCCATGCGGCAGAACGCGTCGATGTCCGGATCGCCGTTCCAGAAGTCCGCCTGTACGTCCACGTGGACGGTCTTGCGCAGCTTCTTCGAGTAGTCCCGCTTCGGTAAGAGTTGAAGCGGGTAACCCCGGTGCCATAAGTGCGAGTGATTGGTGGCGCCTACCGGGTCGAAGGCAGGCAGCGTGGTCTCGTAATAGTCCATTTCCACTTCTCTGCCCACCAGCAGATTCTCACCCCATCCCTGCAGCGGGATGTTGTCGTCGTCCACCACCGCCACTACGTCGGCCTTCATATCGTGGGCCCACAGCAGGCCCAATATACGGCGCTGGATGCAGTTCCAACCTATGGTTTTGGAGAGGGCCGGATCGTACTTCTCCTGCTCCTCGGGTGTGACGTAGATACCCCTGTCGAGACGATAGTCGCCCGGCGTCTTCTTATCTCCGATGACTACCAGATCCCAGTCCATCATCGCCTGAAACTTGTGAATCGCCTCAGTCGGAGGGTTGATGGTTGTAGTCACGATGACTTTCTTCATATTCGACCGTATCATCCTCTATGCTCGTATGCCCGGCTTCAGAATCGATTGCCTGCTGGCAAAGCGCGTTTTCAGGCCGGTGCGAAAGTAGACGAAGTTGAGAAGGAATGTATTTTGGGATTTTCCCTCCGTGCGCGCTTTCCATCCGGAGGGAATCTCAATGACCTGTACTCCGAGCCTCAGCGGTTTGACAAGCGTTTCGAATAGGAACGCGTGCCGCAGTTCCTCCCAATGAATGCTCTGAACCAGTTTGGTTGGGAAGATCCGGTAGGCAAAGGTCATATCGGACAGCCGTACGCCATATAACACCGAGAAGAATCGCTGAAAAACCCAGTTACAGAGCAGCTTGACCTTGGAGTAACCCTGAAACCCCCTGGTCGCGCGCCAGCGGGTAGCGGTCACGATCGCGGATGGCCTGGTCTCCGCGTTGGCGATCAAGGTCTTGACCGCGTTCGGATCCGTCTCCAGATCGCTGGCCATCATGACGACGTGGCTGCCGCGGGCCAAATCGAAGGCCTCCCGCATGGCGCCGCCCAAAAAAGGCAATGTCTGGCAATGGACGCGGACCATGCCGCCGAGGCTCTTACTCAGCCGGTCCACCGTGGCCATGGCTTCCGCCGTGGTCCGGTCGCAAACCACGATCAGTATCTCCTTGGTGCGGTCCTTGACGTCCCGCAAAATGATCTTGACAGTCTCTTCCAGAGAGTTAGTCTCGTTCATGACCGGGAGTACGATCGTTGCCGATTCAAAGCGGTCCACACGCAGGCAATCGGTCACCGGAGCCATCCTTCACTCGATCATCGGCCTCTGACGGATACGCATTATGATACCAGTCGCAGGCCATCAGGACAAGGTTTGCCGGCCAGCCCAGCCTTCCGTGGCTCACGACGGCTTCAGGTACTCCGCGATTTCCTTCTCTTCAATGGCGCCGGCCCGGATGAGGCGCCAGTATGGCTCAGTGATATCGACGGTGGTGGCGCCGGCTCCGTTGCACATGCCGCCGTCGATCACCAGGTCCACGCGTCCATCCATCATGCCGAAGACATCGATGCCGCTGCGGCACGTGGGGCGGCCGGAAATGTTGGCGCTGGTGGAGATGAGCGGCTGGTTCAGCATGGCGATCAACTGGTTGGCGACCTTGGAGCGCGATTGGCGTAGCGCCAGGCGGCCGGTGTTGCCAGTCAGCTTGAGCGGGACCTTGGCCGCAGCGGGAACGATGATGGTCAGCGGCCCGGGCCAGAAGCGGCGCGCCAGGATGAAAAACCGGTTGCTCAGCTCGGAGGCCAGTTCCTCGGCCATCATGAGGTCCCCCACCAGAATGGGGAGGGAGCGGTGCGGTTCGCGGCCCTTGGCCCTAAAGACCCGGGCCACGGCGCCCAGGTTGAAGGGGTCGGCCACCAGGGTGTAGAGCGCATCCGTTGGGATGGCGGCCACTTTGCCGCGGCGCACGGCGGCGGCGGCCCGCTCCAGCACTTCCGGCTGGGGTTCTTCGGGATTGATTTCGACCAGGTCGGTAGCCATTTCGTTTTCGTTCGGTCTCAGCGCGGGCCGATGGCCTCGGCGACGTCCAGGGCCATCTGGTACCGGCCGAAGGGCGCGCTCAATTGTACACCCTGGACCATGCCGCGCACACGCGCCACCATTTCGCGCGCGATGGCCACGCCTTCCTCGCGAGCCTTATCCGCATTGTCCACGCGCCGCATGCGCTCCATGAAATGCCCGGGTACGGGCACGCGCAGCTCGTTCACCATGAATTCGGCATTGCGGAAGCTGGTGAGCGGCCATAGGCCGCAGATCACCGGGATCTTGACGCGCTCGATGCGTTGGAGGAATTTCTCGAGGAGATCCAGGTCGAAAACCGGCTGCGTGACCACGTACTCCGCGCCGGCCTCCACCTTCCACTCGAAGCGGCGCATCTCTTCGTCCATGTTGAGCGCACCCGGATTGGCGCCCACGCCGATGAGCAGGGCGGTTTGCGAGCCGATGGGGTTGCCGCCGATATCCAGGCCGTGGTTGAGGTTGTTGACAATGTTGACCAGGCCAATGGCGTCCACGTCGAAGACCGCGGTGGCGTCGGGGTAAAGGCCCATGCGGGGAGGATCGCCGGTGATGCAGATGAGGTTGCGCACCCCGGCGGTGTGCGCGCCCAGCAACTCCGATTGAATGCCCAGAATGTTGCGGTCGCGGCAGCAGAAGTGGCTCACCGCCTCGATGCCGGCGTGTTGCTGGATGAGCTGGCAGGCCACCTGGGCGCTCATGCGCGCACTGGCGCGGGGGCCGTCGGGAACGTTGATGGCGTCGATGCCCTGTTGGGCGCACAGCTTGGCGCCGGCGATTTCGCGGGAGGCATCCACGCCGCGCGGCGGCAGGATTTCCACGAACGCCACGAATTTCCCCTGCGCCAGCTTGGCGCCCAGCTTGGATTTCTCCGCCATGGGAACGGGCGTGAGGGCGTGCGCCTTGACCTCCGGCTCCTCCACCGTGACGCTGAGCTTCTTTTGCAGCGGCTGGAGCGAGCGCGTTTCCGAGCGGATCAGCTTGATGTGATCGGGCGTGGTGCCGCAGCAGCCGCCGATGATTCTGACGCCGGCCCACAGCAAGCGCCGCGCGTACTGCGCCATGTATTCCGGCGAGCAGAGATACATGTTGCGGCCTTCCACGCGCGTGGGCAGCCCGGCGTTGGGCATGGCGCTCATGGGTTTGGAAGAGAACTGCATCATGCGCTCGATGGTTTCGAGCGTGGCCTTGGGGCCGACGGAGCAGTTGAGGCCGATTACATCCACGGGCCAGGAATCCATTTCGCGGGTGAAGGTTTCCGTGTCGGTGCCGCGGGGCAGGTGTCCGAAATCGTCGATGGTCACCTGCGCGACAATGGCGACTTCGCCGCCGGCGGCCTCGTGGGCGGCCCGCACGGCTTCGCGGAGCTCGTCGAGGTTGCCGAAAGTCTCGAGGATCAGCAGATCCACGCCGGCTTCCAGAAGCGCGTCGATCTGCTCGCGGAAAATGGCGCGGGCCTCGGCGAAAGACGTGGGGCCGAGAGGCTCGATGCGCACGCCCAGCGGACCGACGGCACCGGCCACGAACGCCGCGTCCTTGGCCGCTTCGCGAGCCAGGCGCACGCCGGCCTGGTTGATGGCCTTCAGCTTTTCGGCCACTCCGAACCCGGCCAGACGCATGCGGCTGGCGCCGAAGGTGTTGGTTTCGACGATTTCAGCGCCCGCCTTGACGTAGTCCTGGTGGATCTGGCGGACCAGGTCGGGCGAAGAGAGATTCAGCTCGTCGAAGCAGCGGTTGATGAAGACGCCGCGCGAGTAGAGCATGGTGCCCATGGCGCCGTCCGACACCAGGACGCGGCGGGACAATTGATCGCGGAATTCCTGGGCGCGGTTGCTGGCGGAGGTAGTCATGGGGATCGGACTGCGTTATGGTGATTTTACCGCGGACAGTTCCAGGCTGTCAGCTTCGCTGTCCGACGTGGCGCAGACTTTCAGTCTGCCGTCTCCGTACTCTTGCGGAGACCGCTTTGGGGCCGCGAGCCAAGCGTCCCCAGGAGTGGGGACGCGGCAGACTGAAAGTCTGCGCCACAATCAGCTTGCGCCGGCGAGCTTGAGCACGTAGGCCTGGCGCGCGGGAAGGCTGGCGGCCAGCGAATTTGGGATCTTGATTCGCAACTGGCTGCCTTGCCGCGCGGCTTCCAGCGGCTGGCCGCTTTCGAGCAGCGTCACACGCACACCGGAAGGGGCTTCGATATCCTCCAGCACCACGTCCTGCGACGGGCGGCGCGGCAGAATCGCATAGACCGCGCCGTCGCTGGCGGTGAAGAAGGCTTCGACGCGCGCGAATCCGGGGGCCGGTGAATCGACCAGGTGGTCGATCGGGTAAGCCGACATGAAGTCCTTTTCCTCGAGGCGCGGCACTGTGCCCTGGCTCCACTGGCGCGTGACTTTGCGGGCGCGCGTGTTGTAGATGGCCTCGCCGTTGGGCCGCAGCCAGTCGCCGATCTGGATCAGCCGCTCCTCCATCAGCACCGGTATGCGCCCGTCGCCGGTGGGCCCGATATCGAGCAGAAGATTGCCCCCGCGGCTGACGATATCGATGAGCATCATGAGCAGCTCGCGATCGGTGCGGTAGTCCGCCAGCGACTCCATACGGTTGTATCCGTAGGAATACCCCATGCCGCGGTTTTCCTCCCACGGATGAGAGGTCTCGGTCATGCCCGGGGTGTACTCGGTGGTGAAGTAGCCGCCGTGGCGGTGGCGCGTTTCCTTGCCCCAGCGGTCGTTGATCACCACCTCGTCGCGCACCGGGGATGCGTTGAACAGCCATGCCAACAGCTCCGGCGTGCGCCATTCGGCGCTGGTCATCTCCCATTCGCCGTCGGAGAAGATGATGCTCGGTTTGGCGCGGGTCACCACATCCTTGAACTGCGGGAACATGTGTTCGGCGGCGTAGCGTTGGCGGTCGGCGAGCCAGAGCGGGTTATACCATTCGTAGAGCGAATAGTAGATTCCCATGCGCAGGTCCCGGCGGCGGCCGGCCTCCATCAGGTCCAGCAGAAGGTCGCGCCGGGGGCCGATATCCACGCTGTTCCAGGAGCGTCCCCAGGCGCGGTTGGCCTCCGCGCTGCGCCACAGAGTGAAGCCATCGTGATGCTTCGAGGTGAGGGCCACGTACTTGGCGCCGGAGCGTACGCAGACGTCGGCCCACCGGTCGGGGTCATACAATTCCGCACGAAACAGCGGAGCGAAATCGAAATACGGAAAATTGGCACCATACACGCGCTGGTGAAACTTCCACGTCAGCGCGCCATGGCCGGTGGGAGCCGTAGCCTTCATGCCCTCGGTCAGGGAATTCCAATACCATTCGGCGTACGGGTTTTCGTCCTTGACGTTGACGGCGGCATAGGCCGGCACGGAGTACACGCCCCAGTGGATGAAGATGCCGAACTTGGCGGCGGGGTACCAGGCGGGCGAGGGCCGCCGGTCCAGGGATTCCCAGGTTGGCTGGTAGCGATTCTGCTGGCCGACAGCGCGGCGCCCCCTGGCCAGGGCGAGCGGAGCCAGCGCCCAACTGCGAAGAATGTCTCGTCGTCGCATCATTGGTGGCCATAGTAGCACCGCGACCCATATGGCGCGGAAGGGCGGACCCAGATGTTCAGGCGCGGAGTTCTTCGACCGGCTTTACAGGCAGGATCCGCGCGACGCGCTCCATGACCTTCTTGTTCTGCTCGGCCTTCTTTAGGTCGTAGGCTGCCTGCAGCCGCATCCACAATTCCGGCGTGCTCCCAAAGAGGCGGGCCACCTTCAGGCACATGACGGCCGACAGGGGCTTACGCCCCGCCAGAATGTCGTGAAGCATCTGGCGGGAGACGCCCAGAGCTTTCGCCGCGGCCGTCATGGACAGGCCGGCAGACGGCAGGATGTCATTCTTGATAATCTCGCCCGGATGGACAGGTGGCAGTCCGTTCCTTCTCTCCATGACTTCCTCCCTAATTGTAGTCTTCAAAATCGACATCCAAGGCGTTTTCGCCTGACCAGCCGAACGTGATCCGGCAATTCCCGCTCACGCGCACCGACCAGCGTTGCGGGTCGCCCCGCTACTTCCAGCAGTTGCATGATGCGCACGCACTTCCGGACATGATCGGCGCCGATCCGGCGTGTCTTGCCGGTAAGATAGATCTCTTCAAGTCCTTTATGCCTGAAGCCGCCGACCACTCCTTCACTGTAAATGTTTTAGTTTACAGTGTCAACCACCGCTCGCGAGGCCGCCAAGCACGGCAGCAACGTTGACGTACCCTAAAAGAAGAAGCCGAAGCAATGGAAATGCATCTCAAGCCCGATGTGCAAGCGAAGCTTGAGCGGATGGCGCGGGAGAGCGGACGCCCGAGCCACGAACTGGCGCACACGCGGGAGATGCTCGACCGGCGCTTTGACGATCTGGAAAGCGGCAGGGTGAAGCCGATTGACGGCGAGGAAGCGTACCGGCGCTTGATGGAGAAGACCGAGGCCCAGCGCCAGCGCCCCGCATGAGTGGGTTCGCGCCCCGGCGCTGGAGGACCAAGCCGCTCTGAAATACTCGTGCCGACCTCGCCAGTCCCGTGCCCCTCACCGCCGGTCCAGCACCTTTCCTGGCAGCGCGTTGGTCATCTTGCCTTCGTCGATCACCGGCACGCCGTTCACCAGCACGAAGCGCATCCCTTCGGAAAGTTGGTTAGGGTTCTCGAACGTCGCCACGTCGTGAACCGTATCGGGGTCGAAGACCACCACGTCGGCCCACATCCCCGCCTTCAACACGCCGCGGTCCGCGAACCGCATCCTCTGCGCCGGGAGCGCCGTGAACTTGCGAATGGCGTCTTCCAACGTCAGCTTCTTCTCTTCCCGCACATACTTCCGCAGGATGCGCGGAAACGTGCCGTAGGCGCGCGGATGCGGGTGTTCCTTGCCCAGCAGGCCGTCCGGCGCCGTGCCTTGCGAATCGTTGCAAATCGATACCCACGGCTGCTGGAGCGCCAGCGCCACATCCGGCTCCGACATGCCCACCATCGCCACCTCGGTGAAGGCCTCGTCTTCGACGATCAGATCGAAGACTGTGTCGATGGGGTCCTTGTTCCACAACCTGGCGATTTCCGCGATGTTCTTGCCTTGCAGCGGAACGAGCTTGGGGTTCTGCACCGCGCCGACCAGAATGGCGTCCGGCCCGGGTACCTCCTGCCACTCGTTGTTCCAGTCGCCCGCAGGCGTTTCCATTTCCTTGCGGATGCGGGCGCGCGCGGCGGGGTCCTTCAGGCGCTCGACCAGTTTCTTGTCGCCTCCGTCGTGAGCCCAGGGCGGGATGACCGCGGAAAACGAATTGAACCAGGCGGGATACGCATACGTGTCCGCCGCCACGTCCACGCCCGACCGGCGGGCCTGCTCGATATGCGCGACGATCTCCGGCATGCGGCCCCAGTTGGCCTTGCCCGCCGCCTTCAGGTGCCAGATCTCGACCGGGATCGCGGCCTCGCGCCCGATGCGGAAGGCTTCGTCGAGCGCGGGCAGGATGGAGTCGCCTTCGTCGCGAATGTGCGAGGCATAGGTGCCGCCGAACTTGGCGGCCTCCCGCGCCAGCGCAATCAGTTCTTCCGTGGTGGCGTAGGGCGCCGGCGCGTATTGCAGCGCAGTCGATAGACCCACGGCGCCATCGCGCATGGCGTCGCGGACCAGCGCCTTCATACGCTCCAGTTCGGCCGCGGTGGGCGCGCGGTCATCGTCTCCCAGCACTACGCGGCGAACTTGCGTGGCGCCCACGTAGCTGGCCAGGTTGATCCCCATTCCCTGTTTTCGCAGGCGCGCGAAGTACTCGCGGAAGGTCCGCCAGGTAGGCTGAATGCCGTAGTGCTGGTAGGTCACGTGGTCCGCCTGCACCACGGCGTCGGTGAGCGGCGCGATGGAACTGCCTTCGCCGGTGATCTCGGTGGTGATGCCCTGATAGATCTTCGACGGCAGGTGCGGGTTCACCAGAATTGAGAGTTCCGATTGCCCCAGCATGTCGATGAACCCCGGCGCCACCACCATGCCGCGGGCGTTGATGGTGCGGCGCGCCGCGGCGTCCGCCAGGCGGCCGATGGCGGCGATTCGGCCGTTGCGAATGCCGATGTCGCCGGCATACCACGGGGAGCCAGTGCCATCGATGATGCGCCCATCGCGGATGACGATGTCGTAGGGATTGACGGCGGCGGCGAACAGAAGAACCGGGAGTAGATAAGGCATAGCTGTAATGCCCGCAAGCGGGCTGGGCAAGCTAAAGCATGCCCCACCAATGAGTGAATCGGCCTCTTTGGTGGGGGCATGCTTTAGCTTGCCCGCCTTCAGTATAGTCCGGCTGGGTCGCGGAGTACGCTAACCTGATACCGAATGCCCCCCGACGACTTCACCGCCGCCGAGCGCGCCGTGTTCCGCCGCCTCACGACGCCCGAAAAGATTCAGCGTTTCCTCGACGAGTTGCCCTACAACAAGGAGCCGCATGGCCCCACCTGCCTTTCCCCGCGGCGCGTCCTCCGGGACCGCACCGCGCATTGCATGGAAGGAGCTCTCGTCGGCGCGGCCGCGCTGCGCATGCTCGGCCACCCGCCGTTGCTGCTCGACTTCGAGGCGGTGCGCGACGACGATCACGTCCTGGCCATCTTTCGCTCCCACGGGCACTGGGGCGCGCTCGCCAAATCCAACTATTCCGGGCTGCGCTACCGCGAACCGGTCTACCGCACGCTGCGTGAGCTGGCGATGTCCTATTTCGAGCACTATTACAATTTGCGGAAGGAGAAGACCCTGCGCCGTTATTCCCGCCCCGTGAACCTCCGCCGGTTCGACTCCATGCACTGGATGACGGCCGAGGAAGATGTCTGGGCGGTGCCCGAATACCTGACCACCATCGCCCACACGCCGCTTCTGGCGCCGCGGATCGTCGCGCATCTGGGCCGCGTCGACGACCGCTTATTCGCCGCCGGCGTGGTCGGCCGCGCGAACCGATGATCTCCGCGCCTTGACGACCTCGATGAACGTCGGCAGCAGCGATATAAGAATGATGGCCAGAATCGCTATGTCGAAGTTCCGCCGCACCAATGGCACGTTGCCCAGCCCGTAGCCCAGCATGGTCAGCAGGAAGACCCACCCCGTGCTGCCGAACACGCTGAAAGAAAGGAAGCGCGGGTACGACATCCCGCCCACACCGGCCAGGAACGGCGCGAACGTGCGGATAATGGGGGCGAAGCGGGCAAAGATGATGGTCTTGCCCCCGTACCGCTCGTAGAACGCCTTGGTGCGAGTCACGTATTCCTGCTTGAACAGGCGCGAATCCGGACGGCTGAAGATGCGCGTCCCGGTTCGACGGCCCAGGAAGTAGTTGGTGGAATCGCCCAACATCGCCGCCGCCATCAGCGCCAGATTTACCAGCACGATGTTCAACTTCCCCGCGCCCGCCACCACCCCGACCGTGAACAGCAGCGAATCTCCCGGGAGAAAGAAACCCAGCAGCAGCCCGGTCTCGGAAAACACCACCCCGCACAGCGCCAGGTACCCGAGCCAGCCCGACAGCAGCGTGCTCAGCAGTTCGATCAGCCGCTCGGGGTTGGTCAGCGACCGGATGAAATCGACGATAGCTTGGATCATCCTGTTGGCTAACCGCGATAACCCGCCAGCAGCCGGTTGATCACATCCTGATGGATCTTGATCTTGCCCTGCTTGACCAGCGCTTCTCG
>Ga0265316_10005972_pt1 | contig 11718 bp, 8 predicted proteins | sample 4522metaG_FD_202092 | JGI IMG/M metagenome (GOLD analysis project Ga0265316, IMG submission 202092) | Rhizosphere microbial communities from Carex aquatilis grown in University of Washington, Seatle, WA, United States - 4-5-22 metaG | ecosystem: Host-associated > Plants > Roots > Rhizosphere >...
ACGCGTCACCTGGTTGTGATAGAGCTCCATGGGGTTGATCTTGCGGCTGCCGAACTCGTCGTCTTGCGCGTACGGACCAAACACGGAACTGAGCAGAATGCGGGCACGAACGCCCTTTGGATGTATCGGCATTTTGGGACTTGAGTGTCTAAATAATTATAACACCCCTGGGTATAATCGAAGATTGTGAACACATTCTCACTCGAAGGAAAAACCGCGCTGGTGGCCGGCGCGAGCCGCGGCATCGGCTTGGAAATCGCGCGCCACATGGCGGCTGCGGGCGCCAGCGTGATTCTGGCCGCGCGGTCGAAAGACGCGCTGGAGGCGCGCGCCGCGGAAATGGGCGGGCGCGCGCTGGTTCTGGACGTGACGGACCCGCGCTCCATCGCGGCCGCCGTCGCGAGCATCCAAACGCCCGACATCCTGGTCAATGTCGCCGGCACGAATATCCGCAAGCGGGCCGAGGATTTCACGCGCGAAGAGTACGACCGGATTCTCGAGACCAACCTGAACGGCATCTTCACCCTCACGCAAAAGATCGGCGCCGGCATGATCGCTCGCGGAACGGGCGGGAAGATCATCAATATCGGAAGCATACAATCGCTTCGGGCCCTACCGTTTCTGGCGGTTTATGCGATTACCAAAGGCGGGCTGGCGCAGTTGACCGAGGTTCTGGCGGCGGAATGGGGGCGCTACAACATCCAGGTGAACTGCATCGCCCCGGGAATCATCGTCACCGATTTCAACCGCGAGATGTGGCAGTCGGAGAAGATGCTGAACTGGCTGAGGGGCTGCCAGGCCAACCCCAACCCCGGGACGCCGGCGGACGTCGCGCCGCTGGCGGTGTTCCTGGCGGGACGCGGCGCGGATTACATCACCGGCCAGATCATCGCCGTGGACGGCGGATACACCACCACCGCGGTGTGGCCATTCGAGCCGTAGCGGGCGCGGCGTCAGCCTGGGTTGACAGACGGGGGCTGACAGACGACAAAAGACGATCGTCTGTCCTACCGCATTGACTCTACTCTCAAATTCTGGTAAACCGGTCTGAAACAATCTAGTAATTGAGCATTCAAGGTTTTGATCGCGGCTATTCGGAATTTTGATCGGGGGGTACACGTGTTCGACAAGAAACGGAGCTTGGAAATGACAAAGTCTTTGGTGAGAATGGCAGCTTTTTTGTGTTTTTCCGCGGTCCTGTTCGGGCAAACCACGTCCCTTACCGGGACGGTAGCGGACCCGTCGGGGGCCGTAATTCCAGGGGCCACAATCTCGATTGTCAATGCCCAGACGAATGCGGCGCGCGATGCCGTGTCCGATACGCAGGGCCGCTACACGATGCAGCAGTTGACGCCGGGGACCTACACCCTCACCGCCAAGGCCGGCGGCTTCTCCGACGTGGTGATCGACAAAGTCGAGTTGCTGGTGAACCAGCCGAGGACGGTGGCGATTACCTTCGAAAAGGTCGGCTCCACCAAGACCACCATTGAGGTTACGGGCGCCGTGACCCAGGTGAACACTACCGACGCTTCATTGGGTAACGCCATCGGCGGCACGGCCATCGTGGAGTTGCCGATGTTTGCCCGCAACGTGGTCAACCTGCTCCAGTTTCAGCCGGGCGTCACCTCGACCGGCGGCGGTTCCACGGACGAACGCGATGGCGCCGTAAACGGAGGCCGCTCGGATCAGTCCAATGTCTCGCTGGACGGCGTCGATGTGAACGACCAGAACGCGCGCACCGCTTTCACCAGCGTGCTGCGCGTCACACTCGATTCGGTAGCGGAATTCCGCACCACCACCAGCAACGGCGCGGCCGATACCGGCCGGGGCTCCGGCGCCGACGTGGCCCTGGTGACCAAGTCGGGCACCAACGAATTCCATGGCTCGGCGTACGAATACCGGCGCGGCACAGAGACGGCTGCCAACACTTTCTTCAGCAACCGCGCGAGTGTGCCCATCGCCCCTTTGCTGATCAACGTCTTCGGAGGTTCGGCCGGCGCGCCCATCAAGAAGAACAAGGCGTTCATCTTCTTCAACTACGAGGGCCGCCGCGACGCCAGCTCCAGCAGCGCCACCCGCACCGTCCCCACCGAGACCTTGAAACAGGGCATTGTGCAGTACCACGACAAAAACGGCGGGCTCCACCAACTTACGGCGGCCGACGTCAAAAGCATCGATCCTTCGGGGATCGGCATCAATCAGGCCGCGCTCAAGATGCTACAGGGGTTCCCGGTTGGAAACACCAGCACGGCAGGCGATGGGGTGAACACCACCGGGTACCTTTTCAACGCGCCCACCCGCTCCGATCAGAACACCTACATCGCCAGGTTGGACTACAATTTGGACTCAGCCGGAAAGCACACCGTCTTCGCGCGCGGCAACCTCCAAAACGACAGCAAGAACGGCACCCCGCAGTTCCCCGGACAGTCGCCCAACTCAGTGACGCTGGCCAACAACAAGGGCCTGGCGGCAGGCTATACCGCGGTGCTGACACCCAACATGGTGGCCACCACCCGTTATGGCTTCACCCGCGCCGGCGGAGAGACCACCGGCATTCTGGCCGCCAACTATGAGTGGTTCCGCGGATTCGACACTCCCTACGGCACCAGCACCGGCCTCGCCCGCATCGTTCCGGTGCACACCATTTCCCAGGATCTCTCCTGGAACAAGAGCGCCCACAGCCTCCACTTCGGCGCCACTGTGCGCCTGATCTCCAACCAGTCCAATAGCTACCGGCACTCGTTCAGCAGCTCGTCGTCCAACCCCAGTTGGATCAAGGGCACCGGCAGCGATTTCACGCCCGCTTCGCTGAATATTGCCAAGAGCGACAACACCAGCTACCAGTACGCCATGGCTGCGGTGCTCGGCCTGGAGAGTCAGGGAACGGCCGCCTATAACTACAAGACCGACGGCAGCCTGATTCCGGTGGGCGCCCCGGTGGCGCGCGATTTTGTGAGCCACGAGGGCGACCTGTATGCGCAAGACACCTGGAAGGCCACACGGAGTTTGACCGTCACGGCCGGCCTGCGCTATTCGCTGGCGCCGGCGGTCTACGAGGCCAACGGGCAGCAGGTGTCCCCCAACATCCCGTTCGCCGACTTTCTGAACAAGCGTGGCGCCCTGGCCGACCAGGGCCTGTCGCAAATGGGGGTCGGGCTGGTCAGTTTCGTCGCCGGGAACGGCGCCGGGGGGCGGCCCCTGTACCCCGACCACAAGAACTGGTCTCCGCGTTTGGGCCTGGCTTACTCACCCAAGGCGGAAGGCGGCCTTTCGAAATTCCTCTTCGGCGGTAACGGCAAGACGTCTATCCGCGCCGGCGCCGGCATGTACTACGACGACATGGGCCAGCCGCTGGCGCAGACCATCAACGCCAACGCCTTCGGCCTGGCCACCACTCTCACCACTCCACCCAACGTACTGAGCACCACCCAACTGCCAAGGTTCACTTCGTTTTATACGGTGCCGAGCGCCATCGTGCCCGCCGCTGGTCCCTCCGGGTTGGGAGCGCCGTATCCCACCTCCGGCGCCGGCTCGTTCGCCATCACCAGCAGCCTGGACGACAAGTTGAAGGCGCCCTACACCATGAACCTGAACTTCAGCATCGGCCGCGATTTCAGTCATGGCTTTTTCGTTCAGGTGTCCTACGTCGGCCGCCTCTCGCGTAACAGCCTGACCAACCGCGACATGGCGGCGTACACCAACCTCAGAGATCCCAAGAGCGGTCAAACCTTCTACGAGGCCATGCACCAGTTAGCCGTCGCGATGGACTTCCAGAACGTTCCGATCGCGAACCTGCCGAAGATCCCCTTCTTCGAAAACATGTGGCCGGCCGCCGCGGGCCATGGTCTCACTTCCACGCAGGTGTGGGCCAAGGACTACTATGACAACTATACCCAGGGCGATTTTTCGGATGTGCTGAACGATTTCGACAACGCCGCCAACTGTAACGTGGGGAGCACCATATTCAGTTCGAGCGGGGGTATCAGCTCGGCCGCCTGCGGGGCTCAAGGTCCCTGGATGATGTTCAACCCGCAGTTCTCCGCGCTGGCCGCCTGGAGCACCATCGGCAAGGGCGATTACCATGCGATGCAATGGACCATTCGCAAGAGCTTCAGCAACGGGCTGCAGTTCGACCTGAACTACACCTGGTCGAAATCCATCGACCTCGGTTCGGCCCCGGAAAGCGGCGCCGGCACCGGCAACTCCAATTTCGCGGGGGACCAGGATTTTGTGCAGAACGCCTGGAACCCCAGTCAGATGCGGGGCGTGTCGGCCTATGACACCACCCACCAGATCAACGGCTTCTTGGTGTATCAGCTTCCCTTCGGCCGCGGGAGGAAATTCGGCAGCCAGATGAGCAAGGCGCTGGACGCCGTGGTTGGCGGATGGCAAGTCAGCGCCGCATACCGGCAGACCTCCGGTTTTCCGACCAGCACCATCAATGGCCAGCGCTGGCCGACGGATTGGGAAGACGATGCCATGGGCACTCCCAACGGGCAACCGCAGCCCCCCGTCACCAGCAATAAGAATGCGCCTGGGCCCCAATCGGGCGTGGCCGGCGGACCGAATCTGTGGTCCGACCCCGCGAAAGCCTACGCCGCTTACACCGAAACCATGGCCGGCGAGACCGGAAGCCGCAACACCATCCGCGGCATGGGTATCTTCAATATCGATAGCGGTGTCAGCAAGACCTTCAACATGCCCTGGTCGGAGAAGCAGAAGATCCAGATTCGCTGGGAGACGTTCAATCTGACCAACACCGTGGAATTCGACCCGAACAATTCGAACACCTCTCTCACTTCGCCGTCGACCTTCGGCCAGTTGCTCGGCCAGTTCGGCTCGCCGCGCCAGATGCAATTCGCCGGAAGATTTACCTGGTAGGGCTTCGGGCCCACCGCTCTCTGACGTTCCGAGCCGCGAACGTCAGAGAGCGGTTGCTGATCCCAGCCAGTCCTCCAAGACGCGGATCTCCGCCGACAGCGCGCTAGCCACAGCCGCCGTCTTCCGCCCTTCGAACCACCGCCCCAGCACGCGCAGACGCCCACTGGCGCGATCGGCCTTCAAATCCACGCGCGCTACCAGTTTCTCCCCGAGCAGGAATGGCAGCACATAGAATCCGTACTGACGCTTCTCCGGCGGCACGAAAATCTCCACCCGGTATCTGAACCCGAACAGCCGCTCCACACGCGGGCGGCACCAGATCAGCGGGTCGAATGGCGAAAGCAACGCGGCTGCTTCAATGCTTCGCGGCGCTTTCGCCTGGGGGTGGAGATACGCCACCTCGCGCCAGCCCTCCACCCGCGCCTCGTGCAACTGGCCCGCTTCCACCAATTCGCGCAAGCGCGGCCGGGCGTCGGCCACGGGCATCCGGAAATAGTCGGCCAAGTCTTTCGCCGTGCCCACGGCATGCGCCCGCGCCGCCTGGAGCAGCAGCGTCCGGCGGCCCTCGTCGTGCTCCACCCGCCGCGAGCGGTGTCCCTCCGGAATCAACCGCTCGGTCAGATCGTAGAGGCGCGAAAAATCGGAGCGTCTGCCGGCGGCCGCCAAAACTCCGCGCAGGAAGTGGGCCTCCAGCACGCCGCGGGCAACGGTGCCGATCCATGCTCCGGGAATTCTGCCAGCCGCCCCGTCGGGCGGCGGTAGGTCGTCGGCGGCTAGCGGTCCTCGCCGCCTTACTTCTTCCAGCACCCAAGCCGCGTAGCCGGCGCGTTCTTCCAGCACCTTGGCGAATCCCCAGGGGCGCACGCGATCCGTCTCCCGCCGGTATCGCAGCAGCGGCCACGTCTCGGCGGGAATGATCGAAATCTCGTGTGCCCAATGCTCCGCGAACTCGCGGCTGCCGTAGATCAGCTTGTCGAATCGCGCGCGGTCGTATGGCCCCAGGCGGGAGAACGGCACCATGTAATGCGCCGGGCACACCACGTTGACGCAATCGATCTGCAGCAACCCCAGCCGCCGAATGACGTCCCGCAGATGCCGGACGGTGGCGCGCCGCGGACGCTTTCGATCGAACCCCTGCGCCGCCAGAGCCAGGCGCCGCGCCTCTGCCAGCGAAAGCGAAGTAAGCATGGAAAAACCATGTTACACGACGCGCCGCGTTTTGACTTCAGCCGCGCATTCCGTTACTCTCAGCCGCATGAAGACTTTCATCGCCCTTTGCCTTCTGGGGGCCGCCCTCGCGCCGGCGGCCGAGCTGAAATCCGGCCCGCCGATGCCCTATACGGTGGTGGCCGGCTGGCCCACGGTTCCCCAGGGATGGACCTTCGGCGCCTGCTCCACCGTCACCGTAGACAAGCAGGATCATGTGTGGATCTTCAGCCGGGGTGCCCATCCGGTGTCCGAGTTCGACCGCGACGGCAAACTGCTGCGCACGTGGGGCGAGGGAGGCATCCGGCAGGCGCACGGCATCCGCATCGACGCCGATGGCAACGTGTGGGGCGTGGATGTGACCGGGCACGTGGTGCGCAAGTACACCCCGGAAGGACGCGTGCTAATGATGGTGGGCCAGGAAGGCAAGCCTGGTAATAACGACAGCCAGGACGCCTTCAACCGCCCCACCAACGTGGCCTTCGCGCCCAATGGCGATTTCTACGTCTCCGACGGCTACGTGAATTCGCGCGTGGTGCGCTTCAACAAGGACGGCAAGTATATCTCACATTGGGGCCACAAGGGCACCGGCGACGGAGAGTTCGACCTGGTGCACGACGTCGTGCTCGACAAACAAAACCGGCTGCTGGTGGCCGAGCGCACCAACGAGCGCATCCAGATCTTCGATCTCGAAGGCAAACTGCTGGGCAAGTGGACCGGCATGGGCGCGCCCTGGTCGCTCTTCTATGTGGCGCGCGAGGACGCGGTCTACATGGCGGATGGCGTCAACATGCGGGTGGTGAAGCTGAACATGAACGGCGACGTGGTGGGAACGCTGGGCGGTCCGGGTAAAGGCCCCGGGCAGTTCGACCAGCCGCACGGAATTGCCGTGGATAGCACCGGCGCCATCTACGTGGCCGAAGTGGGCAACCAGCGCGTGCAGAAGTTCGTGAAGCCTTAGTTCGGCACGGCATCGGGAACAAACAGGCGAACCATCGATACGGACGGCGTAACCGAGAACTCACAAGTCTTCCAGAAGCAGTGAGGTGCGGAGAGTTGTACAATTGTCGCATGGTGCTGTCGCGTCGATTGGTACTCCTGTCCGCTGCCGCTGTGGTGTTTTCCCAGGCGCTGGCCGCTGCCGACCCGTATCCTCCACCGGCGAACGCCGCGGCCGACCTCGAGCGGGCCCGGGAGCGCGCTGGCCGGTCCGCCAAGCTCCTGATGGTCGTTTTTGGAGGCAACTGGTGTCCTGATTGCCGGGTCCTTCACGACCGGATGCACGAATCGCCGGTACGCGAATACGTGGAAGCCCACTTTGAGGTGGTGAACGTGAATATCGGGGAAATGGACGCCAACCTGGGGATCGCCAAGGATCTGGGTGTGAGCCTCAAAAAGGGCGTGCCCGCGGCGGCATTTTTCGCTCCCGATGGCAAGCCGGTCGGAATCACCAATCAGGGTGAACTGGAACCGGCCCGCCAGTACAGTGCACAACAGGTCCTGACGTTTCTTCGCGCGGTGGCCGAGCGGCACGCGATCGAGAAACCACGGTGAATCCGCGGCGTTCCGCGAGGCGATCCGCCTCCCGCGCGAACGGACCGGCGCGGACGCGGTGCCATGAGGGACCCCCCCCGATTACCCACCGCGGGCAATCAGAATTCCAATGACCAACCCAAGGATGACTCCGAAAACGAACAGCAGCCACGGCGCGGCAGCATGCCTGGTCGATGCCTTCCGCAACTCCGGGTCGGCGCCGATGACAAAGTCGAGTCCGCACTTTTCGCACCGAGTCGCATGATCGACGGAACGATCCTGGAGCTTCACATGGCCGTCACAGTTCGTGTTGGGGCAGTGAAAATACAGCGCGGCGGGGTACGTGTCAGACGGTGTCCAATTCTCATCGGGCATAGGATGTACATTTAGCGTGGACCGGAACGGCGGTAGTTGTCAACGAGCAACTCCTACCTGATTCTCGCGACGGCGGGTGGGTGTCGAAAAGGTTCGATAGGGTGGAGTTGCGCAGCAGCGCCAGCACTGTGCTGCCAGGCCGCGTCGCCATCCTCGAGACGCGACCAGAAGTTGACAAGACGCCCGATGGGGGCCGCGCCGCCGTGGACATCAATCCGGCCATGAGTGCGGAGATCGTTCGCGACTTCTTTACCAGCCTCGTGCGCGCGGGAGAAACGCTGGGCGCCGACGCGGAATTCCGCCGATGGCTTGCGTCGCGTCTTCATTGTCGCGCAAACCGGCGCATGGAGCGCAACCGCCGTCAGAACGTGATCCCCAGCAGGAACTCGCCCTGGTTCAGATTGCTGTGCAGCAGGCCGTTGGGATCGATGAAATGCTGCGCGCCCCAGCGCGTGAAGCGGATCTCCGGTGACAGGTGGATCACCAACACCTTCACGCTCAGGCCGGCGCCCATCACGAAGCCCCGGGTCGCGGTGGCATTCAGTTCCGCCGGGCTGGAGGTGGTAGTCGTTCCGGTGATGACGTTCGCCGTGGCCCTGGTGATGGTCTGGGTGAGGCCGCTCAGCTTGTCCCAGGAGACGCCCGCGTCTACAAACGGATGCACGATTTTCATCGGGAACCGGTACTTCGCCAGCAGTGGGAATTCCCAAGCGCTGCTGGTGGTGCTGCTATTGGTGCCGACGTCGCCGTGGATGACGCTTCCGTCGTAGCCGAAATGGCGATAGAGGATGTCGACCTCGACGCCCAGGCCGAAGGGGAGATGCAATTCCGCCGTGGGGCCGACAATATAGCGGTTGGTGTTGGCGTTGAAAGCGAATTGCTGGCTCTGGGCGGCGTCGAGGAAGTTGTTCAGGGGCACCCCCGCCCTCACCCCGAAGGAGAATAGCTGCGCCCAGGCCGAAACCGCGCCGAACAAGAGCAGGAACAGTGGTCTCATAAGTCCATACCTATAGGTTGAACGATTCGCCCAGGTAGACGCGTTTGACCTCGGGATCGCGCCCCAGGGCCTCGGGACTGCCTGCGCGGAAAATCCGCCCGTTGTTGATGATGTACGCCCGGTCGGTCACCAGCAGCGTCTCGCGGACGTTATGGTCGGTCACCAGGATCCCGATGCCCGCGCGCTTCAGATCGAAGATGATGCGCTGCAGCTCCAGCACCTGGATGGGGTCGATGCCGGAGAAGGGCTCGTCCAGCAGCAGGAAGCTGGGGCTGATCACCAGCGAGCGCGCGATTTCCACGCGGCGCCGCTCGCCCCCCGAGAGCATGTAGCCATGGCTGCGGCGCACTTTCTCCAGTCCCAGTTGTTCGATGAGCTGCTCCATGGTTTCGCGGCGCTCGTGCGAGCGGATGGGCAGCGTTTCCAGAATGGCCATCAGGTTCTCTTCCACTGTGAGCTTGCGGAAGATGGAAGCTTCTTGTGGCAGGTAGCTGATGCCGCGGCGCGCCCGCAGGTACATGGGCAGGCCCGTAATATCCTCCTCATCCACCAGGATGCGGCCGGAATCCGGGCCGATCAGCCCCACAATCATGTAGAATGTGGTGGTTTTGCCGGCGCCGTTGGGTCCCAGCAGCCCTACCACTTCGCCCTGCTGCACGAACACCGAGACGTCGTCCACTACACGGCGGCCGCGATAGGCTTTGGAGATCTCCCGAGTCTCGAGTTTGCTCATGCGGATTTATTTTTTTCGGCGAATCCGGCTGTTGACCGGCTGCGCGGAAGACCCACTACCCAGCAGCCTACCATCGTTGGCAAAGTAGGTCAATTCGTCGGCTTGCATGGTACCCTTCAGGCTGTCCACCAACTTGGGCCTTCCGCCGCGCAGCAGCACTTTCTGGACGTCGGTGTAGTACTCGGCGTGTTCGCCCGTTCCGGTGCGGGTGCGGTCCACGGCGGTATCGACAATCTCGACGGCGCCATCGGCCAAGGCCTTCTCCAGCCGCGAATCGGCGCCCGATTCGGCCAGGTACGCCCGCAGTTCCTTGCCTTTCACCTGCAAGCCCGGGCGGTTGAGCAGCACTCCGCCGGTATAGACGGCCAAGCGATTCTCCTCGGTATAGACCAGGTGCGGAGCATGCACTACGGTGAGTACGGCAGCGGCGGGCTTCTTCGGCTCGCTCTTCGGCTCTTCCCACAGGTTGGTGACCACGTTGCCGTCGGCCACCAGCGTGCGCTTCTCGCGATCCACGTCGATGACGTTGGCCTGGATGCGGTTGGCGCCCTGCCGCATGGTGACGCCGCCCTCGTAGTGGATGGCGCGGTTGTGATTGGAGGAATCCATCTTGCGCGCCTGCGCCTCCACCGGCTGATCGCCCGAGAGCATCTCGGAATTCTTCTTCTGGTTCTGGTCGGGGAGGCGGCTGGAATTCACTTGACCCTCGGCCGTGAAGTCGCCCGTGCGCTGATCCATGCGGATGTGGTCGGCCGAGGTGGAGCCGGTCTCGTCCCAAACGCGCGCGGAAGTCTCCAGCACGATCACGTTCTGGCCGGAATCGAGCGTGGCCTTGGCGGCGCGGGCATGGCGTCCACCTTCGTCGTACGCGAAATCGCCGGTTTGCTCCATGGATGCCAGGCGGCTCGTCTGGGTGTCGAAATGCGCCAGCAAATCGTGGCTGGTGGTGACGGAGAGCGTGCGGTTGCGCTTGCGTTCGTCGGCGGTGGGTTCGGTGCGGGTAGTGACATCGCGCGCGCGAAACGATTGGACGCGGTTCTGCGGGCCGTAGGCGATGTAGAGGTCGTTGCCGTTGAGCGTGCGGTGGTGGTCTGTGGGCACGTTGGGGAGAAACTCCAGGACGCCGGGAGCGTGCGTGACCACGGTCTCGATTTCGCGGCCGCCGGGACGCATCTTCATCTCAATGTTCTCGCTGCGCAGCGTGTGCGTCTCGCCGAGCTGCCGGCCGGGGACGGGCAGCGGCTTGGAAGTCGCCAGACCGTGCCCTTGGGCGGACACATGTGAAAGGATGCTCTGCTTATTCTGGGATTCGAAGTCCATCTCCACGCGGTCGGCGGTGACGGTGGTTTCGGAAGCCTCCGAGGTCGAAACCAGCCGCGCGGCCGTGGACCCGGTGATCTTGCGGACCGCGCCATCGTCGTCGAAATCCACCAGCAGGTAATCGGCGGAATACGCCAGCTTGCGGTTGGGGTAGTCGTCGGTGCCATGCGCGTGCGTGGTTTCGACCTTGCGAATGATCTTGTGGCCGGCATCGTCGTCCTGAAGATAGACCGTGACGTCGTTGCCCTCCACCACGGTGCTCTCGCGCGTCAGCCGGCCCCACGGATTGAGCCAGATCTGGGAAGCCGCCTCGTGATAGCTGAGGCGCTGGGTCTCAATCTTGATGGGCTTGGCGTTAGGGCCGGGGGGATTCCAATGCACCTCCACGTCGCTGGTCATCTGCAGCTCGTGGGTGTTGGGGTCGTAGGTGGCGCCCGTGGAGCGGCCGTCGCCGTTCTGGAAAACGAAAGTCGAGGGTCGGTCGGTTGTAGCCCGGTACGTCTCGCTGTCGAAGTTGACACCGGAAGACTTGATGGAGACCGGGGTGCGGCTTGGCGGGCCTTCTTTCGGCACACGCAGCGTGATTTCGACTTCGCCTTCCGAGAAGAGGTGGTGGTCGGATGAGAAGAACTCGGCCGCGGCGCTCTTCACCACGTCGTTGGTGGCGTCATCC
>Ga0265316_10005973_pt1 | contig 11717 bp, 10 predicted proteins | sample 4522metaG_FD_202092 | JGI IMG/M metagenome (GOLD analysis project Ga0265316, IMG submission 202092) | Rhizosphere microbial communities from Carex aquatilis grown in University of Washington, Seatle, WA, United States - 4-5-22 metaG | ecosystem: Host-associated > Plants > Roots > Rhizosphere >...
AAACCGCCGGCCAGGTTCGCGGGCCAGGCCTACTGGGCCCGCCCTCTGCCGGGCTGGGGCGATCCGGCGGCGCGCGTTCTGCTCGTGGGGCTCGCCCCGGCCGCCCACGGCGGCAACCGGACGGGGAGGCTCTTCACCGGCGATCGATCCGGCGACTTCCTGTTCGCGTCGCTGCATCGGACCGGGTTCGTGAACCAGCCGACTTCGACCGCGGTCTCGGATGGGCTGGCCGCGCGCGATCTCTTCGTCTCGGCGGTCGTGCGGTGCGCCCCGCCCGCGAACAAGCCCCTGCCGGAGGAGCGGAGCAGCTGCCTTCCGTTTCTCGTGCGCGAGGTGGAGCTGCTGCCAGACCTCCGCGTCATCGTGGCGCTCGGGGGCTATGCCTGGGACGGAGTGCTCAGGGCGCTCGCGGCGCCCTGCCCGATCGCCTCGCCCAGGGCCGTGTTCGGCCACCTTGCCGAGGCGTCGGCCGGCCGCTACTCGCTCGTGGGGTCCTACCACCCCAGCCAGCAGAACACCTTCACCAGGCGCCTGACGCCGGCCATGCTCGACGCGGTGATGCTTCGCGCCCGTCGTCTGGCGGGCCTGGGATAGCTCGGCCGGGCCGGCGACACGACCGCGTCTGGCCTAGACTTCGGAACGTGATCGAGGCCCGGCTGCTCATCGTCGACGACGACGCCGCCCACCTTGCCGCCCTCGCCGAAAGGCTGACCGGCGACGGCTTCGAGGTGGCCCGCGCCAGCGGCGCGCGCGAAGCTCTGGACCAACTCGACGCAGCCTGGCCGGACCTCGTGATCCTCGATCTGCTCATGCCGGAGATGGACGGCCAGACTCTGGCGCGGCGGATCAAGAGCCGCGCCGATTTGCCGATCCTGGTGCTGTCCGCCATCGTCGAGGTCGAGAGCAAGGCCGAGTTGATCTCCCACTACGCGGAGGATTACGTCACCAAGCCGTACGACTACGCCGAGCTGCTGGCCCGGATCAGGCGCGTTCTTCGCCGGCTGCGAGACCAAATACCGGTCGAGGAGCTGGCCCTCGGGGACATCACCCTGACGCCCCGCAAGAGAGAGGCAACGGTCCGCGGCCGGCGCGTGGCTCTTTCGCCCACCGAATCGCGGTTCCTGGCGACGCTGGCCGCGAGCATGCCGGCGGCCGTCACGACCGAGCAGCTGCTCCACAAGGTCTGGGCCGATTCGGACGCCGCGGATCCGGCCTACGTCTGGGTCACCGTCCGAAGGCTCCGCCGCAAGCTGGAGTTCGACCCGGATCATCCGATCCACCTGCTCACCGAGCCCAGCGGCGGATATCGCCTCGCCGCGGCCGAGATGCGGCCCGAAAGCCAGTGGCCCACGGGGAGCTGAGCGGGCGCAATGGACAGTTCGGGGCGGTTTGAGGCAGGACGTTCGCGTGTTCGCCCCAGCTTTTGGTACTTTCTCGACTCAAATGCCGCGATTCGGCGATTCGCGCGGCTGCGGCTCATGCATCGTTATGGTCGGTGCAAGGATGCGACCCTAACCTCGGGCTTCTAGGAATCCACATTCAGCGACCCTTGAGGGAACCAGATGCGCAATAGCAGGCGCTCAACCGCAGCACGAAGGCGTCGCCGTTCACCCGGCCAGGCACTGGTGGAGTTCGCCCTGGTGATCCCCGTCTTCCTGCTCGTCTTCGTGGCGATCGCGGAGTTCTCGTTCCTCTTCACGGCCTACTCCTCCATCGGCTACGCCAGTCACGACGCCGTGCAGCTCGCGGCCGAGCTCGGCAACACCGCCGGCGCGGACGCCGCCGTTCTCCAGCGCGTCGACGCCGATGTCCAGGCTCCGGCCGATCCGACGAAGATCGTGAGCGTGGACATCTACTGGGTGAACACCGCATTCTCGGATGCCCGCCCCGTCTCGGGAGCGGAGAACATCTGGAACTACGACGGCGGCAGCCACTCGTATCAGCTCCCGGACGGCTCGTACGTCCTGCTGCCGTTCGTCCCTGGCGCCACGGGTTACCCGATCGCCAACCGCTGCAACGTCAATCAGGGGATCGGCTGCGCAACGAGTCACTCCACCGTGGACACCATCGGGGTCAAGATCACTTACCAGTACGTGTGGATCACGCCGTTCCCGGGGTTAATCGGCGGGTCCACGACGGGGCCGCGGCTCACGTCGACCAACATCATGCGATTGGAGCCAGTACGGTGATGCGCGCCTTCGCACGCCGCCATCAGCGCGGCCAGTCCCTTGTCGAGTTCACTCTGATACTGCCGATCATTCTGGGCATGGCCTTCAGCATCGCCGAGTTCGGCGTCGCCTACGGCACAAACATGACGCTCATCGAAGCCACCCGCGAAGGCGCCCGCGTTGGCGCCGTGCTCGGCAACGGCGCCAACAGCCTCGGCTGCACGGGCGCGACCGGGGCGGCGTCGGTCGACCCACAGGTGATCCTCGCGGTCGAGCGGGCGATCGAGTCTCCCGGCAGCGGCATCACCCTTGCCAAGGTCGACTGGATCGACATCTACAAGGCCAACGCCAGCGGCGGCGAGGCCGCTTACAACCGCTGGACGCCCTCGCCCGGCAGCGGGCCTGCCATCTGCGGCGTTACGCTGGACTTCACGCAGGGGGCGGTCAACTGGGCCGCGTCGACGCGGACGAGCGTTCTGCCGTCGGACTCGATCGGCGTGCTCATCCAGTACCACTACACGCTCTTCACGCCGCTCTCCGCGGTCACCGGCCTGTTCGGCACCAATAACATAACCATGGTCGACTCGACTGTGATGGACCTCGAGCCATGAGGAACCACGCCATGCTTCTCCAACCCAGGGCAATGCTGCGGGCAGGACTCAATCGTGTCCGCAAGCTGGTCGGCGCCGAGCCGCTGCCGGAGGTCTTCAGCGTCCGCGGCGAGCTCAAGCAGGCCGGCCAGATCGTCGTCATCTTCGCCCTGATGCTCGTCGTGCTCATCGGCTTGATCGGGATCGCCATCGACACGACCTATGCCTGGCGTGAAGCCCTGCGGGTGCAGCGTGCGTCCGACTCGGCCGCCCTGGCTGGCGTGGTGTACATGCCCGGCGACTTCACCACCGCCACTACGACCGCGGACAACGAAGCGACCAAGAACGGCTATACCAGCTCCACGGGGACGACGGTCAGCGTGCTCCGGGCCACGAACCCGCGAGAGCTCGACGTCTCGATTACGACCCAGGTCCCGACTTTCTTCAGTCGGATCTTCGGCATCAACTACTTCGCCGTGACACGGGTCAGCAAGGCGGTCTACGTCACGCCGGTGCCTATGGGCAGCCCGCTCGCGTACTACGGCGTGTACCAGATGTGCAACATCACCAGCTCGTGCAGCGCCGAGCCCAATGCCCCAGGAGTGAGCGTCTCGTCGCAGGGGTTCTACGGCGCGGTTCTGGGCGAAGGGTCCAACCGTGGCAACGGCGACGCCTTCGACCCTTACTACAACAACACGGGTACCGCCACCGGGACAACCAATCCGCAGTACACGTCGGACGGCATCCGATATCAGATCGTGGCGGCGGCCGGCGGCTCCGTATACCTGTACGACCCGGAGTTCTGCGCCACCGCCGGCAAGACCGGGACGGGGAGCGGCGGCCATTCCGGAGCCGGCGACCACTGGATGAGTTACGGGACGAGCTCTTCCCCCAACGACACTCCGAACGGCGAGAACACCTATTACATCCTGTGGGACACGCACAACGTGCCCCTCGCTCCCGCGACCTGGACGAACGTCGCCCATCTCTACTACACCAACGGAGTACAGGTCGACAAGAGTGCGGCCTACGGGAGCACGACGCTGAGCAGCTACTCAGACGGAAACGCACCCGTGAACCCGACCGACTGCCAACATGACGCCGCTCACAACGCCTGGGTGACCCTCGGCGCCGTGTCCGCCGGCGAGACCTATTCCCTCCAGATCACCACCACCGACCCAGCCAGCCCCAGCGCCAACCGCACCCAGGCATTCGAGAACATGTTCTCGATCGCCGTCTCCGGCGCAGGGTCGACGATCAACGGCAGCGGTTCGATGGTGACCTACGCCAACGTCGACTCCGGTTCGCAGGAGTTCTACCTGGCCCAGATCGACCGGACCGCCGGCGCCGGCAAGACCGTCGAGATCGACCTGTTCGACCCGGGTGACACAAGCCTCGGAGCGTGGATGCAGGTCGAGATCGACACTCCGACCGGCTGGCAGTTCACCAACTTCAGTTATACGGCCGACAACGGCCGCAGCAACAGCAACACGAACTGTATTCAGACTTCGGCGGGCGCCGGGTCGGCGCCCAGCGGCTGCGGGGAGAACGCGACCAGCGGCGGAAGCCTCTACAACAACAGCTGGGTTTCCATAATGGTCACGTTACCCACGAGCTACGGCGCCAGCGGATTAGCAGACAACGGCTGGTGGAAGATCAAGTACACGGTCAACGGCGCCAACGACACCACGACATGGGAAGTCTCGATCCGTGGCAACCCGGTCCACTTGATCTGAGACAAGGCTGACGCACGAAGGAAGTGGCCCCCGGCACCGGGGGCCACTTCCTTTTCGAGGTCGCAGTCCGAGATCGGGGGCGCGGGCCTGGGCGGCCCGGTCCATGACCATGCTCTGGTACGATGCGAGCATGGAGGGCGTGGTACTAGTCCTCAACCAGAACTACGAGCCACTGAACGTGTGCAACCTGCCGCGCGCCTTCCGGCTGGTGTTCGGTGAGCGGGCCGAAGTGCTCGAGTACGACCACCAGGTGATCCGGACGCCGCGGGCGGACTACCGCGCGCCCGCCGTGATCCGCCTGCAGCAGCAGATCAAGCGGCCGCGGCCGCGGGTCAAGCTGACTCGGCGCGAGATCTTCGCGCGCGACTCCTACACGTGCCAGTACTGCGGCCGCCAGAGCGGCGACCTGACGCTGGACCACGTCGTGCCCCGTCACCGCGGCGGGTCGCACACGTGGGACAACCTCGTCACGGCCTGCAAGTCGTGCAACCATCGCAAGGGTGGCAAACTTCTCGACGAGGCCAAGCTCCGACTGGCCCGCCGCCCGATCGAGCCACGCTGTGACGTCTACTCGCTCTTCACGCCATACCTTCGCGACGACCGAAACGGGAGCTGGCGCTCGTACCTCTTCCTTGGCCACTGATCTCGGGGCCGCTGGGGCGGGGGCGCGAGGGCCGGCGGTGGAGATTCCGCCGCCCGTCCTGGACTTGCTGGCCACTCTCCGGGGCGGCGGTCACGCCGCGTATGTCGTGGGCGGATGTCTGCGCGACGCGCTGCTGGGCCGCGAACCCGCGGACTGGGACCTGACCACGGACGCCTCGCCGGACAGGATCCAGAGCCTGTTCCCGCGGTCCTTGTACGAGAACCGGTTTGGGACCGTGGTCGTGAGGCACGCCGCCGCTCAGTACGAGATCACCGCGTTCCGCCGCGACGTCTCGTATTCCGACCACCGCCACCCCGACAGCGTCGAGTTCGGCGAATCGATCGACGAGGATCTCGCCCGCCGCGACTTCACGATCAACGCCATGGCCTGGGGCGGGCGGCCGGACGAGCCGCCGCTCTTCGTCGACCCGCACGGAGGTCGCGCCGACCTCTCGCTGCGCCTGCTCCGAGCCGTCGGCGACCCGGACCGGAGATTCCGCGAAGACGCCCTGCGGATGGTTCGTGCGGTTCGCCTGGCGGCCACCCTCGATTTCGAGGTTGAGGCCGGAACGCTGGCCTCGATAGGCCGAAACGCGGGCCTGGCGGATCATCTTTCGGGCGAGCGGATCGCCGCCGAGCTGCTCAAGCTCCTTGCATCCCCACGCCCGAGCGTCGGCCTGCGCCTCATGGCGGAAAGCGGTCTTCTGGCCGTCGTCGCCCCCGACCTCGCCCGCCAGATCGGACTTGCCCAGAACAAGGTGGCAGGCGAAGACCTGTGGGACCACACGCTCAGGACGGTCGACGCCGCGCCGGATCGCACCCTCGTCCGGCTGGCGGCACTCCTGCACGACATCGGCAAACCGGACACTCTGGCCGACGGGCATTTCCACGGCCATGAGGCCGCCGGCGCCACGATGGCCCGCGAGTACCTCTCGACTCTTCACGCGCCCCGAGCGCTCCAGGAGCGAGTGGCGCACCTGGTCCGCAACCACATGTTCTCCTACGAGCGGAACTGGACCGACGCCGCCGTCAGGCGCTTCATTCGAAAGGTCGGCCCGGGCTCGATAGAGGATCTGCTCGCGTTGCGGGCGGCCGACAACGTGGGCAGCGGGCTTTCCGCCGATGCCGGACTCCTGCCCGAGCTCGAGCTGCGCGTGCGCGACGAGCTGGCGGCGCACGTCGTGCTGGGGCGGAGCCAGCTGGCCGTCGACGGCAACGACCTCAGGTCGGAGCTTGGAATGTCGCCGGGTCCGGCGCTCGGCCGGATCCTCGACGAGCTCACGGAGCGAGTTATCGCCGAGCCGGCGCTCAACGATCGTGCGATCCTGCTGGAGCTTGCCCGTGCGTCGGTCGGTGGCTCCGGCGGCGGCGAGCCGGTCGACCCGCCGTCGGGTCGCATGAACGAGGCGAGCTGATGTTCGAAGTGCTGTTGCACGCCGACATGGCCCTGGAGAGCGGAGCCCTCGACCAGGCCGAGCGGTCGTACTGGCAACTCATCGAACTGGACCCCACGAACGCCATCGCGGTCGTGGGCCTGGCCCGCGTCTCCATGGAGCGCGGCGATCACCGTCTGGCCCGAACGTTCGCCGACCAGGCCCTCACCATGGACCCCGAGATGGTCGCGGCGAGGAACATCCTCGAGACACTCAAGGGCGGCGCGCCTGCACCACCCAACTCTGACCTGCCCGACTTTCCGAGGCTGGCCGCAGAAAGCCTCGAGGCTCTCGGTCGGGGGCGTGCGGGACAGCCGGTGACCGGCGGGCCGGCCCCGGAGAGCGGAGCCGAGGAGCTGGACCTCGACGACATGGATGACGCCGGACCGCCCGCGGGATTCGAGGCCGCGTCCCTGGCCGAACGGCGCCAGGCCGGCCGACGGGCCACGGCCGAGGCGGCGGCCGCAGCGGAGCTGGCTGCCGCGGCGCAGGCGGCGAGTTCCGCCGCCCCGTCCGAGGCGGCGCGACGGCCGCAAACGCCGCCGCGGCCGAAGGCCCACCAGGCGCTCGGGGACCGGGCTCGGCGCAATCTGTTGCCCGGCGAACGGCGGCCGCGGCCGCGCACGGAGGACCCGTTCGCCGCCGCGGAGTCGGCGGCGGCGATCGAGGCGGTCGACGAGACCGACGACGTGGTCATCGAAGCGCACCTCGCCCGGCCGCCGAGCCGGTCCAAGGACAAAGTGGGGGACGCTCTCGGCGGGATCGAGGCCACCGGCCAGGAAGAGAGCATCGCGATGCGCATCGCGCTCGTGCCAGACGCGGCCCGGCTTGCGGCCGCCGAGCTGGCCGAGGCGACGTTCGGCGCGGCTGTCGCGAGGGGCGAAGACGAGAGCGTCGCCATTAGAGTCAAGCTCATGGCGGATGCGGCCAGGCTCGAAGCGGCCGAACTCGGAGCGGCCGAACTGCACGCCGCCGAAGTGAAGGCAGCCGAGTTGCGTGCCGCCGGCATTGAGGCGACCGCGGCCGGGACCGAGGCGCCTGCGGGCGACAACGCCGCCGGCCACGGCGCGGGCGACAACGACGTCGCCGGCAACGACGCGGCCGAGCTTCCGTCCGCCGAGCTGGAGTCGGCCGAGCTCAACGCGGTGGACGAGAGGGAAGCGGCCCGAATCGACGACGACGTCTTTGGAGTTGCCGAGCTGGTGGCGTCCGAAGAGCTGGGCCCGGCGCCGACCCACAGGATCGACCTCGATGCCCTCGAGGCCGAGCTGCGAGCGGCGGAGCTGCGGGCCCACATGGTCGAGTCCGGCGAGCAGGAAGCCGCGGCCGAGCCCGAGGCCGGCGTGGTGGCCGCGGCCGGAGACGGCGGGGCGGGCCCGACGGAAGCGACGCCCCGGGCGGACGAGCCCGTCGCCGCCGGTCCGGCTCCGGCCGAATCGACGCCGGCCGAACCGGAAACCGCCCGCCGGACGGGCTCCCGGACTCCGGCGCCGGCGACGGGCGAGGAACCCTCGGAGGAGGACGCGGAGGCAGCGGCGCTGCGCGAGGCCGTGGCCCTCGTCCTGGGCGGCGAGAGCGACGGGCAGGGCCGATCCGGCGAGATGGCCCGGACTGCGGGCGACTCGACGAACTCGCCGCCAAACCCGGAGAATACGACCCGGAGCGGCGATCCGGAGGAGCCCGCGGCCGCGGGCCCGGAGCTCTCCGATTCTGGATCGCCGGCGACAACGGAGCCTCGCCGAAAAGGGTTCTTGCGAAGGTTCAGAGGAGACTGAATGCGCATTCTCGTCACCGGCGGTGCCGGGTACATCGGTTCGGTTTCGGTCGAGGCGCTCGTTGCCGCGGGCCACGAGGTGACAGTGCTCGACGATCTCTCGACCGGGTACCGCGACGCGGTTTCGCCCGCCGCGAGACTCGAGGTCGGCAGCTACGGCGACACTCCCGCCGTGGCCGCGCTGCTGGAGCGATATCGCATCGAAGCCGTCCTTCATTGCGCCGCCAAGTCGGTCGTGGGCGAGTCCATGACGGATCCGGCCAAGTACTTCCGCGAGAACGTGGCCGGCGGCATCGCCCTCCTGGAGGCCATGCGCACGACCGGCGTGCTGCGGATCGTCTTCAGCTCCACCGCGGCAACGTACGGCATGCCCGACCGGACGCCCATAGTCGAGACGGACCCGATCCGCCCGATCAACGCCTACGGCGAGACCAAGCGCTCCGTCGAGGGCGCCATTCGCTGGTACGGCCACGGCTACGGCCTGCGGAGCGTGATCCTGCGCTACTTCAACGCGGCCGGGGCGAGCCACGCCTACGGAGAGGGGCACAACCCGGAGACGCATCTCATCCCATGCGTGCTCCAGGCAGCGGTGGCGGGGCGTGAGTTGACACTCTTTGGCGACGACTACCCCACGCTCGACGGGACGTGCGTCCGCGACTACATCCACGTCGAGGATCTGGCCCGGGCGCACCTGCTAGCCCTCGAGGCGACGGCCTCCTCCGACGCGCGGACCGGCCCGGCCTCGGGGCCGTGCGAGCCGTTGATCTGCAACCTCGGGAGCGGCACCGGCTTCACCAACCGCCAGGTGGTCGCCGCCGCGGAGGCCGTAACCGGCCGGTCGATAACCGTCAAGATGGGCCCGCGCCGGCCGGGCGATCCGCCGATCCTCGTAGCCAGCCCTCAGACGGCGCACGAGAAGCTGGGTTGGAACGCCAGCCGGGGCACTCTGGAGCAGATCATCGGGTCGGCCTGGGCATGGCGACAGGAGCACCAATCGGGCTACCAGAAGTAGCGCCGGGCGGCCCCCGGGTCCACCGGAGACGGCGGGTGTCGAGATCGTCCGTCCGGGTCTAGAATCGGCTCATGCCGCTACTCAAACGCCAGGCCGTAGCACCGCGCGCGATCGACCCCGCCGATTGGCGCCCCCAGATCGTCGGGCGCAAGGGCAATCACTCGATCAAGGATCCGATCATCGAGCCGAATTGGGGCGGAGTGCGGGTCATCGTCCGCGTAGGGCCGACGCCGGAAGGCAGCTCCGCGGCCACCGTGTTCGACGAAGATGGCGCCGATTCCACGGCCGAATTCGCCGAACTTGCGCAGGCGATAGCGTCGGCCGCGGACGCGGACGAGCTCGTCCTGGATGGGTACCTCACGGTCGAGCCGACCCAGATCACCGGCACCGTCGGCACGGATCTGGTCAGCACGCCGACGCCGAGCCAGGTGCTCCAGCAGTTCGTGGTTGGCATTCGTCGCCACCAGTCCGATCCCCGGCCCCAGCTGGACCCGGAGCGCCCGATCGCGTTCGTGGCGGTGGATCTGCTGCTGATCGACGGACAGAGCCTGATCGACCTGCCCCTGCTCGAGCGCAAGCGCCTCCTCGAGACCGCCCTCAAGGCCAACGCCGTGGTTCGAATCACCCCGTATGTTCGCTCGCCCGTCGGCTCGCTGGCCATGACGTGGCATGCGCAGGGCTTTCGAGAGCTGGTCTACAAACCCGCCAACGGGCGCTACCGTGCGGCCGGCGAGCCGAGCGACTGGGTCGTGGTGCCGATCCGACCCCACTGAACGCCTCGTAGCGGTCACGCCGCGACGCGGTTTGTGGTCTGGAGCGCCGCTTGGCCGAGCGGCGTGGTACGGTGCACCCGATGCCCGCAAGTGTGCTGACGCCCGCAATTCGGGATGAGATCGCGAGACTCGGCAGCGCCGACATCATGGTCGGCATCCCGAGCTATCGGAACGCGGCCACGATCGGCCACGTGGTTCGCGCCGCCCATGCCGGTCTGGTCCAGTACTTCCCGGATCTGCGGCCCGTTCTGGTGAACGCAGACGCGGGCTCCCCGGACGGGACTCAGCGCGTCGTCGTGGAGACCGAGCCGCCCGGCTACGTCGAGCAGATCCTGCTCGTCCACCCCAAGAATCGGCTCGATCGGGTCAGCCTGACCTATCCCGACGTCGACGGCGTGGGCGGCAAGGGCGCCGCCCTGCGGACCATCTTCGAGATGGCGGCCGCGCTCGATGTCGGAGCCCTGGTGGTCGTCGACTCGGACCTGCGCTCGATCGTTCCAGAATGGATCGAGCTGCTGGCCGGCCCGATTCTCAAGGGCGGCTACGACTTCGTCGCGCCGCTGTATTCGCGTCACAAGTACGACGGCACGATCACCAACACCGTCACCTATCCGGTGACGCGGGCGCTGTACGGCCATCGCATCCGCCAGCCGATCGGGGGCGACTTCGGCGTCAGCGGCGACCTGATCCGCGACTATCTTGCCCAGGACACCTGGACGCCCGACGTGTCGCGCTTCGGCATCGACATCTGGATGACGACGACCGCCCTCACCGGCGGCTTCGCCGTCTGCCAGAGCCGCCTCGGCGCGAAGATCCACGATCCCAAGGACCCCGGGTCGGACCTCGGCCCGATGTTCCGGCAGGTCGTCGGAACGCTGCTCGGCATGGCGAAGGACAACGCCAACCGCTGGCTCGAGATATCCGGCAGCCACGACGTGCCCGCCTACGGCTTCGAGCGGTATGCCGATCCGGCGCCCCTGGAGGTCAACACGCTGCGGCTGCTCAGCCAGTTCCACTCCGGGTCGCTCACGCTCGCCGACACGTGGCGGGCGATGCTCTCTCCAGAGAACTACAAGAGCGTCCTGGAGCTGGCGCAGGAAGCCGGGTCGATGGCGGAAGCCGCGAACCGCAAGCTCGGCCTGGTCGCGGAGGGCCAGGCGGCCGCGGGCGGCGCCGGCATGCCGTCCACCGACGAGCTTTCGGACCTCGTGTCCGGGTTCTCCTTCCCGGACGACCTGTGGGCCCGCGTCTTCTACGATCTGCTGGTGTCGTCGAGCTTCGGCCGGATGCCGACCGAGCGACTGGTGGCGGCCTTCGTGCCTATCTATTTCGGGCGCGTCGGACAGTTCGTGATCGAGAACCGGCGACTCTCCACCGAGCAGGCGGAGGAGCGCGTCGAGCGCCAGGCCCGGGAGTTCGAGCTGCTCAAGCCGTACCTCGTCGAGCGCTGGACCGAAGCGGCCGCCGCCGGCCGAACCAATCGAAAGGCGGCGGCCCGATGACCCGCCCGCCGCTTCCATCTCGAATCCTGATTCCCGTCGCCAACCCGCTGACCGCCGAGGAACTGGTCCGGATCGGTGCGGCGTTGC
>Ga0265316_10005975_pt1 | contig 11715 bp, 10 predicted proteins | sample 4522metaG_FD_202092 | JGI IMG/M metagenome (GOLD analysis project Ga0265316, IMG submission 202092) | Rhizosphere microbial communities from Carex aquatilis grown in University of Washington, Seatle, WA, United States - 4-5-22 metaG | ecosystem: Host-associated > Plants > Roots > Rhizosphere >...
GGTCGCGGAGCAGAATCCAGCCGGCCAGGGCGGCGATGGCCCATAGCAGGACCGCTGTCGGCCAGTGTTCCTGGATATTGAAGATCTGGCCGACGAGAGCGATGGCCGCGCCCGTGGAGACGGTTCCCACAGCATGGAAGGCGGTGGAGAGGCCGCGATATACCTTGCGCGTAAATGCCCCGGCAAGGTGGAAGAAGGCGACCATAGCGATGACCAGCGCATAGCGCAGGCCGGGGCCAAGCCGGTCCCAATGAGCCGAGACAAACAGCGCCACGCCGCATGCCAGCAGAATGGCTCCCAGGGTGAGCGCGACCACGCCCTGCCAGCCCATGCGTTGCCAGCGCAGGCCGGCGGGATGCATCTGCTCCGACTCATAGGCGCGAATGCAGGCGGCAGCATCCGCATCCAGGAGGCCGGCCGATTGCCAGCGATTTAACAGCGATTCAAAGTCAGCCATAACGGTTGGCATCATTACAGCACAAACAAAGGACATTGCACGCGGAAAATGTGGTGGTTGGTTGCGCGGTCAAGAGCGCGCGCGCGAAAACCCGAGAGCCCGCTGATTGGATCGATAGACACAGGCCGGAACGCAGAGTAAAATCCCGCATCATGCGCCCGATGCTCGTAGTCCTATGCCTGCTTGCCGTAGTTGCACTGCCCCATGCCCTTGCCGCCCCGGGTCAACCCTCTGAATACGCTTCGCTGCTCGCATCGTTAACAACAGGCAATACAGATATCAACTACACACGCCTGCGCCTCAGCTATATGGACTCGCCCGAATACAAGGCGGCCAAGGATGTCTCTAACTCCGAAGATGCCATGACCGAGGCGCTGAACAAGAAGGACTTTCCCGGTGCTCTCAAATACTCTGAAGCCGTGCTCGAAAGCAATTACGTGAATATCGATGCGCACTACGTGGACTTCATGGCGAATCGGGAGATGGGCGCGATGGACAAGGCGGAGTTCCACAGAACCGTCTTTCGGGGGCTAATCAACTCAATCCGCAATTCGGGCGACGGCAAGTCGCCGGAGACGGCTTGGGTGGTGATCAACGTTCACGAGGAATATGTGCTTCTGCGCGTCCTCGGCCTCAGGCCCTCGGGGCAGAGTGTGATGCAAAAGGACGGACACTCCTACGACATCATGAAAGTGAAGAGCGCCACAGACGAAACAGTGCAGACTTTCTACTTCAACGTGGATATTCCGTTCAAACACTACGGAGTGTGAAAAGAATCACGCGTGCTCTCCTGACAGATGCTTGGGCAGGGGCGCTCATGCCGCCGTATTATCGATGTATGCAATTTGAGATTCTCACCATCTTCCCGGAGTTCTTCGGCAGCATCTTTGAACACGGAATCGTGCGGCGGGCGCTGGCCGAAGGGCTGGTTACGGTGGGCATCCACGATCTGCGCGAGTTTACGCACGACCGGCACCGCACCGTAGACGACCGCCCCTTTGGCGGCGGCGAAGGCATGGTGCTGAAGCCGGAGCCGTTGGCCGAGGCGCTGGGCGCGATGGGAATCCAGCCCAGGGCGGAGAGGGAAGCCGCAGAGAAGGCGGAAGGTTATCGGACTCAAACTCGCGTGATTCTGCTCTCAGCGCAGGGCCGGCTGTTTACGCAGGCGGTGGTTCGTGAGCTGGCTACGCTGGACCGCGTAGTGCTTATCTGCGGGCGCTACGAGGGCGTTGACGAGCGTATCAACCAGTTTTATTGCGATACGGAGCTGTCGATCGGCGACTATGTGCTGAGTGGGGGCGAGCTGGCGGCAGCAGTGGTGGTGGATGCGGCCATGCGTCTGATTCCGGGCGTACTGGGCAACGAGGCCTCGGGCGAATTTGAGAGCTTCGGCGTGGCCGATACGGAGATCGACACGGATGTGGAAGGGGTTCCGCGCTCACAGCACGGCGCTGGAGGTCTGCTGGACTACCCGCACTACACACGACCGGCAGAGTTTAGCGGGCTGCGTGCGCCGGAGGTGCTGCTGAGCGGAAACCACCTGCAGATTCGCCGCTGGCGCCGCGAGCAACAGTTGCGCAAGACGCTGGCCAACCGCCCAGACCTGCTGGAAAAATCCGCACTGAGCATAGAGGATCGCAGGCTGCTGGAAGCGATCCGTCAGGAAGGCAAAAAAAACTAGTCAGGCGCGCTATTTGCCAGGCTTGCCCTTCCTGCCGCCGCCCGCCTTGGCTGCGGCCTGCTTCGGTTGGTCCCCACTATGGTGACGATTGTGATGCGCAACGGCTTTGGCGATCTCTTCGGGGGTTAGCTTGCTGCCGCTGCCCAGATGCAGAACATCGCCTTCAATCGATTTGTCAGATCCGGTTGTTTCCATTGGTTCCTCCACTATTCGGGATAGTCTCATGGGTCATAGGCGGAGAGAATGTCTTGTTTTGCTCACCGGTCAGAGCATTTCATGGTTAGTACGAGATCGCGGGTGCCCCACCCTCGCCGCATCGTTGTTCTTGCGGCCAGAGGGCTGGCCCGAAGAAATCTGTTCAAGAACCCGTCCATGCCCCGTTCCCATGATGCGGACCACGACGATTTTGCACCGAACAGGGAACCATTTTACGCTTGCCGGGGTCCAAGGGAGTAGCATTCCTGATTGTTGGTTCGAGGAGATTCTAATGCGCCGTATTCTAGCCATCTTCTGTCTTGTAGCTTTCACCTTGGCTCTTGTCGCTCAGCCGCCAGCTACGCCGGCAGTCAAGACCAAGCCTGCCGCGGCAACTGCCACTCCTTCGCAGGCGGTCAAAGACCTTCCCGTGCGCAAGGTCGTGCTCTACAAGAACGGCGTGGGCTACTTTGAACACGCCGGGACGGTGCTGGGCAACCAGCGCGTAGCCATCGACTTCACCTCGCCGCAGTTGAACGACGTCCTGCAGTCGCTCACCGTGCTCGACGATGGCGGTGGCCGCATCGGCGGGGTCAACTATAACTCAACCACCCCGCTGGCCGAGCAGCTTAAGTCGCTCTCCCTGGGCATGACAGACGATCCCTCCTCGACCGAGCTCTTCCAGGCCCTGCGCGGCCAGCGAGTCGAGGTTACGGGAGGTCCAGGTGGCATCATCACCGGCCGCCTGCTCTCCATTGAGACGCGCACTGAGAAGGTCTCCGGGGGCGATACCGGTGCCACGATCAACAAGTTCTATCTCACCCTGGTTGCCTCGTCCGGTGCGGTGAGGGTCATCGAGCTGACCCCAGCGCTGAGTGTGCGCCCGCTCGACGCGAATCTTCAGGGTCAACTCGACCGCTACCTAGAATTGATGAGCATGACACACGCTAATGGCCTGCGTCACTTGACATTGGACGCCCTCGGACAGGGCCAGCGCGAGCTGCGCGTCAGCTACATCAGCGAGGTTCCGGTGTGGAAGTCAACCTACCGCATGGTCTTTCCGCGCACGCCCAATGGCTCGGCCATCGTGCAGGGCTGGGCGGTAGTCGATAACACCGTGGGCGCTGACTGGGACAACGTGCAGCTTTCGCTGGTAGCCGGTGCGCCGCAGAGCTTCATCCAGCCGCTCTCGCAGCCGCTGTATACGCGGCGAGTTGAGATTCCCATCGCCACCAGCGAACAAACCGCGCCACAGACACACGAGGCGGCGGAGGAAAAGCAAACCGAACAATTGGAGGTGCGAGACAGATCGCTCGATAAGAAACGGGTTCCGCAGATGATGATGGCTGCTGCACCCCACAGGGTGCCGTTTGAGGGCTTTGGCGTGGCCGGGATGGAAGGTAAGGGTTCTGGTTCCGGCTACGGCGTTGGAGCGGGCTATGGCGGCAATGTTGCTGGCGGCATCTACCACTCCACTAACGCGATTCAGGAGGGTGACGTTACAACCAACGCCTTCGACGATTTCTTCGAGTATGCGCTCATCCAGCCTGTCACCATCCACAAGAACGAGTCGGCCATGGTGCCCATCCTGCAACAGGAGTTACCCGCTGAACATGTCACTCTATGGAGCGAGCGAGAGAGCAAGCCGCTGCGCGCCGTGTGGCTTGAGAATAAATCTAAACTGACGCTCGACTCGGGCAGCTTTTCCATCTTCGAAAGCGGCGAGTTTGCCGGCGAGGGGCTCCTCGACCCCATTCATCCCGGTGAAAAGCGGCTGCTTTCCTACGCCGCCGATCAGGCGGTGCGGGTGAAGGATATAGGCGGCGAGAAACAGCGGACGCTGCACCACGTGGATATCCACAAGGGAGCAGTCGTCGAGACCTATATGGATGTGACCTCGGTGACCTATTCGGCCATGAACTCGGCGGACGAGGATCGCGTGGTGCTGCTGGAGCACCCCCGGCGCAATAATGGCTGGACGCTGGACGAGGAACTGAAGCCCGCCGAGACCTCGCCCAGCCTCTATCGCTTTAAGCTGCACGTGAACGCCCATTCGACCGCGACCCTGGAGGTGCGCGAGCGCGGCCAGGCTACCACAAAGGTTACGCTGAACGCCAACCAGAACCAATCGGGTTATCTGTTCGACCTAGTCAAGCGTGCTCCCGACGCTCTGGATAAGCTCAAGCCGGTGATTGACGCTGAAGCCGCGCTGGCCGAACTGAACCGCCGCATCGCCGAATCCAAGAAGACCGAAGAAGCCGCCGCTAACGACGAGGTCCGCGTCCGCGAGAACCTGACAGCACTCAAGGGCAACGATGCAGCCAAGCGCTTTGTGGAGGAGCTGAACCGCGCTGAAGATCTGTTGCAGACCGCGCAGAAGCAGACCGCCGATCTGGAGCAGCAGAAGAAGGCAGCTGTAGAGAAGCTGAATGAGTTGATCGCGGGGATCAGCTTCGACTGGGATGTGAAGGCGGCGAATTAGAGTTGGCTCCGCTTCTATGCCGTACACTGGAGCCGAGTATCCGTGCGGTGCACAAGGCGAGCAGGATGCGGTGTTCAGTGGAGGGCAAGGCGGCATGAAACGGATCGGCATTCTCTTCGGCATGGAAAACAGCTTTCCCGGCGCGCTGGTGGAGTACATCAACGCCCGGAATCTGGAGGGCATCCAGGCCGAATTTGTCGAAATAGGCGCCGTGCGCCTCGACAAGGCGCCCCCTTACGCGGTGATCGTGGACCGCATCTCCCACGATATTCCCTTCTATCGCGCTTGGCTCAAGCACGCCGCCATCAACGGAACGGCGATCATCAACAATCCCTTCTGGTGCTCGGCCGACGACAAGTTCTTCAACTACGCATTAGCTGCTCGGCTCGGCGTAGCCGTGCCCCCCACCGTCATCTTGCCCCACAAGATGCACCCGAATGGGACGACGGAAAAATCGATGAGAAACCTGGAGTTTCCGCTCGACTGGGACGCAGTCTTTGCCTATGTGGGTGAGCATGGCTACCTGAAGCCGGTGGACGGCGGCGGATGGCGCGATGTCTACAACGTGCATGATCGCGAGGAGTTTTACCGCGCCTACGACCAGTCGCGCGACCTGTGCATGATGTACCAGAAGGCCGTCGATTTCACCGCGTACTTTCGCTGCTACGTGGTGGGGCGGAAGAGGGTCCGCATCATGCCCTACGATCCGCACAGGCCGCATGCAGAGCGCTACATTCAGAAACCGCCGCGTTACAGCCGAAAGCTGCTCAAGCGCATCGAACAGGACTCGCTGAAGCTCTGCCGCGCGCTGGGCTACGACCTGAATACGGTCGAATTCGCGGTGGAAAACGGCATTCCCTACGCCATCGACTACATGAACCCCGCGCCCGATGCCGATCTGCACTCCGTCGGCCCGGCCAACTTCGACTGGATTGTGCGCGAGGTCGCTGAACTGGCCATCGTAAAGGCCCAGGCCTCCCCGCAGGCTCAGGAGCTCCTCTGGTCCGTCTTTCTGGGCGCAAAGCCGATCCCAGTTAAACCCGTAAAGAAAAAGAAGAAAACCACGACGAAAAAGAAGGTCAAGGCAGCACGGCTCAAGGTGAAAGCGATTGACGAGACGGCAGAGGTTGTTGCGGAAGCAGAAAAAGTCGATCAGTTACCGGTCGAGGAGATAGCCGAAATCGTCGAGCAGGGAGAGGCGATTGAGGCGGCAGAGGCTGTCGAGGTTGCGGGTGCCGTGGAGCCGGAAGAAACCGTCGAGGTAGCGGTTGCTAACGAGCCTGAGAACGCAATCGTACAGACAGAGCCCATCGGGATTGTGGAAGCCGTGGTATCGGTTAAAGTCGCGGAGAAAGCGGAAACCGCCGATACAGCACAGGCCGCCGGGAAGACCGCCCTCCCCAATCCGATCAGGAAACCGCCGTGGGAATAACTTCCAACTCGCGAAGCAGGAAGGATTATTCAGCGCTTATCTAGTATTTAGGATTATCGTCACTATATTCGAGGTGGACGGAAGCTCGGATAGGCACAGCTTTCCCGTTGACTTTACCGGGGTTGTAGTGGGATTTGAGAAGCGCCTGAACGGCGAGCTTTTCGAGGGCTGGTCTTTCGCAGTAAGTCACCTGTGGATCGGAGGCTTTCCCCGTTGCGCTGATGGTGAGCACGATATCGCAGGAGCCATTTCCCTCGGGCGAATTAAACGCGGCGACTCCGTATCCCTCGTCAGAAAACCCGGTAATGGTAGGCGGCGTAACACTCTCGGTGAGTGGGTACACTCCATCCGTGCCTGGATCGGAGGAGGTAACTCCCGGTGGAGCGCTAAAAACATGGCGAATTGGCGCAACTGGATCAGGGCAATCTCCAGCACGCCACCCGCTGCCTTTCTGGCAGGAGCCATCACGTAAAATGTAATCGATCTCGACACTCTCTTGATAATCCACTGGGTCGCCATCTTCGGTTGTCGCTGGTTTGAACCGGTATTTCGCTACCGATGCTACACTGCTTTTCGCAAAGGAAAAATCGGAGCAACGGACCGGCTTGATCTCCTGTGGCATACCGTTCACATCCACCGTAAATGAAATCAGGCACCGGCCATTGACCTTCTTGGCCCGTGCCTCTTCTGTAAACTCCGCATCTGGATATTCAGGAAGTGATAAGTGAATAAGCTGTTGATTAAGCATCTTCGGCGGGATAATCTTCTTCACTGGCGCTTGGACGCTGAAGTTGTCAGTATCCGCGGAATTCGCTGCTTGCTGCGCGTGAACAGCGCCTGCCACCAGCGCCAGTGTCAGCGCAATCATCCAGGAACGTCGCATAACTCTCTCCGGATACTCGCAAAAACTCTATCACACAATTCCCAACTCGCGCAGCAGGAAGGCGTAGTCGAAGGCTATCTCCTTGAGGTAGTCATAGCGGCCGCTGGAGCCGCCGTGGCCGGCCTGCATATTAGTGACCAGGAAGAGCGGGTTGCTGTCCGTCTTAAGGGTGCGGAGCTGGGCGACATATTTGGCCGGCTCCCAGTACATGACCTGGCTGTCGTGGAGCGATGTTTTCACTAGCATCGCCGGATAACTCATGGCCATCAAGTTATCGTAAGGCGAGTAACTTAACATATAGCGGAAGTAAGTCATCTCGTTTGGGTTGCCCCACTCCTCATACTCGGGAACGGTGAGGGGAAGAGACGCGTCGAGCATGGTGTTCATTACGTCCACAAAGGGTACGTGAGAGACGATGGCGCGGAAGAGCTCCGGGCGCAGGTTGGCGACCGCGCCCATCAACAGACCTCCTGCAGACCCGCCCTCTATGGCCACGCGCTGAGGGTCTCCGTATTGCGATGCGGTCAGATACTCGACGGCGGCGATGAAGTCGGTGAAGGTGTTGCGCTTTACCAGCATCTTTCCGGCGTCGTGCCAGGGCTTACCCAGGTCACCGCCGCCTCGGACGTGGGCATAGGCCATCACCACACCGCGGTCCAGCAGGCTGAGCCGATTCCCGCTGAAACCGAGGGGCAGCGAGTAGCCATAGGAGCCGTAGCCGTAGACGTAGATCGGATTCCGGCCTTTTGTAAACTTGTCCCTGCGATAGACCAGTGAAACCGGCACCTGTACGCCGTCTTGCGCGGTGGCGTGGACGCGCTCGCTGGCATAGAGCGTGCGGTCGAAGCCGCCGGGAATCTCAAGCTGCTTGAGCAGCGTGGATGCGCCTGTGGCCACATCGTACTCATAGACGGAACTAGGAGTGACCAGCGACTGGTATGCATAACGGAAGGTGGGCGCATCAAAGATGCGGTTGATGTGTGGCTGGGCGCTGTAAGCAGGCTCCGGAAATGCAATCTCACCGGCGGGTGTGGCTTCGGTCCCTTCGCCGGAGAAGCGGCATATCCGCAGCCGGGGCAGGCCTGCCTCACGCTCGCAGGCCACCAGAAAACCGGCAAAGAGATCTACCTCTTCAATCATTACGGCGTCACGGTGGGGAATGAGCTCGGTCCAGTACTCGCGGCCCGGCGTAGCAACCGGAGCGGTTACTAGGCGGAAGTTGCGCCCACGATCATTGGTGCGGATGAACCATAGCCCGTTGCGATGGTCGATTGCGTACTCGTGCTCGTCCCGACGTGGGCAAATGAGAGTGAATACGCCCTCTGGCTCGGCTGCCGGGAGCACCCAGGACTCAGTGGCGGTGTGGCTGGCAGATTCCATTACCAGGAACTTGCCGTCGCGGGTGCGGCCTGCGCCCAAGTTGAAACGCTCGTCGTCGTCCTGGTGGATTAGCACGTCCGCGGCGTGCGGCGTGCCGCGCGTATGCCGCAATAGCTGGTATTGGCGTTTCTGCTCCTTGTCCTCAACGGTGTAGAAGAGGGTCCGATTATCCGCGGCCCATACGACAGAACCGACGCGCTCTACCTCGCCGGGGAGGGTTTCGCCGGTTTCGAGATCCTTGATGTGCAGGGTGTACTGGCGGAAGCCCGTTGTGTCCGTAGTGTAGGCCAGACAGCGGCCGTCGTCGGTGATGTCGGTGGTGCCGATGGAGAAGAATGGGTGGCCTTCGGCCAGCAGGTTGCCGTCCAGGATCACCTGTTCGGGCGCGTCGGGGTCCAGGGAGGTCTTGCGGCAGTGGATGGCGTATTGACGCCCCTCTTCGGTGCGGTTGTAGTACCACCAGCCGCCGTCGCGGTAGGGGACCGAAACATCAGTCTGCTTCACATGGCTGAGCATCTCCTGGTAGAGCTTCTCGCGGAGGCCGGCAAGCGGGGCCATCACGGCTTCGGCGTAGGCATTTTCCGCCTCCAGGTAAGCGGTCACAGCGGGGTCTTGCTTGTCGCGGAGCCAGGCGTAGTCGTCAGTGAGCGTCACGCCATGCAAAACGGTTTCAGTGTGCTGTTTGTCGGTGATGGGAGGCTGGATGGGCTGGCTCTCGGTCATTTGCTTCTCCAGTGTAGTGCAAGGGCGGCCGAGGGAACCTGTCGCACCTAAACCGCGTACAATGAAGAGCGATGAAGGGCTTTCGCCGAGTACATTGGAGCGTCTTCCGGCTGCTTGTGGCCGCGCTCGTGGGATTTTCCGCCACGGCCACTCTGGCCGAGCGGGTAGAAGACCTGCCTAAGCCCACCGGCTACGTGAGCGACTACGCCAGCGTGCTGTCTCCCGAGGCGATAGCGCGCTTGGAACGTCTCTGCAGCCAGCTCGACCACTCCCAGGCCAATGCGCAGATCGCCGTTGTCACCATCCATACCCTGAACGGCGCCGATGCGGCAGAGTACGCCAATGCACTGGAAGATAAGTGGAAGATGGGCCGCAAGGGCTCAGATCGCGGAGCGCTGGTACTGCTGGCCGTCGACGACCACAAGTACCGGATTGAAGTGGGTTATGGCCTTGAAGGCATTCTGCCCGACGGCAAGGTAGGCGACATCGGGCGGGAGATGGTTCCGCTGCTGCGGGCCAGCGACTATGATGGCGCCATCAGCCAGGCAGTCGGCGAGGTGGCTCAGGTGATCGCCGCCGACGCCAAAGTGACGCTGGACGAGGAGCCGGCTCTGCAGCAGCCGGTCCCGCGGCACCACTCATCCGGGGTCAGTTATGTCCGACTCGTCATCCTTCTTATCGTGGTAGCCCTCTACTTATTCCGTGTTTTGGGCAGTTTTGGCTTGTTTGGCGCATGGGGCCTGGGGCTTTTGTCGGGCGGAATCGTTGGCAGGGGCGGCGGAGGAGGATTTGGCGTGGGTGGCGGAGGCGGCGGTGGCTTTGGCGGATTCGGCGGCGGCGGATTTGGCGGCGGTGGAGCCGGCGGAAGCTGGTAGGATTTCACGTTTTTGAAAAATGGGCTTCCTTGAGTGGAGGCCAAAGGAGAAGGGAACTGTTATGAGTCGTGGAGTTGGAATTGCACTCGGAGTCGTAGGCGTTCTGATCCTGATTGTGCTGATGGTCTTTGGCAGCTTTATCGGCGCCCGGAACCAGATGGTAGCGAAGGATCAGACGGTAAAAAGTGTGTGGTCTGAGGTGGACGTGCAGTTGGAGCGGCGCGCCGACCTGATTCCCAACCTGGTGGAGACAGTGAAGGGCTTTACCAAGGAAGAAAGCACCGTCTTTGGCGATATTGCCAACGCCCGCGCCGGCATGTTGAATGCGCAGGGACCGCAGGGGAAGATCGCGGCCAACGGGAAGCTGGATTCGGCCCTGGGTCGCCTGCTGCTGCTCACTGAGAACTACCCGCAACTGCGGTCGAGCGACCAGTTCATGCGCCTGCAGGATGAGCTTTCAGGGACTGAGAACCGCATCAGCGTGGCGCGCAAACGTTACAACGACGCGATCCAGGCGTACAACACCTTCATTCTTCAATTTCCCAACAATATCTGGGCGGGATTGGCCGGTTTCAAGGAGAACGACGCCTACTTCAATGCCAGCCCGGCGGCGCGGACGGTTCCGGGAGTCAAGTTCTAAGAGCTTTACGGATAGTGTCAGGTCATGGGTGCCCCATCCTCGCCGCGTCTTTGTTTTTGCGACTAGGGTGGGATAGCAAACAACGCATACGCGAAAAGAGGCCATCCCGCTCGGGGGATGGCCTCTTCCATGATAGGGCTTCGGACGCCCGGACCGGCCTACTTGAAGGAGGAGACGGCGTGGGCCTCGTCGTCGTAGATGTCGAAGACGGTGTAGAGCTTGGTCAACTGCAGCAGGTCATGAACCTTCTTGGTCAGGTTTAGCAGCTTGAGCCCGGCAGCCTGGTTCTTGGCGGTAGTATAGGCGCTCACCAACTCGCCTAACCCCGAGCTATCGATATAGTTCACGTCAGCCAAATTCAGCAGGATGCTCTTCGATCCCTTGGCTATCAGGTTGCGAATGGCATCGCGCAACTGCACACTGCCCTCGCCGAGAGTGATCCGCCCGCTAAGGTCCAGAACGGTTACGCCGTCCACTTCACGGGAAGCAATAGTAAGTGCCACGGAAAATCCTCCTTGTTGGTAATACTGTTATAGCACCTGGGCAGGCCTGTGTGCTGTGGAAGCTCCGGCCAGCCCGGCCGCCAGTGAAAAACAATGGTTTTCAACTCCAACCGCTGCTTAGTGCGGAAGCATCTACAATTTATCGACTGCAAGAGCCAGATGTTTGATCAGCGTCAACTCGGTTCCAGGATGCAGTTGACGAAAGTGTACCTCATCCATGAAGGAACGGATGAGGAAGATGCCGCGGCCGGTGCCTCGCAAGAGATTTTCCGGGGCCAATGGGTCGGGCAGCTTCTCCGCATCGAGGCCCCTGCCCTGGTCGGCGATGGTAAAGACTAGCGCCTTGCCGGTGTTCTCGAAGCTGACCGCGATCTGCTTGGCGGGATCGTACTGATTGCCGTGCAAAACGGCGTTTATCGCCGCCTCGCGCACCGCCATGGTCACGCGGAATCGCTCGTTCTCAT
>Ga0265316_10005976_pt1 | contig 11714 bp, 4 predicted proteins | sample 4522metaG_FD_202092 | JGI IMG/M metagenome (GOLD analysis project Ga0265316, IMG submission 202092) | Rhizosphere microbial communities from Carex aquatilis grown in University of Washington, Seatle, WA, United States - 4-5-22 metaG | ecosystem: Host-associated > Plants > Roots > Rhizosphere >...
ATTGAGAAGTATCTGTCCCCAAAACGATATTTTCTGAACGTCGACGAGGTGCGGCTGGTCAACCGCTGTGCGGCTTGCCAGCGCAGGCACCTGCCACCGTCGGCGATCTTAGGCCAATTAACCCAATGGTTTTACCAGCAAGTGCGCTCCGTTAACCCCAAGGCTGAAGTTGTCGTGTGGTCTGACATGTTCGACCCGAATCATAATGCGCAAAAGCAGTACTACCTGGTTGACGGCTCGCTGGAAGGTACTTGGCAGTACTTGCCGAAGGACATGGGAGTGGTGTGCTGGTACTTCGACAAGAGGCGGGAGAGCCTCGATTTCTTCTCGTCGCACGGTTTTAAGACATTTGCCGGAGCTTACTACGATGCTGATGACTTGAAGGATCCGGAAGGATGGCTTGAGGACATGGATCGCACGCCCGGCGCAACGGGGATCATGTACACGACCTGGGACAACAAATACAAGCTTCTGGCGCCGTTCGGAGACCTGGTCTCGAAACGCCCATAGTGTTGAGTGTGTCTCTACCGCAGAGAACAGATCTGGCCGCTCGGCGCAGCCAATAGAATTTTTCTCGGGAGGGCCTTGCGCCGATGGCCAGGTTGGCGTTCATAAGGCCGCTAGTGGTGGAAGTACGCCGCAAAAGCCGTGTTGAACGGCCTCCGCGAGTTGCATGGAGCGAGCCGCGTCACTAAGCGGACACCGCGACTCGGAGCCCTGCTCGATGGAATGAAAAAACGCCTCATATTCCCCTAGAAATCCTCCGTCGACGAGTGGATCGCCGGCGATCCCATGCTGATCAGTAATCGTCTCGCCGCTCCATCGAAGTTCGCCTGGAGAACAGAGTTCGGAACTGTAAACGGCCCCCAGGGTAGTCTCGGCAGTAGCGCCGCTCGATATCAAACGATAGGTTTCCCGGCGAAGCCCAGTGTGGAGCATCAGGGCGATTTCGGCTACGACACCGTTTGGAAAATTCAAGCGCACCAACGAGTCGCACGCCACTGAATTGGGGTGAGGGTTGGATCGAACCTCAATGGATTCGGGATCACCCAGCAAGTAACGCACCGTGTCGAGAGCGTGAATGCCCGTGTGAATGGCGAATTCGGATTCAATGCGGTTGGTTCGAAGCATCTCGGCTCTCGCGAAGCGCACTGAATGTTGTCCCGCCCATTCTTTCAAGCGAACGATCGCCGGAATCGATCGCCGGTTGAAGGCAACAAAAGCGAAAGTGCCGTGTTTCGTTTCAATGGCGGCCAGAGAGCGCGCTTCCGCCAGAGATGCGCCGGGTGGCTTTTCGATGAAAAGAGGAATTCGCAAGGGCAAGAGCGACTGCACAAGTTCGGCAGTAGCGGAAGGCTGCACCGTACACACGATCGCGTCTGGCCGGGTGGCGGATAGCATTTCATAAACATTGGTGGCTGCTGCACGGTAATGAAACTGTTCCTGAAACTGACGGGCCCGTTCAATTTGGAGATCACAGATCAGTTCCAGGGAAACGATTCCTTGCTCAGCCAGGCGGGCGAGTGTCGGCCCGTGCGCGTAACGGCTCCATTCTCCTGCACCCACGTGCGCGATTCGAAAGGGCATGCTCTCTCTTTCAGTCCGCAACCTCTTGTGGCCTAAAACCTAAGGGACACACCCATGTCCACTGCAAGGGTCGTGCCCGCGAACCAGAAAAGCTCCGTCCAGAAGCGGCCACGAGAACGGAAACAGTGATGCTGCTCATGAAAAGAGCGCGCATCAGCCGACAACCTTGCGGTCCCCGAAGATTGGCGACTATCCATTATTTGCTGCTTGTTTGATTATATCCAATGCTTTGCTATCCGGAAACACGAGAAGCCAACGCTCCCAAAGAGGCACTTGCGGGCGACTCCTCTCCTAGCGTCTCCACAAGAAGAGCATGGAATCAAGTTAACTGTCTTGTTATAAATTGGTTACAATGACATCCACCACTTGGAAGGCGGATGATAACACCCTTGCCCGGAGCCGGGTGCTCCACACAAGGGGCTGGAGCACCTAGACGATGGAAGGATAAAAAGAAAGCATTGCAATATTTCTATTGATTTCGATCTGCTTCTAATGTATCTATGTTCCGTCGATTCTTTCCGGGAATCTTGTCGTGCAGGATCGCACCGATCCAGTGGAGGAGCAGTTATGAGCGCACGGGTTCTTCGAGGCATGGCCATTCTGGCATTCTGTTTTCTGTTTGTTCCATCCGGCCTATTCGGGCAGGGCACTGACCTGGGCACTATTCGCGGTACCGTAACCGACGCAACGGGAGCGGTAGTCGCCAAGGCCGAGGTTGTGATTACCGATCTCAAGACCAATAAGTCGCGCTCGACAGCGACGAACGGAGAAGGCGCCTACGACGTCTTCGGGTTGAATTCCGGAGACTATTTAGTGACCGTCACAGCTCCCGGTTTTGAGGTCAAGAAGATTTCCGGGATTGTCGTCGCAGGCAGTGCGGTCGTGGGTGTCAACGCGGTTCTTCGTGTGTCCGCCAAGAATGAGACGATGGAGGTCACCGCCGAGGTAGCCGAGATTCACACCGAGGACCAGACGATCAGTCAGACTCTGACCAACCAATCGGTGATCGACTTGCCGCGCGACAGCCGCGATGTCTACTCGTTCCTCTACCTGAACCCGAATATCACGCAGGGCGCTGACGCGGGCGAGTTCAAGTTCATCGGCGCGCAGAGCTACGGCGCGAATTTCACTGTGGACGGACAGCGCTCGAACGGCGGGATTTTCGGCACCCAGACAGCGAGCCAACCGCCACTGGACGCAGTCGCAGAGATCAACGTTCTGTCCAATGACTTCAGCGCCGAGTATGGCGGAATTTCGAACATTCGCGTGACCACCAAGCGCGGCGGCGCAGCCTATCACGGAACTATGTTTTACGAAAACAAGAACTCGGCGCTAGCCGCCTGGACCGTGCAGGACATACTCAACAAGCAGAATTTCCAACCAACTGCCTTCCAGAGCAAGTACCCCACACCGTATTTCAACTACAACGTAATTGGCGCCAGCCTGGGCGGACCGATACCCAAGCTGAAGAACACATGGTTCTACATGGCCTACGAGCGGGATTACGGCGATTTCCCGTTGAACATGCTGTCCAGCTCGCTGCCCCATCCGTCGTTACTCGCCGGCGATTTCTCGCAAGTTGACATCGTGTACAAACCAGTCGTGCCTGCGGACATTTACTCGCAGTTGACCCCGGATGAGATCGCCAATGATACGGTAACCAGACAAACCCAAAGCGACCCGCCCATTACCCAGGTCGTTTTCAATACAATTCCAACGCGGTTCCTGAACCCGTATACCCAGGCTTTGATCAACAAGTATTTCCCACATATCGGAACAGATGCGCCCATGAGCACAAAAGGCCGCGTGGTGGACTACGGGACCTTGCTCCCGACCTTGGGAATCCAGGATCTGGGGACGCTGCGCCTGGACCATGACTTCACGGACAACGATCGCGTGTTTCTGGTGTACAACGGGTCTGGCGACTCTGATAATTCAAGCCAACTCGTGCAGTCTCCATACACAGGGCTGGGTTTGACAAAGACGGACCGCCAGGACCACACGTTCTCAGCGTCGTACACGCACGTGATCTCATCGCATCTGGTCAATGAGATGCGTGGCGGTTTCAATCGGGAACAGTTGTACCGTCACAGTAATACGACGCTCGACAGTTTCCTTTCGAGTATCGGTTTCACTTCGGACCAAACCGCCGCGTACGGTGCCGTGGTTGGCCCGGGCGAATTGACCACGAACGGTCACGCCGCGATCAGTTTTAACGGGGCATTTGCGACCTTCGGAACCGGCGGGCGCAACACGGACCGTCCCATGCACCAGAAACTGGCAACCTTTGGCGACACCTTGACTTGGATCAAGGGAAAGCACGGCTTGCGTTTCGGCGCCGACGTGGTGCGCAATGCCGGCGTTGACGGTTTCGCCGTCAACCGCGGGAACGTGCGCGGCTTGATGACTTATACCGAAGATCCGAATAGCGACAAACTGGGAACCACGCCGCTGGCAGACTTTCTTCTTGGCGAGGCGCCAACCACGGTTAGTTCGGTTCTGCAGCCCCGTCCGCCCATGAACGTGCACAACTGGGAGACGGGATTCTTCGCTCAGGATGACTGGAAGGTCAATCCACACCTGACCGTGAATCTTGGTATGCGCTACGAGGTCAATACTCCGTTCGTCGATGCCAACGACATCATGGTGAATTTCGATCCGAACTACGTCGATGCACAAACTGGCCAGAAGGGGCGCTTTGTCGTGCCTTCGTCCAAGACTACCCAATATCTTTCTCCTCTGGTGGTGAACTACGGCGTAGTGACGGCGGCACAATCGGGACTTGGGGTCGGGCCCGGGTTGATCCGCCAGAGTTGGGACAAGATCGCGCCCCGGCTGGGGTTTGCATGGAGTCTGAACGACAAGACGGTTCTGCGCGGTGGTTGGGGTCTTTACTATCCGACGTCGGCTGCACAGGGGATTCGCGATCCATTGGCGACGAATACCTTCAACCAGATCGTTACCAAGAAAGCGGCCCAGGACGGTAGTAACCCGATTTCCCGGTGGCCAGGCAGCAGCGCGGACAATTGGAGTCCTATTACCGGCGGCGCTATTAACAGTTTCGGCAGTCAACCGGTCGCCTCGGTCGTGGACATCAAGCTAAAAGACCCGCGAGTCCATCAGTTCAACGTGACGCTGGAGCGGGAAGTCGGATGGAAGAGTGTGGTTCGGGCGTCCTATCTGGGGTCTGTGATGCATCGTCTGATCTCCACCACGGACCTCGATGCCCTTCATCCGAGCACTACTCCGATCGGAGTCACGACGGGCGATGGCTTCACGATATGCGATCCGTCCAGCGGCGACTGCGCCTACTCGGCCGCTGATCTGGCCCGCATCCCGTTCCCCGGAGCTCCCGACGGCCTAACCGCGTTCGGCAACTACGGCCACGGGCGCTCCAGCGCGTTCCAGGCGGAGTTTAACCACCGCGCTGGCTCGGGGCTTATGTTCTCCGCCAGCTATACGTACCTGGACCAGAAATCGGCACCGTCCGATTCGGGGAATTCCAGTCTGGGCAGTTCAGCCTACGACCTGTTCAATCCTGGCTCGGACTATGGCGAAGATTCGTTCGTGTCCCACCATCGCTTTGTGGCGTATGGAACCTATGACTTGCCGGTCGGCCGCTCGCACAAGGCCGGCGCGGACATGCCGAAATGGCTGAACTTCATCGTCGGGGACTGGCAGACCAGCTTCAACATGTTTGCGAAGTCGGGGACCTACTTCACGCCTTACATGATCTGCGATGACTGCGATCCGGTTGAGCCCGGGAACATCGCCACCAGCAACATCGATGCCGTGGGCGATTACAGCAACTTCTCGTACCGGCCTGTGCTGGTCAGCGGTAACTACAAGCAGAAGGTCGGCAACCAGATTTGGAATCCGGCCGCCTTTGGCCCGCCGCCGGTCGGGGCCGACTTGTTCTCGAATTCCAGCGTCGCCAAACGCAACCTCCTGCAAGGACCCGGAGCGTGGGGGGTAAACCTCGGACTGCACAAACAATTCCACGCTGGCGAACGAGTTACCCTATTGTTCGGCGCCGATGTGGACAACCTCTTCAACCATCCTCTTTTCATGCCCACGTCGGACTTCGCCGGCGGCGGCGGACCTCTGGCGTTTGTCGGCGATTTCAATATCGCCGTGGATCAAACCACGGGTCAGCTGCTGCCCATCACCGACGTATCGCCAAATCCCGACTTTGGCGTACTGAACACTACGTTCTCTCAGGAGGGAATCGACAGCCGGCGGACCGTCCGCCTGAGGTTTCGGGTCACGTTCTGATCTGTGGCGAGCGTCACTGGCAGGGCAGGCGGCTGATATGGCCTCCTGTCCTGCGGTGGCTGGACAGCGTAGTTTCAATGTGCCCCGCATGGTGGCCGCAAGACGTGGCAGCGGAAGAGCGCAGTACGTCTCGCAGGCGGTTTTCTAATCGGATCTCTATATGCTGTTGCATTCGGCGGAAGACAAAGATCCAACTGGTGCAAGCGAACTACTGGTGGCGGGCCGAACTGAGCGTGCGTTTCTGGACGTACTAGCCGGGAGTCAGGTGGGCGCCCACGATCTGCTCAGTGCCGAAACGGAAGGAAAGAAGCAGCGAGGCTACTTCCATACGCTCCACGAGATCTTGCAGCAACCGTGGACGTGGCTGGATACTTGCGACCGCATGAGCTCCCAAGCGGCCGAACTCAAGAAGATCATCGCCGGAATCCGCAGTCTCGTGCTGACGGGTTCCGGAAGCTCCGAATACGCGGGAGACTGCGTCCGGCAAACCCTGCAGCGGGAGTTGGCAGTTTCAGCCCAAGTGATTGGCGGGGGCGCGCTGCTGATGCACGGCCGGGCGGTATTCCCACCCGAACGTCCCGCCTTGATGGTTTCGCTGGCGCGATCCGGAGATAGCCCGGAGAGCGACGGTGCCCTGTCTCAATTGCTGGAACAGGAGCCATCGATCCGGCATCTTGTGCTCACTTGCAACCAGCGCGGAGCCTTGGCGGCGCGCTATGCGCGAGATCCCCGGGTCGGAGTCATGGTACTGGATGACCGCACCAATGACCGCAGCCTGGTGATGACCAGCAGCCTGACGAACCTGGTGCTGGCAGTTCGATTCCTCGGCTTGCTCGATAGCCCAGAAACCTGCCAGCGTATCTGTGCTCGCTTGAGCACAATTTGCTGTCAGTTATTTCTGGAGAACTTCGACGTACTCGCTCGTATAGCGGAAAAACCATACAACCGGATCGTGTACCTCGGCAGTGGACCAATGTGGGGCGCCGTTCGGGAGTCCGCTCTAAAGATGTTGGAGATGACCGCCGGCCGCGTCTCAGCTATCTGTGAAACCTATCTCGGACTTCGTCACGGCCCGATGAGCTATATTACGGATGAGACGCTGATCGTATGCTTTTTGTCGTCGAACCCATCACTCCGTGCCTACGAAACGGACTTGCTTGCCGAGTTGACGCGAAAGCAGCTTGGGTTTGCCCGCATCATCGTGGGGGAAGGTCTTCCCAACGATTCGCTGCGAGAGAATGATGTAGCAATCGAGATACCGGGGCTTTCGGAACTCGGCGACGAGAACGCTACGATCATAGACGTTGTTGTAGGGCAGTTGCTCGCGTTCAGCCGCTGTTTGAGAGAGGGATTGCGGCCGGATTCGCCGTCTGTAGACGGGGTTATCAATCGGGTGGTGGAGAGCTTTAGCGTCTACAACCATCGGACTATGTAGGCCAAGGCAGTATCTTGCCCGCGCGTCGAATGAGGCCGAAGGTCCGCAATATGTATGAAGGAGAGGCAATGAACAAGTTCAGCCGGCGCCAAGCCTTGTCTGTCGCCGGAATGGGCATACTAGCAGGTGCGGTAGGCGCGCCGGGAAATCTCATGGCGGAGGCAGAACAATCCCAGGGCCGCAAGTCCTTGGATATCGCCGACTATGAGCCGGCCAGCATGTTGCACGTGAAGGAAACGGCGGTGGAACATGCGCGGTATCCAGTCATTGACGTGCACACTCATCTTTCTTTCTCCGTGAAAAACGTGAACGGGGTCGACCTGGCACCCGAGCGTACCTTCCCAGCCCCGGCCTCCGAACTGTTAGCCGTGATGGAACGCAGGAACATTCTCGCTATGGTGAATCTCACCGGAGGATTTGGCACAGGGCTGACGGATGCGATCTCGCGTTACGATCGAGCTTTTCCCGGACGGTTCTATACGCTAACTGAACCTTGCTACAACCGTTTTCTGGAGCCGGGTTACCCGACGCTCCAGGCGCAGGCCATCGAACAGGCTCGGAGCGAGGGGGCGAGAGGGCTTAAGATCCTGAAAACTCTCGGCCTGTATCTGCGCGAGAGTATCACCTTCGGCAAGCTCGTCAAGATCGACGACCCGCGATTCGATCCGATGTGGGATGCCTGCGGCCAGCTGGGGATGCCGGTCGCCATCCACGTTTCGGATCCCATTGCTTTTTTTACTCCGACCGACAAATACAACGAGCGCTACGAAGAGTTGAACAACCACCCCGACTGGTCGTTCTACGGCGGGGGCTTCCCGAGCAATGCCGATTTGCTGGAGGCGCGCAACCGCGTGATGGCGCGCCATTCCAAGACGCAATTCCTTGTCCTGCATGTGGGCAATTTCGCCGAAAACCTCGAGAATGTCTCGCAGAACCTGGACCGGTTCCCGAATATGACCGTCGAACTGGGAGCGAGGATCGGGGAACTCGGGCGGCAGCCACGCACGGCGCGCCGGTTCTTCGAACGCTATCAGGACCGCATTCTGTTCGGGACCGACGCGGTTCCTCACGGGGATGACACCCCACAGCAGGTGTTCGGGGACAAGCTCTATCAGATCTATTACCGTTTTCTTGAGACCGGCGATGAATACTTCGACTACGCGCCTGCGCGCGTTCCTCCGCAGGGCCGATGGAGAATCTACGGTCTCGAACTGCCCGACCAGATTCTGCGCAAGGTCTATCAGCAGAATGCTGCGCGTCTGCTGGGGATTGCGATCTAGTTTAAGGAGGAGTTCCTTGCGACTGCGGAGATACCTGTTGGTTGCAATCCTTGCCGCTGCCTGCGCTCAGGTAACGGCTCAGGTTCGGGTGTGGGAGGGTGTCCTTACGCTTCCCACCTATGAGGAAGGCCCACCAGACCAGAATCCACCGTTCGATCAGTTCTCGACTACGCAGTTCAGCTATCCCTATACCCTTCGCGAAAACCTTACGAACCGGCGAGTGAACCATGCGTGGCGAGCGGTATTTCTGGAGAACGAATACCTGCAATGCTCCATTTTGCCCGACCTCGGCGGCCACCTGTATACGTGCATCGACAAGATCAGCGGCCAGCCCATGTTTTATGCGAACCCTTCGATCAAGAAAGCCAGAGTTGGATATCGAGGGGCTTGGGCCGCGTTTGGCATCGAGTTTAACTTTCCCGTGTCGCACAACTGGGTTTCCATGTCGCCGGTCGCGTACGACTATTCCAGGAACCTCGATGGCAGCGCTTCTGTGCGCGTGGGGAACATCGATCGCGTGTATGGGATGGAGTGGACGGTTGAACTGGTTCTGCGGCCGGGTAGCACGGTGCTCGAAGAGCGCGTCACCCTGAACAATCGCAGCGATACGCGACACCGATTCTACTGGTGGAACAACGCCGCGATTGAGGTCAAGGACGATTCACGCATCGCCTATCCGATGCGGTTCACTGCCAGTCACGGGTTCAAGGAAGTCGACACCTGGCCGGTGGATTCGTCCGGCGCTGATCTCAGTGTCATCCGAAACCAAACTAAAGGCCCAGTTTCGCTATTTGCCCACGGCAGCCGGGAAACGTTCATGGGAGTGTGGCGTCCCGACACTGGTACCGGCGCGGTTCACTATGCCGACTATGGTTCGCTTCCGGCGAAGAAGATCTGGTCGTGGGGAGTGGACGCGGACGGGCTGGATTGGCGAAATGCTCTCTCCGACAACAACAGCGCGTATGTGGAGGTGCAAGCGGGGCTTTTCCGAAACCAGGAAACCTATGCCTTTCTCGAACCCAGGCAAACAATCCACTTTAGCGAGTATTGGATGCCCGTCCGCGGCATCGGCGGTATCACGCGGGCGAATCTGGCGGGCGTGCTCAACCTCAGTCGGACTGGAACGGCACTTACCGTGGCCTTCAACGCGAACCAGGCTTACCCGGGGGCTGTGATCCGCATTCTTGACGCATCTCGCCTCGTGGCCGAAGAGAAAGTGGATCTTCAGCCACAGCGGCCCTGGAGCAAGAAAATCGATCCCGCTGGCGCCGGGGCTTATTCCTTTGAAGTGCGTGATGCTGGCGGGCGCTTGTTGTTGCAGCACACCGAAAACAGATACGACTGGACGCCTGCTTCGGAGATTCGCACCGGGCCGCAACCTGCCTACCGAATTCCCCCGCCCGCGAAGAGAACCGAGGACGACTGGGTCGAGCAAGGGGAAGAAGAGGAACTAAACGGGAAGTTGCTGGTGGCCATGGTCACCTATGAGAACGGTCTTGCCAGCTTCCCGCGAAGTTTCGCCCTGGAAAAAGCGGCGGGGCGGCTTGCGGTCAGCCTGCTTTGCTACGCCGATGCCGTCCGGTATCTCGAATCGGCTGCCGCTCGTGCCACCCAGGATCCAGAAGTGGCATACTATCTCGGCCTCGCCTATGAAGAACTCGGCAGGAACCGTGATGCTCAAACGATGTATGAGAGCGCCGCGCTCCTGCCGGCATTTCGCGACGCCGCCCATTTGCGGTTGGCTGAGTTGCTCGCACGGACCGGCCGGGGCAACGAAGCTCTGACCCTGCTGCATTCGATCCCGGACGATCTGCGCGCGGTTGAAGAAACCGTGGCGCTCGATAACGCCATGGGGCGCCCTGATGAGGCGCGAGTTCTCTTTCGCGGCGAAGCACCGGCACTCAGTCCGTTTCTGGAATTCGAACAAGCCAAGCAACCCAGCCAGGATGAGCGGTTGATGCGCTTCCTCGCCGCGGACCCGGATCGTGTTCTGAACATTGCAGCCGAGTACATGCGCCTGGGGCTTTATCGCCGGGCTCTTGAGGTCTTGTCATTGCAGTATCCGGCCGTGCCGGCGGATCGGACTGAACCCGGCGCTGTGCTCCCTCAGCGCCATCCCCTGGTCGCCTACTATCGCGCCTATTGCCGGGAGAAATTGAACGAGTCGCCCAACGCTGATGACGCACTCGCCGAAAAGATGCCTCTTGCCTACATATTCCCGAGCGGCGCGATCACGCTGGACGTGCTCCAATCGGCGCTGCAACGAGATTCGCAAGATGCGACGGCGCACTACCTGCTCGGAACACTGTATCTTTCATACGGGCAGACCGATCCGGCGATTTCTTCCTGGGAGAAGGCGGGTCGTCTCAATCCTCGCCTTCCCACTCTGCATGCGGACCTTGGCAGGGCTTTGCTCCATATCCGAAATGACCCCGCGCGTGCGCGCGAAGTATTTCAGGAAGGTATGTCTGCCGATCCAGAGAATCCAGAAATCTACATTGGCATGGACCAGACGCTCAGTCTCCTTGGCCGCAGTGCTCGTGAAAGAGTAGAGGCCTTGCAGCGCTATCCAGATTCGGCGGGAATGCCCACCGAACTGGTTTACAAACTCGCACTCAACCGCGCTGAATCCGGAGACTATGATGGCGCGCTGGCGCTTTTTCCGGGACGATTCTTTCCGCGCCAGGAAGGCGGGACGAACGTACGTCAAGTTTGGCTGGAAGTCAAAATCCTCCAATTGCTGGACTTTGCCCGCGCCGGTCACTGCGACGCGTTTCATTCCATCGCACCAGACTTGGGGAAAGGCGTCGCTGCCCTGGATTTCACGCAGGACGGAATGGACCCATTGATTCAGTCTGCGCGCGTGCAATATTTGCTGGGAACGGGGGAATCTCAGTGTGGCCGGCCCGACGAGGCGGCAGCCCACTTCCGCGCGGCAGCCGATTCGATTAGTCCCGCTGAGATCGTCTGGGCACGGCGCGCGGCGCATATGTTGCCTGGCTACGACGACTCAACCTGGCAGCCGCGGTTGGAAGCCGCCTTGGCTGGCATTGAAGGAGAGATCGAGACCAGATCGCTGAAAGGGATATGGATCTACGCCGCCGGCATGATCGAGCGGGAACTCGGAAGACAGGAAG
>Ga0265316_10005977_pt1 | contig 11714 bp, 9 predicted proteins | sample 4522metaG_FD_202092 | JGI IMG/M metagenome (GOLD analysis project Ga0265316, IMG submission 202092) | Rhizosphere microbial communities from Carex aquatilis grown in University of Washington, Seatle, WA, United States - 4-5-22 metaG | ecosystem: Host-associated > Plants > Roots > Rhizosphere >...
GTCCACCATGATCGAGGTCAGCAGCACCAGCACCGGCCAAATTGAGTGGTGCAGTTCCACCCGGTGGCCAATGATTCTTTGCATCGCCTCCCAGATGATCCAGGCGCAGGAGATGGCCATCAAGCCAGCCTCACCGAAAGCTGAGAGGTTCTCAAATTTGGCGTGGCCGTAGGTGTGGTCCTCGTCGGCCGGCTTGTCGGAGACTTGTACCGAGAAGAACGTCAGCGTCACGCCAATCAGGTCTAGTGCAGAGTGCGCCGCGTCTGACAGAATTCCCAGCGAACCGGAGAACAGCCCTGCCGCCAGTTTCAGCAGTGTCATGGCTGCAGCCGCGGACATGGAATGCAGCGCTACCTGCCGCTTTTCTGCGGAGCGATCGGCCAGACTGGTGACGGCGGATGTCATTGCTTACCTAGGCTACCGCGGCCCGTATACCCGTGTACAACCCGGCGATACCGAAGGTATACGGCTGCCATGCGCACTCGGCGTAACCGGCTGTGCGCATCAGCGCCAGCATTTCGGGTGGCTGCGGAAATTTCTCTACGGAAGCGGGCAGATAGCTGTAGGGGCCGTCCTTGCCGCAAATCAACCGTCCAATGGCCGGCAGCACACGGCGGAAGTAAACCGCGTAGGCCTTACCCACGATGCCTCCAGGTTCGCTGAAGTCCAGAATGCCCAACTGGCCGCCCGGCCTGAGCACGCGATGAAACTCGCGTAGGCCAGTCTCGTAGTTGGCTAGATTCCTGAAGCCGAATGCGGTCACAACCAGGTCCAGCGAGGCAGAGCGGAGCGGCAGATGCAGAGCGTCGGCCTCCAACGCAATAGCGCCCGGTTCTCCAGGTTTGCGCGCATCAAATTTTCGAGCTCCCCGGCTCAACATGCTACGTGCAAAGTCCGCTGCCAGAATGGGCCGCGCCCCCTGGGGCCGGTGCTTCAGCAGGGCCATCGTCATGTCGCCCGTGCCGCAGCAAATGTCGAGGATGGCCGCATCTGGATTCGCCAATACGGGGCGAAAGCATCGCGCCGTCCGCTTCCACCATAGCCGGTCCACGTTGGCCGACAGCAGATGATTCAACAGGTCGTAGCGCGGAGCGATGGTATTGAACATCTGCCGCACAGTTTGCGCAGCGCTGGCTTCGTCCTCCGCACCCATCGGCTTGGCCCCGGTCGCGGGCATCAAGCGTGACGCTCCCGCGCCCGAGTGAGCATGTAGTTCATCGCGGCCGTCAGTTCGGCTGGCGTCACGTCCTCCACCACGCCCGCGTCGCCAATGCCCACCGGCAGCACAAACCTTCGCACTCCGCCTGCATTCTTCTTGTCGCCGCCCGTGGCCGCCATCAGTTTGGCCGCGCGTACCTTCAGCGGAGGCAACGGCCCATAGAAATGAATCAAACTCTCCATCCGCTCGGCCTGCCGGCCTGAAATCGTCCCCCGATGGCGAGCCAGGTAGAGCGCGGCCACCATTCCCCAGCCCACCGCCTCGCCGTGCAGCAGCGCCTTGTAGCGGGTGGCCTGTTCAATGGCATGTCCCACGGTGTGGCCCAGGTTCAGAATCATGCGCAAGCCGCTCTCTCGCTCGTCCCGATTCACCACCCCGGCTTTTATTCGGATGGAGGCGGCAATCACTTTTTCCAGAGCCTTCCCGTCGAGTTCAAGCACCTCTTCTGCATGTTCTTCCATGAAGCGAACCAGCGTGCGGTCCCGGATAATTCCAGCTTTCACGCTCTCCATCAGCCCGGCACGCAACTCGCGTTCCGGCAGCGTACTCAACACTTCGATGTCGGCAAACACGGCCAGCGGATGATGAAAGCTGCCCACAAGATTTTTGCCCTCGGGCAGGTTCACCCCCGTCTTCCCGCCCACGGATGAGTCCACTTGCGCCAGGAAGGTGGTGGGCACCTGGATATACGGAATTCCGCGCATGAATACGGCAGCCAGAAATCCGCCTACGTCTCCCACGATGCCGCCGCCGAAGGCGATCAGCAGCGACCCGCGATCGCCGCCGGCAACAACCATCTCGCGCAGCAGTCGTTCCACGCTGGCCATGGTCTTGTACTGCTCGCCCGCAGGCAAGAACAGCGTTATCGGCGGATCGGTAAAGGAAGTGAGGAATGTTTCGCCCCACAGCGCCCAGATCTGCGGTGAAGTGATCACGAAAACACGGCGCGGCAATCTGCCCGCAATGCGCTCGATGCGCGGAACCAGCGTCCGGATCAGGCCGCTGCCCGCCGTCGCGTCATATTTGGCCGATGGTGTCTCTACTCGTATGGTCTGCACTCTGCTTCCATCCTAAAGGAACCGGCTGGCGGTTTCCCGTGTCACCCTTGGTGAGAATTCATCCCTTGGTAAACTTGATAGTATGCGAATCGGAATTGATTTCGGAACCACGCGGGTCGTGGTCGCAGTAGCCGACCGCGGCAACTTTCCCCTGGTGCATTTCGAAGCCCCGGACACGCAGATGCGCGACTGGTTTCCACCCCTGGCGGCGGTGAACGGCGACGCCCGCCTGTATGGTTGGGAAGCCGTCGCGGTACAGGACGATGCGCGCTGGACGATTGTTCGGTCTCTGAAGCGCTGGCTGCGTACCGCGGGGCCGCATACAGAGCTGCGCGTTGGCGGCCAAGCTTTGTCTCTGCGGCTGCTGATGGCGGAGATGATGGCGGCCCTGCGGGCGCAATTGCTGGAGCGCTCAAATCTGGGCGCGAGTCCGGGCGAACCTCTTGAGGTGATGCTGGGCGTGCCGGCCAACGCCAACAGCAACCAGCGCTTCCTGACCGAGGAAGCGGCACAGGCAGCGGGCTTTTCAGTGCTGGGTGTGCTGAACGAGCCTTCAGCCGCAGCCATCGAATTTGCCTACCGGAACAGCGCCGAGCGCAAGAGCCGGGCCGGCAGTGGCTTACTGGTCTACGACCTGGGAGGCGGCACATTCGATGTTTCGCTGCTGAGCCTGGGCGAGAATGAACATGTCGTTGAGGCTTCGGATGGGATTCCGAATGTGGGGGGAGATGACTTTGACGAGTTGCTGGCCGGCTTGGCGCTGGAATACGCCACACCGGGTCCCGCCCTCACTCCATTTGAGCGGCGGCTGTTGCTGGACGAATGCCGGGAGAAGAAAGAGTCGCTCAATCCCAATACGCGCAAAGTCGCCATCGATATGGAACGGGTGCGCCCGGATTGGGAGCAAGTAACGATTCCAGTAGAGGTCTACTACGAACGCTGCCGCCCGCTGATCGAATCGACCAGGGCAGTAGTGGAGAATCTGCTGGCTGCGCATCCCCACAGCGCGCTCGACACACTCTATGTGACCGGCGGCGGATCGGAGTTGCCCCCAGTGGCGCGCATCCTGCGCGAGAGCTTTGGACGTAAGGTGCGCCGTTCCGCCTATATGCGTTCGGCCAGCGCCATAGGCCTCGCCATTCGCGCCGCCGCCGCATCGGACCGGCTGGTGGAGCAATTCAACCAGAATTTTGGCATCTGGCGCGAAGCTGATTCCGGCGGGACCATCGTCTTCGACCTGATTTTTCCGCGAGGTGCGCGTCTGCCCGCTCCCGAAGAGCCGCCACTGCGCCTGGAGCGCGTCTACCAGCCCGCGCATAACATTGGCCACTTCCGATACCTGGAGTGTTCCCGGCTCGATGCTCACGGGCAACCCATTGGCGAAATTTCCAACTGGGACCAGATCCAGTTCCCGTTCGATCCCCAGCTATGGGGGCGCGAAGACCTGTCCGCGGAAGCGGTAAGGCCGCTTGGCAACGCCAACGGCTTGACCGTTCGCGAGGAATACACCTGCGACGCCAACGGCGAACTGCGGGTGAGGATCTCCACTGAGCCCCAGGGCAACGCGCGCGAGTTTTCTATCGGGCAATTGGCGAAACACTGAGTCTGCCGCAGGTGTGCGAATGTGGTTCTCGCCGGCTCGGCCTGCCGCTCAGGATCCCAGCCAAAACAATGGAATGAGACCGGCAGCGGCCAGAACGATCAGGAACGTCAGACTCTGCAAGCCGGTTTTCCGGTCGGCCAGGTTGTACGCGTAAATCCCTTTCACGATGTTGTTGCTTGCAGCGGCGATCAGAATTGCGGAAGCCGCAACCTTCAATGGCGTGAGCGTACCTGCTGCCTGGGTTAGACCCATGATGAACGGATCGACGTCGCTGATCCCCATAATTGCGGCAAGAGTATTCAGTCCGCCTCTTCCGAGATAAGTGACGGCTAACTGGGTGGCAACAAGCAATCCGAGGAACAACGCGGCAAACAGAAACGCCGTGAGCAGATCCAGCGGATTTTTGGGTTCGAACTCCCGGTGTATTGCTTGAGCACTCGCGTCTGCTCGGCGCGTCCAAATCAAGCCACCAGCGACCGCGGCAAAAGTAAGCCCAAGAAACGGAACGAGGAGCAGGAACATCAATTGCCGGTTGAATAATGCCAGAAGGATCACAAGGCGCAGATACATCACACCGGAAGCAATCAGAATGCTGCCTGCAAAGAGGTGGGGCCGCTCTTCGCGTGCGGCGCGGCGTGCAAACACGACCGTGGTGACCGTAGATGAATATGCGCCGCCAAGCAACGCGGCCAGGACCACTCCTCCCTTTGCCTTCGTCACCTTTTGCAAAACATAACTGACATAGGAGATCGTGCTGATCGCGACCACAACCATCCACGTCCTGAACGGGTTGATATGAAATTGACTGAACTCCTGGTTAGGCAGTGCGGGCAGAATAACTCCGGTCAAAAGGAGAAACTTGGCGAAGGTAAGAATCTCATGCGGAGCGATGCGGACGGCAAGCTTTTCAAGACCTGCCTTCAGATCGAGCAACAGCAGGCTGGCAACGCCCAAAGTTGTAGCAATCCAGAAATGTCCGTAACAGACCAGCGCTCCTACCAGAAAGGTGGCCAGTCCGGACATCTCCGTAGTCACTCCCGCGGTCTGTGAAGTGGAGAGTTTGTGCCAGTAGGACAAGAGCAGGAACGCGGCGATGACCAGGAATCCGATGGTCAACGGCAGCAGTTGTGTGCCGGACACAAGAGCAATGGAGTAACCGATGAGGCCAATCAACGGGAATGTGCGCACTCCTCCGAAGGAGTAAGTGCCTCCCGCGGCCTTATGCTCCTCCCGCTCCAGCCCGATCAGGAACGAAAGGAACAAAACCAGAACGATCTTGACAGCCTCCGGGGGTAATAGATTGTAGATCTCCATCAGAGTCGGTCCTTGAATTGGTCTCGCTGTAGTCGAACCTCGACCGTCAATGAGGCGCAAGTGCAGACGGTAGTGGAACAATCACGCGTGGTTAGTTCTCCGATTAGCCTGCCAGACAGCTTACACCGTGTCGCGGCCAGGTGTCGCAGTTCTCCACTCTGCAGTCTGGGTTTCGCCCGTTGCCCCAGCTCTGAGTGATAGCCTCAGAGTTTATGGGATTTGCACGGCAGGTGGATTTTCTGGTGGTGGGCGCGGGCGTGGCCGGGTTGCGGGCGGCTGTTGAACTGGCGGATCACGGCGATGTTCTGGTGGTCACCAAGGAGTCGCTGGGTGAGTCGAATACTCATTACGCGCAAGGCGGCATAGCAGTCGCCATGGAGGGTGATGAAGACGTCGCGTTGCACCTGAAGGACACCGTTGCCGCCGGCGATGGCCTTGTCTGCACGGCTGCCGCGCAGGCCCTGGTAGCCGAGGGGCCGTTGCGCGTGGCCGAACTGATCGAGTGGGGCGCAAAGTTCGATCGCAAAGGCGACCAATTGGTGCGCACACGTGAAGGCGCACACTCGTTGCCGCGCATTCTGCATGCCAACGGCGATGCCACAGGCGCGGAAATCAGCCGTTCGCTGGTGGCCTTCGCCCGCGCCCATCCGCGCATCCATTTTGTCGAGTGGGCCACAGTGACCGGCCTTGTGGTGGCTGATCGCCGTGTGATTGCTGCCGATTTGCTCGATCATGACAACCACCTCCAGCGGGTGAGCGCGCGATCTGTACTTATTGCCGCAGGCGGCGCCGGCCAGGTCTACTCTGACACCACCAATCCCGCGGTAGCCACCGGCGACGGCATCGCACTGGCCGCCCATGCGGGCGCCGAACTGGCTGACATGGAGTTCTACCAGTTCCACCCCACCGCGTTTTCGCTTCCGGGTGCGCCGCGCTTCCTGCTCTCTGAGGCCCTCCGTGGCGAGGGTGCGTACCTGCGCAACGACAAGGGTGAGCGCTTTATGGAGCGCTATCACCCGCTTCTCGAACTTGCACCACGCGACGTGGTCGCCCGCGCCATCACCCGCGAAGGCATGGGCGCAGCGCCTGGCGAGGTTCGCGTTGTGCATTTGGACATGCGTCACGTAAAAGGTTTGGATCTGCATCAGCGGTTCCCGGGTATCAGCGCCTTCCTGGCCCGGTACGGGCTCGACCTCCACCGCGACCTCGTCCCCGTGCGGCCCGCAGCACATTACCTGATGGGCGGCATTCGCACGGATCTTGCAGGCCGCACCAGTCTGCGTGGCCTCTATGCCGCGGGTGAGGCGGCTTGTACTGGTGTCCACGGCGCCAACCGTCTCGCCTCCAACTCGCTGCTCGAGGGGCTGGTGTTCGGCGCGCGTGCCGCGGAGTCGATGCTTGCTGACGAGCTGCCGCTGGTGGTGGCCGCCGAGGAGTCGGTGAGCGGCCCTGCAGTTTTGGCGGAGCATGAAGAGGCGCATCTGGAACAGGTCATTGCGGGCCTGCAAAGGTCCATGTGGGACCATGCGGGCCTACTGCGGGAGGAGTCCACATTGCGCCAGGGGCTTACCGCACAAGCCGAGTGCGATGCGGCCCTGGACCGGCTGACACGGCAAGGGAAGGGAAGCCGCCGCCTTGTCGAGGCGCACGCCATGAGTGCGGTCGCCAGCGTCATTCTGCGCTCGGCTCTGGCCCGCACTGAGAGCCGCGGAGCGCACTTCCGCATCGACTACCCGCTGCGCGACGATGCGCGATTCCACAAGCATTCCGTGCTGGGCCGTGATGGCCTTGTACGGTTTGAGGAGTGGTGAGTTTCTCAAGGAATCCTCACAAGACATGGTTTCGGAGATGGGTCGAACACCGAGCCTGCGCCCTTAGCGCCGGGCAACCGATCCCTGATCCCTGTTCCCTGCCACCCACGACGCCACCGCGCACACCGTCAATATTGCGCCGATCACCGCCAGCGACAGTACGATGGGCACCTCGATCCAGTGAGCAGTGAGCATCTTGAGCGCAACAAAAGCCAAGAGCGCACCCAGGCCGTAGTGCAGATAGCGGAAGCGGTCGAGCAGCGCTGCCAGCGCGAAGTAGAGCGAGCGCAACCCCAGGATAGCCGCGATGTTCGAGGTGTAGACAACGAACGGATTGTGCGAGACAGCCAGCACCGCGGGAATGGAGTCTACGGCGAACAGCAGATCGGTAAACTCAACCGCTAGAATGACCGGCAGCAGCGACCCTTTTGCCGGTTGCATCCTGCGAATCCACTCTGGGATTGCCGCATGCGCTGAGCCGCCGCGCACCAGGCGCCACGCCGCATAGAGCAGGAACAGGCCGAAGATCCAGGATATCCACTCGAAGCGCGCGAGCAGCGTGACGCCCGCGGCGATGAACAGCGCACGCAGCACCACCGCGCCTCCCACGCCCCAAAGCAAAGCCGTGTGCTGGCGCCGCGCGCTGATGCGAAAGCCTTGAAAGAGGATGAGGAAGACGAACAGGTTGTCTACGCTGAGGGAGGTTTCAATCGCGTAGCCGGCTACAAATTCAAGCGCCGGTTGGCGGCCCTGCACAACGGCAATCCAACCCGCGAAGACTGCCGCGGCCACAGCCAGCACGGCTGTCCACAGCCACGCGGCCAACTGCGCGTGATGCGTTTCGCGGCGGTGGCCAGGAAAGAACGCGTCGACCAGCAGCAGTGCAGCCACAGCCGCGTGAAACCCGAGCCACCAGATCCACGAAACACCGGCAATCATAGTGTGGACGCCCACCCAAGGCCGCTGTCATTGTTCAGCTTCCAGTTGTCGGCCTGTGAGAGCGGGTGTTCCGCTGCCCGATTGATTACCGGCGATTGAAAACTGAAAACTGCCATTTCACCGCTGTCCAATAAGCCGGATCGTTTCCATAAACACGTCGCCGTCGATGGCCAGGCTGTGGGCGCTCACCTTGTCCAGCGTGTCCTGCGCGGTGTGGTGATAGCTGTTGTTGGGTCCGTAGTCCAGGTCGATTACATCAATCGAAGACACGCCTCGCTCAACAAAGGGCAAGTGATCGTCCTCGACCGGCCCCTCCCGCTGAAAGAAGTAACGGTCGTAGCCGAATTTTTTGGCCGCTTGCCGCACCAGTGCTACCAGCCAGTCCGCGGAGCGGCTCTCACGCTGGATGTCGAGGTCCTTGTCACCAATCATGTCGGCCAGAATAAAGGCCTTGACTTTGCGCAGGGTACCGTCGCGGCCCCAGCGGGCGGCCAGGTGGCGGGTTCCGTAGGTGGAGTCGGAGTCCGTCCAAGTGGGTTGAATCGACTCCTCTCCGTCATCGAAGACCAGCCAGACCGAGTAGCCTTCCAGCTTTTTACCCTGGGCAGTTTCTTCGCGCAACGTATCGGCGATAGCCATCAAGAGGCCGGTCGTCGAGCCGCCATCGTTGGCGCCGACAAAGTTGATGTTCCTCAGCCAGTAGTTGGTCTCGTAGTGCGTGGCCAGCACGATGACGCCGTCTTTCTTGCCGGGAAAGCGCACGATGAAGTTCCGCATGGCGACCGCGCCGATGGGCGTGTTGGCAGTGAAGGCATCCTCCTCGAGCTGGTCGTGCTTGAAGTGGCTGCGCAGAAACTCTTCGGCTTTCGCGTGTCCCTGGCTGGTGGGCCAGCGCGGGCCAATGGCCACAAACTCGCGGGTATAGTCGTAGGCCCTGGCGCCGTTAAAGTGCTGCTGGGCCTGGGCGCTGAGCGCAGCCCACAGTAGCAGCGCTGCCGCCGCCCATTTCCAGCATGGGGAAGAAATCATGAAGCCTTGGTCTCCTTGGCTTTGCGCCGCGAGGGGTGAACCCACCAGGCCACGCCGATGCCCACCAAGTAAAGCCCCAGCATAGGAACCGCATAGATGCACATGGTCCACGGGTCGGGGCTGGGGGTGATGATGGCCGCGACCAGAAAAACCGCCAGGATGGCATAGCGAATGTTCTTCCACAAAAACTGCGGGCTCACGATGCCGAACATGGCCAGGAAAAAGATGAGGATGGGCATTTCAAAGCTGATACCCAGGCCCAGGATGATCGATAGAAAGAAGCCGGTGTACTCCTCGATGGTGACCATGGGGTTGAACTTGCTGCCAAAGTCGACGATGAGGATCTTCAGAGCTCCAGGCAACACATAGAAATAACCGAACCCGGCTCCCAGCAGAAACAGTCCCACCGTGGCTCCCATAAACGGAATCACGAATCGCCGTTCCTTCTTGTAGAGCCCCGGCGCAATGAACAGCCACACCTGGTAGAGGATAAAGGGAGAGGCCAGAATCGCTCCACCGATCAGCGACACCTGCAGATACAGGTTCAGGGGATCCATGGGGTGGGTGTAGTTGAGCTTGATGTGTAGCCGGTCCAGCGGAGCCTGCACAAAGCCGTAGAGCTTCTCGTGAAAGATGTAGGCCACCAGAAACCCAATGCAGAGATACAGCGCCGAGTGGACGATGCGGCGGCGCAGCTCGTCCAGGTGTTCCATCAGGCTCATGCCGGGGAGTTCCGCGCGCGACGTCACCGCCTCCCGTGCCTTCCTGATTTCATCCGCGGGGTCAACCATTGTGGCTTACAGCCTCCGTGGCGGGGGCGGTTTGTTCCGCCGGGGCTTGCTCCGTTACGCTCTGCTCCGCTGCAGGTTGCTCCGCTGCGGTCTGCTCGGCGGTCGCATCGGGATTCGGGACTTCCTCACCGCTGGCCTCTTCAATGCTGCCGGGTGTGGCTGCATCGTCGGCCTCGCTCTCGTTCTCTACCGGCCGCGAAGGCCGCTCCGCGGGCACCACTTCGCCCGTCGAGGGTGGCTGAATGCGCGGATAGGATTCTTCCTGTGAAGGCTCGGCGGGTGCCGGTGTCACTGGGGGGTACACTTCTTCTCCCGGATAAGGCGATTCGGGAGCGCTGACCGCAGCTGGCAGCTCCGCTGAAACGGATTCCTGCGCCGGTGGTGCAAGCGCCAGTGTGCGCTGCCGCTCCGCTTCTTCCTTCTTGCGGCGGTCGGCCTCCTCGGCCAGTCGCAATTCCTCTTCCATCTGGAACTTGAAGTCGTTCGAGGCCTTGCGAAACTCGTACATCAGCTTGCCCAGCTGGCGGCCGATCTGCGGCAGCCGCCGCGGTCCAAAGACCACCAGCGCCAGCACCATCAGAATGAGGGAGTCGGCCATGCCCAGGCTGGCATATTGAATTGTGAGCGGCGTAACCATGAAGAATCATGATACCTGCCCGCGCAGGGCGCTCACAAACGCGAGGCAGGACCCGGCTCAGTTCGGCAACTGCTTTACCAGCCACATCCTCTGGAAAATAGCGGCTGGAAGGCACGATCTGAGAGCGGTGTCCCTTGGGCAGCCGTGGCCATTCAGCATCGACTATTACAGCTTTGTTACACTATTCTGCATTGGCTACGGCCCGTACTCTGCGGATTCCCGGAATCCTCAGAGTTGGGGCTGCATCCTAAGTGTGAATGGGCTGCAACAACCCCGTGGATGGTTCTTTTCTGGTCTTGGACGGAAGTCCGAGCCAGGGGTGGACGCATCCGCTGCAGCTGCGGTGAGCTTTCAACATCCCCGCCCGCCATCCTACGAAGGGATGGGTTGGGCTGAAGGCGGAATGCAGTGAACCTGGTTCTTGACGACGTTACGGCGGTCTCGCCGGAGGCTGGAAGCGCTTGCAGCCTTGAAAACTATCTTGCGCTCCCCGATCACTCAATGGATGCCCGTATTGCAACCGCGCGCGCCCGGCTCGGGTCGACCGCGATTGTGCTCGGCCACCACTACCAGCGCGACGAAGTCATTCGCTTCGCTGACTTTACCGGCGACAGCTATAAGCTCTCCAAAGCCGCCGCCGAAACCGGCGCCAAGTACATTGTCTTTTGCGGCGTGCATTTTATGGCCGAGAGCGCCGACGTGCTGGGGCGCGACGGCCAGCAGGTGATCCTGCCCGACCTTAACGCCGGCTGCTCCATGGCCGACATGGCGGAAATCTCGCAAGTGGAAGCCTGCTGGGAAATGCTTACGCGCCTTCACCTTGCAGACCAGACCATTCCGATCACTTACATGAACTCTGCTGCCGCCATCAAGGCCTTCTGCGGCGAGCGGGGCGGGTTGGTCTGCACCTCGTCCAACGCCCGCGCGGCCTTCGAGTGGGCCTTCGCCCGTGGCCAGCGCATCCTGTTTCTGCCTGACCAGCACCTGGGCCGCAATACCGGGTTCGCCATGGACATTCCGCTGGACCAGATGGCGGTGTGGGATCCGTGGGCCATCCAGGGTGGCCAGGCAGAGGATCACCTTGCCGCCAGCCGCGTTCTGCTTTGGAAGGGCCACTGCTCGGTTCATCAGCGCTTTTTGCCCAGCCACGTCGATCACGTACGCGCAAAATACCCTGGCATCCAGGTCATTGTTCACCCCGAGTGCCGCTGGGAGGTCTGCCAGAAGGCAGACGCTCTCGGTTCAACCGAGGGGATCATCGCCGCGGTCGAAAAAGCTCCTGAAGGGACCATGTTCGCCATCGGCACAGAGAT